>Ga0335081_10000120_pt1 | contig 155760 bp, 137 predicted proteins | sample Lox_Sample_35_FD_206713 | JGI IMG/M metagenome (GOLD analysis project Ga0335081, IMG submission 206713) | Soil microbial communities from Loxahatchee National Wildlife Refuge, Florida, United States - Lox_Sample_3.5 | ecosystem: Environmental > Terrestrial > Soil > Wetlands | place: USA... | reverse complement strand
GTGAACGCGCTTGGTGGCAACGATTGTGGGAGAAGATTCTGAGCCCCATTCCCAACTGCCATGCAGTCGAAAACCGTCCGACGTTCAATGGTTAAAATGAGCTCCTACTGCATAGTTCCGGCTTAGCTCTTTCGGATCGAGGGCACGGTCGCCGCCTTACGATCCTAGGAAGTTTTTCTTCTTTCCCCAGAACCCGATGTCCTTGTCTTTGTGTATCCTGCTGAACTGTGGTCCCGTGGGGAAATCGTATCGCCCGGTGTAGCTAACCCCGCCCCAAGTCTGCTCAAAGAGAAGCTGTGCAATGATCATTCCGGGGTAGAGTATCAGCGGCACTTGTCCCTCATTTAACAGTTCAAGAGTTATGACGCCCTTAAAACCAGGACCAACCACCGTTGCCGTCGCTATTATCAATCCTAGCCTGCCCCATGAGGATCGCCCGAGAACTTGAGCGGTTAAATCGTGCGGCAGCGCCACGTACTCCAGCGTGCTGCCCAAAACGAGTTGTCTTGGGTGTAGCACAAACTGTTCGCCAAAACGCACCCTGACCCGGTCTTGGTATCGCCCAATCTCTTCCTCTATTACACTCGTTTCCGTCGGATTGATGCACGCCAAGTTCGTGTGCCGTATGACAATGAACTCGCTACCCAAGCGGGTGTCCAACGAGGCGTCGCCAACTTGGTTAAGGTCGAGCAGCGGCGTTACAACTAACCGCTCCTCGCGGTCAGTTTGGAACAACCGCCCCATAAGTTCCTTCCTGCCAAGAACGGACATTTGCGTTCTACCGTGGCGTGTTTTTTGCCCGAGCGGCGCGGATATCTATGTACTCAAGGGCCTTCAGTACCATCCTATTCAAAGCATCGACACGTGCCAAGTACTTCTCCGCGTTTTCCTTCGTACCACCCTCTACAGCTATTGCCTCGTACGCACATACCCACCGCACCCATCCAACATTTAGAACGGCGCGAAAGCTTGCCGAAACCTCATTACCCTTATCCATATACACATCAGGGGGGATCCAATTCTCCAAGCGCTCGAGCAAGTCGGCATTTGTCGCACCAACCAAATCATCGAGATTGAAACCGTGCTTCCGCAACACCCGCTTCACAAGACTGCGGGCCGTGGGTATCGCCGATTCAACAGACTGATACGCAATGCGAGTTTCAGCAACCTTCGCCAATGCTTTCTTGTCGCTCTCCTCGCCAGTAAGAGAACTAATTGTCCTCGCTTTTGCCTGTACTGCGGCACGCACGGTTTCGTCAAAGCAACCTTCCTCCAGAAAACGTTCGAGCCAATCCTCTGGTAGTTCAGTCGACATGGTACGAATGCGGTAGCGCCAAGGAGGGTAGTGTTCCCCTGTTGGCTGTGTCTTAAAGTTGTCCAATCCACGATTCTGGCCCAATTGCTCGGTTGCAAACAGCCCTCCAAGACCGAACAGATTGACGCAAACCAGATCGCAGATTAGCTCTGCAAGTGCTCGACGGCGCAGTTCTCGTATTCGATCCAGCATCTGCATGAACGCCGTCATCTGCAGCAAGTCCAGCTTCGTTCGATCCGACGGGAACCTGAGCTCCTTTAGAACTTCAGTCTCAAGTGCAGGAAGGAAGTCTTTCGTCTGCTCTTGATCGAAGTACGCTTTCTCGATGGGGTGGCCAAGTTCATGACCCAACAAGACGTGCATCAGCACAGTTAGTCGGTCTATGTACGGAAGGCCGGTCACATACAGTCGTTCGATCTTGGGCCCGACGCGAAGGGCCTTATCAAGGCTATCTTTGGGCAGGAGATTGGAAAACGACTTGCGGTAATAGTTGAGCCGCTCTCTTACGGAGTAGTTGTAGTGCCACTGAGGTCGAACAATGAAGATGGAGCCGGGATGCAATTGCTGTCCAATGCCTTCCACTGGGCAAATCAGGCTCCATGGCGTGTTGTGCGTTGTCGCCCTAGAAACGAAGCGAAGATCGCTGCCGAGTCGCTCTAGATTGACAATCGCAAGCCTCAGCAAAGTCTTGAGGTCTTCAGGCGAAACCGGTGTCTCCTTGTAGTGAGCAAGTGTTTCCTCTTCGACGGCCTCTGCAAGTCCAGCAATTAGGTTTGCTAACAGAAGCGGATTGTCGCTCGGATATCGAAGCTCGTGCAGCTTCTGTACGATGGTTCGGATCGAACGTGCTCTTTGGAACAGTTGTGTGTAAAGACGGTTTAGCTCGTTCACGCTATGTGAGCGGATTTCTTCTGTGAATCAACTCCGCAATCCCGAAAGCGAACGAATTAGAAACTGGAGGTTTCTTCTTCCTCCGGAGCAGAAAGCTGGGCCAGCATTAGCTCCGCCAAACCTTTAAAGAAAGCACGTGTAGTCCTTACATCGGTTTGGGGTGGAGCGCCTCCCGAAAGCAATTGGTCAAGCGTGTCACCTATGGTTTGAAAAAGCTTACTAAGATCTTCAATCTCTCTGACATCAAATTCCGTCGCGTGCCTAGCAATAACCTCAAGAGCGCACCCATATGCGTCCAGTGCTGTTTCAGATGGCGCTACAGACTCCTTCCCTTGTCCAAACAGTTGCTGCGCCGTAAGAATGTCTGTGAGAAGGCGAGAGGCACTTGTCAGTACTTCCTTTGAATCATCAGACACGCGGTTTGTGTCTAGATATGACACTAAAGCACCGGAGGTCCGAGAAGAGAGAAAACCGTAGTAGAAAACTTCCGCTTCATCACGCTGAAATGCAGGAGCTGCCGTCAGCATTGTGTCCTCACTCTCGCATGTGGGGCAGTAGGAATGCCATCTAAATTACGAATTCCCATAGTCATCCGTCAAGGACAAATGTGTTTCAACTCTATCGGGGCGGTAACCACCCGCTGGTAACCGGCCGCCGGACCAACTCGCAACTGAGATTCTAATGCCATTCTTGCTCATTTCAAGCAGTTGTAGGGCCATTCTTCTGGTCGAGAATTTGTGCGCCGGAGGGCAGTCGAATCCGTGAAAAGTGGATACCCCCTCTGCCATCACGACCGAAGTCAGAGGAGACCGGTCACAGCTCTTCCCGATACGCTCGCGCCAACAGGGTGACGGGATGGACAATCTCGACGTCGACGCCGAACCGCTTTGCGCCATAGCGAAGTTGGCCGATGCAACCCGGATTTCCCGTGGCCACAATTTGCGCGCCGGTCGCGGCGATGTGTCTCATCTTGCGTTCCAGCAACACCAGGCTCATCTCCGGTTGCGTGACGTTGTAGATGCCCGCCGAACCGCAACACCACGCTGACTCGGGTAATTCCACAAGCTCGATGCCGGGAATCGTCCGCAGCAATTCGCGCGGTTGCTGGGAGATCTTCTGCCCGTGCACCAGATGACAGGCGTCGTGGTAGGTGACGCAAAGTGTGGAGCGTGGAGCGTCGGAGCGTGGAAGCGTGAGGCCGATCTCAGCGAGCCATTCGCAGATGTCCCGGACTTTTGCGTCCCAGAGCTTTGCGCGGGGATCATCGGGCAGTAGATGGCGATAGCGTTTCATGAACGAGCCGCAGCCGGCGCTGTTGACGATGATTGCGTCGAGCTTTTCCAATGGGAACGCATCCAGATTCCGTCGCGCCAGTTTCCGCGCCAGGTCCAGTTCGCCATTGTGACCCAACAACGACCCGCAACACACCTGGGCTCGCGGCGTAAGGACTCCGCAGCCGTTTCTCAATAGCACGTCCACCGTGTCGCGGTTCACGTCGGCAAACGCCACGTCTTGGACGCAACCGGTCAGGAGACCGACGTGAAAGCGTGGAGCGTGAGGCGTAGAGCATGGAGCGTTGGGCGACTCGGTTTCCTGAATCAAATCCGATGAAAACTTCTCAGAGATCTTCGGTTGTACGGCGTGCAATTCGCGCAGTCGTTTGGGCATCACCGGTCGCAACGCGCGGGTCAACCCGAGTCGCTGATCGAACCGCAACACTCGGGCTACGGCGCGCAGGCGCCAAGGCTTGGCGAACAACCAGCGGATGATCCATCCGCCTACGCGACCGGCGACGCTTCGGCGGACACGTGTGCCACGCAGGCCAACCTCGGCGCGGGCAAACTCGAGCATTTCCGCGTAGTTCACGCCGGCCGGACAGGCCGTTTCACACGCCAGACACCCGAGACAAAAAAACATCTCGTCGGCAAACTGTGCGGAATGCGGACCGAGCCTGCCGTCCGCGACCGCGCGCATCAACGCGATGCGTCCACGCGGACTGCTGGTCTCATGCTTGGTCGCGTCGTAGGTCGGACAGGTCGGCAGACACAGCCCGCAATGGATGCATTGTTGCAAGATGGAGTAATCGAGGCGCTGCAGAAAATTGGCCGTGCGACCGCCGTCGTCCATGAACGACGATAATCCCGCATCCGGCGGGGAAGCGCAAGCGGGGCTCACCAACCGAACTGGCGTTGGTAGCCTTGATCCCAGCGCGACAGCACGAGTTTTTGGCGCGTGTAGAACATCATTCCTTCGACGCCCTGGACGTGGAGGTCGCCGTAGAACGACCGATTCCAGCCTGAGAACGAGAATAGCGCCATCGGGGCCGGCACGCCGACGTTGATGCCGATCATGCCGCACTGGACGCCACGCGCAAAATCGCGGGCGTACTTGCCGCTGCTGGTGAAAATGGTCGCGCCGTTGCCGTACCCGCTGCGGTTGGCCCATTCGATCGCCTCGTCGAGCGACTGCGGACGCAGCATCGACAGGACGGGGCCGAAAATCTCGTCGCGCGCGATCTTCATGTCGGGCTGGACGCGGTCGAACAGCGTCGGCCCGAGGAAGAATCCCCGGTCCATCTTGAGCGACCGGCCGTCGCGCACGAGGGTGGCGCCTTCGGCCACGCCGGTCTCGATGTAACCGCGGATGCGCTGGCGCGCCGCTTCATCGATCACCGCCCCCATTTGGGCCGTCGGATCGTCGTACGTGTTGGCGACCTTGAGTTTGTCGATCGCCTCGGCGACGCGGCGCTGGACGCCGTCGGCGGCTTCGCCGACGCCCACCAACAACGAACCGGCCATGCACCGCTGGCCGGCGCAGCCGTAGGCCGAGCCCATGATGGCGCGCAACGTCGGGTCGGGATCGGCATCGGGCATGACGACAAGCACGTTCTTGGCGCCGCCGCCCGCCTGGACGCGTTTGCCGTGCTGGCAGCCGAGCGTGTACACGTGCTGTGCGATGGCAGAGGAACCGATGAAACTGATGGCAACAATATCGGGATGCGTGCACAGCGCGTCCACCACCTCGCGGCCGCCGTGTACGACGTTGAGCACACCTTCGGGCAGACCCGCTTCCAGGAACAACTCGGCCAAGCGCACCGCGGTCAGCGGGACTTTCTCGCTCGGTTTGAGCACGAACGTGTTGCCGCACGCGATCGCCAGCGGGAACATCCACATCGGCACCATCGCGGGGAAATTGAACGGCGCGATGCCGGCGCAAACACCGATCGGCTCGCGCGTCGTGACGGCGTCGATCTGCTCGGCGATCTGCGGGACAACCTCGCCCCGAAGCATGTGGGGGATGCCGCAGGAAAACTCGACGACTTCGAGTCCGCGCTTCACGTCGCCGCGCGCTTCGTCGAGCGTTTTGCCGTTTTCGCGCGTGACGAGCCGCGTCAATTCCTCGAGGTGTTCTGTGAGCAACGCCCGGTACTTGAACAGCACTTCGGCGCGACGCGGCGCGGGCGTGTTCGCCCACGACGGGAACGCCCGCCGCGCGGCCTGCACCGCGGCGTCAACCTCGCCGGGACCGCACATCGGCGTGCGGGCAATCGTTTCGCCCGTCGATGGATTGTGTACGTCGGTATACGTGGCGACGGCGGGACCGCTCCATTTCCCGGCGATCAACAACGGGACTTCACTGTTTTGCGTGACGGAAACTTTCATGGTGTACCTCACCTCTCACTGGCTGAAACCCAAAGGCGACTTGCGTTTACCATCGCGCAGCCGAGGCGGGATTGCAAGGACAACGGCGGTGCGCATCCCGTGACGGAATCGGCACGCGCAACGGCTCGCGCTTCCACCCGGGAGGAAACACGACGGGTTGTGGCCCAAACGATAACGCGCCGAACTCAGTCGAAGATCTTGCCGGGGTTGAGGACGCCATTCGGGTCGAGGGTGCGTTTGAGGACGCGCATGACGTCCACCGAGGTCTTGCCGGCGAACAGCGGCAGAAATTCCTTTTTCGCCAAGCCAACGCCGTGTTCGCCGGTAATGGTGCCGCCCAGGGCGATCGCCTTTTCGAAGATCTCGCGAAAAGCGGAGTGGACGCGCTCGATCTCCTCCTTGTTCCGTTCGTCACACAGGAACGTGGGATGAAGGTTGCCGTCGCCGAAGTGACCGAACGTTCCGATCTTCAAGTCGTGTTTCCTGGCCGTCTGTTGGATGAAGGCGATCATGGTCGCCAATTCACTGCGCGGCACGGTGGCGTCTTCGAGGATGGTCGTCGGCGAGACGCGGGCCAGCGCGCTGAACGCCGACCGGCGCGCGGTGGTGAGGCGCTCGGCTTCCTCGGCGTCCCTGGCGACCCGGATTTCCCGAGCGCGGTGTTGTCGCGCCAGCTCGATCATACGGGCGGCTTCGTCCTCGACCACCGCGGGATACCCGTCGGTTTCCATCAACAACATTGCCTCCGCATCGAGCGGCAGGCCGATTCTGGCGTAGTCTTCGACGCAGCGAATCGTTGTGCGATCGAGAAACTCGAGCGTGCAGGGGATGATTCTGGCGGCAATGATGGCGGAAACCGTCTCGGCCGCATCGGTCATGGCGTTGAAGGTGGCGAGCGCCGTTTTGCGCGCGGCGGGACGCGGGAGCAATTTCAGGAGAACGCGGGTGATGACCCCGAGCGTGCCCTCGCTCCCGATGAACAGGTCTTTGAGGGAATAGCCGGCGACATCCTTCACGCATTTCGTGCCGCAGCGGAGCAGTTCGCCCGTCGGCAGGACCACTTCGAGGCCGAGGACGTAGTCCCGCGTGACGCCGTACTTGAGTCCGCGCAGGCCGCCCGAGTTCTCCGCGACGTTGCCGCCGATGGTGGAGACTTTCATCGAGCCGGGGTCGGGCGGATAGAACAAGCCATGCTGTGCGGCTTCTTCATCGATTTTCGCCGTGAGAACGCCCGGCTCGACAAGCGCCGTGAGATTGCGCGGATCGATTTCCAGAATCTTGTCCAGCTTGACCGTGACGAGCACGACACAATTCTCGCCGGGAATGGTACCACCGCTCAGATTCGTGCCACTGCCGCGGGGGACGACTTTGAAGCCCTCGGCGTTGGCCAGCTTGACCACGTCGGAGATTTGCTCCGCGGTGTTGACCAAGAGAATGGCGTCGGGGGCGCGGGCGAGCATGGCCGTCGCGTCGTAGCCGTAGGCGATCTGCTCCTCAGACGAGGTCAGGCAGTTTGACCGCCCCACGATGCCGCACAGCGTGGAAATGGTGGACGCCTGCATCGGGGCGGATTGTAGCAGCGCACACGCCCGAAACCAAAGCGGATCGAATCAGAAAATGCTGCGGGTAACGGTGATCGTGTCGCCGGGCCGAACCAGTGGATCCTTGGCGGGGTTGCGCTGGATGTCGTCGCAGTTGTACACGTGTCGCTCCGCGCCGTGGACCAGTTCCACTCGACGACGGTTCGCGTAATCCGTGAACCCGCTGGCGGTGCTGATGGCTTTCATCAGAGTCGTATCCTCGCTCCACGGGAAGCGGCCTGGATTGCGGATCTCCCCGCCAATGTAGAAGAATCGCTGGGCGACCAGCACGGTAGCCGTGCAGCGCACGTAATAGCGTGGTACGTAATTGGCCTGGATCCGTTCCGCCAACTCACTGGGCGTAAGATCGGCGGCTTTGACGTGGCCGACCAGAGGCAACGAGATTTCGCCGTCCTCATCGATATTCAGGTCCAAAGTTTGGACCGTTGCCCCCGGCTGCTCGCTAAAGTCGAGGCGGACCTGGATCTGATCGCCCGACCGCAATCGCCCCGTGGCCTCCTCGGCGGCCCCGACCGGCTTGGGTTTCGGGCGCGGCGGCGTGCCAAACAACGAGTCGAGGGAACTACAGCCCAGCAGCACGACGGTTCCCAGAACGGCCAGCAACAACACGGCGAGCCGGGGCCGCCGGCTCGTGGCGGAACGCGGGTTCATATACTCGGCTTCACCAGATCCTGTGGATGATCCTGGCACGGTCACCGGCAAGGCGGAACGCGTTCAATATTTGCCCGACAGACCAATCTCATCGCTGGATGCGGGCTTCGCCGCGGCGACGGGTCGCGTCTTGCGGGCCGGTGGCGGGCGTTGATAGGGTTCGGACTGATCATGATAGTAGTAATAAGTTTCGTCCTGGCCGACTTGCACGCTGTTGACGACAACGCCGAGTAGTTTGCCGCCGGCGTTCTGGATGACCTGCACCGCGCGCCGTGCCATGTTGCGTGGATACCGGCGATGTTGAATGACCAACAGCGCTCGCCCGACCTCGCGGGCGATGATTGCCGCGTCGCTCACCCCGAGGACTGGCGGCGTATCATACAGCACAACGTCGAACTGCTGGCCGACTTGCTCGACCAACTCCGTCATCCGCCGCGAGGTCAACAACGGCAGCGCCTCCTTCGCCGTGTACTCACTGCCGGCCGCGATCATCGAGAGGTCGGGCGTCTTCGTGGCCTGGATGATTTCCGGAATCGTCTTGGTGGCCGTTAGGTACTGAACCAACCCGCGGTCGTTGACTCCCCCCAAATATCGGTGGATACCGGGTCGCCGCAGGTCGCTGTCCACAACCAACACTCGCGTTCCGTGCTGCGCGTACACGTAGGCCAGGTTGGCGATTGTAAAGGATTTGCCTTCGCCCGCTCCCGAACTGAGCACGCACAACGAGGTCGCCGTGCCGTCCGGCTTGGCAAACTCGATGTTGGTGCGCAACATGCGATAGGCTTCGAGATGGGCGACGGACACGTCGCCGCTGTTGAGCAAACCCGCTTGCTGGCCGACCACGCCGAGCACAGGCAGACCCAGATACCTCTCGACATCGTCGATCTTCTTGATGCTCGTATCCAGAAACTCGATGAAGAATGCGAGGGCGATGCCCAGCGTCAATCCCACGACCGCGCCCATGGTAACGTTCAACCACATGTTGGGGCGGACATAAGCCTGCGGCGGAGGCGCCTCGGCGCGGTCAAGAACCTCCACGGGACTCCGGGGGACCTCCATTTCGATTGACGCTTGCTGGATCCGCACCTTGACCGCTTCATACAATCGGGTCTGAAGCTCTTCCTCACGCTGCGCGTTGACGAACGGCCGATACTTCTCGCTTTCCAACACCAGGTTCGCATTCTTCGCGTCGTCCAACTGCTTCTGCAATTCGTCGACGCGCGCCTTCGCCATCTGATAGTCGACTTCGAATCCGCGGATGATGCCCCGGAGGCGTTCATCAAGTTGCTGCTGCAGTTTGTCGCGGGTCGCCAGCGTCGCCAGCACGGCCGGGTTCTCCGGCCCGTAGTCCTCCTTCATCGTCTCCAGGCGCGTTTCAATATCGGTAAGATTCTGCAACAGGCTCTGGATAATGCTGTCCGTAATTAACATGGACATGGTACTCCGCAGCTGGCGTATACCCAACTTCTTGACCTCATTCAGCCGGGTCTCGCGGCTCACGGCCTCCACCCGCGCCGCCGTCAGTTGCTGTTCGAGTTGCTGCATCGTCATATCATTCAGTTTGACGTTGCCGCCGCCGCCACTGGTAAAAACCGGCACGCCCAAATCCCTACGGAGTTGTTCGACCTTTTCCTGCGCTTTGCGCACCCGTTCTTCCTGTTCGGCGGCTTCATCCCGGAGTTTGTCCAGGCCTTTCTGAGTTTGCTCACGCTTGACTTCCAACCGATCGCGCTCAAAGACCTCGGCGATGGTATTGGCAATGTCGGCCGCCTGGCGACCGCTCGGCCCGTACACGCCGATCTCGATGAGTGACGTGTCACGGTACCGCCGCACGGAGAGTTCCGATTTCAACTGCTTGAGCGCCACCTCCATCGGCAGATTGACGCCGGGTTCGGGTTGTTGCAGGCCCAGTCGCTGAATTACGGGGTAAAGGATTTTCTGGGATTGGATGATCTCAAATTGTGTTTGTAGGAAGTACGGGTCGTAAGAGGGTAATTCCGTTGCGGTGAAGACGGCGACATTTGGTCTCTCGGGCTCGACCTTGATGCGGGCGGAAGCCATGTAGACCTTGGGCTGGAAAAGTGTGATGGTAAAAACCGTCAGGACAACCAGCAGAAACACTAGGAAGACGATGACTTTGCGGGTTTTGATTACCCGCCAGTAGTCCAAGAAGTGCAGCCGTGATTCCTGCCCTGCTGTCGGTGCGATCTGCTCCATGCTTTATTGATTCGGAGACCGGTACTAGACACCATGTTGCCGGGGGGCGCAAGCAAAAACTCCTCGGGGTTCGGGGGCCTCTGCCAGCCGACCGTCGACAAAATTCGCCCGGCATTCACGCCCATCCGCCAACGCCCTTCCTGACCAACGAGCTTCCTGTCGACCCCCTAGTAGGTCACGGTCATTCCCAAGGAGATTCGATTGCGATCATACGGCTGGATCAAGATCGGATCGGACGAACCGAGTTTGCTATAGTAATAATCCATAACGGCTGACAACCAGTCTCTGAAGGCGTAGTTGAGCCCGAGGTGACCGGTCAGGGCCTGCTCGCTTGGCTTGACGGTCAGCCCCGGCAAGAGCGGGGCGGTGAACGTGCTGTACGTATACGTCAGATCCGCCGAGGCGCGCAGCCTGGCCGTCAGCCGGTGCTCGGCCTGCAGGGAAAAGCTGGTGTTTTGCTGGGCGCTGTACTGCCGCGTACCTTGCAAGGTGGCTTCACTCAGCGATTCGGCGACGGTGAGCGCGAGCGTGTTCTCCGGGCCATAGTTGTAAACGAGCGATCCATACGCCGAGGGAGAGGTGCTCACCGTCCCATCCTGTGACTTCCGGATCGTATAGCCACCGTTTATCGATGCGGACAGTTGTGGATTGAATCTTCGTACCAGTGACAGGTATCCCGTGTCCGAGGTTGCATTCAGACCGTTGCGGGGGCCCGGAAAGACGTAGGTCGTGTCGCCGTATTGGTAGTTCAACCCGACGGTCGTGCGGGGGTCCAACGAATATAGTGCGGAGACCGTCATCGAATAATCTTGGTGATCGTTGTTGCTCGCGATGGACGATACTTGGTACCTCCAGATATCCCAACTACCGCTAACCGACAGGGTCCAGCGCCGTGTCACGCTGAAGCTCAGGTTGCCTCCCACGTTGTTGTAAACGTAGGTACCAGCTTGCACAATTGTGACCGGCGCGTTCGCGGGCCCCAGCACGAGTTGGGGCTGAAGGCTGTCGACGTAGTTCTCGCTGAGGCTGAGCGCCAACCGCGGGTTAAATGAGTACTCGACCGCCGCGTTCACGTTGTGAGTCTCGTCGACTCCGCCCAGCTTGATATCCCGCGGGTAATCGACGTCGTACTCATACTGCATCCCCATCAGAAATCGTTCGAGCGGGACGCTCGCGCGCAGCGTGATGCCGCCGCCGACTTTGAAACCCGACTGCCGATTCTTCTCCGTGGCGTCAAAGTTGTCGTCGTATGTCGTCCCGCCTTTGACGGTCACCTCCCAGTTTCGGTTCGGGTCGGCCGGAGGGGTGAAGTTCCATCCGGCAAAGGTCGTGCGGGCTGCCAACAGGAACAACCAGAGCACTTGTGACCGGAAGGGAACTCGCGGGCTTCGTTTCACGCAGGTCGGCTCTTGCCACCCTCCCAGTCCGCGTCACTCCACAAATTCCAGATTTGCGGGACGGGGAAGCAACGCCGCGTGGTAGGCGCGGGTAAGCAGGCGCGCGATGGCTTCGCGTCCGCCGGGCCCCATGTTGAGAGTGAGTGGATTCACGTACATTCTCACAAACCGGTCAGTCATAGCAGTGTCCATGCCGCGGCCGAACTGCCTGGCATACGCCACCGCTTCGTCGCGATGGCCGAGTGCGTACTGCACGCTGGCCGTGAGCAATTCCGAAACCTTTCGCATCAGTTGTTTCCCCAAATCCTTGCGCACCGCGTTCACTCCCAGCGGCACCGGCAAGCTGGTGTCCGCATGCCACCATTCCCCGAGATCGACAACCTTGTAAAGTCCCGCCCGGTCGTAGGTAATCTGCCCTTCATGAATGAGCAGGCCCGCGTCCACCTCGCCGCGGCTCACCGTGTCCATGATCGCGTCGAACGGCACAACTTCGAACTTGAAATACATCAACAGCAGCTTCAACAGCAAATACGCGCTCGTCATCGTGCCCGGCACCGCGATGCGGACGTCGGCCAGTTCGCCCACCTCCATCGGTTTGCGCGCCACGACGATCGGCCCGCATTTGTCCCCGAAGCTTCCACCGCTCGGCACCAAAGCATACTTGTCCATCACATAACCGTACGCATGGACGCTCAGCGCGGTGACTTCCAACTCGCCCTCCACCGCCAGATGGTTCAAGCTCTCGATATCCTTGATGACGTGCCTAAACGTCAACCCGGCCGTATCCAACCTGCCCTGCGTCAGCGCGTAAAACATGAAGGCGTCATCGGGATCGGAACTGTGGCCGATGCGAATCTCTCGTGGGTCCATGGGACAGGTCTCCTAAATAGGTTGCCAAAGCAAATCACCGGGGTTAATTCTAGGGTCTCGCTCAGTCGTTTGCACGAAGAAAAACTTCGACCGCATGAAAAGCACCGACAAGTTCCGCCGTTTTTCGCGTCTCGACCCTCGCCCCCTGCACAAGGCCACCCCGGCGTCGAAAGTCGTCGCCGACACGTTTCAGGCCTACAACGCCGCGCGCCTTCGCGAGGGCTGCGAGCTGTTTGTCCGGAAGATGCTGCCCCGCGGCGGATTGGTCGGCCTCAGTATCACCGGGGCGCTCGTGCCCGCGGGCCTCGGCCGGTCCTGCCTGATTCCGCTCATCAAAGCGGGCTTCATCGACTGGATCGTCACCACGGGCGCCAACCTCTATCACGATATTCACTACGGCCTCGACATGAAACTCTATCGCGGGTCGCCGTTCCTCAACGATGTCGAGTTGCGCCAGCGCCGTATCATCCGCATCTACGACATCCTCTTCGACTACCGGGTCCTGCTCGACACTGACGCCTTCATCCGCCGGGTCATCCGCGGCGCCGAGTTCCAGCGGTCGATGGGCACCGACGAGTTGCACTACCTGCTCGGCAAATACGTTCACGAGCGCGAGCGCCAACTCGGACTCCGCGACGCCTCGCTCATCTCCATCGCCTACCGCTACGGCGTGCCGTGTTTCACCAGCAGCCCGGGCGACAGCTCCATTGGCATGAACGTCGCCGCCATGAGTCTGGCCGGCAACAAACTCCAGTTCGACGTGAATCGCGACGTCAACCAAACCGCCGGCATCGTCTACGACGCCAAACGCAGCGGGCGCACCTCCAGCGTCTTTATCCTCGGCGGCGGTTCCCCGAAGAATTTTTTGCTCCAGACCGAGCCGCAGATCCAGGAGGTGCTCGGCCTCAAGGAGACCGGCCACGATTACTTCCTGCAGGTCACGGACGCGCGTCCGGACACGGGCGGCCTCTCCGGTGCGACGCCGGCCGAGGCCGTGAGCTGGGGCAAGGTCGATCCCCGCAATCTGCCCGATGCCGTCGTCTGCTACGCCGACGGCACCCTCGCGCTGCCGCTCCTCACCGCGTACCTGCTCGACAAAGCCAAACCGCGCCAGCCGAAACGCCTCATGGGCCAGCGCGACCGCATTCTCGCGCGCCTCATGCGGGCCTACGAGAAATCGCCCTTCCATCCGTAGGAACCCCAAAAGAGTCCGGGGCGATCGGCGCCATGAAAATCCGCGACCTTCTCCAGACGACCCGACCGACGATTTCCTTTGAGTTCTTTCCCCCGAAGAACGACGGGGCGATGGCCAATCTCATGGAGACGCTGTCGCGCCTCCACGAACTGCGTCCCACGTTCGCCACCTGCACGTACGGCGCCGGCGGCAGCACCCGCGCCCGAACGCTCGAAGTCACACTCAAGATCAAGGAGCAATTCGGCCTCGAAGCCATGGCCCACTTCACCTGCGTCGGTCAACGGCGCGACGCCATCGACGACGCTCTGGAGAATTTCGCCAGGCACGGCATCGAAAACGTGCTCGCGTTGCGCGGCGACCGTCCCGTCGGCTCGGCGGAGCCGCTCGAAGGATGGTTTCCCGACTTCAAGAACGCCGTGGACCTGATCCGCCACATCCGCGAGCGGTTTGGGAATGCGTTCAGCATCGGCTGCGCGGGTTACCCCGAAAAACATCCCGAGGCGCCGGATTTCGGGACCGACCTGCGCTACCTCAAAGAGAAAGTGAACGCCGGGGCCGACTTCATCGTCACGCAACTGTACTTCAACAACCGGGATTTTTTCCGTTTCGCCAAACGCTGCCGGGACATCGGCATTACCGTCCCCATTATCGCCGGCATCATGCCCGTCACCAACGTCGCGCAGATCAAGAAGTTCACCGCCATGTGCGGCGCGGCCATTCCCGATAAAATGCTCGCCGACCTCAACGCCATCGCCGACGACCCCGAAGCCGTTATACAGTACGGTATCGACTGGTCAACCCGCCAATGCCGCGAACTCCTCGCGGTCAAGGTCGATGGCCTGCACTTTTACACGCTGAACAAGTCCAAGGCCACCCGCCAGATCGTCGAAAATCTCCGTGAAGAGGGCGTGCTGCCGTAACAGCGGCCTCCCGGCCCGCGCGGCCAGAGCCGCTGACGAAACAGTAGCCGCAGGCTTTAGCCTGCGCTGGAAAAGCGCACCCGTGAAGGGTGCGGCTACAGTAGGGGCCACCTTGTCGGGGCCATCTCGGTCTCAAATCCCAAACGTCTGCTTGACCAACTCGGGCAGAATTTCCCCCGCCTTGCCGAGCAGCGACCAGTCGACCGCGCGAGAAATGGGTGTCGGGTCGCGATTGATCTCCCCGGTCTTCGCACCCCGATGGCGGGCAATATGGATGAAGCTCGCCGCCGGCTCGACCACGGCACTCGTGCCGACGGAGAGAAAGAAATCGCAGTCCTCCAACGCGGCGTGAGCTTTCCGAATTGCGTCTTCCGGCAACAGTTCGCCGAACCAGACGACGCCCGGCCTGCGGACACCGCCGCAAGCACAGTGCGGGGGATACGCTTTGAACGGCACTTCCCGCTCCTCACGTTCGAGGCCGCATCGGGTGCATCGCCAGACCCACAACGTCCCGTGCAATTCGACGACGTTCTCGCTGCCCGCCGCCTGGTGCAACCGATCCACGTTCTGCGTCAATAACGTGAAACCGCACGTCTGCGCGGTGAAGTGTTTCTCCAACCTGGCCAGAGCCAGATGCGCCGGGTTGGGCTTCGCGGCCGCGCATTTCTCGCGGCGCCAATCGTACCAGCGCGTCACCGTCTCGGGATCGCGATCGAACGCTTCCGGCGTGGCGAGTTGGCTCGGGTCGTACTTCGCCCACAACCCTTCCATCGCATCGCGAAACGTCGGGATACCGCTTTCCGCCGACACGCCCGCACCCGTCAGCACGACAATCGCCCGCGCCTTCTGCAGCGCGTCGATGAGGGAATCAGGGATAACAGGTTGCTTTTGCACGGCGCAAGTCTATCGCAACGTGCCGTCGAAGACGATTACGGGCGAGACATGCTGCCCACCGTCTAGCGCTTTGAAGCGCCATTCCTCTTGGGCAGGTCTTTGATCGCCACGATGTGTAATGGATCGAGCATGGCGATTTCGTCATCGGAATCGAGTACCGCCAAGCTATGGCGGCCGATCAGCAGGCATTCCGGGTGACGGACGGCGTATTCATGGCCGTCTGAGGTACGCAGACAGAACGCGCGAAAACCCCCGGAGATCCGACGGCGAATCCGATCGAGGTTCATGGCAACAAACCTATGGTAGCCACGATTTGTTGTCAACGCAGCCTGGAGAGGGATCTTAAAACTTCCACGCCCGCAAAGTAACAGTAACGGCAGAGGGTCACATCCCCGCATTCTTGATTGTGGTTGACGCGGTGGCTGACTCTGCTGCTTCCCACGTGGCGTATGCCGACCAACGGCGCCTCCAATCGCGACCGCCCCGAACAAGTCCGGCTGGCCGCGTCCAACCGTTTCGAATAGACTGCGTTCCTCGTGACAGGACACAAGTTCTTCCCGTTGGTGGTGATCGCTGCCGGACTGCTGGCGTATTCCGACAGTTTCACGGGTACGTTCGTCCGCGATGACTTCTGGTCCATTTCCCAGAATCCGACCATCCAGCGTCTCTGGCCAATCTGGCGACCGCTGTCGCCGCCGCATCAAAACTGGCTGACGGTGGAAGGCCGTCCTCTCATCAATCTCTCGCTGGCCATCAGCTATGCCCTCAGCGGCTATAACGTGTGGGGCTATCACGTCTTGAATCTGGCCGTTCATCTCCTCGCGGGTCTGACCTTGTTCGGTATTGTGCGCCGGACGTTGTTGCAGCCGAGGCTGCGCGGGCGTTTTGGTGCTGCGGCGGATGAACTGGCTCTGGCCACAGCGGTCCTCTGGACGGTTCATCCGCTGCAGGCCGAGTCCGTGACCTACATCATCCAACGGGCCGAATCGATCATGGGGTTGTTTTACCTGCTCACGCTTTACTGCTTCATCCGCGGAGTCGAGTCATCACCCGTGGAAAATGGGAAATGGTTCATGGGAAATGGCTCATGGGAACTGCGGAGCCGGCTGTGGTACGGCCTGTCGGTGACGGCCTGCGCGTTGGGGATGGCCAGCAAAGAGGTGATGGTCTCCGCGCCGGTGATGGTGCTGCTCTACGACCGGGCATTTGTTTCGGCCTCGTTCCGGGAAGCATGGCGGCGACGCTGGCCGTTGTATCTCGCATTGGCGAGCACCTGGATCCTGCTGGGGTTCGTGTTTGTTTCTGCCGGCATCTTCGCCTACGCATCGATGACGGCGCAGCACGTTGGCCGCTGGGCGTATCTGGCGACCCAGCCGGGGGTGATTCTCTACTACCTGCGACTGTCCGTGTGGCCGTCCCCACTCTCCCTGGATCACCAGTGGCCAATCGCCCAGGCGTGGTGGAGCGTTTTGCCGCCCACGGTTGCGGTGGTGGTTTTGTTGGGGGCGACGGCTTGGGCCTGGCGGAGGAATCCAGCTTGGGGATTTGTGGGCGCCTGGTTTTTCCTGATTCTGGCGCCGACTTCGAGCGTTATCCCTCTCCCCGACCCGATGTACGAACATCGTCTGTACCTGTCGTTGGCAGCGGTCGTGAGCGTGGTGGTGATGGGGCTGTATTCGCTCATGCGACGGCACAGCTTGGTTGTGTTCCTGGCGGCGGCGGTCGGACTGGGATTTCTGACATGGCGACGCAACCACGATTACCAACGGAACCCACATTACAGTTTTGGACTCGCCCTGCAAGTAGCGGGCCGTGCCGAAGAAGCAATCGCCCAATACAAGCAGGTCCTGCGAATCACCCCAGATGATCCCGAGGCGCACTACAACCTCGGAGTCGCCCTCGAGCAACTCGGCCGGGTGCCGGAGGCGATCGAGCACTACGAACAGGCGCTGCGCCTCCGGCCCGATTACGCCGCCGCACACAACAATCTCGGGAGCGCCCTCCTGAGACTGGGCAAAGTGCCGGAGGCCATCGCACAGTATGAGAGGGCGCTGCAGTTCGAACCCGGTATGGCCGAGGCCCACTACAATCTGGCGCTCGCGTTAAGACAAGCGGGCCGGGTTCCAGAAGCAATCGAACAGTACAACGAGGCGCTCCGTTTCAAGCCCGATTATGCCGAAGCGCACTACAATCTGGGAAACGCTCTGTTCGGGCTGGGCAACGTGCCCGGAGCGATCGCGCATTACGAAAGAGCGCTGCAGATCAAACCCGATTTCACCGAGGCGCATTACAACCTCGGAGTCGCCCTGGAACGAACGGGCCGGGCGACGGAGGCGATCAGACACTATGAACAGGCGCTGCGCCTCCAGCCCGATTACGCCGCCGCGCAGAGTGCGCTGGTGCGACTACGCGCAGTTCGATGAGCGGGCGCCGGAGCCGGTTGTTACCAGCAGGGCGGCGGGACCTTTGGGCGAGCCGCGAGGCGTAACGATACCGTCCCGGCGAAACTCGTAATGGCGACCCGAGTCAGAAAATCCTTTACATGCGGCCCGCAGTGGGTACACTACGCCGCCAACTGAAAAGAAACATACGTGCGGGGCGCAACGCTGTAGTCGGGCCTCGACTTCCAAGACGGGTGAATCCCACCCCGATTCGAAGTTCGACTCAAGCAGTGCTCCCCGCCGGACAGCCATACAAGGAAGCATTATGCCTCTATCGGATCAAGACCAAGCCCTCATCCAAAAACTCATCCAGTCCCGCGTCGGCGGACGCGGGTTCGACAACACCGATCTCGTGGAAGACATCATCGAGACCGCGTTGCGGCTTATCGACGACAAGGCCGATCGCCTCGACACGAAAGTCATTACGTCGACGCTCAAAGAATTGCGCTACGCGTCGAAGATTTTTGCGCCGTTCCGCGGCAAGCGCAAAGCCAGTGTGTTCGGGTCCGCCCGCACCCAACCCGACGCGCCGGAATACCAGCAAGCGGTCGCGTTCGGCAAGGCCATCGTGCAGCGCGGTTTCATGGTGATCACCGGCGGCGGCGAAGGCATCATGGGCGCGGCGCAACGGGGCGCGGGACGCGACAACAGTTTCGGCCTGAACATCCGCCTCCCGTTCGAGCAGGACCCGAACATCGAGATCGCCGGCGACCGCAAGTTGATCAACTTCAAGTACTTCTTCACCCGCAAGGTGTGCTTCATCAAGGAGAGCGACGCCATCGTACTGTTCCCCGGCGGGTTCGGCACACACGATGAAGGATTCGAGGCGCTGACCCTCATGCAGACGGGCAAGAGCCAGCCCAAGCCACTGGTCTTCATCGACCGCCCGCGGGGCAGCTATTGGAAGACGTGGTGGCGTTTTGTCGAAGACCAACTGCTCGACTCCGAGTTGATCAGCAAGGAAGACCTAGCGCTGTTCAAGGTCACCGACGACGTCGACGAAGCCTGCGACGAGATCACGCGCTTCTATAGCAACTATCACTCGAGCCGCTACGTGAAGGACGCGCTCGTCGTGCGGTTGCAGCATCCCGCGACCGAAGGACTGTTGCGCACGCTGAACGGTCGGTTCGCGGATATCTGCCTGAACGGCGCGAAGTTTCAGGCGACGGGCCCGTTACCCGAAGAGGAGAATGAGCCGGAGCTGAAGGACCTGCACCGGATCGTGTTTCCGTTCAACCGCACGAACTTCGGCCGCCTGCGCTCGCTGATCGACGTCGTCAATCAGCATTGAGCTGGCGCGGGCTGCGCCCTTCCTGCAAACTGTTGCGGCGCGCGGAAACGCGTTGGCCCGGCTCGCGATGAACCTTGCCGGAAACCAGCCAGCCATCACGAATGTGGCAGAGTTGCCGGGGCGGCATGCCCAGAACGAACAACGTCGTCACCCACCAGTTGACCAGCATCGTCCGGATCACGCCGTTGGCGTTCCACCGCCGCCCGCTGGTGACCAATCCAAAGGGAAGAAAGGTCAGCCGTCCTGCGCGACGCAATCGCCGGACGAACGACACATCTTCCATGATCGGCACCTCGGGAAAACCACCCAGCGCCCCGAAGACCTGGCGCCACACAAAAATCCCCTGGTCGCCGCACGGCAGGCGCAGCCAACGCGCCCGGTGGCTGGTCAACCTCGCCGCGATCTGGCAGAGCCGGCGTCCGGAATCGACGTGCAAGTCGAACGCGCCGCCCACGGCGCCATCGCCGATGATCCGCCGCTGAATTTCATCCAGCGCGCCCGGCAGCAAAAACGTGTCGGCGTGCAGAAACAGCAGAATGTCGCCGGTCGCGTGGCGCGCCCCAACATTCATCTGCCGCGCACACCCCGGCCGGCTCACGAATACGTAGGACGTAAACTGCTGCGCAACTTCGACCGTGCGATCCGTCGAGCCGCCGTCTACCACAATCAACTCCGCGTCGGGATGGTCCGCCAGTTGGCGCAACGTGACCGGGAGGCTGACTTCCTCGTCCAGAGTCGGAATGATGATACTGATAAGCATCGCCAGCAACTCGCGCGTTAGTTGGTATCAGAACCCGCGCAAAAATCCAATCATAAAAACGGGACGGCCGTGTAAGCCACAAATTTACTGCCGCAGACGCCCGCTGGGAACGCGCTGACGAGGTCCCGGTCGCAACGAATCTGCGTCCGCGCCGCAACGGGCAGTCTCCTCCGGCTCCAACGACAACCGTGCGCGTCTCATCCCAACGCGGCCAACACTTCGCTGATCGAGCCGCGGATGCAGGTGAAGACCGGCGTATCGCGCAGCGTGTACTGGCGCACTTCGTGTTCGCGCATCTCCATCACCAGGTCGAGAAATTCGGCGGGCTTGTCGCCTTCGAACCCGACGACGAACTCGGGGTCGTCCAAGCCAAAGCTGTAGATGGTATTGATCTTGATGCCGGGGTAGCGATGGCCGGTTTCGATATGGACGTTCATCATTCGCTGCCGGTCTTCCTTCGGAAGCTGGTACCAGTCGGCCGTCTTCCAGAACGGATAGAGAAACAGGTACTTGTTCTCCCCGGGCACGACGCGCGCCCGCCGGCCTTCGCTGCCGGGGTGTTCGTGTTTGTCCACGTACATCGAGCGTTTGGTCATGCCGAGGTAGCTGTACGGCGTGGCGCACCATTGACCGAGCCCGGTGTTCAGCAGTTGCGTGCTCATCTCGGTGAAATCTTCCAGCCGCTCGCTGATCCGCCACAGCATGAAATCCGTGTCGGCCCGCGTACCGACGGTCGTGAACGGGATGATCAGGCAACGCGACTTCCAGTCCTTGATCACCCCTTCAAATTCGCCCTTGCCGCGCCCGCGTTCCTCGCGCGCCACCCGCCGCCAGGCAGGGTCAACCTTGAAAAAAAGGTAGTTCACGTACTGCCGTTTGATCTCGTCGCTCATCGTCTCATCTCACTTCGATCGCGAACGGCATGCCCTTTCACCTCGCCCGCCTTCCCACAAACTGCCAGATCCCCTCGCCCCGCTCGCGGGGAGAGGGTCAGGGTGAGGGGTCGTCGCGGTTCGGAACATAATCAAATCGTTTTCAATTTCCTTCCGAGTTTTTGTTCGACGCTCGCCACCTTGGCGGTCAGGCGACCCGTCCTGCCCTTGCGGTAGTCGACTTTAATCGTAACGCTGATGCGGTTGCAATCTTTTCGCATCGCATCGAAACATCGTTTCACCACGCCGAATACCTCGTCCCAGTCTCCCTCCAACACCGTTCCCATCGCGTGCAATCGGTAGTCCAAATTGCTCTTGACGATGATGTCCAGCGACCGTGCCACGTATTTGCCGACGCTTTCGCCCTCGCCGAGCGGCGACATGCTGAATTCCAATAAAACCATCGTTGACCTCCGGCGAAAAAACGCGTTGGACCAAGCCCCCCCCGGCTTCACACCCCTCCATTGCTCCGACGCTTTTCCCTGCTATAGTACCACGGCATGAAGAAAAAGGTAGGCATCCTCGTCTTCACCCACGGTTCGCGGCTCAAAGAAGGCAACGAGGTCATGATCCATCTCGTCGATCGGGTGCGCCGGCGCCTCGGGTACGACCTCATCGAGCCGTGTTTCATGGAATTGGGTCGGCCGTTGATTCCCGTGGCGATTCGCAAGCTCGTCCGCCGTGGGGCCACCCACATCTTCGGCTACGCGTTGTTCCTCGTGCCCGGCTCGCACCTCAAGGAAGACATTCCGTTTATCTTCGAGCAGACGCTCAAGAAATTCCCCGGCGTCACCTACGAACTCTCGTCGCCCATGATGGGCGACCCGATGATGGTCGACTTCGTCGCCAAACACGTCAAACAGGCGATCGAGGCGGAGCCTCGCGCCTGACCGCGTTGCCGGATGGTCTTCCCGTTCCCTGATGAACGGCTCCGTTTGTTCTTCTATTCGGCGTCGTTGAAGTTCATATACTAATGGGGTTGGTTGCCCATCCCATGCCCCGTTGGAGATCCAGCGCACGCCGAAGCGTTGCGAACGCCGGCTTGGAGACACCCGATGCCATTGCCTTCGGGAGGTTCGGGTGAACTTCAAGCATAGGGAATTCTCCAGCTTTGATCTGTTGCGGCTGACTTTCGCCCTCTCGGGGGCTGCGGCACTCATCTACGAGGTGACGTGGTTTCGACAGCTCGCGCTGTTTCTCGGAGTGACCGCGGGCGCTGTCGCTGACGTTGAGCGTGTTCATGGCAGGACTGGCCTTGGGCTCGTCTCTTGGCGGGTGGGCGTCCCGCTGGCCGGGGAACCCGGTGATCGTGTTCGGCCTGATTGAGTTGGCCACCGGGCTGTACGGCGCGTTCAGCCCGGCCATTTTATCCCAGGTGGGGGGCGAGTATGTGCACCTGGCTGGCGCGCTCGGACTTTCGCCCATACAGCAGTTCTGGATGCGGTCGGCCAGCGCTGGCGCCGCATTGCTGTTCCCCACGACTCTCATGGGCATGACCTTCCCCTTGGTCCTGGCGGCCGGGTTGACGACACCGGGAGAAGCAGGCTTGCGGAGCGGGTTGCTCTACGCCGCCAATCTGTTGGGGGCCGCGTTTGGGACGTTACTGGTGGGTTTCGTGCTCGTGCCCCAACTGGGAATCGTCGCGGCAATTCGCTGGGCCGCGGCCATCAACTTTGCGAGCGGTCTGATGGTTCTGGCTTCCTCTCGCCGATTTCGACGCACTCCGCGACCAAGGGAGATGGCAACCGCGCCCACTACCGGCGCCTTTTCGATGAAACCACCGTTGTTCGCCGTGGTGGCCGCCGGTTTCTTTGTCTCGGGATTCTGCACCCTCGCCTACGAGCAACTATGGACGCGTTGGTTGGTGTTGTTGCTGGGAGCCAATTCGGTGTACGTCTTCACCATTGTGCTGGCCTGTTTTTTGTTGGGGATGTACAGCGGGAGTCGGCGCGCGGCGCGGATCGTCGACACTCTGCAGAATCCCGTGGGAGCATTGGGCGGGCTCCTGGTGCTGGTCGGGGCTGCCGCACTCGGCGTGGCCGTCGTGGTCGGTCTGCTCGCGAAAGCCACGAGCATGCTCACGCTCGCCCATCCGACAAAGCGCGCCCTGGTCGGGTGTCTCGGACTGGCCTTGTTCATTCTGTTGCCGCTACTCACCGGGACGTCAGTCAGCATCATCGGGCGCATCCTGGCCAACCGGTTTGAGGCGTTCCCCTCGCTCTTCGGAGAACTGAATGCGGTCAATACGACCGGTTGCCTGGCGGGCGCGTTCATCACGGGTTTCGTCGTGCTCCCGCGCGCCGGCCTGCAGCGGGGTATGGTGATAGTTTCGGGAATTGCCGTGGCGGTCGGTCTCTGGGTATTGCGACGGTCTGCGGCGTCCTGGCTCTCGACGCGCCGCGCATGCCTGATCTTGACGGCGGCGGGAGTTGTCGGTGCATTGGCGCTGTCGTTGCCACCGCCCATCCTGTTCAGACTCGATCCCGGGAGGCAGCAACTGCTGTTCTACAAGGAAACGGCAAACAGTTCAGTGGCCGTGGTGGAAGACGTCCCGGATGGGTCCCGCAGCCTGTGGGTCGACGGCGATTTTCAGTCGGGTAGCGACCGCCGCCATCAGACACATTTGCTGTTCCTGGGGCATCTGCCGTCGCTGTTGAGTGTGCGGCGCGACACCGCGTTGGTCGTTGGCCTCGGCGGAGGGTTCACGCTTGGCGCCGTGCTGCGGCATCCGTTTGGGCGGGTCGACCTGGTCGAGCTATCCAAGCCGGTCGTCGAAGCCAGTGGATGTTTTTCGCGCTGGACGGGCCATCCCGTGGCGCGCGACCCGCGGGTGGCCCTGCGAATTGACGATGGCCGGAACTTTCTTCTTACCACCCACGGAACCTGGGATGTGATCACGACGGACCCGGTGGACCCGGACGATGCCGGCGCAACGATTCTGTATTCGACGGAATACTACAAACTGGTCCGCGCCCGGCTGCGGCCCGGCGGGGTGGCCGCGCAGTGGCTTTCGCCCCACCTTCGTTTCCGGGACTACCAGTTGCTGCTGCGTTCATTCAGCTCGGTGTTTCCGGTGAGTTTCCTGTGGGATGCCGGGTACACGACCGTCGCCATCGGTTTCGCGGACGCCCCGAAGATTTCCGAGCAGGAATTCCGCGAGCGGTTGGCGCGGGCTCCCGTCCAAGTCAACCTGGCGTCGATCGGGGTGAACTCGTCGGCCGACCTGCTCAACTATCTGATTGCCGGGCCTGCCGAACTGCGTGAGATCGTAGGCTCGGGGCCGCTCAACACGGACGATCATCCGCGGATTGAATACAGTTGGCTCGTCAGCCACACCCCCGGGTCGTGGAAGACGCGGATCGAACAGCCGTTGCGCGCACGCCATGAGGAAGTCGTCCGACAACTTCTGCCGGACGGCATCCGGGACCCGATCGGGGGGGCACACCCGAAATGACCAAGGGAAACCGCCCAGAAAGGGAACACCCGGTCGCCCCGGCCAGACAGGTCGATTCCTTGCCCGACTTTGCGTCCAGCGCCTGCGGCCGCACCAAACGTCGCGTCATCGATTGAGACACTCGTGGCGTTCCGCCGCTTCCCGGCCGTCGGACTGAAATTTTCCGGCCGAGATGATTCTTGAAATTCCTCGGCTCTCCGTATACCCTACGCCCCGTTCTTTGAGACTCCGGAGTCTCAGCACGTCGGCGCAGGGAACGCCGTGAGAATCGGCGACAGTGGCGCTGCTGTAACTGGCTACAAAAGCCCATCAGCCATCCGAACGGAGAAGGCGGGCGAGTAGGCTTGCCCCGAAAGTTTACCACGTTCCATGTGGTCTTCGGGGCAAAAAGCCAGGAGTCAGAATAACGGCCGACGCGCAACCGAACCCCGAAGGGGTACCACGTACCACGTGGTTTTCGGGGTAAACAATCCTTCGAACCAAAGGAGAATGGTCATGTTGCATCGCAAGTTGTCCGTCATCGCTGTTGCCGCGGCGGTCGCCACGGCGTGCGTCGTTTCTCAAGGCTTCGCCGACTGGATTCAGTTCCCTCTACCCAACCTCTCCGAGGGCTATTCACCCACTGCGCTGGCCCACTTGCCGGACGGGCGGTATCTGTTTGCCAACCAGGGAACCTACTATCGCCAAGATGCCTTTGGATCGGCCGGGTACACCGCCTACAGCAATGTGTCGCCCGGAGACAGCGCCGATCCCTCTTTCGTCGCCGTCTGGGATGCGACCCACGCCGTAGCCGGCGGTGGCGGGTTTGGGGCCAGTGACCTTTACCGTTTTGACCCGTCTTCCCTGGGCGCACCAACTTTTGTCGCGCAGGGTCTGTCCCTGCAAAACTATTCGGGCGTTTTTCGTGATGCGACCAGTCTCTACGTGGGGGGAGCCAACGGTACAGGTTCCACGCACAGCATTAGCTATATCGATCTCATCTCGGCAACGACCAAGGTTATCATCGACAACATCTCGACGTACAGTTGCGACTTCGCGCAGGACGCGTCCGGCAATCTTTACGTTGGCGACAACGACGACGGCAAGGTGTACAAGTTTACCGCAGCCCAGTTGAGTCTGGCGATTTCTGGTTCGGCTCTGGCCATCAGCGACGGCACTTTCGTGCACCAGTTCGACGACGGCTTGGGAACGATGGCGGTGGACGGGGAAGGTCGCATCTGGTCGGCCGGTTGGATGGCCAACGGTCTGCAAGCCTATGACCCTGTCTCCAACACCGAATTTGCCGTCATCCCCGGCTTGACCAACGCCAACTACAAGGTAACGACATTCACGGCTGGGGGTCAGGACTACGTCGCGTTCATGGACCAGGCAAATCCGGGTCAAGCCGGGACGGCCCAGTATTACGGTTATGAAGCTATTCCTGAACCGGGGACGTTCGCTTTGGCATTGGCCGGCCTGGTTGTGCTTCCCCTGTGCCGCCGCAACCGAGATCGTCGATCTTGAGAAGGCAATTCACACTCACCGTGGCGGCGGCGTTGCTCGCGTTCAGCGCCGCCGCCGGCCCGTTTCCCGACTACGATCAGGGGATTCTGTCCAACGATGTCCGCATCGTCGGTTGGGCGACCGGCTGGCAAGATTATGTCCGGCCCCACCCGTCCAGTGGCGGGTATTGTCACAACAATAGCAATCAGATCGACTCAATCGACAACGCCGTGCTCGGCGCACCGACCGATTTCACCATGAACGGCACCACGAAACATTTGCTGGCACTGGGACATGGTGCTTCGATCACCTTGGCGTTTGGCCGGCCGGTTCCCAATGGCCCGGGCTGGAATTTCGCAGTGTTTGACAACGCGTTTCAATCGATGTCATCCGATCTGGCCGATCGTGGCGGCGGAACCAACTATGTCTACTACAACAGCGGGACGAACCGAGTTCCCGTGGCGCGTGGGGACAACTTCGTGTGGTGCAAAACGGCTTTTGTGGATGTCTCCTCGGATGCCACCAACTGGGCACGGTTTCCAGCTACTTATCTGAATACCGACGTGCTCTTTCAAGCGTCGGTGCCGGATGATCCCGATCATTGGTTGAGCCAGGACGTAACCATGATCGACGGCTTGGCGGGGAAATCCGTCCTGCAATATGGAACCCCGTTCTCGCTTGCCGCCCTGACCAACGATCCGAAGGTGGTGAGCGGTCTCGTGAACTTGAACAACATCCGATACCTCCGCTTGACGGACGTGATCGGCGACGGCAGCACCACGGACCAGTACGGAAACGTCATCTACTCGCCCTACTACGATGGCTCACAATTGCCGGCGCTCGTTGCCGCGCCCGACTCCAGCACGGACGGCTTTTGCCTTCGCGGCGTGGCGATTCTGGAGGTCCCAGTTCCGACGATCCGCGGAGTGCGGCTGGTGCCGCCCAATTTCCTGATCGACGTCAGCGGATTGGTCAGCGGCCAGACATACTCCGTGCAGACCAGCACGAATTTGATCGCCGCAACCTGGACGAACGAATCCGGTTTCGTAGCCGGCCCGGCCGCGTTGACGTTGACCAACGACGTTGGCAACGCGACAAAAAAGTTCTACCGCATCGGGGTCACGCCATGACCTGGCAGAATACGCGGCGATCGTCGGACGGGAACGGCTTCACGCTCATTGAGATGCTGGTGGTCATTGCGATTATTGGGGTGCTTGCCGCCTTGCTGCTTCCGTCGCTTTCACAGGCGCGAGAGAGTGGCCGCCAAGCCTCCTGCCTGAACAACCTGCGGCAACTCTATCTTGCCAACCTCAGCTACTCGGCCGACCACGGCTATTACGCCCCGGCGGCGCCGGACATCTGGGGCAACAACTTGATCCGCTGGTACGGTACGCGTCCCGACGTCGGGACCCCTTTTGATTCGCGCAGCGGTCCGTTGTCTCGCTACCTGGGCGGGAGCCGGGCCGTGCGAGCCTGCCCGTCGATGGGTCCATGGAACTTTCTTACGAGTGGCGCCGCCGCGTTTGAGGCTGGTTGTGGGGGTTACGGCTACAACTATCTCGGCGTCGGCTCGCGCAGTTATCCGATGGGTTACACCGAACTTGCCAGCCAACTGGGGATGCGTCCCGAGGAAATCAGCCGGCCAAGCACCACGATCATGTTTTGCGACACCGCCTTTCCTCAATCCAGCGGCGGCCAGACGCATTTGATTGAGTATTCTTTCGCCGAACCCAACAAATTCCTCAGCGCCACCGGCACGATGTACGGTCAACCATCCCCCTCCATCCATTTCCGGCATCGCCGCCGCGCGAACGTTGTCTGGTGCGATGGCCACGCCACAGCGGAAGTCATGACGCGGTCAAGCGGTACCGTTTCCCAGGGACTTTCCGTCGGTTGGTTCGGCGATCAGTTCAACAATGATTACTTCGCGCCGTTGTAATCGCCCCCGCAGTCTTGGAGAGCGCCCCACTATGCGCCAATCTTTTCTTTGAGCCTGCCGGCGATTTCGTCGGCGAACGCCTTGATCTGGTCGCCATCGGGGCCTTCGATGAGGAGGCGGGCCTTCGGTTCGGTGCCCGAGTAGCGGAGCAGCACCCGGCCCTGGTCGCTCAGTTTGGCTTCGACTTCTTTCACAAGTTGCATCACGTCGGGCAACGAATCCCAAGCGGGTTTTTCTTTCACCCTGACGTTCACCACCACCTGCGGGAATTTTGTGCAGACCTGGCGCAACTCGCTCAACGGCTTGCCGGTGTCCATCATGATCCGCAACACCTGCAGCGCACTGACCACTCCATCGCCGGTCGTGGTGAAATCGCGGAAGATCATGTGACCCGATTGCTCGCCGCCGACGTTCAGGTCCTCTTGAAGCATTTTCTCGATGACGTACCGGTCGCCCACTTGCGTGCGCACCACCTGTCCGCCGGCCTTGCGGACCGTGTGGTCAAGCCCGAGGTTGCTCATCACCGTCGCCACGAGCGTGCCCTTCTTGAGTTCGCCTCGCGTCAGCCAGTCCAGCGCCGTGATCGCCAGCACGTCGTCACCATCGACGAGGGTGCCGGTCTCGTCGCACAACTGCACGCGGTCGCCATCGCCGTCGTGGGACAGGCCGACGTCCGCGCCGAGTTGCTTGACGTAGCCGCAGATGACCTCGGGATGGGTGCTCCCGCACCCCTTGTTGATGTTCGTCCCGTCGGGCGTGTTGTTGAGCACAGTCACGCTGGCGCCAAGTTCGCGCAGCACGCACGGCGTGCTCTTGTACGTTGCCCCGTGACCGGCATCGACCACCACGCGCAGCCCTTCCAGGGTCATCCCCTTGGGGAAGGCCGCCTTGGCGAACTCGACGTACCGCCCGAGCGCATCATCGATCCGCATCGCCTTGCCGACCGCGTCGGCTGTGGGGCGGATTTTTTCGATCTCGCCGCTGAAAACCAAACCCTCGATCTGCTTTTCGATTGCGTCATCGAGCTTGTAGCCGTCGTCGCGGAAGAACTTGATGCCGTTGTCCTCATAGGGATTGTGCGACGCGGTGAGCACGATGCCGGCGTCGGCGCGCAGCGAGCGCGTGATGTAGGCCACTCCCGGGGTCGGCAACGGGCCGATCAACAGCACGTCCACGCCCATGGAGAGGATGCCGGCCGAGATGGCGTTCTCCAGCATGTAACCGCTGAGCCGCGTGTCTTTGCCGACCACGATCTTGTGGCGGCCATGACCCTTGGCGATGGGCGCGCACGACCTGAAAACGTGGGCCGCGGCCCGACCGAGTTTCAACGCGGTTTCCGCCGTGACGGGTTCCACATTGGCCACACCCCGCACTCCGTCCGTACCGAAAAGCTTTCTGGCATTCCCTGTCGTCACGGTTTTTCTTCTACACCCCCGCTTGGGGTGGTGTCAATCGACGCTGCCACTCCGATCCGCACGTCGACCTCCACCCAATGCCGCTCCGCCAGCCCCTCGGGAAGTTGCAGGGGAGTCAACTCAACGCGCTCGCGGAACGACGTGCGACGGCCGGTTACGTCGACGGGCAACGTGGTGACGGCCGACATCTTGTTGAGCAACGTCTTCGGCCCCTTCACGTCGATTTTCTCGGGTTTGGTGATCACGCGCTCGATGGCCAGCCCCGGGGGCAACTCGCCCGCGAACTGGGGTTGCACCGGCAACTCGCGCTCGATGATCTCATCGACGTTGACCGTTACCTCGCGCGGATCGACCTCCGTCACCTGGACGCGCCGGGAATGTTGAATGGCCCTCGGCGTCAGCTCAACCGATATCAGCCCGCGACGCGCGTCGTGCGTCAGGTCCACCACGGCGGACAGATCCTGGCGCGACACCTGCCGCACGTCCTCGCGCGTCCCACGAACGGTCACGTTCACGGTCGAAATACTCGTCCTCAACGCGCTCAACCCCGGTTTGACTCGCACCTCCAAGGGCACGCCGTTGATCGTCCGCGAGTCGCTGGTGATGTGATTGACGAAGGACCACGTACAGATCGCCAGCACCAGCGCAATGATTTTCAGTCCGGCGTTGCTCCTCAGCCAGCGCATCAATGCCGTGCCTCCCCGCGTCGTTCGGGCTCCTCGGGCTGTTTTTCGGACGGCTCGCGCACGGCCGGCTCGTCAAACGTCTCGCCCGTGGCGCCCAGTTCGGGTTCCCCCTCGCTCGGAGCCTCGCGAAGAACCATGCTGCCCAGAACGCGCCGGGCCAGGTCAACCAGCCAGTTGCCGCGAGCCGTCACGGACGTCAGCGTGGTCGCCAGAAAAGCCCGCAGTCCGTCGGGATCAAGCCCCTTCACCAAATGCCCGCGATGGGCGACGGAAATCTCACCCGTCTCCTCGCTGACCGCGACCACCACGGCGTCGGTATCTTCCGTCAACCCCATCGCCGCACGATGGCGCATCCCGATGCTGGCGCTGAGTCCCTGCCGCTGCGTCAGCGGAAACACGCACGCGGCCGACACGATTTGGTCTCCGCGCAGGACTACGCCGCCATCGTGCAGCGGCGTGTTCGGAAAGAAAATCGTCGTCAGCAATTCGGGCGTGGCCTTGGCACCGATCGGCACGCCCGTCTCGGCCACGCCGCGAAACCCGATCTCGCGCTCGACCGCCATCAACCCGCCGCACCGCTTCTGCGACAGCGAGCGCGCCGTTTCGACCAGCACGTCGATCATCTCCCCGCGTTGCTTGGGACTGGTAAAGAATTGGCGACTGCCGACCTCCGCCAGGGCGCGGCGCAATTCGGGCTGGAAGATCACGAGCACCGCGATGGCCAGAAAGGCCAGGACGCGGCTGAGAATCCAGTTGATGACGTCGAGTTCGAAGACTTGGGTGACTCCCACAATGCCGAGGAACACAATGACGAAACCGGTGAGGACTGCGGCGCCTCGCGTCCCGCGAAACAGCAGAAGCATGTAATAGAAGAACGCCGCCAACAGCGCGATCTCGAAGACCGGCTTCCAATACATCGCGACGATTTCCAAAATGAACTCCATGGCTGACTACCGTGCGTGCCTGATTGCCTCCACCACCCGTACCGCATCGGCCGTCTCGGCGACGTCGTGCACCCGCACGATGCGCGCGCCGTGGGTCACGGCCCACACGACGGTCGCGACCGTTCCCCAAAGCCGGCCGTCTGTCTCCCGCGCCCGGTCTGCCCCGGGCGGAGCGAGCAATTTCCCGATAAACGACTTGCGCGAGGGACCGACCAACACCGGACAGCCCAGCGCCGTCAATTCCTCCAATCGCGCCAGCAATTCCAGATTGTGCTCCACAGTCTTCCCAAAGCCGATGCCGGGGTCAACGGCAATCTGGGATTTCGTCAAGCCTCGCGCCTCGGCGTACGCGACGCGCTCGGCCAAGAAAGCCCGTACTTCCGCAACCACATCCTGATACTGCGGCGCTTGTTGCATGGTTTGCGGCGTACCCCGCATGTGCATCAACACCAGACCCGCGCCCGCGTCGCGCACCACATCGACCAGGCGCGGGTCAAACCGCAACGCGCTGATGTCGTTCACGACCCGCACCCCGGCTTCCAGCGCCCGTTCGGCGACGACGGCCTTTGCTGTGTCGATGGAAATCAAGATCCGCTTGCCCTCGCCCCGCTGTGCGGGGAGAGGATGTCCGAAGGACAGGTGAGGGGTTGCCGTCAGCCGCTCCACGACCGGCATGACCCGCCGCAGCTCTTCGTCCACGCTGACCGGCGACGCACCGGGCCGCGTGCTTTCACCGCCGATGTCGATGATGTCGGCGCCCGCCCGCGCCATTTCCTCGGCGTGCTCCACGGCCTGTTCGACACTACGGAACTTCCCGCCGTCCGAAAACGAATCCGGCGTCACATTCAACACGCCCATAATCAACGGGCGCGTGGTCTCCCATTCAAACACGTGCGTCACGTTCACAGTCTACGCCAACCCGCGGAAGAGACAAACCTTGTCCGTTCGCCGCCCCGCTGTTCGCTCAGTCCGCGCCCGAGCGGCGTCCTCCAAACAGCGCCAACTCGTGCACTTTCAGGTAGCAGTCCACGTCGGCAAACCCAATCCGCCGCAGCCAGGCGCATTGCTTCTCGACGGGCGCGAGGATGTTGGCGTACCGGTCTTTGCGGCGGACGAAATGCCGACGCACCGTGGCCCGGCTGATGGACCGGCCTTGCCGTTGGTGCATCTGCCAGATGTTCTCGATCATGCTCTGCTCGAACAACGCGTGCGTAACCGGCCCGGCCGGTGCCACGTGCTCCAGATTGATGAACCAACCGCCCGGCCCCAGCAGCTGGAAGATTTCCCGGTAAAGTCCCCGTTTCCGCGCGTCGGACTGGTGATGAATCGAGAATCCCGACACGACCGCGTCAAACGGACCGTACCGCCGCACCGCTTTCTGCCAACCGGGGCTTCCGTAGTCCAATTCCAGCACCGCGGTCTGCGGCCCGGAGCGTCGCAACCGCTGTCGACACGCCGCCAGCATGGCCGGCGAGAAATCCACAAACACGCCGCGCGCGCGCGGGTGGGCCGAGAGAATCGTTCGCCCGAGTATCCCATCGCCGCAGCCGAGATCGAGAAACCGGCGGATCGGTCGCCCCCGCGTGTCGAGCAATTGCAACATGACCAGCAACTGCTCGCGGGCCAGCGGGATGGCACCCCGGACCCCTTCCAAATATCGTCGTACCAGTTTTTCGTCCTTCCAAACAAAGTCGGCCGGTTTCATCACGTGTCGTTCTAGAATAAATCCGTCGTCACGTTCCACGTACTCATGATTCGTAGGCGCCCCGCGGTCTCCCCGGAACCCATGGTGCGAACTGGCCGTGAGTGTGGGTCCCACCGTCGCGCAAGCATCGGCCGTTTCATGGCCGATCCACCTGGTCAACGTTTCGCAGTCGCGCGAGCGCTTCCCGCGCGCCGGCGTAATCCGGCTTGAGACGCACCGCTTGTTCATAATGCCGCCGGGCTTCCTGCACCCGGCCGACTCGCTCCAAGGCGACCCCAAGATTGCAGTGTGCCACGGCCATATCCGGGGCGATTCGCAGCGCCCGCTCGAACTGTTGGATCGCCTCCGGTACTCTGCCCAACTCCCCCCAAGTGGCCCCCAAGCTGTTGTGCGCCTCAGCATAATCGGGTTCGAGCCGCAGCGCCTCCTGAAACTGCGCGACGGCCTCCGTCAATCGGCCCTGTTTCACCAGGGCGCCTCCCAGATTGTTGTGCGCCTCGGCATAATCGGGCTTGAGCCGGAGCGCTTCGTTGTAGTGCCCAATTGCCTCATCAACCTTGCCCATCTGTAAGAGGGCATTCCCGAGATTGTAATGCGCCTCGGCGTAACCGGGGTTGAGACGGAGTGCCTGCTCGAGGTGCTTGATCGCCTCCGGCGCACGGTTCAATTGCCCCAAGGTGGCCCCCAAGCTGTTGTGCGCCTCGGCGTAAGCGGGCTTGAGTCGCAGGGCCTGCTCGTACTGCCCAATCGCCTCCGGCAGCTTGCCCTGTCCTTGCAAGATGACTCCCAAGTTGTAGTGCCCCTCGGCATCGTCAGGATCGATCGCCAACGCTCGCTCATACTGTGCGATCGCCCCTTGGATGCTGCCTGCCCGCTGCAATGCGACCGCCAACTTGTAATGTGCCAGCGGGGAATCTGGAAACTTGGTCGCGGCGTCTACTCGAATGACAACTTCGCTCCGGTAGTCTTGATTGCGCCGCCACGTGAGAAATCCCAACGCGACCGCCGCCACCGCGAACACGGCCAGACTCCGTCGGCCCACCAGCGAGTACAATCCCACCACCACGGCACTGATTGCTGCGGCCAAAGACAAGTACATGCGGTGTTCGTAAATCAGGTCGGGAAGCGGAAGAACGCTCGAAGTTGGGGCCAGGATCAGGAAAAACCAGGCGCCCACAAATCCCCACGCGGGCTTCCTTCCCCAGGCCCAAACCGACGCCGCCAACAGAATGGCCACCGCAACCGCCGGCGGCAGAATGCTCCCCCACGTCTTCGCGATCGGCCATGGGTGATTCATACACAATGGGGACGGCCACAGGCAGAGCCGCAGGTAATAGAGGATCACCCCCGGCTCCGTCGCCAAGTACTCCCACCAGGTCCAGGCAAACTGCCGTGCACGTGCCGATTCGTGGGCGAAAATCCCCGCCGAAACCAGGACAAAGCCCAGTACGATCCAAGTACTGGCCAACGCAAGATACATCGGCCAGCGTCGCCGCCACGCTTCTGGAAACGAGGCAGACAGAAACGCCCGATCGTAAAGCAGCACCATCAATGGAGCCGAAACCATCGCCTCTTTACTGGCCATGCCCAACGCGCAGGCCGTTACCGACAGGCCGTACCACAGCCGGCTTCGCAGCTCCCATGAGCCATTTCCCATGAACCATTTCCCATTTCCCACGGGTGGCGGCTCGACTCCGCGGATAAAGCTGTACAGGGTGAGCAGATAAAACAATCCCATGATCGATTCGGCGCGTTGAATCATGTAGGTCACCGACTCGGTCTGCAGCGGATGAACAGTCCAAAGGACCGCGGTAGCCAGGGCCAATTCATCGGCCGCAGCACCGAAGCGTTCACGCAGGGCCGGTTGGAGCAGCGTTCGGCGCACGATACCCAGCAGCACCAGACCCGCGAGAACATGAACGGTCAGGTTCAGGACGTGGTAGCCCCACACGTTGTGGCCGCTGAGCGCATAGCTGATCGCCAAAGACAGATTGATCAGCGGCCGGCCTTCCACCGTCAGCCAATCCCGATGGGGCGGCGACAACGGTTGCCAGATCGGCCAGAGATGCCGGATCGACGGATTCTGGAGGATCGACCGGAAGTCGTCGTCCATGAACGTGCCCGTGAAGCTGTTGTGATACGCCAGCAGGCCAGCGGCAACCACCACCAGCGGGAAGAACCTTTCTCCTTTCATAAGCGGAATGAGGGGCCAAATCTAACCATTCGACATTTCATTCTCCACCGCTTTCACCCGCCGTCATCGTCCCAGTTTACGCCCGGACGACACGTACTCAAATGGGAAAATCAATGCCGAGGAACCGCCGTGATCCTGTTTGCCATTCTGATTCCGGGCCGGCTGGAGAGGGATCCCTGTCGTAGGTCCATCACTGAACGCCGATGGCTTACGCCCCAAAACTTCCCTTGATCGAAGCGCATTTATGACTTGTAAGACCTGAGCCTGCCTCCGGAGTCCCCTCTTCTTGATTTGAGAAGGCAGCGGAGCACTCGCGACGAGCCGACGCGGTCGGAGTTGACGGCCATCACGGTTGCGCGCGCGGGACTGCGGTCGACCCGACCGGGGCCGAATGCGTGTTTAGCCGGTACCGTTCCGGCCAAGCGCAGAAATCAAGCGGACCGACGACTGCGGAAAAGATCGGCGGAGAGAGAAATTCCGCAAGGGAACGCTTTTTGTTTTTACAGGTGCGAGCTTGATGCGCGTTTGGCGCGTGTTGCCCGTAGCCGTCGCCAAACATTCCTGAAACCTTTCGGCTTCCAGCTTTCATGAAACTCGGGATCGAACAAGACTGCTCCGGACAAATGGCCCATCATTGCGTTATCTGGGAGTCGGCCTCTTTCATTGGCCAAAAGGTACCACGTTTGTCGCGGGTGATACCATGGAATGCGAATCGTAAACAAACCGGCTTCTTCTGCAAACCGCCTGATTGTCGAGGGGCGATAGCGCACACAGTCTGGATACACCCATCCGTCACCCTCAAAGTCAGTGTCTCCTTCAACAAAAGTTGCGACGGTAAGTCCGGCGGGTTTCAATGATGTTTTGAAATGTCGCAGGGCGATCCTGATAAGATCGCGGCCCGCGTGGGAGAAAACCGACTGAGCAACAATGAAATCAAACGGCGTGGAAAACACACCGGTCTCGAAACCAGAATTGTAATCAAATGTGGGCTTCTTTAAGCGGATGAGCTCATTCCCAACTTGATTGGCAATGGCCTCCTCGATCAACCATTTGTTCGGTTCTATTCCGAAATACTTCCCCTCATCCAAGTAGCAGATGAATAGCCGGCCGGCACGAAGCGATCCGCAGCCGACATCCAACAGGAAATGATTTGCTCGAAGACCCAACGTGCAGAGCAACCGAAACTGGGTTGCGCCCATGAAGTCGTATTGGGTCGGAGGCCCAACATACGCCATGTAATGGTTGTCGCCTGCCTTCAGTTTGGATATGTCCATGGTTGTTCCCGATCGTGTTCTGGCCGTCTATCGACCCAAGCTCAGCGACGGCGGCCACGAGCCGCGACGACAGCCCGCCGTCGTTCGCCGCAACGCTCTTAGACTACATCAAAGCAGTAGCAGCCAATATCAATCGCACTAAACGCTGCTCACCGAGCGCCGCGCGGGCCCGTGTCCCGCCACTCGTAGGACCATTTGAAAGCCGCCACGGCGGCGCTGTCGCGTTCGGGCTCCGCATTGTTCAAAACGCCTTGGGGATCGGCCGAATCGGCTTGAGGACCTTCGCCGAGGAGATTTGATGTCATGTGGAAACACCAACTCACATTGCCTTGTTGCTCCGTGACGCTCTTCAATGCCATGCCGAATCCCCGTTTGTCATTGCCAGTCACCCCGTCGAACAACTTGCCATAACTATTCGGATCAAACTTCACGTCCGCGTCATACCAGCGCCGCCACCAGACTTCGGTAATGTTGACCGGAGCTTTGTCCGCGATGGGTTTATACTGGGCGTTCCAAAATTTCCGAAGCGCCTTCGGACTGTTTCCGATGCCGCCATAGGCCGGATAAATGTGAACCGCATAACCGATGTTGGTGCCGCGCACCGTCGTTTTGGCAAAGCCTTTGTAATTACTCTGCCAGGCAAGGCCGGGAATCCAGATGATGTTGTCCGCCCCGTTGCTCCGAATCACATCCACCACGGGTTGCAACCACCTCACCAGCGCATCGCTGTATTTCTGTCCATCCATGCCCCACCTGCCATTCGGGGCCTGTGCCATCACCGGTTCATTGCACAACTCAAATTGCAGGTTGGCCTTACTCTTCAATGCCGGATGCGACGAAAAATAGTTCCAGACCTGAATCATTTTTGCCTGCAATTCCGGCGTAGTGGATTTTTCCGGACAACCCAGGGGCAGCAGAATCACATAGACACCATGTTGGCTACAATAGTCGGTGAAAGGGACCAGGACGTTATCGGTCCATTTCTGTAATCCCTCCAAGTTGACATTGGTGGTGGTTACCGGCTGGAGGTCCGCCCCGTCCAAACCGAGCCGGACTTGATTGAAATACCAGCCGTGGGAATATCCATACAGTGGCGTGTGCGTCGTAAAGGTATCCACAATTTCTTCCAGATATCGCAATTCGCCCTGATAATCTCCATGCCTCCAGAATTTGCCCTGGCCACACTGCCACGGTTCCGCCGGTTGGTGCCAGCCGTGCAACTGAACCGCGTTGCCTGCTGGGTCTCGCAATTGGCACCCTACGACTGTGAGCCGTGGAGTTTCTGTTCCTTTTGCCGTAAAGCTCGCTGCGGCAATCAACGCGATCAGGAGAATTACTGGCAATATTCTCATAGGGGCTTCTAGCCTACGTCCAAGCTGAGGCGCGCGGCGGAGCCGCGTTGCCTCCAGCGAATGGTTCGGCCCTCACCTACTTTTTACGACGTCCGTTGGCTTGGATCTTCAGGCCACTGATCAGCAAGGCTGGCAGGATGTACTCGGTATCGTCATCCATCCAGATGCTTACCCGGCCACCCTGCGGGGAAACGTGAGCATGGTCAGGCGTCGGGACGCGATACTCGCGACCGTCTGCCGTATGCACCACAAACGGCTGGAACGGCTGAGCCAATAGTCTCTGGCGGATATCACTCGTCATGGAGCAAATCTACCAACTATGACCACCTGAGGCAACCCCAGCTTTCATTGCCGAACGATTCAAGGTGAGCGACCGCCAGCCGCGTCAGCGGGTGGCGGTTCGCTCGACCGCTTTGATACTCATCTAAGCCCTCGTAGCCCAGAGTACACTGGGCGGGTTCGACGGGGAGCATAGAAGAAGAGCTCCCCGCCCTCAAGAACACAAACATCAACCGGTGTCATCAGCACCATGAGAGGAGGAGCTCCGATGAAGTATTACACAACCACCACCGAGTACAACTGCGGAATCGATCTGCATGCCCGCCAGATGTACGTCTGCCTGATGGATCGCTCGGGCAACAAGCTCATTCACACCAACATCCAGGGTAACGACTTCAACTACTTCCTCAAGCGCGTCGAACCCTGCCGTCACTCGCTGACCGTCTGCTGCGAGTGCACGTTCAACTGGTACTGGCTGGCCGACGCCTGTCAGCGTCAGGGCTTGACCTTCGTGTTGGCTCACGCGCTGTACCTGAAGGCCATTCACGGCGGCAAGAACAAGAACGACCGCATCGACAGCGAGAAACTCGCCCGCCTGTTAGGCGTCATTTGGGTAAAAAGTATCTTTCCCAAGCTAAACCGAGCACTAGGAACCCGTAAAAAATCATCGCTATCCCACCAAGAGTCCAACCGCCAATAGAAAAACGCTGCTATTTTGGAACCCGAAAACCGCATACACGCACAGACAAATAAATGGCGGATAAAATAGCCGTTCCCTTGGCCAGCAAGAAAACTGCTAGCCCAGACCAAAACAGCGACATGCCGACCCGACGAATGAACTCATGCTCTGTTCCAGAGCCATAGGCCGCTGTCAAAAGCCCGACGCCGCTAAGAATCGCTGCGCCATGAATCGCATACTGACAAATCTTGGTAACTGACGATAGCATGTGATGACGCCAACGATCCAAAGCTGAACCACGGCCACCGGCGGCCAGGCTCCGAATGCAATAATGACATCCAATTTTCATCGCTCAATCAAAACTCAAGAGGCAGTGGCCGTTGGCTCCAGCGCGGTTAGGCCGGTTTTACCAGTTTCCTGCACTCTTGTGCTCTTTGTCCATAAATGAAATCCAATGTTTTCTCACTTTCGTAATGCGGGCCACGAATGGCAATCCTCAACATCAACCTCATCACTTCCCAAGGCCCGACCACGTCGAGCTTCCGCCCCGAAGTGACCACCATCGGTTTGAGCACAACGAAGCGTCCGACCTTTTTGAGAGCCTCAACAAAGGCGAGATCCTCACCGGCATACATGGTCTCGGAAAATCCGCCCGCGGCCCGGTAAGCTTCTCGGGTGCAAAAAAGGAAACAACCTCCCGCCCAACAGATCCATCGCGCCAGCGGGACTGCGAAGAAAAGTATGCTGCGCGCCCACCATGGGATTGGCCCCTCAATCTCCGGGACGCATCCGCCGCCGGCAGCGCCGGAACGTATTGCCGCAAGAGCTGCACGGACGGCTGGTTCATTTACCCGCGTATCCGCATCCACGAAGAAAAGCACCTCGCCGCTTGCCGCGCGTACACCGGCATTGCGCACCGCGGAGATTTTGCGATGCTCGACGCGAAGAACGCGGGCTGACATCTGCTGAGCAATCTGGTGAGTGGAATCTGTGGAAGCGTCATCCACTACAATCACCTCATAAGGCTCCGTCAGCCTTTCCATCGACGCGCGGATGCTGTCGAGGCATTTGCCAATCCACCGCTCTTCGTCATGGGCTGGAACAATGATGGAGATCATAGCGGCCTAATCGAAAAAGACCAGCCACCGCGAACCGCGCGCCAGCGCGGGTAGCGGTTGGCTGCATCGGATTGATAGGCTCTGCTACTCTGCACCCATAGTCTCAAGCACGATTTTGAAAATACCCCATACTATGACCAATGATACAAACTGCGGCCCGACCATCCAGAATAATCGCTTCTTCGCGAGGTCCATCGCTCCGCTGGCAAAGTACAAGTCTGGATGCGCGAAGCGCCGAAAGACATCTCCCACCCTCCAAGCAATCGGACCAAGGAACACGAATGCACTCATGATGCCGATACCGGCCATAGCAGAGATCTTCCCGCGCGAATGCAAATCATAGGCTATGCCGCCCAGAAAAAGCGCGCCGAGCGAAGTGCAAATGACACAAAGAACGGAGACCCGCCTCTTAGGTTTGGGCGCGGGGGAATCCTCTGCCGGTGGCATAGCCGGAGACTGTTCCTGCAACATCTCTCCACAGTGCTTGCACTTGATAGCGGCATCTTGAATCTCTTCAGCACAATAAGGACACGCCTTCATGGCGTCCTCCCGCGCGATGCCTGATAAATGCGGCGCATCGCCTGCAAATCACGGGCAGTCTTGGCAATCGCCGCGCGCTGCTGAGCTGGCGTCAAGTCCCGGAAGTTCTCTCTGCCGTTCGCGTGCCCTTTGATGCTTCGACTACAGTGCGGACATCTCATGCGAGTTCTCCTTTCGTAGCCTATCGATCAAGATAGCCGACGCGGTGTCGTGTCCGCGTTCGGCTCATCGGATTGATAGGCTCGTCACACGTTTTTCGTCCTCCCACCAGTCTTTACCGCAACGCAGGCAAATCCACGAACCCTGCCAGCGAGCCAGTTTCTGGGGATAGCCCTTCTTCTGCCCCGCGTATGAAATCCCTGCACCGATTGCAAGGACGCCAAGAACGGCGGCGACCCCGAGCCCAAAGCTGCTCACGGAATCACCACTCACACTGTAAATCAGGGCGAGTATGGCGATGAAACCGGCGAAGACCGCCATAGCCCCAACGTTTTGTGGATCCGGTGGCGGCGCCAACCGGCGCGCCAAGAGAGTTTGGGTGCTCGTCTTTCCTCCGAAAGCAGCACCTCCGGCTCCCAAGCCGCCGGAACTTCCGCCCACTCCCGCACCGACGCCGGTGAAACTTCCAGCCGACGTGCCCGACTCATAGACTAACGACACCTTCTTGCAGTCCTCAGATTCGCAGTACGGGCATTTCATAGTCTCTTACCCTCGCCTATCGATCAAGGTGAGCGACCGCCAGCCGCGTCAGCGGGTGGCGGTTCGCTCGACCGCTTTGATACTCATCTAAGCCCTCGTAGCCCAGAGTACACTGGGCGGGTTCGATGGGGAGCATAGAAGAAGAGCTCCCCGCCCTCAAGAACACAAACATCAACCGGTGTCATCAGCACCATGAGAGGAGGAGCTCCGATGAAGTATTACACAACCACCACCGAGTACAACTGCGGAATCGATCTGCATGCCCGCCAGATGTACGTCTGCCTGATGGACCGCCGGGGCAACAAACTGATCCACACCAACGTCCAGGGTAACGACTTCAACTACTTCCTGAAACGGGTCGAGCCCTACCGTCACTCGCTGACCGTCTGCTGCGAGTGCACGTTCAACTGGTACTGGCTGGCCGATGCCTGTCAGCGTCAGGGCTTGACCTTCGTGTTGGCTCACGCGCTGTACCTGAAGGCCATTCACGGCGGCAAGAACAAGAACGACCGCATCGACAGCGAGAAACTCGCCCACCTGTTAGGCCACAGCTTCGTGTCATTGCGTGAACCCATTGAAAATCCAACGGTTGTCTCCGGGCATCTGCTTGAGTAGCATACGAAAATCTCTTACCTCGCCACTTTTAAGGCGGACTCTACATGGCACTGCCCATGTGTTTGAAACAGAGCTGTTATCCGGCTTACCAATCTTGAGCAACTCCATTCCGGGTGTCAGCTTTTTTAAGGTGTCCGGCACGGCCGCAAAGGTCGAGCCTGGGATGACGAACTTGTCTTCAAAACCGTTCCAATCATCTTTCGCCCAAGCCTCCAAGATAGCTGTTGTGGCTTGTTCGGCTGTCTTCGGAGGGCCGACTGATGGTGGAATCGTTCCACTCGGTCCCGGATTGTCTTGGCGTGAATGGTGTAGATATGTTAGGGTGCTTATTATGGCTGCTACAATAAGCACCGCACTAACCACGATTGCTTTTCTCGCTTTCATAAGATGTGTAATGTGGCCTAACGATCCAAAGCTGAGCCACCGCCGACCTGCGACGTGAACCGCGACAGCGGAACGGACAGCGCCAACGGCGGTTGGCTCCGGCGACTTGTTAGGCAGCATGGTCATAACACTAAATCTAGGCTGACTAAAAAATAAATGGCAAATGCCCAGAGTGCGATGCCAACAAAGCTAGTAAATGCTGAAAGAAACCAAAGCCAGGAAAATCCTGTCTCTCTCATACGCCTCACGGCTATGTAAACCAGCAACGGACTATAAAGCCAGCCGGTGCAGAAAACCATCGTGGTAAATGAGTCATGCCAGCGATGCTGAACTCCGAAAACAACCTCCGCCATAGCTGCAAGCACGACCAAGCTCGCTGCGAAAATCTGACTAGCTCTGAAGCGAACAACTAGGGAACGCTTCAGTCTGATAATCGCCAATCGCTTTAAGATATGAAAATCCATAGCGCGTAATGCTGCCTAACGATCAAGATAGCCGACGCGGTGTCGTGTCCGCGTTCGGCTCATCGGATTGATAGACCACTTCATTGCTTCTGCTCCTGAAACTGCCGAAGATAGTCCGACTGCCACTTTCTTTGCTGCTCCATTTGCCGCTCCATCTGTTCCTCTTCTGCTCGGGGCAGCACCCAAAAGGTGTAGGTGAACCAACCAAGCGCGAAGATGAGCAACGGGACCAGTACCCAATACGTCCGACGCCGCTGCCTCAATGACGCTGCGTATGCCTCCTTCTGGCGTTGGGAGGCCTCGTCGTACTTCTGGAGCGACGCCTTCGCAAGTTCGTTGCGTTCTCGCAAGAGGTCTCTAATCTCCTGAAGAAGTTTCACCACGTTGTCTGGCAGCTCATCAGGCATTTGGTCTATCGCTCAAGCTGAGGCGCGAGCGCCCAGTGGGCGCGAGTTGGCTCGACCGTCTGGTTCGGCTCATTTCGTCTTCGTGGCTTCACTGTCTCTGCGCTTTCTTACTGCCTCCAGCCTCTTCTGCATATCCTCTGACGGCCAGAGTTGGTAGGCCCGCGCATACTCCGCGTCACCCTGCGCGAGATCCCCCATCTCCACGTAAATCCAACCCAAGTAGTAATGGGAGTAGTAATCGTCGGGATGCGCCGCTGCTAACTGCTGCGCCAACTTCAGTGCCTTTGGATAATCATACTGATGCATCGCAGCCGTCACATCCGCCCAAGGATTGGCTTGACTGGCTTGACGCGAACGAACGAACGCGACAGCCCCGATGCAAATGGCGACGAGCACCAAAACCGATATGACCGAAGTCCACTGAATGGTTTTCCGAAGCTTTTGCAGCTCAACGAGGATCTTTTGATTTATGTCGTTGTCCATCGTTCCTCCGCCGAACGCAAAGCTCAGCTATGGTCGGGGCGCGCCAGCGCCCCGGCCATTAGCTGCAGCGCCTGGTTGGGCTCCTGTCTTCATTTGTCTTTCAAATGTTGAAGCGGATTAACGAACCGATCTAGATTGGCCCACTGCTCGCGGATCGTCTTCCGAATTCCGCATTGATTTACGATCTCAAGGCATATTCCATCAGGATCGGCGAAATATGCAGCGTAATAATCGGAAGCGTATTCAGGATAAAGGCAGGGGGTACTGGCGTCGATGCCAACTCCTCGAAGCTCATTTGCTGCTGAATCGACCTGTTCTCTATCAGACAGTTGGAAGCAAATGTGATTGAGACCCGGTGAAAATGGATCATGTTTGTTATTAGGATTTCTGGATTGCCGAATTGTGTACTGTAGATGCTGGTTGTAGTAGTGGAAACACGGATCGCCATCAATGATGCACGGCTCGCAATGTTCAGGCCCTGCTCCCTTCCTGAAACCCAAAGCTTTCATCACCTTGTCGTAAAACCCTTCGGACCGTCTCAGGTCAGACACGTTGATGTAGATGTGGTCGATGCCTAGAACCTCGATACTCATTAATCGTATTTTAAGCCCAACGAAAAAGGTAGCCTACGGAGGCCGCGCGAGCGGACTCCGTTAGGCTCACCGACTGGATAGGCTTTGTCACTTGGCCTTCAAGCAGGCGTCGATCAGCGCAAGGGTGTAGGACGCATGGCGGGTGAGGTCACGGTAATCGACCGGATGCACGGAGTTGCTACGGCTGAACTCGTCGCATACACCCTGAAGATACTGCTTCTCCTCACGGCGGGGCTTCTGTGACGACTGCTCCGAGAGTGGAATAAACTCAAGCCCGTCACCTACTGTACGCGCCATGAATCTCCTTCGACGGTGAAGCGTCGAGAGCTTCATGTCCTCGTGCCTGCGCACGAACTCGACAAGCTGTCTTGGAGTAATCCGTTTCATCGCGCTTCGCCTATCATAGTTAATGGGACAAAGTTTTTAGCAAAAGACAAAGTCGCATACTGGCCTCAACGGCGGTTCATCTTAAAGCCAAGCTGCGTGCGCGTCAATCGTATTGCCAACAGGTTACGTCGGTTGTGCAGGGGGCTCTCCGAAGGGCCGACTTTGTCTTTTACTCATTCTGCGGCGGCTCCAAGATGACAAACTCAGTTTGTCATTCGCCAACGTGCGGCGACATGGAAAAAGACAAAGTCGACCAGCCGGTTTGGTTCCCTGAATGGGCACTGGTGCTCCGACGTAAGCCGTGACGACACGTCCAGAGAATAAGAAAGGCCGGGGCGAACATGACCCCGGCCGTGGTGGTACTGCTCGTTATGGCTCAGGCAGTGGCGCCCGTCAGTTCTGCGGGTTCCGCCGTCGCGCTCCGTGAGCCGTTCCCATTCCCGTTTGACTTCCGAGTCAACCCCGACCAGCGCGCGCTCTTCCGCACATAACCCATGGACTGCAGCAGCGGATGGTCCGGGCCGTAGTTCGGATCCCCCTTCACCGCGTTGGCGACCATCTGCACGACCTGCAACGAGGCCCGGTCCGCATCGTCGCGCTGTTCCGCCTTCGCCGTGCGCTGGGAATCCATGGCGGCCAACTCCTCGCGCAAGTCCAACGAGGGTTTGACCCGGTTCCTGAACTGGGTCAACGTCATCCCCGCGAACGTCGCGTCTGCCGCCAACGATTCCCATGCATCCGCGATCATCTGCACTTTCACGGCAACATTACGATTCTTCTTCGACATTTTATTTCCCCCCTTTCGGTTGATTTGCTGGTTGCACCTCAACCGCCGCAGACACATGGCAGTGTTCGTGCCAGGAAAGGCCGTCGCTCGTGGCGGACAAATTTTTGCGCGCCTGCGTACAACTCTGTCCGACGCCCGGACAAATTCTCCTTGCTCCCCCACAGCCTCGTGCTCCTACTCGTACTCATACTCTTGTCTCCCGAGTTCACGGTTGCCTTTACCGGAATCTGGCGTGAATCTGCCGAACTTGCTGATCTCTTTGTCCGACTCGCGGATGACTTGCCAAAGCGCAATGACGACCGTTCCGGAACGATAGATAAGCAGACCAACGCGAGCGACAAGCGTACAAACGCGCCGGTCGAGCGAACAATCACGCCGGTCAAGCTTGCAAGCGCGTTTGCGCGGCGTCCGCAAGTGGCTGGGACATAGCGGCTTGTGACCTGATGTGCCGGGCAGTCACTCCGGTTAAGCTTACAAACGCAAATGTCAGTCATACCGGCGCGATTGTCAGCCTTCCTGAAGGCACGGATAAGCTTACCGGACCGACGGACGCCTTTCCCATCGGGAGCGACGACTTCCCCAAGCCCAATGGCAGCTTTCCCGCACCAAGCGAAGACCTCGCGGCTCGCGGGGCAGGCCTTCCCGGCGGCAGGGACAGACTTCCCGGAGGCAAGGATAAGTGTTTCGTCACCACGCAGCTTGCCCGCCTCTGGCGCGGCTTGCCCGCCTCTGGCGCGGCTTGCCCGCCTCTGGCGCGGCTTGCCCGCCTCTGGCGCGGCTTGCCCGCCTCTGGCGCGGCTTGCCCGCCTCTGGCGCGGCTTGCCCGCCTCTGGCGGGAACACGAAGTTCGCGAAGGCGGCTGAATGCTCAACTCCGTACACGACACGGGAGCAGGCGCTCAACCGGCGTTCAACGAATGACCCCTGATCAAGTGTCGCCTGCGCAGGGGACACTTGTCCACTGTCGGACAATTTTCGACGCGGTAAGTGCCTTAATTGTACTCTTCCTGGCTAGCGAACGAAATTGCCGAGCCGTAACGGCTCGGCCCGCCTACGGTAACGCGCTTGTCGAACGGTTCGCGCTTCAGTTACTGGAGGTCAAGGCCAAGGAAATTCTCGGTAGACGGAAAGACATTGCTGGCCTCGCCGTGGTAGGAATCGATTTTACAGTGCCAGAACGCAATCTTTAACTCGATGCGTGGGCTGTTATTTGTTGCACCGATGAGCGAAGTGCCGAATCTCAAATCCAAAGTTCGTGACCTGCCGAACAAGCTCGCCTGGGGCGGGCGAGCCGGGGGTCTATTTCATGCGCGACAAGCTCGGCATGACAGAGGTAGTGAGTCCGCCACGTGGAACGTGGTAAACGTTCATCTGCCACCTGGAGCGCGGCAATTGTTCATCTGCGGTTTCCCCAGCCGTTCCCGCAGTTGAAGTCGCCATCGGCTGGCTTCACATACGGTGGACTTGCCGCAACGTCGTCAAATGCAGTATGCTGAAGCCGTGAATATCACGATTGATGACGAGTTGCTCAAGGGCGTGGAGTTGACGCCTCAGGCCGCGCGGATTGATTTGGCGGTGGGCTTGTATGCCGACCGTCGGGCGACGCTGGGGCAAGCGGCACGCATCGCCGGTATTTCACAACCGGAATTCCAGCGTGAACTGGGCCGCCGGCGGATCCCGATGAATTACGACGTGGCGGAGTTTGAAGCGGATCTGCACACGCTCCGGGAGCATCCGCCAGCGTGATCGTCGTCAGCGACACTTCTCCGTTGTCGGCGTTGATCTCGATTGGAAAGACAGAGATCCTCCGCTCTCTTTTCGGTGAGGTGCTGGTCCCGCCTGCAGTGGACGCCGAACTTCGCCGATTTCACACGGAGCTACCCGGATTCGTTCGCGTCCAACCGATCACCAATACGGACCGGGTATCCCGGTTGGTGGGACTCTTGGACATGGGCGAAGCGGAAGCGATTGTCCTGGCGCAGGAGACGCGTGCTGACTATCTGCTTATGGATGAAATCGCCGGACGGGATGTCGCGCGAGAAAACGGTTTGCGCGTGATTGGTTTGCTGGGAGTTTTGATCGAGGCGAAGAAGCACCGGTTGATCCCGTCGCTGCGTGAAACTCTCGATCAACTGGAGGCGAAGACGACGTTCTACCTCGCTGCAAATCTCAAGGCGCGAGCGTTGATGGAAACCGGTGAAGCGCCATAAGGACTCTTAAGACCGCGCAACTGGGGTCAACTCTTGCGCAACTGGGGTCAACTCTTGCAACGTGAAAATAGGTCAGGCGTTGGGCAGAGCGATCCAGATTTGCCCGCAGGTACCGGGTGAACCTTGACAAGCTCGGTATGACAGCCAGAGCTGGTCCGCCCTCAAGTCCCAACGAACGTTCCCCTCACCCGTCCGCGTCCCGCTCTGCGGGAACGCCGTGGCCGGCCTTTGCTGCCCATTACCCCTCAGCGTCTCATCGGATTCGGCTCCCCCGAGTAGGGGCGAGGGGGTTCCGTGGCCGCGGAAGGAACCGAAGCTTACGCTTCGGCTACAGAGGAAGTTGGCTTTGGACGGCCAAGCGCCGCTACAGCAAATTGATACACCAGAACCCATCTCATAAATGCCCGCATCACGGCGGGCAGCCCGTTCGGGCCTGCCCGCCCTACAAAAACCTCGCGGAAATTGTAGGGCGCGAACGCCCGCAGGGTTTCGCGCCGTCGGTTCGAAGGATTTATGAGACCGCTTCTACCCATTCGCAGGCTGAAGCCTGCGACTACGGGCAGCTATGGTATTATGCCCTGCACCGATGAGCGAAGCGCCGAACCTCAAATCCAAGGTCCGCGATCTGCAGAACAAGCTCGCCTGAGGTGAATAAGCCCGCCTGCGGCGGGCAAGCCGGGCGTCTATCTGATGCGCGACGGATTGGATGGATGATCTGAAGGGAGAACTTGCGGGGCACTGTCGAATGCGATACGCTTGGCGCGTATGAGCACAACGGAAATCCTCAAGGCGTTGCCGAGACTCTCCTTGAAACAGCGCCGAAGAATCCTTCGCCGGCTCCAAGAGTTGGAGGCGGGGTGTGACGCACGAAAGCCGGCACGGAAAGGACGCGCCTCCAAACTTGATTACGGTCTTCTGACGCAGAATCTTTCCCTCGCATTCCTGCGCGAGGAGCCTGACCTGTATGGGTGAGTTCCGTCCAGGGGACATTATCCTCGTCGAGATTCCGTTCACTGATCTTAGCGCCACCAAGAAACGCCCCGCGTGCGTTCTGTCGACCGACGGCGCGGATCATCTGGTCGCATTCATCACTTCGCGGCTGGGGCAGGCACGGACGGGAGACGTTCTGGTGCGCAAGAGTGCAGGCAACGGTCTCGCGGTCGATTCGGTTGTGCTGGTTCGGAAGCTCTTCACGGTGCACTCGAGCTTGATCGTCCGAAAGCTCGGGAAATGCTCACATGCGGAGCGCCGTGCCGTCGTTGAGGCTGTGATTGCGAAGCTGCAAGAGGCCATTTAGACTTCCACCAAATGCTGATTGGCGTGCGGTCGTAATGAGCACGAACCTCAAATCCAAGGTCCGCGATTTGCCGAACAAGCCGGGCGTGTACTTGATGCGCGACAAGCTGGGACGCGTCATTTACGTCGGTAAGGCGCGGTCGTTGCGGAAACGGGTGAGCCAATACTTCCATCCCTCCCGCCGGTACGCTTGGGACCCGAAAACGCGGGCGTTGATCGAGTCCATCGCCGACCTCGAGACGTTCGTGGTCAAGAGCGAGCCGGAAGCGCTGCTCCTCGAAGGCAAACTCATCAAGGAATACAAGCCGCGCTATAACGCGATGTTCAAGGACGACAAACGGTTCCTGATGGTCAAGGTCAGCCTCAACGAGCCGTATCCACGGTTCAAGTTCGCGCGATTGAAGAAAGACGACGGGGCGCGGTACTTCGGGCCGTTCGCGCACGCGGGCTCGGTGCGGCTGACGATGCAGTGGATGCGCAAGAAGTACGGCGTGCTCGTCCAGGGCACAGGCGCGCCGAAGGAAAAAGACCTGAAGTATTCCACGTATCTCGTGCCCGTTCCCCTCAAAGACATGTCCCGTGAGGAATATCTGCGTCGGGTCGAGTTGGCCTGCGAATTTCTCGAGGGCCGAAACAAGGAAGCCATCAGCCAACTCGAACAGGAGATGCAGCAAGCGGCCAAGGAAATGCAGTTTGAGAAAGCTGCCCAACTGCGGGACGTGGTCGGGAGTCTCCGCGAGATCGGTCGCGCGGCCCACGAACGGAAGTTCGCCCGTGATCCCGCAGTCGCGGGACAGAAGATCGATCCCCAAGCGGAAATGGAAGAGCTCCAGCGTGTATTGGGTTTGTCAACGCTCCCTCGTCACGTCGAGGGGTTTGACATTTCGAACATCAGCGGCACGCTCTCGGTTGCGTCAACCGTTTGTTTCCGCGAGGGTCGGCCGCATAAAGAGCATTACCGGCATTACCGGATCAAGACGGTCGAGGGCAGCGACGATTTCGCGTCGATGGCCGAAGTGGTCGGCCGCCGGTACGCCCGGGTGCGGGCCGAAGGCGGCGCGATGCCTGATCTGGTGATGGTGGACGGCGGGAAAGGGCAACTGATGTCCGCGTTGCGCGCGCTGTGGAAGTTGGAAATCCGCGATCTCCCCGTCGTCGGTCTGGCAAAGCAAATGGAAGAAATCCACGTCGTCGATCAAGCCGTGCCGATCCGGCTGCCGCGCAATTCTCCCGCGCTCCACCTGATTCAGCGGTTGCGCGACGAGGCGCACCGGTTCGCCAACGCGTATCACCAGAAACTGCGCAAGCGGCGCGTACAGGAATCCGTGCTCGACGAGTTCCCTGGCCTTGGCCAGAAGCGGAAGCTGGCGTTGCTGCAGCATTTCGGGTCGATCCAACGTCTCCGCGAGGCAAGTGCCGATGAGATTGCCAGTGTCTCGGGCATCGGTCCGAAGCTGGCGGCGAAGCTCAAGGAATTCCTCGAGAGACCTTCGGGCGGGTGACGGTACTGGTTCTGGCTGTAGCCGCAGTGTGAGCTGCGGTTAAGAGCGCCTGGCAAACTACCTATCTTGATTGTAGCCGTGGCGCTCCGTCGCCGCGCCTTCTTTACCGGCAAGCCTTGCCGCCCCACGCCGACAGAGCGGCGTGGCTACAAAGGATCGGTTTTGTTAGTCGCTCCAAGTTCTCGGCCGAAGTTGACTGCCGCGACCGAAGCTCACGGTTCGGCCCGGCGTTGTTCGTAGGACAACCATCTTGGTTGTCTCACAGGAACTGGACAAGCTGGAAGCTCGTCCTACGCCGGCGCACGTCAAACTGTACCATTACCCAGGCCACGGCGCATTTGACAGTCCGGGGCGGGGTCGGTATGATGCCGGTGTTGTCGTAACGCTGAAAGTGCTCATCCCCAGTTGCGTTCGCGGATGAGGAGCGTTTGAGAGGGGCGTGAATTTGAATTGTCAGAAGTCAGACTGAAAAAAGGTGAGCCTGTGGAAAAGGCCCTGCGGCGGCTGAAGAAGAAGCTGGACCGTGAAGGCACGTTGCGGGAAGCGCGGGCGCACCGTCACTACGAAAAGCCGAGCGAAAAGCGTCGGCGCAAAGCCCGAGGGCCCCGCACCTTCGTCGGATTCTGAACGAACTCAAACAATCAGCGGGGCCAGCGCCGCGACATCACCGCTGCCTCCGAAAGGTTTCGGGCCGGCCTTTTTTATGTTTGCATTCTCGACCTGCTGGAATTCTCAACGCCACACCGATGGACGTGAGATGGTCAATGAAGTCCGTGCGCTCGGCTTCGACCACGTCGAATTGGGTCATGGCACGCGGCTCTCGCTGTTGGAGGGCGTTCAGGAAGCCGTGGCCGCGAACGAAATCAAAGTCAGCTCGCTTCACAACTTCTGTCCCCTCCCCCTCGGCTTTATGGGGCCGGCGCCGAATTGCTACTTGCCAAGCTCGCCGGACGAATCCGAGCGGCACTTGGCGGTGAAACACACGCTGCGGACGATCGACTGCGCGGCGTCGCTGGGCGCGACCGCCATCGTCATGCACCTCGGCCTGGTGCCGATGCGTGATTACACGACGCGCCTGCTTGATCTATGCGCCAAGGGGGGCTATGACACGCCAAAGTTCTGCCGCTGGCGCGACAAGGCGTTGGCGGTGCGCGACAAGAGGCGACCGAAACATCTCGATCAGGTCTATCGCACGTTGGAGACGATCCTGCCACCGGCGCGCGCGGCGGGCGTGAGGTTGGGGATGGAAACCCGGTTCGGCATCGAAGAAATCCCCGACGAAGAGGAAATGGAGCAGATTCTGACGCGCTTCGGCGCCGACGCGATCTTGTACTGGCACGACGTCGGTCACACAATGGTGAAGGAGCTTCTGGGACTGATGAGAACCGAGGCAATTCTGGAGCGGTTTCGCGGGCGGACGGCGGGAATGCACCTGCAAGATTTCGCGCCCCCCGCGGACGATCACCTCGCGCCGGGGCTGGGCATCTTCGACTTCGCACGGCTGGCGCCGTTCGTGACCAACGACATGACTTTGGCGTGGGAGATTCATCCCCAGTGGAGCGCGGAGCAGATCAGGGAAGGCGTTCAACAGGTGCACGGGCTGTTGGGGAAACCGGTTACGGTATGAAAAAGAAACTGGGCGCATTGCTTCGAGTGGCTGTGAGCGTGGGCATCCTGGTGTATTTGTTCAACTCCATCTTTCACAACGAGGCGTCCAACTATTTCGATTCACACAACATTGACCCCGATGCGCTCAATTGGTCGGAACGCGCTCGGATCGTGTGGACGGTCGGTCCGCAATCGCTGTGGGAAGCATTTCAAAAGATCAGTTTCTGGTGGTTCGTGGCCGCGGTGATCTCCGCGGGGATTCCATTCTTCCTCGGCGTAATTCGCTGGCGCTGGATCTTGAACGTTCAAGGACTGGATGTCCGGCTTTCCCGATTGTATTCGATTGCCTTCATCGGAATGTTCTTCAATGCGTTCATGCTCGGCTCGACGGGCGGCGACGTGATCAAGGCGTGGTACGTGGCGCACGAAACCCATCACAAGAAAGCCGAGGCGGTGGCGACAGTGGTGGTGGACCGGCTGATTGGGTTGCTGGTGCTGTTCGTTATCACCTTGGTTATGATGGCGATTTTCTATCGCCGCGTCTTCGAAGACCCCAAACTGATCTGGTTCTCAATCATTACTGTCGCCGTGGTGCTGTCCACGGTGCTGGCAACGATTATCGGACTCTGGCGCGGATTTGCGGACAGGTTTTATCTGCGCGGGTGGCTGAAACGGATGCCGCGTTACGACATGCTGCGGCGGATGGTGGGCGCCTACCGGGCTTATGCCTCGCATCCGACGGTGCTGGGCAAGACGGTCTTTGTCTCACTCGGCGTCCACTTCTTCTCCATGCTGAGCATCGTGTGCGTCGGCCACGGTCTGGGCGCGCGGTCGGCGACGTTGGTCGACTACTATCTCTATCTGCCCATCATCAACTCCGTGACTGCCGTGCCCATCACGATCTCCGGCTTCGGCGTTCGCGAAGGGATGTACGTCAAGATGTTCGGTGGCGTCGGCGTGGAAGCACCCGTAGCCCTGGTGATGTCGCTCCTGGGTTATCTGGCCAGTTTGTTCTGGAGTGTGATTGGCGGCTTCTTCTTCCTCACGCACCGCAAAGAATTGCCGCCCACGGAGCAAATGCGCACCGGCGACGCCGGGTAACGCCGCGGGTTGTCAGGACAATACCGTCAGCGTTCCGCTCGTCACGCCCAACTGTTTGACGACAGGCAGACGTCGGAACAATGTGGAGGGATCAGCCGCCGTGCCGTCGATCAACTCGCGATAGCTCTGCAAGACCGTGCGGGTCAGGGGTGCATCTTCCTCCAACAACTCGACGCGAAACACGCGCGCCCCGGCCTCCACGAACGACCGCAGGTAATCGGCACCGCTCTGGGCTTTTGCGTGAAAGACAGTGTTGCGACAGCCCACATCGGCTTTCAGGGGATGTTCCACGCCCATGCGATCACGCAGTTTCACTTGGTGACAATCGCAGGGCCGACCGCAGTTGGAAGCATCCGTTCCTTTTGAAAGGAACGCCGCAAACACGCAATGCTCCATATGAAACATCGGCATGTGCTGGTGAATCGTCAGTTCGAACCAACCAGGCGGCGCAGCCCGCAGCAAGTCGAGCAACTGCTGCGCGTTCAAGTCATACGACACAGTCACCCGTTCCAATCCTTCACGAATCAACAACTCCGCCGTCAAGGGGTTGGCCACGTTCAGCGAGAAATCGCCCACCTTGCGAAGCGGACTGCCGCGGAAGTAATCCAAGCCACCCAGATTGCGTATGAGGACGCCATCGGGCTTGGCGGCGTCGATGAGCTTGAAAAACCCTTGCTCCCCCGCCTTCTGGATGCGCGGGGTGGCCAGGAAGACCGCAGCGCCGCCGCGCTGACGCACCCGCGCCACAGCGTCGTGGTAGCGACGGATGTCCTCGAAATCCACGTAGAGGATCGTGTAACCCGACTCAAGTGCTGCGTCGAGTTGCTCCGCTGTGCGGCACAGCGCAACGAGTTGCACGGTCGAGGCAACCGGCTGTCTGGGGACCCGCTCAAGTAGTTCGGTCAGAACTGGTTGCAGCGTTGGCCGTTGCTCATCAGGCGAGGCCCGTCGCGCCATGACCAGCTTGTCCGAGAGACCGCGTCGCAGGCGATTGAGTTCACTCACCGGCAAGATGACCTGCCCCACGAGCCGATTGTGGATCTCGCCGAGCACGAAATCCGTTTCGCCGAGTCGACCAAGCTGGTCACGGAGCCGCTTCTCCGTCAGCGGATGCTTGAATGCAGTCTGCAGGGGCATCGACGAATTCACGCGAATGCCGTCGGCTTCGATGGCCAACAGTTGGCCCACGGACCCCGTCACAGTGATGTCAATCTTCGTTTTCGGTCTCGGAATCCCGCCCTTGAATGTCTTCCGCAATTCGCGATCGAGCTGCGGATCACTGGTCTTCCAAACGCGATCCCCGGGCCTTAGCTTGCCAAAATCGATGTGGCCCCGCTCGAAGTAAAGGCCGCCGTCACGAAGTTGCCAGATGCGGCCGCCCTGCTCGCGCTCGGTATCGCCGCCGGTGTCGAACACCACGCCGTCGCCCGCCCGCAGTTGACAGCGAGGTTCGATCTCGACGTGGTCGGCGCCGACGCGCGAGATGCGGCCGACGAACGCCCCTCGTTTTTTGCCGAAGCGCGCGTGCACCAACTCCTGATGGTTCACCCCGTGCAACCAACCCGGGTACAGGCCACGGGAAAAAGTCATCTCCAGTTTGTAGTTATCGTCCTGACCGATGGACGGGAGGTGTGCCTGTGCCGAGGGTATGTCTTCATCGCTCTTGGGGCGCGTCGTAGAGTTGCTCCTGCGACCCTCGGGCTCCCACGCGGCGTCGATCACCTTGCGATAGACCTGACACGTGGCCGCGACGTACTCCGGCGACTTGAGGCGTCCCTCGATCTTGAAACCGCCCACGCCGAGGCGAATCAATTCGGGAATCTCGTTCACGGCTGCGAGGTCCTGCGGCGAGAGCAAATAACGCCGGTCGCCCAGGTCTTTCTGGACGCCGTCCACGATCAACTCGTAGGGCAACCGGCACGCCTGCGCACACTCCCCACGGTTGGCGCTGCGCTGCCCGAGCGCCTCACTGGTCAGGCATTGTCCCGAATATGCCACGCACAAAGCGCCGTGGACGAAGACCTCCAGCTGAACTTCCCCCCCCTCGTCCGCAAGCGCGACAGTGTTGTCGCGACCGCTCGGGGACGGGATACCCGTCTCCGATGCACTCGTGTGGAACTTCGCCATCTCACGCAGCGATGCCTCGCGCGCGAGCACGACGCGTTTGATACCCAGCCGCGCCGCGAACCTCACGCCTTCCGGTGAGGTAATTGTCATCTGCGTCGACGCATGAACGTCCAGATGCGCACCGAGGGCGCGCGCGAGGAGGGCCACGCCCAGATCCTGAACGAGGACGGCATCGACCCCGGCTTGGTCGAGCAGAATCAGTTCGCGCTCGACATCGGCCAATTCATTGGTGAAAACGAGCGTGTTAAGTGTGCAATAGGCGCGTACGGTGTGCTCGTGGAGGAATCGCACCAAATCCGGCAACTGTTCCTCGGTAAAATTGTCGGCGCGCATCCGCGCATTGAACCGCGGCAGGCCGAAGTACACCGCATCCGCGCCGTTGGCGACGGCGGCGCGGGCGCAGTCCATATTGCCGGCGGGCGCGACCAATTCGGGCTTCGTTCTCACGCGCCGGGAAGATACCAGAAATCAGCCGCCAACACCATCCTACGGCGCAGGGCCGATTCGGCGGATCGTCGCGTCGCTCAAACATCTTCTGGCCATACAGGCAGCCGCGTCTGTGCTACCATTTCTCCCATGAAGGAAACGGCCACCGACATCGTGCGCCGATTGCGCGAGGCGGGGCACGTAGCCTACTTTGCGGGAGGCTGCGTACGCGACATGGTGCGCCGCGTCGAGCCGCAGGACGTCGACATCGCCACGAGCGCGACGCCGGAACAGGTGCAGCAACTTTTCCCCAAGACGATTCCCGTGGGTGCGCAATTCGGCGTCGTGCTGGTTGTCAATGGCGGGCATCAATTTGAGGTGGCCACGTTCCGCAGCGACGAGGCGTATCTGGATGGCCGGCGACCCACTTCCGTACATTACGGCACGCCCGAGGAAGATGCTCAGCGAAGGGATTTTACGATCAACGGACTGTTTTATGATCCCCTCACCCGCCCCTCGGACGCCCTCTCCCCACCGCGGCCGGAAGCGGGACCGGGTAAGGGGCAAATCATCGATTACGTCGGCGGCGTTGCGGATATCGAGGCCAGGATTGTGCGAACGATCGGAGAACCACGGCTGCGGTTCGCGGAGGACAAGTTGCGAATGCTGCGGTGCATCCGATTTGCCGCAGGTTTGGGGTTTGAGATTGAGGATCGGACGTTCGCCACGGTGAAAGAGATGGCCAGGCAAATTCACGTGGTCAGTGCGGAGCGGATCCGCGATGAGTTGATCAAAGTCTTCACCAGAGCGAATCCGGGGCGCGGACTGCAACTGCTGGATGAAAGCGGGCTGCTTACGCAGATCCTGCCCGAAGTCGCCGCGATGAAGGGCGTGGCCCAGCCGCCGGAGTTTCATCCTGAGGGGGACGTCTTTCAGCATACCAAGTTGATGCTGGAACTGCTGCCTCCCCGTCCTGGCACGAGGCTGGCCTTTGCGGTGTTGCTGCACGACGTGGGCAAGCCGCCGACCTTCCAGCGGGCGCCGGATCGGATTCGGTTTGACGACCACGACCGCGTGGGCGCGGAAATCGCCGAGACAATTCTGCGACGGTTGCGCTTCCCGAACGACGAGATTGAAAAGATTGTACTGTGCGTGGCCGAACACATGCGGTTCCAGCACGTACAGGAGATGCGACCCGCCAAGCTGAGGCGGATCCTGGCACGCGCGACGTTTCCCGACGAATTGGAGTTGCATCGGATCGATTGCGAGGCCAGCCACCGTAACCTGGAGAACTACGAGTTTCTGAAAGCCAAAGCGGCAGAATTGCCGCCCGTAGTCGTGAAGCCCACGCCACTGTTGACGGGGCACGACCTGCTCGCACTGGGGCTCAAGCCCGGCCCGATGGTGGGCCAGATCCTTCGCGAGGCGGAGGAGTTACAATGGGAGGAACAGCTGAAATCACGGGCGGAAGCCTTGGCGTTCGCAAAACGGCGAGCCGGCGAGCTTGGGCGCGGCCCGATACCTTGAGGCTCGACTGCACCAGTAAGTAGCGGCTGACATTCTCGGGGCCGAGCAATCCGACCACGCGCCCGCCGTCCACAACGGCAAAGCTGGTGCGTCCATCGCTCATCATTTCCTCATAAACACGCGCCACCTTGTCTTGCGGGGAGACGACAGGCATGTCGGCGTCCATGACTTCGGCGACCACGATTTCGGCACCAATCTTGTTGGCCGTTTCGACCATGGCGGCGCGAGAAACCAGCCCGACAAGCCGGTCGCCATCCATCACGGGAAAATCATCCTGCCCCGTTTGATAGACCATCCGCAAACCCTCGCCAACGCTGGTGTTTGGCCTCAGCACCACGAAGTCGGGACTCATGACCTCTTCAACATCGAGGTCGTGAAGGAGACTGCGCATCCGCACGACGCGTTCCTCACCCTCAGCACCCATGAAGATGAACATGCCAATGATGACCAGCCAAAACGAAAACTTCAGCCCTGCCAGAATGAACAGGATCGCCAAGCCTTGGCCGACCGTCGCGGCGATCGCCGTGGCTCGACGATAGGGGAGTACCAACGCCAACATGGCCCGCAGCAACCGGCCGCCGTCCATTGGAAACGCGGGTATGAAGTTGAACAGGAAGAGCGTGATGTTCGCTTGGGCGAGATTCAACAGAAACTCATGGATATCCCGCGGCATGACGACGAACAGGATGTGTGTCGGCAGCCCGGTGACAGGAAGCAGCGCCGCCGCGATGCCAGCATTGACCATCGGGCCCGCCAACGTGATCGCGATCTCATGCCAGGGGTTCTCGGGGATGTTGCGGAGTGCCGCAACGCCGCCAATCGGTAGTAACGTGATGCTCTTGACCTGTACCCCCAGTTGCTGGGCAACGACGCTATGGCCGAGTTCGTGCAGTCCGATACAGGCGAAAATCGAACTGAAGAGTGCCACCGCCCACGCAGCTCCACCCCAACCCTCCTCCACAAGCCCGCCGTATCCAATGAATGCCAGAAAGATGAGAAAGGTCACGTGTAACCGCAACGTGATGCCGAACACCCGGCCAATGGGGACTGACCATCGCATGGAGTTATCCGTAACACCGAAGCCACCTGACCGCAAGCAGGGACGCGTCCCGAAGCCGGGCGCGCCCGGGGGTTCGGGCAAGCTTGCGCTACCGCCACGGGCCCACTAAGATGCATGTCCATGGAGAAGATCCTCGTAGTTGATGACGACGCGGGCATTCGACGCGCGTTCCGTCGCAATTTCGAAAGCGAGGCATTGCAGGTGGTGGACGCCGCTGACGCCACCGATGCAATCCGGATGGTGGCTCAGGAACGCCCGAATCTGGTAGTCATGGATATCCGTATGGGGGCGACCAACGGGCTCGACACGTTACGGAAGCTGCGGGAACTCGACCCCAAGCTGTTGGTCATCATGATGACCGCCTATGGCACCACGCAAACGGCTATCGAGGCGATGAAGCTCGGCGCATACGACTACGTGCTGAAGCCGTTGGAAGTGCCGAAGTTGAAGGCATTGATCGAATCGGCCCTCAAGACCGCGCGCGACATGCGTGAGGTCGTCAGTTATCAACCGCTGCTCGACACTGAGGATCACGCCGAGGGCATCGTTGGCCAGAGCGAAGCCATGCAGCAGGTCTTCAAACTCATCGGTCAAGTCTCACAATCGGAGGCGACGGTACTCATCACAGGCGAAAGCGGCACGGGCAAGGAGTTGGTGGCACGAGCGATTTACCACCACAGCCGCCGGGCGGAAAAGCCCTTCATGGCCATCAATTGTGCGGCGATACCCGAAAACCTCTTGGAGAGCGAGTTGTTCGGCCATGAGAAGGGCGCATTCACAAGCGCGGGAGAGCGACGGGTCGGCAAGTTTGAGCAGTGCGACGACGGCACAATCTTTCTCGATGAAATCGGCGACATGCCGGTGACAACGCAGACGAAAATCCTGCGTGTGCTCCAGAATGGAGAGTTTCAACGTGTCGGCGGCAACCAGACCTTTCAGGTGGACGTGCGGATCATCGCCGCGACCAACAAGCACCCGGAGCAACTCGTCGCCGCCAAGAGATTTCGTGAAGACCTCTACTATCGCTTGAACGTGGTACGGATTCATCTGCCACCCCTGCGGGAACGTCCGGATGACATTCCGCTGTTGGTGGACTATTTCCTGCGGCGACCGACGAAGTCGGGAAAGACCCTTGGCCCCGTCACCAGAATCTCTGCCGACGCCCTGAGGATTCTGAAGCAATCGAGTTGGCCCGGCAATGTGCGCGAATTGGAGAACGTGATCGATCGCGCGGCGGTAGTTGCGCGCGGTGATTCCATTCTCGCGAAGGATTTGCCCGCAGAAGTAGGTGAGCCCAAGGCCATCGTCGCTCTACCAGAAGACTTGACAGCGGCGATCGACGCCGCAGTGCGTCCGCTTTACGCCCTCGCAAGAAAAGACCCGAAGCTCAAGATCATGGCCGTGATCGAGCGCGAATTGATCACGCGAGCGCTGGCGGAAACGAACGGCAATCAGGTGCAGGCAGCGAAACTCTTGGGAATCACGCGAGCGACATTACGGAAGCGCATCGAGAAGTTCGGCATCGCCCGGAGGCTGGAGGTTCGGTAAAGCAGCGGTAATCCGCACCCGTTGTACCTGAGATTGTTCAGGTCACGACAGCTTCTTTACTGAGCACATTGTCTATCGCGTCAACGATCTGCTGGATGTTGAACGGCTTACTGAGCCAGCGGTTGCCTGTCTCCTCGAGAAATGCTCGCGTCTCCGTGCTGACGGTGTCGCCCGTGACGAAGATGATTCGATGTGCCAGCGCTTTGTCTCTTTCCTTGAGCGTCTTGAAAAGCGTCGTCCCATCCATGTCTGGCATGCGCATGTCGGAAAGGATGACGTCATACGGCCGTGCGGCAATCCGTTCCATTGCCTCCACGCCGTTGGTGGCGGTCGTAACGTCGTGCCCGAGTTCTGAAACGACCTCGCTCAGCACGGCAATAATGCCGGGCTCATCGTCGACAATCAGGACGGATCGCGTCCGATGAGCTCCTTTGAGAGGCTTGGCTTCGGGCCGGCTCTGAGAGTCCGGTAGCGGCGCGGGACATTCAACAATCGGGAGTTCCACAAGAAACTTCGCCCCGCCGGTTGGTTGGTTCTCCACTAGGATCTTGCCCCGGTGTTCTTGAATGATCGTGTTGGAAATGGTGAGTCCCAAGCCCGTTCCCTTGCCAAGTGGTTTCGTCGTAAAGAATGGGTCGAAAATCTGCCCGATGAATTCCTTTGGAATGCCGGGGCCATTGTCGGCGACGGTAATCCGAATGTAATTGCCGTTCTCTACCGTGCTGATGGTCAAAACCCTGGGTTTCGGCCGAGTGGTCAGGGCGTAAACGGCATTGACAATCAAATTGACGAGGACTTGCTCGATCTGATTGTGGTCGGCCATGGTGTTCGGGAGATCGTTAGCCAGCCGCTGCTCCAATCGAACCCCAGCGGCTCTGGTGGTCGCCTCCTGAGTTTCAAGCACGCTGGCGACAAGGCGATTCACATCGATTGCCGTCTTCTGGGGGTCGGTTGGACGCGCGAACGCTAGGAGGTCGCGGACAATCTTGGAGGCGCGTTCGCTTTCGTGAAGGATTCTTTGGACATCGTTCTGCGTCTTTTCGTCCAAGCTGCTCTTCTTGGCCATGATCTGCGAGCAACCCATGACGACCGCAAGCGGATTGTTAAGCTCATGCGCGACACCCGCAATCAACTGGCCCAGTGCCGAAAGTTTTTCAGCCCGCCGCAACTGTTGGCCGACTTTCTTGCGCTCGCTCACGTCACGCACATTTACTTGGAGCACCGGTCTCTGATGCCAGAGAACCAAGGCACTATCCCCTTCGCAGTTGACCGTCGCCCCGTTGGCGCGCGTGATCGGGAATTCGTTGAACGGACGGAACACAGCATTAAACATCTTGGGGACATCCATCGTCACGGCGGTCGCCCCATCACACTGTAACGACGGGCAGATCTCAACGAATGGCCGCCCGACCAAGTTCACGGCTGGGTATTTGGTCAGTCGCAGTGCAGAGGCGTTGGCCTCCAGAATCTTCAAGGTAAACAGGTCGACAAGGAAGATCGCATCCGAAGCCGAATCGAACAGGACCCGGTAGCTTTGCTCCGCCGTGGTTACCTCGCGTTCCACGATCATGCCAATCACAATCATGATGGCCAACACTGCTGTCCCAAAATACCCAAGAGTCATCAGCGCGTGAGAGGACTCCATGTAAGGAAAGGCGACCAAGTGCACCCCCCAGAGCAAGAACCCGACACCGAGAATCGTTGCCCCATGGTAGGTCTTCCGCCGTAGCAAATACGCGACGCCCGTGTACATGCCGGCGGCCGCCAGCAGCGCAAAGACCGGCATGGTAATCCAGAACCGGTCCCGAACCACAAAGGCGGCGACCGCGCTCCAGATAAACATCATCACGGTGCCAAATTTGAGCTCTCTCATGCTTCGCGGTTGACCGGTCAGGTAGAAACTGCCCCAGAACATGAAAAGAGCACTCAGCCCGATGCACACGCGACGCAACATCACCAGGAAAGGTAGCGTTGGTGACTCCTGCAGCCCAAGCGCAGCAGCCAGATACACCGCGTAACAAATCCACGCGACAATCCAAAGGTTAAAGTAGGGTTTCTTGGTGCGGTAGTTCAGATACGCAAACAACGCCAACACCATGCAGATGCTCATCAACGCAAGCACCAACACCGCGTTGGTCCACTCGACGGGAAATGCAAATCCTGTATTGCCAGGGATTCTGAGACCCTTCATGTGATCTTCCCCAGCCCACGTAAGAGCGACAACGATCTCTTGAAGGTGGCCATTTACATGTATTGAGAATAGCAGGGGGCTTGCCAGCGAAAACTGGGCAATGGAGGACTCCAGTCTATCGTGCTTGTGACGGGCGACGCCGCAATAATCCCGTATGCTTGCGGACGTATTTGTACAGCCCCATCAAGCTGCCATCTAGTTTGGAACCAGCCGGGGTGCTTAGCAGCAACGGGTGCGCGACATTACGTGGGCGCCTGGACCAGGTTTGCGCTGCTGAACGGCCGGAACCGAAATCGGACAGCGACCGTCGAACCTGCTACTCAATGACGATGCCCTTCTTCTCCATCTCGTCGATCCGGTCGAGTGTGAGGTGGCCATAAGCTGCAGGAAGCTTGTTCTGGTTGACCAACGTGCGCAGACATTCGGCCTGCTTATGAACCATCTCCTCGCGGACAGTTTCGTTCTGCTTGCTTGTCGTCGCCTCGCGGCTGTCAGACATCAACGGGCCGGTCGCAGCGTGCTGCTCTTCAACCGCGCGGAATTCCTGCGGGTGAATCCATTCCGGTTGGCTAATGGTGCGAACTTCTCCCTGCCCATGGGTCGCTCCTGGCTGCCCTGCGACATTGTTCTGCGCCGCCGGAGAAAAGGCGTTTATAAACGACCGTGTGAGCGCCACGACAGCAATAACAAGCACAATCGCCAGTGCTACCAACCAACGCTTAGAGGCCGCATCCATAGGCAAACCGGTCTCGCTCATTACCTGGGTCCCTCCTGCCACTGGCTGAATCTGACTTCGCTCGATATGACGGGGTAATACGGGGGCGGGTCGTTTATAAACCGGGGGTCGTAACTGTAGTTTTTCGCGTAGCCCGTTGACGTCTGGCCAGTGTGCGAATTGAACGTGCCGACCGCGCCGCGGACCTGTTGCACAATGCCGCCGTACACGGTCAGGGTGCCGCGATTTCCGAGGTGTGGGTAGCTCGAATCGTCATAATTGATGACACCAAAGCTGCCGTTGTCGCTGGGTGAAGACTGCCCGGTCGCCATGATCGCAGCATCAATCGTCAAGTTATCGGGCGCGCTGGTGTCCACCCAGACGTCATCCTGCGAGATCAGCCCCAAGGCGTCATCGGAACTCGGATTGACCTGCGGATCGCTGGCGTAGGTGATGTTGCCTTGGACATAAATGTCTGACTCCGTCACGACCGTTAACCGACCGTTCACACTTCCTCCGGTCAAGTAAGCCGTGCCTGCTCGCGTACTGGTTGTACCACTATTGGAGTTCTGAATGTAAACGATTCCCTCGGTAGGCGGCGTGTAAGTGTGATTGCTCCAGCCTGCTCGACTATTGGTAATCTTAACGGAGCTACCATTGAACGTGATCGTCGTGTTGCCCTGAAGCACCAAGCCGCTGCTTGTCGCGGCGTTCTTTAGCGATGTTGACGACGAAGAATTGAAATCCACATCGGCCATGGATCCTTCGAAAGTATTCAGAAAAAAACCTTGGTCAAACTCGACACCGCTAATAGTCCCCCCATTGACGGTGTACGTGCCAGCGCCCGAAGTAACGGTCGCCTGGAACACCGGGCCCCCGCCTGTAACATCAAAATACATCTCGTCGTCCGCGTGAACGCGTCCGTTGAACACCTCGCCGTGCTTGAACCATATCACTCCGTTGGTTTGGCTCCACAACGCGAACTCCGCGTACGTCGGCTGATAGATTCGCAAGAGGCTCACTGTCCGGGACACGCCATTGACGGTGCCGGTGGAGACAATGCTATACGTGGTCGAGTTGGGACGGCTGATCTGGTAGTAATAGCTCCCACTACCGACCGAGCCGCTTCCATTTGTGAAGCCGGACGACGCGCCCAGAACAACAATATTGGACTCGATAAACCGTGAACCGCGTTCGAGGCCCGCTTCCGCCACAAACATGGCCTGCTCCATATTCACTTGCCGCTGGGCAATCTTACGATGGGTGCTGCTGAGGTAGAGGATTGTCTCGACAAGCCCCATGGCGAGGAAGAGGAAGCCCAGCACCGCCAACAGGACAGAGCCACCTCGATTCTGGCAGATCCGGTCAATCGCATTCATCTTTACACCCTTGGTCGGAAAGCCTTCCCTAGAATCCCGATTCATCATCAATTCCTGAATTGCACGAACGTGCTCATGGCGTTGGTAGACGAGTGTCCGCCGGCGCTTTCGGAAACGGTCACCCAAATTCGACAGCCCACAGTGTAATTGGTCGCCGCCGAATAAATGATATTAGTGCAGATGGTTTTGCCCGTTTGGTCGGCGATTTTCATGCTGCTGGGCGTGTATTGGAAATACAGATTCGTATATGAGATCTGCCAACCACCGGACGGGTAGGTCACAGTCACGCCGCTGGCTTGCGCCTCGCGCAGCCCGGCATTGGTGCCGACGCCGTACACCATACGCTCCAAAGCAGAGCTGGCATACGCGGAAGTATCGCGCATTAGCGATGTGCTGTTGTAGGAACGTAGAAAGGTAACGAACAGGCTTAACATGCCGGCGATCACCACGCTGCCAATGGCCATGGCGATGGCCATTTCAGCGAGCGTGAAGCCACTCGATGATCCTCGGGTTACCTTCGTTCCGTACGTTTTCATGGATGCAGCGTCGAAACCAGCGATGTCGCCAGCGTATTCGTTGAGTAACCATGATGAATCCGATTCAGATACCAAACGTTCACGGTCACGTCCTTGGTGGCAGAGTTGACGTCGGACACGGTGTAGTTGCCGATGAAAGCATTCGTAAACGGATACGGCCCACCGGCCCTCAATAGGGTACTGCTGAAACTATTCGTTCTCAGTGCCTCCAATTCATCGCGGGCCGCATGCATCGCCGCCATTTGGTTGCCGGCCGTGTTAACCGACCGCATGGCCATACTGAAGCTCAGTACGCACGCGCCCAAGGCGATGCCGAGGATCATCACGGCTATCACTGACTCCACCAAAGTGAACCCGCCTCTTACTTTGCGGAACGGACGCATCATTCTCTTTCCTTCGTTGATTGACACGTGTCCGCTTCAATAACAGCAACTGATATACCTGTCCTGTCCTCTTATTCTGAACGAACGCGGAATGCGTGAAGTCCTGTGAAGATCACAACGTTACGGGGACTGACTTGGTTTCGAAGAGTGAGAAACACTCGCAGCGGTGCGAGGGGCATCCACGTGGGACGCCCCTCCCCCACCCGCGGCTCCCGCCCTCACCCATCGGGAACCAAACAACACTATCGCCACCGGCTCATTCCGGGCCAAAATTCTGCGTTGGCACACGCGTATTCGCCCGGCTCGGGACCACTGCATCCATCAAGCTTCGCGTCTTTGCCTTGGCGTTGTCCCTCGGCATCCACTTGTCGTTCGTGTAGACCTCTTTGTTCGGGAGTCCGTTGGCGTATTTCTCGTACCCGGTCGTTTGGGAGTCGCCACGCACAATCGTCGGCGTCAGAAAGATGAGCAAGTCGCGCTTGGTCTTATTGAGGCTCTTACTGCGGAAGAGCGGTCCAAGCAATGGCATATCCCCCATGAGCGGAACCTTGGTGTAATTGTCGCTCACGTCCTCACGCATCAAGCCACCGATCGCCAATGTGTTGCCGCTCTTGATGAGAACAGTTGTGGTCGCCGTGCGCGTATTGATAATCGGAATCTGCACGGCTGTGCCACCACCGCTTTGGAGGGTTGCATTTTCCGTCGAACTGCTCGCCTCCGGCGTCACCTCCAAGGTGATGAAGTCGTCCTTGTTGATACGGGGTGATACATTCAAAATGATTCCGATGTCCTTGTATTCAAATCCATTGATCTGCAGCGATGCCGTCTGCTCGCTGAACGCGAAGTTGGGAATCGGGTACTCGGTGGCAATCGAGATGCGGGCCTTTCCGTTGTCGGTCGTCACTACGCGCGGATTGGCGAGCAACTCTGTGTCCGTGTCCTGATTGAGGTATGAAAAGACCAGTTCCGCGTCCCCAGGATTCAGCAGCGCAATGGGAGCCGCCCAAGGCCCGCCGTTCAGATTCTTGATCATGGGCCATCCGGTCAAGTTGTTTCCGGTCTTGGGATCCGTCGCATACTTTGTCGGGTCAGCTGCGGAGACTTGGTAAGCAGTCGCCGACATTTGATGATTAAGCAACGTGCTGGTCCAATTGATTCCCAAATCCTTCCTCGGGTTTTTCGTGGTCTCGACGAACTTCGCCTCGATCATCACTTGCGGTGTCTGAGTGTCGAGAGATCGGATGAGCGGTACGAGCTTCGATAAACTTGCTGGCGTGTCCGACAGCACGAGTGTGTTACTCCGTGTGTCGACTTGAATCTTACCTTGTTTCGTCAGTACAGGATCGAGCGTCTTCTTCACGTCTTCCGCCTTCGCGTAATTCAGAGTATACACCTGAAGTTCGACCGGCTCGGTCTCAAGGGCTTCACGCGACTTCACTCTGATCACATTTCGGTCCTTGGCGTATGCGTAGCCCTTGGATTCAGCAATCAATCGCATCGCTTCCTCGTAGGACACGCCCTTCAGATTTACGGTCACCTTGCCCGTGACCTCTTCGCCGAGAATCAAGTTGACGCCCGCCTTGGCCGCTAGTGTCCGCAGGACGTTTTGAATGTCCGCCTCGATATAGCTGATTTCGATCGACTCGTCGGCAGTCGACGCTGGCACAGCCGGTGTGATCGTTGCTGGTGCGGAGGCAACCAGCGGCGCCACGGGTTTGCTCGCGGAGAAGGCTGTAGTTGCCGCGGGAGCCACCGCTGCGGCTACACCCTCGCCAAAGACCAGTGAGGAGATCGCCAGCCCGTTCAGAGTACAAACGGCGAGGATTCGCAGCGTCTTCATATTCAGCCTTTTCATGAGCATCATTTAGGCCAGCACCTCTGCTAGGTCACTGGGTTATCTTGTCGTGTTCGCCGCCGCCGAGTCGTAACTCCACCCTCTGCCCTCCGACCTGCAGGAGTACAGCTTCTCGCGTGATCTGAAGCGCCCTGACCTCCAAGCCACCCTGGTCCGTCTGCACCGTCACCGGCTTATTCAACTCCAGCAACTGGTCATTCACAATCGCCGCAGGGTGCACTGCGTGATACAAAATGCCCTTCAACTTCAGCACCGACGGCACTTCTGCTTGGGCTTTTTCATTGTCCAGCACCCCTGCTGCTCTTGCAGCTCCCGACCCGAATGGATCGCGAACCGCCTCCGGCGCATAAACCGACCGGCTCAATTCGGGATTAAACAACCGGTTGCTTTCCGTGACCGCGCCGGCCTGCGCACATAGGAAGAGAAACAGCGCAAGGAACAAGAGTGCTTGGCAGAGCGCCAAAATTCGAACCAGGCTCATCGGGCGGAGGAAAGTGCTACCGGCTGACCCCCGGTCGACGAGCGGGGCGCTCTCACTATCCGCTCGCGAGGTTACCCTCGTGACTATCCGACCCTCATCAACTGGGACGGTGACGGTTGGCCATGTGCGCTGTGACCAAGCTACTGATTGTGCAAGCGATTTCATGACGTCTTATTCGCCTCTGTTGATTTCGCCGTGGGCTCTGGCAGCACACGGAACGTGAGATCTGCTGCGGCTTGGAGTTGACCCTTATCTTCAGAGCTACCCGAAATAGACAGGGCGCGAATCTCGCTCGTCGGAAACTTGTTCTCCAAATCCCGGACAAACGCGCCGATCTGGTCGTACGTGCCGCTGAACTCGATGCGCGCGGTGTACGTTGAACATTTGGACTTGCCGGACGGCTCAATCTTACCGGAGCGCAACGCATCCACATGCACTGGATGTTTTTCTGCCAACAAGCTGACCTCGCGCACCACCCACGCAAATGGGTCGCCTTCGATGATCCACGTTCGTTGTGCTTCCACGAACGACGTGACCTGCTGGCGATACGCTCCATCTTGAGCCGCCTGCTGGGCCTCATGCTCCGCCTGCTGAATCTGGTCGTTGAGCTTCCCGATCTGGTTCTTCGCGTCCTCAAATGCGGCCCAGTTCTTGAGCGCGTAAAACTGCACCACGCCAACGACCGCGCACAAAGTGGCTATGCAGACGAGCACAATCTTCTGTAACTTGTCCTTTGGCAGGCGGCGAAAGAAGTCGAGCTTCATTTCCCTTCCCTCTCCTTGTACCGACATTCAATGACAAAAGCTACCGAGGCTGGACCTCGGTTCATTTTGTCGGAATTACCGGAGTCGCGCGAAATCGAGCGCAGTTGGATGTCGTCGACCACAGCGCTGAACCGGGCGTCGGTCCGCAATACCCGCAGAAATCGATCAAGCTCCAGTTCTGGACGCTCGCTACGGGCTGTGCCGTCCATCAGGAGCACGAGACGCTCGATTTGTTTCGGGCGGGCCCGCTTAGTACCCTCGCCGTTTTCGGCAGCCGAGCTGATGTTTGCTGTTTCCACCGCAAAATTGAGGTGCGAGAGTTGCACCGTCGGCGGGATGAGGTCCTTCACCATCGCCAACTGAGGCGCTAACAACATCCGCGAGTGGTTGAGAGCCACAATTTCCTCGGCGAGCGCACGGGTTCTTTGAAATTCGCCCTCCTGCTCGCTTGCTTGATTCATCTTTTCCCACTGGGTCTCAAGCTTCTGCAACTCGGCTCGCTTCTGGCCCTGCATCACCGACAGCGTGCTCCCACATGCTACCGCTGTGGCCAGCAGGGTCAATCCGATGGCAATGAAGATCTTAAACGGGTCTCGAGCACGTTCCTCTTGGACCTGTTGTTCTTCGGCCAAAAGATTGAGGGTAATGGCTGTCATCAGCGCACGTCCTCGTTCACGACAACCGCGCCGCCGCCACTCCCACGGCAGCCGCCAAAGACGGACCGAAGGCGAGAGCGCGCGGCATCTCGCCGTTCAAACGGCTCACGTCGAGGCTTTGGACGGGATTCCAACACTCGACTTGCGCTCCAACAGCTTCACCGAGCACGGTCAGAATCTGCGGCGAGCAAGCCGAGCCACCGCACGCAAAAATCCGATGGACATGGCGCTCGTGCTGTCGTTCAAAAAAATCTATCGAGGATCGAACTTCCCGGGCGAGGGGCGAGATCGCAGTCTTAACCAGTCTCTGAACCGGCTCAGACATCTTTCGCTTCTCCTCCTCGGCCTCGTGCGGCTGAAGCATGAGAACTTGCCCGATGTAATCGCTTAGTTGCGTGCCGCCGAAGTGCATCAGACGCGTGATGAGTGGCATGCCATCCAGCAAGAAGTTGATACTCGTCATACGCGCCCCCATATCAACGAGTACCACTACTTCGTCTTTGGTCTCAGGATGGCTCACCTGGAACGCGCTGATGACGGACACGGCAGCCAATTCAATCACCCCGGGCTTTATCCTCGCGGCGACTAGCGCGTCGCGGTAGGCATCCACTTCCTCCTTATGCGCACCGCCGACCAAAACCTTTGTCTTGGTCGAATCCTTCCCCTTGTGATCCTCGCTGCCTTTCTTTAACTCAAAAACGTCGAGATAGTACGACGAAAAATCGCGACGCAGGTATCCCGAGCTGTTGAGTTTCAGAGCGCTCTTAATCTCTGCCAGCGGGGCTGGTGGGAATTCGGTCTGACAAACCATCGCCGAGCTACAGCTAATTGTGACATAGGCGTGGCGCTCAGAGGTCGTCAGGCCGTCTACAAGTTGCTGCAGCTCCATGGCGAATTCCGGCCCCTGATACGGCTTGACGTTTGCATGTCCGGTTGGCAGTGGACGCACCGCGCATTCGATCAGTTCCAGCTTCTCTTGATGTTGTCGAACCACGGCGGCCTTGATCTGACTGCTCCCCAGATCGATGCCAAGTGCGATGTCGCGCTTACAATGCTTGTTGCGTCGAAATAGCATGATTATCAAGCCAATCCGAATGGCCTAACGAGCACCTCATATGCCATGGACCCATACTTGGCGGAGGCGGTTTTATACGAAAAGCTGCCCATTTTTGATCCGCATCACCGGGCACGACCAATTGTGGATGCCATGGCCCCTACCTCAGTAAGGACCCCAGTCAATTCCCACACTAGACAGGGCATCTTTGGTCGTTGGAGATATCTGAAGCTGCTCCGTGCCGACGTTCCCTATCACCCACGAGTTTCCCAAGACGTCACTTGCACTGATAACACCTGATTTCGTATACTGAGCAGCCGCGGCCAGGTCTACGGAGTCACCATCGGCCCTCCCCGTTTCCATCGCCCAAGCGTTTATGGCCGCGTCAATAATGCGTGCATCATTGACGATCCGCTTGCCCTGTGATTGTTTCCGCGCCTTGATAAAGGTGGGGACCGCGAGCGCGGCAAGCAAACCGATCAATGCAACAATAATCATGATTTCGACTAGGGTGAACGCCTGCCGCTCGGACGGCGAACTGTTTCGCACGGAACTCACCTCCTCTCACGACGCCACTGACGAATTTGCTCTCCTCTCTTACGGCAGAGGCAGGAGGGGTGACTCCTGCCTCTGCGAGTTCAACCGGCAAGCGCTTGCGCGCCGGCCACTGAGTCACTGCTCAGTAAGCACCCCAATCGATGCCAACGCCCGACAAGGCTGTCTTGGTCGTCGGGCTGATTTGCACCTGGTTGGCGCCGACGTTGCTGATGACGTACTGGTTCCCGAGCAGGTCGTTCGTAGGCCACGCAGTCTTCAGGTATGAGGCGGCCTGGCTCGTAGTGACTGAATCACCATCCTTCTTGCCGTTCTCAAGCGCCCACTGGTCAATGGCAGCGTCCATCTGACGCGCGTCATTGAGGATGCGGCGGCCTTGAGACTGTTTGCGAGCTTTGACGAAGCCCGGGATCGCGAGTGCGGCGAGCAACCCAATGATGGCAACCACAATCATGATTTCAACGAGGGTAAACGCCGCTCGATTGCTTCGGATCTTGCTGATCATCTGATTCACCTGCCTTTCTGGTAAGTTTCGTTTGTCCACGGCATTAATTAGAAAGCAGTCTCAATGCCAGTGGTTTGCATGCGATAACGGGAAGGCTTCGGATGCCAGATTTTGGCGAATCTGCACCATTCCACGAAGGAGTTGAGAATGTTTGCAGCACCGCAAATGGCACGGCGCGCACAAAACCGGTGGCACCCGCACATAATTGGCCCAGCAAAGAGGCCGCGTTGCCCGCCTTACTGGGCGCTACTCTAGCACCGATACTGTTTCCGATTCCTCGACCGACGACGGCGAAGCGAGCTTGCGATAGAGCGTCGCCATGCTAATGCCGAGCGCCTGCGCCGCCTTTTCTTTGTTGCCACCAGCCGCCTCGATCGCTTGTTCGATGTAGGTGACCTCTTGCTTGTGCAAGAATTCCTTGAGTTGCATCGGTGGCATGCTCTTGCTCCACTGTGCGGCTCCCGCCGCCTTTTCTACCAATGCAGCGTCCACCCCTGGAGGCAATGCTGGCGGTATGGGTGACAGCCGCGAGTTTGTGGGACGACCGCTTCCCGCGACCATTTCTAGCACGCGCTCGGGCAGGTCCCGTAATACGATCACCCCGTCATCGCACAAGGCACAAGCGCGCTCGATAGCGTTCTGTAATTCACGAACGTTGCCCGGCCAGTCATATACCTTCAGCACGTTCATGACTTCATTGGACACATGCGGGGGGGGCACGCCTTGACTTTGTGCATTCTCGTGGATGAAGTGGTTGACCAACGTGGGGATGTCCTCGACGCGTTCCCGCAGAGGTGGGAGTTGAATCGGGATGACGCTGATGCGGTAGTAGAGGTCCTCGCGGAACGCTTTGGTGAGCATCTTCTGTTGTAGCGGCTCGTTGGTCGCCGCCAACACACGGACGTCCACCTTGATTGTCTCCGTGTCGCCGACGCGACGCAGCTCCTTATCCTGCAGGAACCGCAGCAACTTGCTCTGCAAGCTCGGCGCCATCGAGCCGATTTCATCCAGCAAGATCGTGCCGCCATCGGCATGCTGGAAAAGCCCCATCTTGTCAAAGGCGGCGCCTGTAAACGCCCCTTTGCGGTGACCGAATAGTTCGGACTCGAGGAGATGCTCGGGCAAGGCGCTACAGTTAACGGCCAAGAACGGCATGGCTGCGCGACGGCTGTTATAGTGGAGAGCGCGTGCAACGAGTTCCTTTCCTGTGCCGCTTTCACCGAGGATCAAGACGGTGGAATCCGTGTTCGCGACCCGCTCGATGAGGCGGTACACCACCTCCATCGGTGGACTCGTGCCAATCATTGAGCCAAAGCGGAATTTATCTTGGAGCTGACGCTTGAGCTCAACGTTTTCCTTGATGGCATGAACAGCTTTTTCGTGTACCAAAGCGTTGTCGATGCGCTTGACCAGTTCGTCGATCTGAAATGGTTTTTCAATGAAGTCGTGCGCCCCGCCGCGCAGTGCCTGCACCGCGCGTTCTTTCGTCCCTTGGCCCGTAATCATGATCACGGGAATTGAGCGGTTGAACTCTTTGATCTGCTGTAGCAGCTTCAGTCCTTGCGGCTTGCCTTCCGGCATCTCAATGTCCGTCAACACAAGGTCGGGCGCCTGTTCCTTGACGAGCTCGAGGGCGCGATCTGAATTGCTTGCCGGAATGATCTCATGTGAGTGCGCTCGCAACACCTCCGAGAGCACCGAGACCATCGTCGGGTCGTCGTCCACAATCACAATCTTGGCCATGTAATTCCTCCTGTCGGCTCACCTTCGCAGCAATCTCTTTGATGTCACGATTGCCCGTACCTGCCGTTGCACAACGCTGCCACTCAGAATTGCACGATCTGATTGAGTTTGAAGATCGGCAGAAACATGCAGACGACAATACTGCCGACCACCACGCCCAAGAACACAATCAGCAATGGTTCGATCAACGACGTCAGCCCCGAGAGAGTGGCTTCGATCTCTTCGTCGTAGAAATCGGAAATCTTCTCCAGCATCACGTCTACCTTCCCCGTTTGCTCGCCGGCCGAGACCATCCGCACCAGCATCGGCGGGAAAACCGAATGTTGCCGCAATGCCAGCGCGAGATTGTCGCCGCGCTCAATGCTCGCGGCGGTTTGTTCGACCGCCCTTTCCACGACGCTGTTCCCCGATGATTGCCCTACAATGTGTAGGGTCTCCAAAATCGGTACGCCGCTCCTGAGCAGCGCGGCAAACGTACGAGCAAATCGGGAGATGGCAATTTTGTGAATGAGCTTGCCGAAAATAGGGATGCGCAACTTGGTGCGATCCCAAACCGCCGCGCCTCTCTTCGTGCGCTTCAGCCGAAAGAAACCGAAGACCCCCGCAGCCACTCCGAACACAGTGAGCAGGAAGTACGAGCGGATGACGTTGCTGATGTTGATCAGGACTTGCGTGGGGGCAGGCAACTGCGCGCCAAAATCCTTGTAGATGCCGGCAAAAATCGGGATAACCTTGATGATCAGAAACAGGGCGATCGATGTGGCAATGCAGCAGACGATGACCGGGTAAGCCATCGCCGATTTGACCTTTTTCTTCAATCGCGCCGTCGCCTCCAAATAGCTCGCCAAGCGATTCAAAATCTCCGCGATCAACCCGCCCGTTTCGCCGGCCTCCACCATGCTCACATAGAGCCGGCTGAAAACTCTTGGATGTTCCGCCAATGCCTCCGAGAATGCCTGGCCTTGTTCGACTTTCTCGGTGATATTCCGCAACACCGGCTTGAAAGTCTTGCTGTCCGTCTGCTCTTCCAGCGCCGTCAGAGATTGCACCAACGGCAAGCCAGCATCCATCATCGTGGCTAACTGACGCGTGAACACCACCAAATCTTGTGGCTTGACCCTGCCCTGATGGCGTTTCCTGCCGAGCTTTCGTCCCGTCGCGCGGTGCAGAGAAATCACCATGAGACCGCGGTCCATCAATTGAGTAGCCGCCGTCTGCTGATCCAAAGCTTCAATATCGCCCCCAACCGGCTTACCGGCGACAGTGCGCGCTTGGTATGTGAAACTCGCCATAACCCCTTGTTAATCAGTTGTTGCCATCCACAACAGTTCCAACAAAAACGAGCAGCTAACATGCCACCAACGATCGGAGCGCCAAGCGTCCGTCAAGGTTTAATCTTGCCGCGAGGTCATTTCGTGAAGAGAATGACAATCGTGACGCATGGAATGCCGCGGATATTGAGATCGGGGGAAAAGATCCAGATGCCGACGCTTCTGACGCGTATATTGGCGATTCAAACCGCCCCAACACGGGAACCACTGCTGCTGGCCCGCTTGTTCCTTTTTGTTGCCATTGGTTGCACAAATTTGGCGGACCCGCTCGCTGCCTCGTTGACGCCGACAGGCTTCGCAGCTGCTGGTTGGGAGATCCTGTCGGCGGTGAACGACGTCCATCATCTACAGGGACTTTCGGCGGCCGGACCCGCTGGCACCGCGCCTGAAGGCGGCGGCACGACACCTCAGCAGGCCGTTACTCCCCTAGCCAGCATCAACAAGACGATGACCAATCGAGAGGTCACGGTCCGCGCGGCGATCGCGAATGTCCGTGCGCCGAGGGGCGAGCGTGCGCCGTATATCGTCACCCTCACCCAAGACGGCGCAACAATCCCGTTGGTGTTTTGGAGCGACATTGCGCCGCCGTTGACGCCGAAGATAAGTGAGGGCAACCTGATACGCGCGAAGGTCACGGTCAGCGAATACCGGGGTCACCTCCAGTTACGTCTGCGGAGTGCAGCCAATCTGGAGCTTGTCAGTACGGCGGCCGCCTCAAGCGGCGAAACCGCCAAGACGGCGGCGGAGCCGGCTCCCGTAGTTCCGGCCGCAACGTCCGCCATGCCCGCGGCGCGCACGAAGGCGGCTATCGGTGAAATCAAGAAGGATTGGGTCGATCGGATTGTCACCATCTCGGGCACCATCTCTGCCTCTGACAACATCGGTAGCGGCCAACGGCTCCACGTCCAAGATCGAACGGGAGAGATCCAAGTGGTGCTTTGGGAAAACGTGCTGGGGGGGCTCGCTGCCACCGATCTTCGGCCCGGCCGTGTCATCACAGTGACTGGATCGGTCAAGCTCTACCGCGGCATTGCCGAGATTGTCCCCGAAGCGGCCACCGATGTAAAACTGGGACCTCAGTAAAACCGGCTCGCGTGGGAGGCGGTGTTCGTCTGAGAGTCACGTCGTGCCGTCCACCAGTTGTCAACAGTTGGCGAGATCACACCGCGCTTGCGAATGTAGTCGACGACTGCTTCCCGCGTTCGAAAATCGTATTCCAGAAGCCTCGCTTCAGGACGATCAACCAACTCGCGCAACCGTTTCCAACGCGTGCCGCCGCCCGCCAAGTCGTAACTGTTGAATGCCACGGCGAGTCTTTGTCCGTCAGCCAATAGCAAGCCATCGGGACGCAGCAAGGCCAAGGTTCGCTCACCCTTTCTTCCGTCGGGATCGAACACCCATTTCAGACCCCAAATCCCGCGAAAAGCATGGCTCGTGTACGCCCCTGCGTTTTCGTCCAACACCTCTCGCAGTTCGGCGGGCGTCAACTGCGCGACGCCGATTGTGTTTTCGTAGGGAACGACCCTCCAGATATCGCCGACGGTGATCGCGCCCTTCTTTAGCGTGGCCTGATGTTCGAAGACTCCGTGCACAACCGCGTCTACCTCCACGCCGCGCGCGCGCAATCCTTCAGCGATCGCCCGAAGAATCAAGTCGTGGATCGGCGTTTCCTTGCGCGGCGCGGCCCGCGCCCCAAACTCGCCCGCCGCTTCGCCGATCACCGTGTTCAGAACCTTCTCGGCGCGGTCGGTTTCATTGGCGGCGAGGTGACGGATTCCCTCGTCGAGCGGGATCCGATCATCCATGAGCAGCGTATTCGCCTGCCGCTTGACCACGCGCCCGGTGTCCGTGTCGACGACCAAATCGATTCGTCCGAGATAGATCCCATAGTAGTCCGCCTGACAATACAGCACGTTGTGGACTTTGAACTCGGGAAAGTTGCGGTGCGTGTGGCCGCCGATGATGACATCCAACTCGGGAAAGTTTCGCGCGATTGCGTTGATTTGGTTCGCGTAATCGTCGCCCGTCTCGCGATAGCCCTGATGGCAAACAAGCACCAATGCTTGCGCGCCCGCGGCCCGCGCTTCCGGGAGCACTTTACGCAAGGTCTCCACGGAATCGACGAACTTCAACCCGTCGATCAGCCGCGGTCGGCTCCAGTTTGGAATGCCGGGCGTGTTGAGCCCGATAATGGCCACCTTGACGCCGTCTACTTCGCGCAGGACGTACGGCTTCAGCCGGGATGCAATACGCTGAGAGATCGGATTGCCGCCGCGTCCGGCAGTTTGCACGTTCGCATTCAAAATCGGCATCTCGGCACGGTCGGCGCAAGCCCCGAGCTTGTCCAACCCCCAGTCAAACTCGTGGTTGCCCCAGATCCACGCGTCGTAATGAAGATAGTTCAGACACTTGACCATCACTTGGCCGTCACTCAGCAGGCTGACGGCCGTACCCTGGAGAGTGTCGCCGGCGTCCAGCAGCAGGACGTTCTTGGTCTGTGCACGCACTCGACGGATGGCTGTGGCGCACCGGGCAATTCCGCCGAGATTGGTTTTCCCTTCGTAGCTTTCTGTCGGCAAGACATTCCCGTGAAGATCACAGGTATGCAAGATCGTTATGGACACGTCGCGCGCGTACAGCCGCGTCGCCAAGAACGCCAGCCAGATTGCGAGGAGACGTGGACCCTTACAGAGGATCAGGGGTACCACCGCAGCTCTGGTGAATTCGTCGTGCCGTTGTTGTTGACCCAGTAGTTCAGAACACTAAACCAAGACGCGTGGCCATCAACGAACAGAAAGTTGGCGCCGTTCTGATGGAGACCTTGCCCGTTGTCCTGCCAAGGATAGGTTTGGAAAGTGGTATCCATCGGATCAAGATAAACCTGGTTCGCCTTGATATCGGCCATCAAGACCGTGACATCAGGCTTGCTGATCGTTGATAGTTTCACGTGCTGCAAGGTGTGGTGCGGTATATCGTCATCATTGTTGCCGTCAAGATAACCGTTCATGCCATAGAACACGGAGTTCTTGTTGCTCGTGCTCTTCGGATTCCTGAGGAATTTCTCCGGACAAACCCAAATGTGAAGTTCATTGAAGTTTTGCATGGCGGACGTCCCTACGCCGGGTATGTCCTTGTACGCCTTGTTTCCCAAGTAGGGCGGCACGGCGTTATACCAACATTCCTTGCACGAGATGGACTGCACCGTTCCCTCCGCAGGGTAAAACTCCTCCCAGTCACCGGCGTAGAGAGAGAAACCAAGTCCCCATTGCTTGAGGTTGTTCAAACAAAATGTCGCACGGGCCTTCGCCCTCGCCTTGTTCAACGCCGGCAAGAGCATTCCCGCCAGAATCCCAATCACGGCGATAACGACCAGAAGCTCAATGAGAGTAAAGCCTTTCCACTCGATCCGACGACCAGTGTGACGGCGACTTGTCTTTTTCACAACCTTGCCTCCTAACATTTAATGACGTGCTCGCTTGATAGCGCCACCCTAGACGAAAGGGGTCATCCTGTCCAGAAACAAATTCGTCCCAACTCAATGCCAAAAGTAAGCGGGCCACCCCGGGCTGCCCCGGGATGGCCCGCGACGATAAAGCTAACGTAAACCTTCCAGTTTAGTTAGGAACGACGGCGGCGGATCGCCAACACGCAACTCGCCAAGCCGAAGCCAACCAGCATGATCGTGGACGGCTCAGGTATTCCCTGAACGGTGAAGCTGTCGATGCGGTCGGTGCCACTCAGCCCAACAGTACTTGTGCCATTGGCCGCTGTGGTCGACATATCGGTCAAACGAAAATACACAGCCGACTGATTGTCAACAGCGCTGTCAAGCGCCACTGAGAAGTGATAGTCCGAGAAATACTGACCCGCAGTCCAGAAGGTCCTCGTCCCAACGCTCGCACTTGGCAGTACAGTGAGTATCCCGCCGAAGTCCGTCCAATCACTGTCGTTCAGGCTGTACGCCAGTTGGAAATCTCGTGGCCCTGTATTGCTGCCCGTTTGATCCCAATCGAGCGTGATGCCAGTATACCCCGTGGTAGAGACTTCGAATTTCCACCAGTCACCAACCGACCAACCGTTGGAACTCCAAGAATAGGCCGTCCCATCGCCCGTCGGATGCGTAAACACTCCGTGGGTGGATGCTGTTCCCGAACCGCTGCCGGTCTCTGGGGATATTGGGCCCGCCCCTGTTGGCTGGCTCGTTTCAAAGGTCCAGTCTGCAATAACCGTTGCACTCGCATTGGCTGCAAAAAGCACTGCAACAGCCAAACCACACGCGAACTTAATCAGATTCTTCATCGCCTAGTTCTCCCCTCGTACGTTAGCTTTCCGTTCGCCCACACTCGCAATGTGAGCTCCCTCTACTTCTCCAGCACCCGATAATACATGAGCGTCTATTTTATGCAAGACTTTTTTTGACGTTTTCGGGGATTCACCCCGTCAATCGTCACCAAATGCTTCCGGTGCCAAGAATGCGGTTAAATTGTTGCAGCACAACGACTAAGCTGTCACAAGATGGCAACATTCCGCCGGACGGTGGGAGTTTAGCCCGTCAAAAGTGACCCTCCGGCTTGCGCCCGGAGCCCAGAATTCAAGTGGACCCGCTGGTCTGAACCTGACGATTGGGGCGAGTTTTCTCTTGATTGACCTCACCCCTTGCCGGCGCCTGTGCCGCCCAACCCTGTTTCATCAGGCCAACCAGATACTCCAATGCTGACCCGTAGGAAATCCCTTTCCTGAGCGAGTCCATGCGGGCCCGACGGTGGAGCTGGAACGCCATCGCTGCACATTTTCTTGGGGGACAGCCCAGTTTCTGGAGCAGTCGAGCAAGCTCCCCAGTGGACATTTGCCGCTCCCCGCCGTCGTCGGTCACTTCTTGAGCGCTTCGGCGCGCGTGGTGATCAATACTTTCATCTCCACCCTTTCATTCGGGTTGTCGCGCGCGTCGCGCGGCACGTTCGCAATCTTGTCCGCCACATCCATCCCGGCGATGACGTTGCCAAAGACCGTGTACCCGCCGTTGAGAAAGTTGTTGTCCTTGACGTTGATGAAGAACTGGCTGCCGCTTGATCTCTTCTCCGGGTTGACCTGATCGCCCAGCCGCGCCATCGCGATCGTGCCGCGTTTGTGGTCGCGCTTGATCTCCTCCTCAATCGTGTAGCCAGGGCCACCCGTGCCATCGTTGCTGCGGTCGTCATCCTTGCTGTTGGGGTCACCGCCCTGAATCATGAAACCGGGGATCACGCGGTGGAACGTCGTGCCGTTGTAGAACCCCTGTTTCGCCAGTTTCACAAAGTTCGCCACCGTCTTCGGCGCGTCTTTGTCATAAAACTCGATCACCATCTTCCCAAACTTTGTCTCGATCACCGCCACTTGATTCGTGTCTGCCGCCATCGCGCTGGCTCCTTTCAGTAGAAGCGTCGCCATCAATAGACCAACCATTCGTGTTACTCGCCACATACTCTCAAGACCTCCGCCCTGTGATTATCCAACTTGAGTTTAACACCGGCCACCGCGAACTCGCGCCGAACATAGCCCAAGGCCAGCAGCTTGCCAAGTCGCGCTGAAAACGCCGCGCTCGTAACCCAGCCGACTTCGCGTCGCTCGGCAAGAAGTTTGTCGCCTTGTCTTGGTACTGGTGGCACAGGCGTCTCAGCCTGTGGCTGGATGATCAACTGCACCAGCCGGCGGTTCACGTGGCCGTACGTGCGGATTCGCGCGATGGTTTCCTGTCCAATGTAACAACCTTTATCGTAGCTGATCGCGCGCTTCTCCAAGCCGGCTTCGATGGGGATTGTACTCTCGTCCATGTCCACGCCCCAGCGCGGCGTAGCCGCCTCAATGTAAAGCGATCCCAACGCGTCCGCGGCGACCGTTTCCATCATCGGCTCCGCACTGATCACGCCCAAGCCAAGCGGATGCCTGAAGGTCACGGCATTCGCCGGCAGACTTGTGGCCCCTTCACCAATTACAAGCCACTCCCCCATTCTCGCCGTCACGTCCTCAACGATTACGTCCTCCGTGATAATGAACTTTTCCAGCGATGGCGTGAGCCCCGGGTTTACTTCGAGCAGGAACGCGTCCGTCTGGCAGATGATGTGGCCTTCGCCGCGCATCTTTCCTTTCGCATCGAGGAAGGCCGCATAACAACATTCGCCCACGCGCAGTCGTTGAATGTCGTTGGTGCATTGCCCGTGGAGGAAGCGGGTGCGATCGGCACCAACAATGCGCAGCCGCGACCGCTCGCGCGACAAATCGACGACACCCTGCCACTCGTCAATCCCGTTGCGCCCTTCGTGCGAGCCAGTCATCGGACCACCTCCACCTGTGCGGTTGATGACCGGGCCGGATTCTTCTGCACCTCACGTGCCGCCTGCAAGTTGTGCGCCGCGTCCGCGAAATCCGGGCGAACCCGCAGGGCTTCTGAGAAGTGCTGGATCGCTTCCTCGATCGACCCTTTCTTCATCAGAGCAACACCTAAATCATTGTGTATCTCGGCGGAATCGGGGTTGATCTGCAAAGCCTGTCGGAATTGTCCCAGGGACTCTTCATATCTGCCCATCACAGCCAGGACAAACCCCAGATTGATGTGCGCTTCCAGAAGGTTCGGCTGATTCCGCAACGCTTGGCGGAAATACTCGACGGCCTGCTCGTAATGCTTCTGCTCCTTGGAGATCATCCCCAGGTTATTGTAGGTCCTGCCAAAATACGCTCGGGCGAACCGGGGATCGAGCCGCAATACCCGGTCATAATGTTCCGTCGCCCGCTGGAGTTGGCCCTCACGTTGGAGGGTGCCGCCAAGGTTGTATTGAGCACGCGGGTTGGTCGGCCATTTTGCCACGGTGTCCTCCCAAATGACCCTCTCACTGCGGTAATCACGGTTCCGCTGCCACGTGAGAAATCCCAACCCGATTGTAAGGATGGTGACAACGGTCACCATGTGGCGACCGAACACAGCGTGAATCCCGAGCACCACCAGCACGATCACCGCCGCCAACGACAAGTACATCCGATGTTCGTACGCCGGACTGTCCAGCGGGATGAGACTCGAACTCGGCGCCAAAATGAGGAAGAACCATGCTCCCAAGAACCCCCAAGCGGAGTTCATTTTCCATGCCCAAGCACTCGCGGCCACCGCGACGGCCAGTACAACTACAAACGCCACGGCGCTCATCCACGTTTGCGCGACTGGCCACCCATAGTAGTCAAAACAGAGCGGATGCGGCCAAACGGACAGTCGCAGGTAGTGAAGGATCACGTTGGGCTCGGTTGCCAGATACTCCCACCAATTGAGGCCCATGCCCTGCGCATTGGTCGAGGCCTTGGCGAAGATGCCCGCCGAGACCAGCACAACCCCCAGCAGGATCCAAGTGCCGGCCAATGCCACATACAGCGGCCAGCGTCGCCGCCACGCCTCCCGGATCGACCCGGACAGAAACGCGTGGTCATAGAGCATCACCATCAATGGGGCGGAAGCCATCACTTCCTTGCTGGCCATCCCCAACGCGCAGGCGGCGACACACAGGCCGTACCAAACGTACGCCTCACGCGACTCCGCTCCGCGGATGAAGCAGTAGAGCGTGAGCAGATACAACAACCCCATGATCGACTCGGCCCGCTGGACCACGTAGGTCACCGACTCGGTCTGCAACGGGTGAACAGTCCAGAGAACCGCCACAGCCAGCGCCACCCCATCTGCTGCGCCGCCGAAACGGTCGCGAAGCCTCGGTTGCCGCAATGTCCGGCGTACAATACCCAGCAGCGTCAAGCCCGCGAGAAGATGAATGGCCAGGTTCAGGGCGTGATAACCCCACACGTCATAACCGTCGAGCGCGTAGTTGATGGCCAGCGATAAGTTGATCAGCGGCCGCCCCTCCACCGTGAGCCAATCCCGATGGGGCGGGGACAAGCATTGCCAGATCGGCCAGAGATGCCGGATCGTCCGGTTCTCTCGGATTGACGGCACGTCATCGTAGATGAATGGACCCGTGAAGCTGTTCTGGTAGGCGAGTAGCCCGGCCCCGATGACCAACAACGGTATCAGTCTGCGTGAATGCATGAATCGACGGATTGTCCGTCGAGAGATTATCGGAATGGCCCGGCTTCCGCAATGCGCGCCTGCGCCATCGTAACAGGCCACGAACGCCGTTCCTCATCCAAAAATGTGTACTTGCGACCGGCCGTGCGACCGATCTGCCGCACCTTTCCCGTTCTAGTACCCCATTGCTCTCCATGCGTGACGCTGCTCGCTTGTCGAATCTCAACCGGGCGGTTACCATCTGACCAATGAATCGCCGTGCGTCCGTGGTTGCCGTCGTTGCCTTACTGTTCCTGACAAGCGTTGCGTACCTGCCTGCCCTGCGAAACGGCTTCATCTGGGACGACGACGATCATATCACGCAGAACCCGGCCATGACCGCGCCGGACGGACTCGAACGGATCTGGTCGTCGCTCGCCGTGTCGCGGTACTATCCACTGACGCTTACCACGTTCTGGTTGGAGCGCCGAGTGTGGGGGCTCGATCCGCTGCCCTACCACGCAGCGAACATTCTGCTGCACGCATTCAACGCCGCATTGCTGTACGTGTTGCTCCGCCGGCTGAACGTCCGCGGCGCGTGGGCCGCTGCCGCGCTCTGGGCCGTCCATCCCGTCAACGCGGAATCCGTCGCCTGGGCGACAGAGTTGAAGAACGTCCAGTCAGGCGTTTTCTTTCTGTTGACGACGCTGTGTTTTCTCCAGTTCGAGCGGCAACGGCACCGGGGCTGGTATTCGTTGTCCCTGTTGTGTTTCGGGGCGGCACTGCTGAGCAAACCGTCTACGGTTGTCCTGCCGCCCGCGCTACTCCTGATCGCGTGGTGGCAACGCGACCGCGTGCAGCGCCGAGACGTCCTGCGCACTCTCCCCCTCTTCGGAATGGCGGCCGCAATGGCGGTAATGACAATCATCGAGCAACGAGGCCACATTGCGCGCGCCCCGCACGACTGGTCGCTCCCCTTGACCGAACGGCCGGTTCTGGCGGGCAAAGCCGTGTGGTTCTACTTGGGCAAAGTCCTGTGGCCAGCGAATCTCATGTTCGTTTATCCCCGCTGGACGCTTGATACGCGTTCGATCCTGGCATTCTTGCCGCTGGTCGGCACCGCGGCCGTGGCGGTTCTGCTCTGGCACTTTCGGAAACGGGATTGGGGACGGGCCTGCCTGTTCGCTTTCGGGTACTTCCTGGTAGCACTGCTGCCGGTGCTGGGTTTTTTCGACATCTACTATTTTCGCTACTCGTTCGTGGGAGACCATTTTCAGTATCTGGCGAGCATCGGCCCGACCGCGCTGCTGGCAGCCGCAGCAACGACTGCGCTGCGACGACCGTGGACACGAGCCGTGGCGGCTACAGTCATCCTATCAACTTTCGGTTTCTTGAGTTTTCGCCACACCTTGGTGTTCCACGACGATGAAACGCTGTGGCGTGACACGCTCGCGCGGAATGGGAACGCCTTCGTCGCGCACAACAACCTGGGCTTGATCCTCTACCTCCGGAATCAGCCCGAGCAGGCTGTCGAGCACTTCCGCGAGGCGTTGCAGATCAAACCGGATTACCTCGAAGCGCACAGCAATCTCGGTCTCGTCCTGACAGCGTTGGGCCGCTACGACGAGGCCGAGCCAGAGTTGCAGGAAGCGGTGCGGATCAAACCCGATTATGGCAAGGCCCATTGTTGCCTCGGCGAACTGTATGAACGCATCAACAAGTTGGAGGACGCCAAGCACCAGTATGCGCTGGCCATCCAATTCCAACCGAGCTTGGCGCAAGCCCACTACGACCTGGGCTGTATCTGGCAAGAACAAGGCCAACGCGAACGTGCGATCGCGTGCTACAAGAACGCGCTCCTGTTCCGACCCGACTACGCGGAAGCGCACATCAATCTCGCCAATCTGCTGGCCGAAGACGGGAACCTCCGGTCCGCCATTGAGCATGATCAACTCGCGCTGAAAGCCGATCCCGATCTTGGTCGAGTTCACTACGACCTCGGCTTGAAGCTGGCAGAGTTGAATCGATCCGATGAAGCCACCGAGCACTTTCGACAGGCGATCCGATTGATGCCGGCATTTGGCGACGCCTACGTTCAATTGGCCAAGCTGCTGAGCAAGAATGGTCGATTCTCAGAAGCGATTGCGGTGTTGAAGAGCGGACTGACCACCAACCCACCCAATCCGGCGGTTGCCAATGATTATGCCCGACTACTGGTAAACTGTCCGGTGGCCGAACTGCGCAACACGACGGAAGCCATCCGGATTGCTGAAGCCCTGGTCAAAGCCAGCGGACCCAAACAACCCGAGCCCCTCGATACGCTTGCCGCCGCATACGCCGAGGCGGGCCGGTTCGAGGAGGCTGGAACTGCAGCACGCGAAGCAGTGGCCGCCGCGCAAGCGATGGGTAAGACGAATCTGGCAGCGCAGATTTCCAGTCGCCTCGCACTGTATGAGAATCATCAGTCACTGCGAACGGCACAGCCTTGATATGAAGAAGGTCACTTGTTGGTCGTGGATCGCTCTGTTCGGGCTTCTGGGTGTCATGGTGGCGCTGATGTGGCAACCGATCCGCGAGGAAAGCGCGACTGCTGACGAACCTTGGATCCTCAGTGCGGGATACACGTATTGCAAAGGCATGGGTTTCCGCCTTCATCCCGATGAGCCGCCACTGGCCAAGATGTGGTGCGCCCTGCCGTTGTTGTTCATGCACGCGCGTATTCCCGACGAGGTGATGCCGCTTTTTGAGGGACGCGGAGGGTTTCCCCTGGCTCGACCTTGGGCCGGCCCTCTCCAACCCGTCGGGCGCCTTTTTCCCAAAGGCCGCGACAACTGGTACTACTGGCCGTGGTACGAAGCCGAGCGCTTCAGTCAGTCGTTCCTCTATGGCGGCGCAAACGATGCCGACCGTCTCCTGACCGCGGCGCGTGCGATGCAAGCGGTCCTCGCGCTGCTGACGGCAACGATGATTTTTGCCTGGGCGCGTCAACTTCGCGGCGAACTGGCTGGCGTGTGTGCCTGCGCGCTGTGGGTCTTTAACCCCGTGGCGCTGGCCCACGGCCACATCGTACAAACCGATGTCGGGGGAACCCTGACAATGCTGGCCTCCCTCTGGAGCTTCACGCATTTTATCCAGCGTCCCCGCATGTCAAGCGCGGTCATTGCCGGGTTGGCGTTTGGCACAGCACTGGCGACGAAACTCTCGGCACTCCTAAACCTGCCCATCTTCGTTGCGCTGGTGGCACTCTGGTGGTTGAAGCAATCGCGCGACGAGAGAGGGTTGCTCCCGTTAGCGAAGCTCGTCCCCGCTTTCTTGGGTTGCTCCTGGCTGGTGATACTCCTTGTGTACGCACCTCACTGGAGACCGGCGCCCCCACTGCCCGATCGACAAGCTGCATGGATGGGCGTGCCGTGGTGGTTCGAGACGCTTCGTCCGATCCTGGTGCCACGTGATTTCTTCAAGGCCGTCGCCCTGTTCACCTGTTCGGCCGGCCGGGGACACGCCGGCTATCTGCTCGGCCGGTGGAGCCTGGACGGTTGGTGGTATTATTATCCCGTTGCGTTTGCTCTCAAGTCGCCGATTCCGTTCCTCGCGCTGTCAGCAGGGGGTCTCACCGTGGTGCTGTGGCGGCTTCGACTGCAGTCGTTCGCACAACTCGTCCCGTGGCTGGGCGCCATCGTGTTTTTCGCCCTGGTGATGTTCAACAAAAGCGAAGTGGGCGTGCGGCACCTCCTGCCCGTGTACGGCCTTCTCTCGGTGGCGATCGCGTCACAACTCGCTCCGCTTCGCGGGCGGGCCGGGATCGCCACCTGGGCCCTGGTCGTGTGGATGATTGCCGAGGCGGTCGCGGCGCACCCGTTCTTTCTCGAATATTTCAATGAGTTTGCCGGCGGCGCCGCAAACGGCCATAAGTATCTGCTCGACTCCAATCTCGACTGGGGTCAGGACGTCAAGCGGCTCAAGCGATTTCTTGACGACCATGGAATTCAACACGTGGACCTTATGTACTTTGGGGTTCCCCAAGCCATCGATTATTACCGTATCCCCGCGACCCGAGTCACAGTCGAGCAAGCCCGCCAAATCCACAACGGCACCCTCGTCATCAGCGCCATGGCACTGATGAAACCTGAGTGGCGCTGGCTGAGAGACCAACAGCAACCCATCGCTCGCGTTGGTTACACGCTGTTTGTGTACCGACTCACCAAGTAAGAGACGGAGGTGTTCTGAAGACTCCGATTGCTGCCGCCGGCCCACCCTGATGATGCTTTGAGCGTGACGGCACCCCATACAGAAACGGCCATCCGTTAACTGACCGACTTACCCCACTGCAACTCAAACTCACTCAGCGTCAGCCTTGGCACCCGCGGGGACTCTAAGAATCCTCCAATCGGGGGCAAAACTCGAGAGTGCCTCGCACGGGACAACCGGGAACTCATGGCTGCCCGCGACACGCCAGATGTACGATCCAAACGCTTCGCTCCGCGTCGGTGCCCGACTATGAAGCGCGACCCATGACAGCCAAACTGCCCGCTCCAACCGAGCCGGCGAAGGAATCAATACAAAGTCGACCTGCCGTTTGCGCATCAACTGGAAGAATCGACTCCTCGAGGGCGTCGTGAATAGCTCAAACGTGTCATTCAGCCCATCGAGGTTCGACCAATAGGCCGAGCCCACTGCTCTCACCTTGCCGAGTCCCGCGAGAACCGCACCTTGGTCCCAAGCCGCGAGCACGACACTGCCGCTGGCTTGCTGCCCCAAACAGTCCGATGTAGCCCGCAAAGCGAACATCTCCACGTACGGCCCGAGCATGGAATCCCCATGTACGGAGGCCACATTCCGGTCGATCCGTATCGCGAGACACCACGGTGGCGCGGTCGCCAGAAATACCAAACCGATACCCGCCCACGGCCGCGTCGGCCAACAATGCCTTACTGACACGCCCGCCGCCATGACCAATGCGGGCGCAAAAAAGTCCAGCCAGCGAATCTCAAACCACATCAGCGCGAGGAACACCACCAGTACCACAGCCAACCAGCGGCTCCGAAAGCTCAAACTCGAGAATCGGTATGCCAGCACCGGCAAGCATAAGGGCAATAATCCGTACTGCCACCAAGCCTTTTTCAAGGCAACCTCCAAGCCGTTCTTCGCGAACGATTCAAACTCCAAGGTCACCGCCATTTCGCGATGAAACTTCTCCTCCTGCATAATGTGCAGGTGCCGCCAGTGAAAACCGCGCACCGCCCCGGCGGTCACTACCGCCATCAATATGGCACCGCCGATTGCAATCCATTTCGTCCGTCCGCTGATCCGCCTCCGCGCCAAACATTCAAGCAAGCAGCCACCAATAATCCACAACCCGACGTGCCAGATCGAAATGAACTCTAATCTTCCGTGCCATACGTGCGGCCAGAACTCGAACAGCCAAGCCGCGGTCGTTCCGCCGAGGGCTGCCATCCACCAGCCACGCCAGAACCGTGTCCGCCCCTCGTCGCGCGTCAGCCAACCGGCCTCACACACCGCGAGCCCCGCCACCAACGCCAACGCCGGCAATAGTTCCGACCCCGCCGACCACATGCCCACTGCACTCGCCAATCCAACAAGTACCCCACACAAAGTCGATGGCCGCCTCGCACATGCCAGACAACCACCAATTATGGAAATGAATAGCAGTTGATGCAGACCGTCGTGATCCGTGTGCCCGAATCTCGTAATCTGAATCACGTCTCCCAACACCGGCCACGCCACCATCCAGCACGCCGCCAGCGGCCATCCACCCGTCCGCCAGCCCAACCATCCCAACGCCAAAAGACTGAGCAGCCCGATGATCGGGCCGATCCACAGTCCGCCCCATTCCAATGCCTTGGCCGGCGGCATCCCGCCGAACCTCTCGCCCGCCCGCACCAGCCCCACGCCGAGAATCGTCATGGGTGACGTCCACTCGTTCATTCGGCCATAAGGCGCGTTGTCTTCGTTGATCCAGCGGATGCGAACGCCTTCTCCATTCAGTGCCCGCGTCACCAAGCGCCATCGCATGTAACTGTCCGGATCGGTGAGTACATAGTGACCGTCTGGCGCACGCAGCATCGGCAACACGACTCGGCGCGCCCAGATGAACGCCGAAGCGCAGACCAGAAAGATCGCCACGGCCAGTGCCCGCTCCCACCATTTGTTCATCGTGCGACATGATGGGCGAGCGCATCCAAGCAGGTCGAGCCAAAACCTGTTGCCCGGTTGCCATAGAGAAGAGCCCCATACCGCTGCGGCCAGCAACATGATAAGTGGGGCCGGCACCCACTGGCCCAACGTCTTCGATCCTATTCCCAATCTCCTACCGAACGGTTCGCAATCGCTCCAGCCTGTCCTGCGCCTCGGTCATCCGGGGATCGAGCCGCAACGCCCTCTCATAATGCTCGATCGCCTCCGTCACCCGCCCCGTCTCCTCCAAGGCGATCCCGAGGTTGTAATGCGCCTTCGCGTCATCAGGATTGAGACGCAGCGCCTGTTCCCACTGACTGATCGCGTCCGGCAGCCGGCCCAGTCGTGCCAGCGCACTTCCCAGATTGTTGTGAATCTCGGCGGAGTCGGGCTTGATCCGCAACGCCTGTTCCCAGTGGCCGATCGCTTCCGGCATCCTCCCCGCCCGGGCCAGAACAATGGCCAAATTGTTGTGCGCTTCCGCATAGTCGGGCCTAATCTGCACGGCTTCTTCCCAATGCGCGACCGCTTCCGACACCCGACCCGAGCGCGCCAGGGCAATCCCCAGATTGTAGTGCGCCTCAGCGTGGTCGGGACGGATTCGCAGCGCCTCCTCGTACTGCCCGATCGCCTCTTGCGTCCTGCCCGCCCGCATCAACGCTTCGCCGAGGTTGTTGCGAGCGTTGGCAAGATTGGGACGGATTCGCAGCGCCTGCTCATAGTGCTCAATTGAATCTTCGAGCTTGCCTTCTTGCCCAAGGGCGACGCCCAAATTGTACTGCGCCTCGGCATAATCGGGCTTCAGCCGCAACGCTTGCTGATATTCGACGATCGCGTCGCCAATCCTCCCTTGCGCCTGTAAGGCAAATCCAAGATTGTTGTGCGCTCCCCAAGCATCCGGGTTTTTCTCCACATTGTCTCGCCAAAGCGTTTCCTCATTCGCGTAGACACGGCTCTGCCTCCACGTGGTCACCCCCAGCACCGCCAGCGCCACCATGCCGAGCACCGCTCCCCAAGGCCGCTGCCATGGCCCCATCCGCCGCCACACGCTCATCCCCAGCGCCGCCGCCACCGCGATCAACCCGATGCTCGACAGATACTGCCAATGCTCCGCCACGTACGAATACCGCATAAAAGCGATGTTAATAAACGCCGGCACCGGCACCAGCGAACCCGCAAAAAATGCCACCCCGACCAGCCGGGCTTTTCCCAGCCGGCCGCGCCACCTCCACAATGCCAGCACTACGGCCCCCGCCGCGCTCGGAAACAAATACTGCCACCAAACGGCGGTGTCGATCTGCCAGCGCGGATAGATCGCCATCAACGGGTACGGCCAGATGAGTTTCCCGGCGTAAAACCACACCACCCGACCGGCTACCAGACAGCGCGCCAACCACGACATCTCCCATTCCGGCCCGTGCGCGCCGGACTGGTGGATTTCCAGCCAGGCGGTCAGCAGCCCGAGAACCGCTCCCACCAGGACAAACGGGATCAGGGAAACCACATCCGGCCATTTGATCCGTCCGCGTTTCCACCACACCACCAACAACACCGCAAAGGGCATCGACACCGCGCTGGTCTTGCTCAGCATCGCGCACACGAACAGCGTCAACGACAATGCATAGAACGCCCAACGCCGCTTCGCGCCTGCCTCGAAGCCCAGGTAGGTCAGCATCGAGCTCAAATAGAAGAACCCGGACAGAACATTCTTACGTTCGGAGATCCAGGCGACCGATTCCACGTGGACCGGATGCAACGCAAATAGCAGCGCCGCCAGCCACGCTCCCGGCACACCCAACCGCGATAGCAACAATCCGACCAGCACCGCGTTCGACGCGTGCAACAGTACGTTGACGACGTGATAGCCGGCCGGGCGCAGACCCCAGAGATGATACTCGACCCAAAAGCTGGTGTAGGTCAGCGGGTAGTATTGAAGCGAAGCGCGCGGATCCGCCCAAATCCACTTCAAACCTTGTAGCGACCGCAAGGATTGATTGGCGATGATGTTCCCAGTGTCATCATAGACGAACCCAGCATTTCGTACCGGCAGATAAGCCGCTATCGTCAGCAACACGACCAGAGCCGCTCTTGACCGTACCGACTCCATACGTCCTTCATCGGGTTTCCCATCACCTACTGAACCGCCCGCAGTCGCGCCAGCCGGTCCTGGGCCTCAATCATGTGGGGATTGATCCGCAACGCCTGTTCGTACTGCTCCCGCGCTTCCAGAATCTTGCCCGCTCGCTCCGAGGCAACCCCGAGGTTGACGTACGCCTCGGCATAATCGGGGTTGATCCGCAGTGCCTGCTTCCACTGCCCGATTGCCTCCTGCACCCGGCCCAGCTTCGCGAGCGCCAGTCCCAAATTGTAGTGCGCCTCGGCATAGTCGGGCTTGAGCCGCACCGCCTGTTGCCAGTGCTCGACCGCCTCCGAGACGCGGCCCGACCGCGCCAATACGAGTCCCAAGTTGTAGTGCACCTCGGCATAATCAGGCTTGATCCGGAGCGCTTGTTCCCAATGCTCGATTGCCTCCGGCACGTTGCCCATCTTCCTCAGGGCAACCGCCAGATTATTGTGCGCTTCGGCGTAATCGGGCTTGAGATGTAAGGCCTGCTCGTAATGCCCCATCGCCTCCTGCACCCGTCCCTCTTGCTCCAAAGCCGCTCCCAAGTTGTTGTGCGCCTCGGCGTAGTTCGGTCTGATTCGTAGCACTCCCTCGTACATTCGAATGGCTTCAGGCACTCGTCCCTCTTGCGCCAGCCTGACCCCCAGCCAATAGCGCCCATCCGCAAAGTACACGATGTTCGCCAAGACGTTGAACGCCACCGAGAATGCCAGCAGCAGGCCCCACCCCCAACGCGCCGCACACCGCCAAGCCCGCCAATCAGCCAGCAGACGCTCCAATCCGAGGACGCCGACCACGGCCAGCAGCACCAGCGCGGGCAGAAACTCCACCTCAAAACGGAAGCAGGCACCAAAGTAGAGGCAAATGGTCAACACGCAAATTCCAAAGAACAGAGCCACGGCCGCCAAGAACCCGCATAACGTCCCGCGCACCTCAGCCACCCGGCCACGGCAAGCCAGCGGCGCGGCCAGCGCCAGCCACACCAGCGGAATGTTGGTCAATATGCCGAAAGGCTCTTCCAGATTGGCGTTGTGCCCCACCGGCAAGCGCGGCAGCGCGATTTCACGCACGAATGGAAACTGCCCGCTCCAGCGCGCCGGCTCCAGAAAGTAGACTTGGAAATTGAACCAGAGATAACGCAGACTGAAGTATGGCCCCGCACCCTGATGGTCCGCTGCCAATTGGTAGCGGAATCCGAATTCGAACGGGTCATCAAACCGCAGGTAGTTGTAAAACATCAGCCCTAACCCGATAAGTAGGATCGGCCCCGTCGCGGCCATCAACCCCGAAAGTATGCGACGCCGCTCACGCCAGGCTTGAACCACTGGCACCAACAGGATCACCGCGCCAAACAACAGTGATGGCCGCGCCCCCAACGCCAGCCCGTAAGCCGCGCTCGCCATCGTCAGCCACCGTCCCCTCCGCTCCGGATCGTGCAGCGCACACCAGATCGCCCCCAACACCAGCATCATCAGCATGTACCCGCAACTGACAGCCACTTCGTAAACGTCGGACCGCGCCAACAGCACCGGTACGCCGGCCGCCAGGCCTAGCGCGAGCGCGCCGGCCGCCACCACCCCGACGCTCACCTCCGCAAAGTAGCGCCGCCACACGGCACGCAGTAAACCCACGCTGACCAGAAAACCGATCGCACAGAAGATCGGAACGGCTTGTGTGTGAGAAAGGTAGTGACCGGTCAGGACGACGTACGGCCAGAACAAGATCAGGGCAGGCGTAACCCCGAAGTAGAGGTAAAGCCGGCCCTTGTAGTAACTCAGGTCGTGCATCTGGTACGACTCGGACCGATAAAGGACATTGGCCACCGGATCGTAAGGGTCAGCGAGTTGCGCGAGCCCGGGCGGCACATTCTTCTTCAGGCTCAGTTGGCCGGCGCGAAAGCCTTGCACCAAAAGATTGTAATACGCGTCAGCCGGATCCTGGTCGAAGCATTCGAAATAGCCCGGCTGGGCCATACCCGCATAAAGCCCGATGACCAACGCGCACACCGCACCCAAGATGCCGTACTGCACCCACCGCGAGTTCCCTTCCGGCACCTCTCCACCGCTACCATCTGCCCTACCTTCGATCATCTTCGGCCTCAGACCCATCACTTACTGAACCGCCTGCAAACGCGCCAGCCTATTCTGGGCCTCGACCATGCGTGGATTGATCCGCAACGCCTGTTCATAGTGCTCCTTCGCTTCCGCCATCCGGCCCGCTCGCTCCGAGGCAATCCCCAAGCTGACATGTGCCTCCGCATAGTCAGGTTTGATCCGCAACGCTTCCTCCCACTGCCCCTCCGCTTCCGGCACCCGACCCAGTTTTGCCAACGCCAGTCCCAAACTGTAGTGCGCCTCGGCCAGATCCGGCTTGAGCCGTACCGCTTCCTCGAAATGCCCGACCGCCTCCGGCACCCGACCCGAGCGCGCCAGGGCAATCCCCAGATTGTAGTGCGCCTCAGCGTAACCCGGTCTGAGCTGCAACGCTCGCTCGTAGTGCCCGAGGGCTTCCTGCACCCTGCCCATTCGCTGCAAGGTCACCCCCAGATTGTAATGGCCCTCGGCGTCATCGGGCCTGAGATGCAATGCCTGCTCATACTGAGCGATCGCCTCTCCCAGCCGGCCCGATCGCTCCAGGGCAATCCCGAGATTGTAGTGAGCGTCAGCATACTGGGGCTGTAGCCGGATGGCTTCCTCGTACCGCCCGATGGCTTCCTGAAACCTCCCCGCTCTTGTCAGGGCGATCCCCAAGTTGTTGCGCAGTAGAAGGTCATTGGGAAACTTGGCCACCGCGTCAGCCCAGAGGGCAACTTCACTCCGGTAATCCGGATTGCGCCGCCACGTGAGTAAGCCCAGTCCGATCGCCGCCGCAACGAACACAACCAAGCTTCGTCGGCCCGCCAGCCAATACAACCCCACCACCACAAGACTCACGACCACGGCCAACGACAAATACATCCGGTGTTCGTACAGCGGATCACGAAGCGGGATGAAGCTCGAACTTGGCGCAAGGATGATAAAAAACCACGCGCCCACAAATCCCCAAACCGGGTGCCGTCGCCATGCCCAAGCCGACGCCGCCACGAGAATCACCACCACAATTATCGACGGCAGAACGCTCGTCCACGTCTTCGCAATGGGCCACGGATGACACACACAGAGCGGTGACGGCCATACGGTCAGCCGCACGTAATAGAGGATCACCCCTGGCTGGGTCGCCAAGTACTGCCACCAGGTAAAGCCAAGGCGCCGCGCAATCGTCAACGTGGTGGGGACCTGCCCAGCAGCCAGCACGAAACCCAGCAGGACCCACGTACTGGCCAAGGCAAGGTATAGTGGCCACCGGCGCCGCCATGCTTCGCGGAATGACGGGGAAAGAAATGCCCGGTCGTAAAGCGCGACCATCAACGGTGCGGAAACCATCACCTCTTTACTGGCCATCCCCAACCCGCAGGCCGTCACTGACAAGCCATACCACAACCGGCCCCATGAACCATTTCTCGTGAACCATTTCCCATCTCCCTCGGTTGGTGACTCGGTTCCGCGGATAAAACAGTACAGCGTGAGCAGGTAGAACAATCCCATGATCGATTCGGCCCGCTGAATCACATACGCCACCGACTCAGTCTGGAGGGGATGAACCGTCCAGAGAACCGCCACGGCCAGAGCCAATTCATTGGCCGCCGCGCCAAAGCGGCCACGCAAAGGCGGCTGAAGCAACGTCCGCCGCACGATGCCCAGCAAGGTCAAGCCTGCGAGGATATGAACGGCCAGATTCAACGCGTGATATCCCCACACGTTGTACCCACCGAGGGCGTAGTTGACAGCCAGAGACAAATTGATCAGCGGACGGCCTTCCACCGTAAGCCCACCCCGGTGCGGTGGCGACAGTGATTGCCAAATCGGCCAGAGATGACGAATCGTTGGGTTTTCAAGGATCGACCCCAAGTCATCATGGACGAACTCCCCCGTGAAGCTGTCCTGATAAGCGAGCAGCCCCGCTGCAATCACCACGAGCGGGATGAACCTCTGCGCTTTCATCAGGCAGGCAGTCTATTCAAAACGGCCGGCCGCAGCCAACCCCGAAAACTTTCGGGGCCAACCGGACTCGTCCAAGCTCGCCGTGGCCACCGCTGGTCCTGCGGTGCGAACGACTTCCGAGCCGCCTCTTTCGCATGGCAAGCAATCACTTACTGAGCAGCCCCCAGTCGCGCCAGCCTATTGCGAGCCTCGACCATACGGGGATCAATCCGCAACGCCTCCCGGTAATGTCCGATTGCCTCCTGTACCCGACCCGCTTCCTCCAAGGCCGTCCCCAAATTATAATGCGCTCTGGCGTAATCCGGGTTGAGCCGCACCGCCTGTTCGTAATGAGTAATCGCCTCACCGACTCGACCCAATCGCTCCAACGCAATCCCCAGGTTGTACTGCGCCTCCGCATAGTCGGGCTTGATTCGTAACGCTTCTTCGTAATGCTCAATCGCCTCCCGCACCCTACCCGCCCGCGCCAGGGCAACTCCCAAGTTACCGTGGGCCTCGGCATAGTCAGGCTTGAGCCGCAACGCTTGTTCCCAATGTTTGATCGCCTCCGGCACCCGACCCGATTTCGCCAGCGCCAGCCCCAAATTGTAGTGCGCCTCGGCCAAATCCGGCTTGAGCTGGAGCGCCTCCTCGAAATGACCAATCGCTTCGGGCACCCGACCCAATTTCGCCAAGGCCAGTCCCAAGTTGTAGTGCGCTTCGGCGAGATCGGGCATGAGCCGCAGCGCTTGCTCGTAATGGTTGATTGCCTCCAGGAAACGGCCCCGCTGTGACAACGCAACCCCCAGATTGTAGTGCGCCTCGGCGTAGTCGGGCTTGACCCGCAACGCCTGTTCGTAATGCCCGATCGCCTCTTCGAGCTTGCCCGCCTTTAATAGGGCGTTTCCCAGATTGTAATGCGTCTCGGGGGAACCCGGCTTGATCCGCAGCGCTTCTTGCCAATGTTCCATCGCCTCCGGCACCCGGCCCAAAGCCAGCAAGGCGGTCCCCAAATCGTTGTGCGCCACCCAATTGTCCCGGGTCACATCAAGGGCGTGGCGAAACAACGTCTCCCCGTCCCTCCAGTAGCCAACTTGGACCCTGGTCAGTAGGGCGCAGACCGCAAGCGCCGCCGTTGCGATGACACAAACCGCCGCCTTCGCAATCCCCCGCTCCAGCGCACTGCCTGGTACACTCCAGCACAGCATCACGAACAGCCCAACAAAAGGAACATACGTGTAGCGATCCGCGATTCCCTGCACAATCCCCACCTGCACCAACCCGATGACCGGCACCAGTGTTCCCAAATACCAAAACCAGCCCATCGCAAGCCACGGCGCATGCCGGGCGCTCCGAATCACAACTGCCGTCACCCCCGCCAGACCAGCGCCAGCAACAATCGCCGTCGCCAACGACAGGTTCGGAGCCAACGGATAGAAGACAGCCAGCCTCGTTGGCCAAAACGCCTTGGCCAAGTAGCCGACATAAGAGAGCAAGGCAATCGCGACGCGCCCGAGAGGCACCCCCTCCAGCGCTCCTTCGTTCCGCTGCGACCAAAGAGTTACCGCACACGACGCAGCAGTCAGCACAAGAAACGGGACTTTTTCCTTGAGTAACTCGACTGGAGAAACCTTCACGCACCCACCGGTGGCCGGCTCGGCCCATCGTGTCCGACCCAAGGGCCAATAGTCCAGTAGCAACAGCACAAACGGCAGAGTCACCACCATCGGCTTGCTCATAAGCGCCAAGACGAAGAACACGAGCGTCAGACCGTAGAAGACCTTCACGCGCGAACCGTGTAACGTGATCTGCTCAACATATCGGACATACGCCCAGATCGTCAGCATCCCCAACCACATGCTCAGCACGTCCTTGAGACCCGTGACCCACGCCACCGACTCTACATGCAGCGGATGCAGCGCAAACAAGGCCGCCACCATCGCACTCCGCCACGGCGCACCTGTCATCCGATTGAACACGGCAAACAGCAGCATGATATTAGCGATATGAAAAAGCAAATTGACCAAATGATCTGGGCCGGCGTGCAAGCCGAAGAACTGGTACTCGAGTATCCGGGCCAACCAAGTCACAGGCATCCACTGGTCCAGCGGCGTGGTAAATGCCCAGCCCAGCCCTCGAAGCGTCAGGCCCCATCGGAGATGAAGGTTCTCAGTGAAATACAGGGGATCATCGTAGTTGACGAATCCAAAGCGCAGGACCGGCCAGTAAACAGCTGCCGTAATCGCCGCCAGACTCGAACAAATGAGCAGATTTCGTCGGTGTGGACTCTTAGTCATCGGGAAACACATACACCTCGGCAAACGAAAAATCCTTGCGGCGGCCCAACAATCGTACGCGCTTGACCGATGCCTTCGGATCGCCCGACCAACCAAGCCGGCGGAAGACACCATGCCGCGTACCGTCGTCGAAGACCAACCGAACCGTAATGGCGGCGGTTCACGCCACTTGAGTCAGGACCGCGATGAGAGCGTTCGAGTCCAGTCATTTGTACTTGTTCTTCATGTTATCGCGCCGTCCGCAACCGGCTCAGTCTCTCGCGCGCCTCGGTCACGTTGGGGCTAATCCTCAGTACCTGCTCGTACTGCTCGATTGCATCCTCGACTCTGCCTGATTGCTCGAAAGCGACTGCCAGATTGTAGTGGGCCTCGGCAAGATCCGGCTTGAGCCGCAAAGCCTCCTCAAGCTGCGTGATCGCCTCCGGCACTCGGCCCAATCGGAGAAGGGCCCCTCCCAAGTTGTTGTGCGCGTCGACGTAATCTGGGTTGAGCCGCACGGCCTCCTCAAACTGCGCGACGGCCTCCGGCACCCGTCCTTCTCTGAGCAAGATGTCCCCCAGACAATAGTGAGCTTCGGCCAAGTCAGGCTTCAGCCGCAAGGCCTCCTTGTAATGCCCAATTGCATCCTGAATCCTGCCGACTCGCGAGAGAGCGATCCCGAGATTCTGGTGTGCCTCGACGTAATCCGGCTCGAGCCGCAGTGCTTGCTCATAGCATCTAATCCCTTCGGGCACCCTGCCGAGTTTGCACAGGGCAATCCCCAAATTCTCGTACGCCTCGGCGTAATCAGGCCTGATCCGTAGCGCTCGCTCGTACAGCCCCATCGCCTCGTCGATCCGGCCCGCTTCCTCCAAGCAGCCACCCAGATTGTTGTACGCCTGCCAATTGTCCGGAACTACGGATATCGCATGGCGAAACAGCGTTTCCGTGTCCCTCCAGTAACCGACTTGAACGCGACACAACACTGCATAAACCACAAGCGCCGGCATCGCAATTACACAGACACTCACTCGCGAGATCCGCCGCTCCCATGCGCGCCAGGGCACAGCCCAGCATAGCATCACGAACAGACCAACCAAGGGAATGTACGTGTAGCGATCTGCCCGCGCCTGCACAACCCCAACCTGCACCAATCCGATGACCGGCACCAGCGTTCCCACGAACCAAAACCAGCCCGTCACCAGCCACGGCTCACGCCGCGCCCTCCAAATCACCGCCGCCGTCACCCCGACCAAGCCGATACCCACGACCATCACCACTGCTGAGGGTGAATTCGCATCCAGCGGATAGAAAACCGACAGCTTGGTCGGCCAAACCGTCTTGCCGATGTACTCCACATAAGCAACCAAGGCGTTGCCAATTCGCTTCCCCATCGGTAGCCGCCGTAGCGACACCACCGCTCCCACGGCACGCTGCGCCCAATAAGTCACCACACACGACACCGCAGCCAATGCGAAAAAGGGAAGCTTCTCCTTTACTAATTGGCCAGGAGCCGCCTTGACGCCCTCTCCGGCCGCGCCCTTCGCCCACTGCGTCCGACCCAAAGGCCAGTAATCCAGCAGCAGCAAGACAAACGGCAGGCTCACCAACATCGGCTTGCTCATCAGCGCCAATGCATACAGCCCCAGCGCTAGGGAATAGCGCGGGGCACTCGGTCGCCCAACATATCGAGTATACGACCAGAGCGCCAACAGGCCAAACCATGTGCTCAGCACGTCCTTGAGTCCCGTGACCCACGCCACCGATTCCACGTGCAGCGGATGCAGACCAAATAACGCTGCGACCATCGCACTTCGCCAGCGAGCACGTGTCATTTGATTGAAAACGCCGAACACCAGCACAGTATTGGCGATATGGAACAGCAGATTCACCATGTGATGCGCCCCAGCATTCAAGCCGAACAACCGGTACTCGAGTATGCGGGCCAGCCACGTCACAGGCATCCACTGATCCAGCGGAGTGGTAAATGCCCACACAAGCCCCCGAGACGTCAATCCATCTCGCAAATGACGATTCTCAGTGATGTAGAGCTCATCGTCCAATCCGATGAACCCGAACCGATGCACGGGCCAGTAAACAGTCAACGTGGCCACCACCAGACATAAGCAGATGAGAATGTCCTGTCGCCGGTGGAATCGGACGGTCATCGTGAGCCGAAGAATATCACGAATGCCGAATGCTGGATACTCGATGGTGGACGCACGATCTCGCATCTCGCGTCGGGCGCCCGACGCTCACTTCGGCAGAGTTACGCCGCCATCTGCCCTGCCGTCGATCATCACCGACCTCAGGCCCATCACTTACTGAACAGTCTGCAGCCGTGCCAGCCTGTTCTGGGCCTCGACCATGCGCGGGTTGATCCGCAACGCCTGCTCATAGTGCTCCCTCGCCTCTGCCACGTGGCCCGCCCCCTCCAACGCCGTCCCCAGACTGTAATGGGCCCGAGCGTTATCCGGGTTGATCCGCAACGCTTGCTCATAATGCGCGATCGCCTCTGTCAGCCGGCCCGAGCGCTCCAAGGCAATCCCCAAATTGTAGTGGGCCTCCGCGTACTGAGGCTTGATCCGTAACGCTTGCTCCCACTGCCCCTCCGCCTCCGGTACCCGGCCCAGTCTTGCCAACGCCAGTCCCAAACTGTAGTGCGCCTCGGCGAGATCAGGCTCAAGCCGTAACGCTTCCTCAAAGTGCCCGACCGCCTCCGGCACCCGACCCGAGCGCGCCAGGGCAACCCCCAAATTGTAGTGCGCCTCGGCATAACCGGGATGGGCCTGCAATGCCTGCCTGTAATGCTGAATCGCCTCCTGCACTTCGCCCAGCCCCAGTAAGGCGCTTCCCAGATTTTCCTCTGCCTGCCCGAAACCCGGCTGAAGCCGAAGGGCCTGCTTGTAGTGCTCCACCGCTTCCGCTGCCTTACCCGCCTGACACAAAGCCACGGCGAGATTGTAGTGAGTCTCCGCATCATCGGGCGTGACCTGCAAGGCTTGTTCGTATTCCCCGATCGCCTCTTGAATCCTGTCGGCCTTCTGCAGGGCGAGCCCCAAGCTGGCATGCGGGTTCCTGCGGTAATCCTGGTTGCGTCGCAACGTGAGAAACCCTAGTCCGATCGCTACCACGGCGAACACTGCCAGACTTCGTCGGTTCATCACCAAATACAACCCCATCACCATGGCGGTCACCACCGCCGCCAACGACAGATACATGCGGTGCTCGTAAATCGGAGTCATCAGGGGGATGACGCTCGAACTAGGCCCCAAGATCAGAAAGAACCACCCGCCCACAAATCCCCAGGCAGGCTGCCTCTTCCATGCCCAAGCCGATGCTCCCACGAGGACCGAGACCACAACCGCAGGCGGCAGAATACTCATCCACGTTCTGGCGATCGGCCACTGGTAGGAATCAAAACGTAACGGGTGCGGCCACACGCAGAGCCGCAGGTAATAGAGAATCACCCCCGGCTCGGTTGCCAGGTACTCCCACCAACTCAGGCCAATCCGCCGCGCATTCATCGACGTGGTTCGAACCTGCCCAAGAGCCAGCAGGAAACCCAGCAGGATCCAAGTGCTGGCCAGGGCAAGATACAGTGGCCACCGTCGACGCCACGCCTCTCGGAACGAGCCGGAAACAAATGCCCGGTCGTAAAGCATCACCATCAACGGGGCAGTAACCATCACTTCCTTACAAGCCATCCCCACCGCACAGGCAGCCACCGACAGGCCATGCCACGGCCGGCCCCATGAATCCCTTCCGATGAACCATTCCCCATCTCCCGCGGGCGGCTTCTCCGCCCCACGAATGAAGCAGTACAGCGTCAGCAAATAAAACAACCCCATGATCGATTCGGCCCGTTGAACGATGTAGGTCACCGACTCGGTCTGTAGCGGGTGAACTGTCCACAAAACCGCGACGGCCAAAGCCAACTCATCTGCCGCAGCACCGAAGCGGTCGCGGAGGGCCGGCTGATGCAGCGTCCGCCGCACAATGCCAAACAGGGTCAGACCGGCGAGGATATGAACGGCCAGGTTCAAAGCGTGATACCCCCACACGTTGAAGCCGCCGAGGGCATAGTTCACGGCCAGCGACAGATTGATGAGCGGGCGGCCTTCTACCGAAAGTCCGCCGCGATGCGGCGGCGACAAACATGGCCCGATCGGCCAGAGATGCCGAATCGTCGGGTTCTCGGGGATTGACCCAAAGTCGTCATGAAAGAATCCACCGCTGAAGCTGTTACCGTAGGCCAGCAGTCCCGCCGCAACCACCACCAGCGGCGTGAGCTTCCCCGCTTTCCGCAGCGGTGAGTTTCCTGTCATTGCGCGCTCACTGAACGGTCTGCAGGTGCCCCAGTCTTCTCTGCGCCTCGACCATGTGGGGATTGATCCGCAACGCCTGCTCGAAATGCATCATCGCTTCCGATACCCGGCCCGTCTGCTCCAACGCGGTTCCCAGATTGTAGTGTGCCTTGGCGTAATTCGGGCTGATCCGCAGCGCCTCCTCATACTGAGCGATTGCCTCACCCAGCCGGCCCGATCGCTCCAGGGCAATCCCGAGATTGTAGTGGGCGTCAACATAATCGGGCTTGAGCCGCAACGCCGCTTCGTAGTGCCCAATCGCCTCCGGAATCTTGCCGGATCGCTGCAAGGCCACCCCCAAGCTGACGTGCGCCTCAGCATAGCTGGGCTTGAGCCGCAAGGCTTGCTCCCAATGGTCGATCGCCTCCGGCACTCGCCCTTCTCGGGCCAACACCAGCCCCAAATTGTAGTGCACCTCGGCGTAATCAGGTCGGAGGCGCAACGTTTGTTCCCACTGCTCCACCGCTTCCTGGACCCGTCCCAACCGCATCAACGCCGCTCCTAGATTGTAATGCGCCTCTGCCAGATCGGGCTTGAGTCGCAGTGCCAGTTGATAATGCCCGATCGCATCGCTGGTCCTGCCCACTTGCGCCAAGACGATTCCCAGGTTGTTGTGCGCTTCGGCATAGCCGGGACTGACCTGCAGCGCACGCTCGTACTGCTGGATCGCCTCGCCGGGCCTGCCGATTTGCACCAGCGCGAGCCCCAAGTTGTAGTACGCCTCCGTGTAATCGGGCTTGAGACGCAGCGCCTCTTCGAACTGTCCAATGGCCTCCTCCGTCCGGTTCGCCTGGGTCAAGGCAACGCCCAGGTTGTAGTGCGCCTCGGCGAGATCGGGCTTGATCTCAATGGCTTGCTCGTATTGTCGGGTCGCCTCCGACAGCTTGCCCAGTTGCAGCAGAATATCCCCCAAATGATAGTGCGCCCCGGCGTAATTGGGCGCCGCCCGCAGCACTTGCTCATATTGCCCAATCGCCTCTGGAAATCGGCCAGCTCTCCGCAACGCGTCTCCCAAATTGTAATGGGCTTGCGGGTAATCCGGGAACTTGGTCACGCCGTCCGTTCGGATGACAACTTCGCTCCGGTAGTCTTGATTGCGCCGCCACGTGAGAAACCCCAGCCCGACCGCCGCCACCGCGAACACGGCCAGACTTCGTCGACCCATCAGTGAATACAACCCCATCACCACCACACACACAACCGCCGCCAGCGACAAGTACATCCGATGCTCGTACAGCGGATCAATCGCGGCGATGATGCTCGAACTCGGCGCCAAGATCAGGAACAACCACGCCCCCACGAATCCCCAGACCGGCTTCCTTCGCCAGGCCCAAACACTCGCTCCCACCAACATTGCCACTGCCACCGCGGCCGGCAGAATGCTCCCCCACGTTCTCGCAATCGGCCACGGGTGATTCATACACAATGGAGATGGCCACACGCACAGCCGCAGATAATAGAGCATCACCCCCGGCTCGGTCGCCAGATACTCCCACCAAGCGACGCCACGGAACCGCGCATGTGTCGAGGCGTAGGCGAACGTGCCCGAAGAAACCAGCACGTACCCCAATACGATCCATGTGCCAGCCAGGGCCAGATAGAAGAACCGCCGCCGCCCCCACGCCTCTCGAAACGACCCGGAAACAAACGCCCGGTCATACAGCATCACCACCACCGGCGCGGTAACCATCACCTCTTTGCTGGCCATCCCCAGCGCGCAGGCCGCCACCGACAGGCCGTACCACAGCCGGCCCCGCAGGCGCCATGAACCATTTCCCATGGACCATTTCCCATTTCCCGCGGGTGGCGACTCGACTCCGCAGATGAAACAGTACAACGTCAGCAGGTAAAACAAACCCATGATCGATTCGGCCCGCTCAATAATGTAGGTCACCGACTCGACCTGCAGCGGATGCACCGTCCACAGCACCGCCGCGGCCATGGCCAATTCGTTGGCCTCCGCCCCGAAGCGGTCCCGCAAACCCGGCCGACGCAACGTCCGGCGCACCACCCCGAACAGCGTCAGACCCGCGAGGATGTGAACGGCCAGGTTCACAATGTGGTAACCCCACACGTTGTAGCCGCTGAGCGCATAGCTGATCGCCAAAGACAAATTGATCAGTGGTCGGCCCTCAACCGTGAGCCAATCCCGATGCGGTGGGCTCAGGCATTGCCAGATCGGCCACAGATGCCGGATCGTCGGATTCTCGAGGATCGACCCGAAGTCATCGTCGATGAACGCACCCGTGAAACTGTTGTGATAAGCGAGTAGCCCGGCCGCTATCACCACCAGCGGCGCGAGCTTCCGTGCTTTCAGCAGCAGCGAGTTTCCTGTCATTGCGCACTCACCGAACAGTCCGCAGGCGCCCTAGTCCACTCTGCGCGTCGACCATCCGTGGATTGATCCGCAACGCCTGTTCGTATTGCTGCTTCGCCTCGGACAACCGGCCTGACTGCTCCAACGCCATCCCGAGATTGTAATACGCCCGGGCGTAATCGGGATTGATCCGCAACGCTTCTTCCCAGTGGCTGATCGCCTCGGGCATCCGACCCTGTGCCGCCAGGGCGCTTCCCAGATTGTTGTGCGCTTCGGCATAACCGGGCCTGATCCGCAGCGCCTGTTCATAATGTGCAATCGCCTCTGTTACCCGGCCCGACCGCTCCAAGGCAATCCCCAAGTTATAGTGAGCCTCCGCATAGCGAGGCTTGAGCCGCAACGCTTCTTCGTAATGCCCGATCGCCTCCGCAGCCCTGCCCGCTCGCTCCGAGGCAATCCCGAGGTTGACGTGTACCTCGGCATAGTCAGGTTTAATCTTCAGCGCTTGTTCCCAATGCGCAATCGCCTCCGGCACCCGCCCCTCTCGCGCCAACACCAGCCCCAAATTGTAGTGCACCTCGGCGTAATCGGGCCTGAGCCGGAGCGCTTCCTCCAAATGCCCCACCGCTTCCGGCACCTGGCCCAGTCGCGCCAGGGCAACCCCCAGGTTGTAGTGGGCTTCTGCATAATCAGCCATGAGCCGCAACGCTCGCCGGTAATGTCCGATTGCATCTTGCAGGTTCCCCGTTTGGGCGAGCGCAATCCCCAGATTGTTCTCCGCCTCGGCAAAGTCGGGCTTGATCTTCAGCGCCTGCTCGTACTGTCCGATTGCCTCCGTTGCCTTGCCCGCTTCCCGCAAAGCGTTTCCGAAATCGTAGTGTGCCTCGACGTCATCAGGCTCGATTCGCACCGCCTGTTCGTAATGTCCGATCGCATCGTTGATCTTGCCCGCCAACTCCAACGCGACTCCCAGGTTGTCGTGCACCGCGGCCACATCGGGGTTGATCCGCAGCGCTACCTGGTAACGAGTAATCGCTTCCTGGATCCTGCCCGCGCGGCGCAGGGCGACCCCCAGATTGTTGTACGCTGCCCAAGCCGTCGGATTCTTTGCCACGTTGTCTCGCCAGAGCGTCTCCTCGTCCGCATAAACGCTCCCCCGCTTCCAAGTTGCCACCCCCAGCACCGCCACCACGGCCACAGCCGCCACCGTACCGAAGTACCAACCTCGCCGGCCCAGTCGCGCGCCGACCCTCTCTGCAGCGGCCACAGCCAGGGCAATCACGCCGATGATCGAATAGTACTGCCAGTGATCCGCCACCAATGTGTAGTAATAGAACCCTTGATCGAAGAACCCCAACACCGGGAAAAGCATCACCACAAAATATCCCAGCCCAAATAACAAAGGTCGCCCCCAAGTCTTTCGCTTCCACCAGAAAATCCAGAAGCACCCCAGCAAAACCACGCCGGGGACATACGAAATCCACCGCGCCGGGTCGATCTCCCACTTTGGATAGAGCACCGTCAGGCCAACCGGTAGGAGCGCCTTATAGAGGTAGAACCATGGGACCAAACCCGCCTCGGCCAGGCGGGAGGCAAACCCAATCGTTCGAACCGTGTGTCCCTCCAAGGCCCGATAACGTTGAAACCAGATTGTCACCAACGCCAAGGCCAGGGACAGAACAAAGAACGGAGCGCAGCACAGGACATCCTTCCGGCGCACCCGGCCGCGCAGCCACCAGACACACCCCAGCAACGCCACCGGCAACATCACCACCGCGGTCTTGCTCAGCAACGCCAAGAGAAACGCCGCCAGCGACCATCCGTACCAGTGCCACCGTCGGTCTTCATCGAACCTCAAGTACAGCAGAACTGCCAACGCGCAGAACAGCATGGACAACGTGTTCTTCTGCTCGCTGATCCAAGCCACAGTCGCCACATTGACCGGGTGAACCGCAAACACCATTCCTGCCACCCACGCCCCCGGAATCTTCAGCCGCCGCAGAATCAGCCAGAGCAGAACCGCGTTGGCGGCGTGCAGCAACACGTTGACCACGTGGTAGCCCATCGCCCTGCCGTCCCACGCTCGCCACTCCAACCACCAGAGACTCCAGGTCAGCGGATAGTAGTCGCCTGGCTTCGTCGTAAACCAAAATTGATACAGCCCGCCACTGGCCTGAACCATCCGGTTCTCGGTGATGAGCTGGTGATCGTCATAGACAAACCCTCCACGCAAGGCGGGAACGTAAGCCACGACCGTGAGCAATAGAATCAGCGCCGCGCCGGCACCCAACGATTTCCATACGCCCTTCATCGTGTTCCGCATCACCTACTGAACATTCCGGAGTCGCGCCAGCCTCTTTTGCGCCTCGGCCATACCGGGCTCGAGCCGCAACGCCCACTCATACTGCCCAATGGCCTCCTTGACCTCGCCCGCTCTCTCCAAGGTGACCGCCAGATTGTAGCGCGTCTCGGCGGAATCGGGCTCGATCCGCAGCGCCCGTTCGAACTGCCCGATTGCCTCCTTCAGTTTGCCGAGCCTCGCCAACGCCACGCCCCAGTTGCTGCGGGCATGAGCGTATGCCGGCCGGATCCGTAGCGCCTGCTCGTAGTGTCGGATGGCCTCTTGGATCCGGTCTGATCGTTCCAACACGACTCCCAAGTTGTTGTGAGCCTCCGCATAATCGGGGTTCAGCCGCAACGCCTGCTCGTACTCCCCAATCGCCTCACCAGGTCTGCCCTTCGCCTCCAGTGCGGCCCCCAAGCCGTTGTACGCCGCCCAGGCATTGGGATTCTTGGCCAAGTTGTCTCGCCAAAGCTTTTCCTCGTCCGCATAAACATCCCCTCGTCTCCAAGTCGCCACCCCCAGCACCACCACGACCACGCTCGCCGCCACCGCCAAATGCCGAGGTCGCCCGCCGATTCGCGCGCCCATTCTCTCCCCGGCGGCAACTGCCAGAGCGATGACACCGATGATCGAGTAGTATTGCCAGTGATCAGCCACCAGCGAGTAGTAATAGAATCCTTGATCGAAAAATCCCAACACCGGGAAAAGCGTTACCACAAAATATCCCAGCCCAAATAACAAAGGTCGCCCCCAACTCCTCCGCCTCAACCAGAAAACCCAGAAGCAGCCCAGCAACACCACTCCGGGAACGTAAGAAATCCAGCGCGTAGCATCGATCTCCCACTTCGGATAGATCACGGTCAGGTTCACCGGCAGCAGCGCCTTGCACAGGTAAAACCACGGTATCCAACCAGCCGCTGCCGTTCGAGCCGCAAAACCTCCCGTCCGCACCGCGCCTCCCCCCAAAGCCCGATGGTGCTGAACGATCGTCACCAGCGCCATGACCAACGAAGCCGCAAAAAACGGCACGCTGCACAGCCAATCCCGCCTGCGCACCCGCCCGCGTCGCCACCACGCACACGCCAGCAGCACCACCGGCAACATGACCATCGCCGTCTTGCTCAACAGCGCCAGGAGCCCCGCCACCAGCGATAACCCGTACCACTCCCAGCGGTCCTCTTCGTCGAACCTCAGATACAGCAAGATCGACAGCGCATAAAACAACATTGACAGAGTGTTCTTCTGCTCGCTGATCCACGCCACGGTCGCCACATTGACCGGATGAACCGCAAACACCATTGCCGCCACCCACGCCCCCGGAATCTTCAGCCGCCGCAGGATCGCCCACACCAAGACCGCATTGGCGGCGTGCAGCAATACGTTGACCACGTGGTAGCCCGTTGCCCTGCCGTCCCACGCTCGCCACTCCAGCCACCACAAACTCCAGGTCAACGGCCGATAATCCGGAGCCTCCGCCGTAAACCAGTATCGATACGGCCCGTCGCTGGCCTTCACCAGCGGGTTCTCCACGATCAGGCTGTGGTCGTCGTAAACAAACCCTCCCCGCAGCGCCGGCACATAAGCCACCACCGTCAGCACAATGATCAGAGCAGCGCCTCCGCCCACCAACCTCCTTGATTCTCTTGTCGTACCGCTCGTCATCCCATCACTGCTCTTGTCTCTCTCTTCCGCAGACAACTCCATCTGCGGGCGTCACTCTGAACCAGCGCCTTGCGTTTGTCCATCCCCGACGGGGACAGGAACGGCTGGCCGTTGACGGGAGGCCGGATGGGCCCCGCGCTCTCCCAACGACGGAATTCCGTGTCCACCCTAGCACAATCGACTCGTCCGCGTTGCTCGCTCGGAGTCCGTGCGCCCCCCCCGACCATCGGACTGTTCTTTTCTGCTTGGGCACGACGCGCTATAAGCTACCCGATGACAAAACAACGGTGCGCCGGCGATGCGGCGGATGCGGCCCAAGTGACGGCCGTCCGCACGCATCAATCTTCTTGGGGCGGACCCTACCTCCTGGCCCTGAGTTTGGCGGCTCTTACATTCCTGGCCTACCGACCCGTGTGGCGTGCGGGCTTTATTTGGGATGACAATTCCTACGTAACCAATAATACGACGCTACGCTCTCTCGACGGCTTGAGGCGGATCTGGTTTGAACTTGGGGCGACGTCGCAGTACTACCCGCTCACGTACACCACCTTCTGGATCGAGTATCACCTCTGGCAACTCAATCCATTGGGCTACCACGTCGTTAACCTCTCGCTGCACGCGCTCAATGCGATTCTCGCGTGGCTGGTCTTACGACAGCTTGGAGTGAAAGGGGCGTGGGTGGCAGCCGCAATTTTCGCGCTGCACCCGGTCCAGGTCGAATCCGTGGCATGGGCGACCGAGCGCAAGAACGTGCTTTCCGTATTCTGTTATCTCGGCGCACTGCTGGCGTACTTCCGCTCAAGGCCCGATTTCAACGCGGCAATCGATTCTCATGCGCCCGACGCCACCCTCCGAAAACCTCGGTTGTTCTACTGGCTGGCGTTCGCCCTGTTTGTGTGCGCACTCTTGAGCAAGTCGGTAACCTGTTCGTTGCCGGTCGTCATCCTGCTCCTTACGTGGTGGAAGCGCGGTCGCCTGGCCTGGCGCGATGCGTATTCTCTCCTGCCGTTTTTCGCGATGGGAATCGTCGTCGGTTTGATCACGATGAAACTCGAGGGGCCCGAGCGCACGTTCTCGCTGGCAGAACGGTGCTTGATCGCGGGCCGATGCCTGTGGTTTTACATCGGCAAGCTCCTCTGGCCCCGGAAGCTGGCGTTCGTCTACCCCCAATGGCGGATCAACCCGAGTTCGTGGGAGGAGTATGGTTACCCGCTGGGAGCGCTCGGCACGATCCTGGGATTGTGGGCGTTGCGCGGCCGATGGGGACGGGAACCGTTGGTCGCCGTACTCTTCTTTGTCGTCACTCTCGTGCCTGCGACCGGTTTCTTCGACATCTACTATTTCCGCTACTCGTTCGTCGCCGACCACTTTCAATACCTCGCCAGCATCGGTGTCATCGCTTTGGCAACCGCCGGGGGCGCACGCCTGCTCCGCACCCAACCGGCGCAAGCAATCACCACGCCGATCGTGCTCGCGGTCCTGGCGGCATTCAGCTCGGTCCGCTGCCAGGCGTTTCATGACAACGAAACCCTGTGGCGAGACACGCTGGCGAAGAATCCGGATGCCTTTCTGGCCCACAACAACCTCGGCCGTATCCTGGTGGAACAACGGCACGACTACGCTGGCGGGATCGCTCAGTTTCGTGAGACCGTTCGATTGCAACCGAATTTCCCGGAGGCGCACAACAACCTCGGAGTAGCACTCGCCTCGTTGGGTCGATACCAGGAGGCGCTGTGGCACTTGCAGGAAGCGGCACGGCTGAGGCCCGATGACGGTCGGGCGCACTACGCACTCGGCAACCTCTACGTCCGCATGGAGCGCTTCGATGAGGCAGCACGGGAATACGAGTTGGTTACACAATACTCGCCAACGATGGTCGAAGCCCGCGTCAATCTGGGCGTGCTCTACTATGAACACGGACAACGGGCACGGGCCATCACCTGTTATCGCGCGGCGCTGGCCATCGACAGCCAGGACGTTCTCGCCCATTACAACCTGGCGAACGCACTCGCAGATGACGGAGAAGTGGACGACGCGATCAGGCATTACCGGACAGCCGTTCACATCAATCCCCGGTTCGAAGAAGCGCAACTCGCCCTCGGGAAGACACTGATCGGCGCCGGTCGACCGCAGGAAGCCATCGAGCCCCTGCGCCACGCGATTCGTCTTACGCCCACGTTGGTCGAGGCGTACGTCCTGCTGGCCACGGCCAATGCGGACGTCGGCCGCTTCGCCGACGCGGTCGGCACCCTGGACGAGGGGCTCGCATTGGCCAAAGCGCAAAATCGTCCAGAATCGGTTGCAGAAATCCAGTCCCGACTCAGTTCGTACCAGAAAAACGAGCTTTACCAGCTCGCGTCGCCAAAGCCACCGAAATGAGCATTGCACATCGGGACTGTATTTTGCCGCCTCCCTGTGACAATCTATGGCCCGGGATATGATCAGACCCAGGTGTGCGGGAGGCACAAACCTCGATGAAATCCCGGCGACGACCGTCGCCGCGAGCCAATCTTCTCGGTGCCGACCCTGGCTGTTGGCCTTGAGTTTGGTGGTCCTCACCTTCGTGGCGTACCAGCCGGTATGGCATGCGGGCTTTGTTTGGGACGACGATGATTACGTGACCAACAATGCGACGCTGCGCACCGGCGACGGGTTAAGACGAATCTGGTTCGAGCCCGGGGCAACCTCGCAGTACTACCCGCTCACGCACACCAGCTTCTGGATCGAGTACCACCTGTGGCGGCTGAATCCACGGGGCTACCACGTCGTCAACGTGTCGCTGCACGTCCTCAACGCCATCCTGGTGTGGCTGGTATTGCGCCGACTTCAGGTGACCGGAGCGTGGCTGGCAGCCGCGATCTTCGCGCTGCATCCGGTTCACGCTGAATCCGTCGCGTGGGTCACCGAACGGAAAAACCTGCTGTCTGGATTCTGTTACCTCAGCGCATTGCTGGCCTATCTCCACTGGCTGGGAGAACGCGCCGCCGGTCCGGATCCCGGTGACCCGGATCAGCGCGGAGCATCGGCCGCGAACTCTCGCAAGCCCTGGATGCTCTACGGACTGGCGCTGGTCCTCTATTTGTGTGCGCTGTTCAGCAAATCGGTCACCTGCTCGCTGCCACTGGCCATCCTGCTTCTCGTGTGGTGGAAGCGCGGTCGCCTCGGGTGGCGAGACGCACTCCCGCTCCTCCCGTTCGTCGCGCTGGGAATGGCGATGGGATTGACGACGCTGCGCGTGGAAGGACAACACTGGCCACTCTCGGTCACCGAGCGGTGTTTGATTGCCGGTCGGGACCTGTGGTTCTACGTGGGAAAGCTGGTGTGGCCACAGAAGTTGACGTTCGTCTATCCGCGCTGGCAGATCGACCGGGGTCCGTGGTGGCAATACCTCTATCCCGCCACAGCGCTGGGCGTCATCGCAACGCTGTGGGCGTTGCGCGGCCGATGGGGACGAGGCCCGGTGGTCGCCTCGCTTCTTTTTGTCGTGAGCCTCGCGCCGGCCCTGGGCTTCTTCAACGTGTATTATTTCCGTTTCTCGTTCGTCGCGGATCATTTCGACTACCTGGCGAGCGTGGCCCTGTTCGCCCTGGCAGCCGCCGGGGTCATGACAGTCGCGCAACCAGGCACAATACGCGTGACCACCGCGTCGGCCGTGCTCGTCACGCTCGCCGCGCTCACCTGGCACCGGGCCACGGCGTTCCGCTCGAACCAGGAGTTGTGGGAAGACACACTCAGAAAAAATCCCGAGGCGTTCATCGCCCACAACAACCTGGGCACGATCCTCCGCGAGCAAGGTCAGCCCGCCGAAGCCGTCGCGCATTGGCGGGAAGCATCACGCCTCGACCCGCAGGCGTGGGAGCCCCACATGAACCTGGCCAAACTGTTCCTCGATACCGACAAGTATGAACAAGCCATTGCGGAGTTTCGCGAGGCGCACCGACTGAACCCCCGATCAGTCGACCCTCGTTACGGTCTCGGCATGGCCTGGGCGAAACTCAGCCGATACCACGAGGCCCAAACCGAGTTCGAAGAAGCAGTCCGCGCGAAACCCGACGACGGCAAAGCGCAATTCTGGCTCGGCGCAATCGAGGATCACCAGGGACACAGCGACGAAGCCATCCGCCATTACCTGTTGGCCATCCGTTACGAACCGACGCTGGCCGATGCCTATGTCGACCTCGGCCTCTTGCGCCAGAAACGTGGCGAACTCGACCGGGCCATCAATTGCTTCCACACCGCCATCCGCCTGCGCCCCGACGACGCCCGCGCCCGCGCCGCCCTCGCCGAGGTGGAGAAACAGCGCGACAATAGACAGCCCTAACGCGGCTGCCGCGCATGTGCCTCCGCGCCCGCTCAAGGCTCGTTGTGCGCTTGTCGAATCCTCCCGAAGCCGTTAGTCTCTGGCCAGATGATCCAATCCACGTCAGATGACCCAAAGCCCATCGACCTTGTCAGCGACGACTATTTCATGGGCGAAGCGCTCCGACTGGCACGCGTGGCCTACGAAACGGATGAGGTGCCCGTCGGCGCGGTCATCGTACACGCCGGGAAAATCATCGCGCGCGCCCACAACCAGGTCGAAGCACTGAAGGACGCGACGGCGCACGCCGAGATTCTGGCAATCACACAAGCCGCCAGCACCCGGGGAGACTGGCGGTTGCAGGATTGCACGCTGTTCGTAACCAAAGAGCCCTGCCCGATGTGCGCCGGAGCCATCATGCTGGCCCGGGTCAAACGCCTGGTCTTCGGCGTCCGTGACGACCGGGCCGGCGGAGCCGGCACCGTCTTCCCCATTACCTCGGCGACGGGATTGAATCACGTCCTGGAAGTGGTGGCCGGCGTAAAAGAGAAGGAAGCGCGCGATCTCCTGCAGAACTTCTTCCGGACAAAGCGGTCAACCCCACAAACCTGAATCCTGTGCGTACTTGACCAGCCCGCCGCGAAATGGCGGGAAACCCGTGCCAAAAATCATTCCCACGTCGATGTCGTCCTCGGTGGCAACGACTTCCTCGGCCAGACAACGCTTCGCCTCGCCGACCATCACCCCCATCAGCCGCTGCTGAATCGCGGCTGCACTCATCATCTTCGCCGCCGGCAACTTGAGACCGGAATTGGGCCGCTCCTTCTTGCCGTCGTAAACGTAAAACCCTTTCCCACCCTTGCGCCCTTTCAGCCCTTCCTCGGCCACCCGCTGCAGAACCGGCGCCACGCTTATGCGATCGCCGAACGCTTCGGCCAATTCCTGGGCTACGTCGTACGCCACGTCGATCCCGACCTCATCAATCAACCGCAACGGCCCCATCGGCATTCCGAACTCGAGCATCGCCCGATCGACCGCCTCCACGCTCACCCCCTCGTCCAGCAACACGCCGGCTTCGTTCAGGTACGGCATCAACAACCGATTCACCAGGAATCCCGGCGCGCCATTCACCACGACGGGAGTCTTTTTCAGTTGCTTGACGAATTCCACCGCCGTGACCACAACCGCCGCCGCCGTCTTCGTCCCGCGCACGATCTCCACCAGCGGCATCTTGTGGACCGGATTGAAAAAGTGAATCCCAACGAATCGCTTCGGCCGGTCGCTGACTTCGGCCAGATCATCGATGGGAATGGCTGATGTGTTTGAAGCGATCACGCAATCGTCGCGCAACAACGGCGCCAGTTCCTGAAACAGCGCGTGTTTCACCTCGACCTGTTCCAACACCGCTTCAATCACCAGGTCGCAGTCCCCGAACCCGCTGTAGTCCGTCGTCGGATGCACGCGAGCCAGGCCATGCTCGGCCTCCAACCGGCTCAGCTTGCGCCGTTTCACGCCTTCCCGATACGCGTCGGCCACGCGTTTCATCCCGCTGGCAACGAACTCCGGCTTGATGTCCTTCAGCCGCACGGTCAGCCCCCGGGCGCTGCACCATTGGGCGATCCCCGCGCCCATCACCCCCGCCCCGAGGACGCCCACCTTTTCGATCTTCTTGGCCGACTCCGCGTCACCCCAACGTAGCTTCGAGTATTTCTCACGCAGAAAAAACACCCGAATCAGGTTCTTACACTGGGATGTGGCCGCCACTTCACCGAAAATCCGCGCCTCGAGTTCCAGACCGCGTTCCAACGATGCACCGAGCCCGCCCTCCATCGCCTCGATGGCTTTCAGCGGCGCCGGGTAATGACCGCGCGTTCGCGCCAGCGTCTGTTTGCGGGCGATCCGGCACAAGATCCTCCGCACCGGCCACAGGTTGTCCAGGAACACGCCGGCACCGGGCAGGCGACCCGTCTTCACGAATTTGACGGCCGCCGCGCGCAACCCCACCGTCGGCACCACCGCGTTCACCAAACCGATCTTCAGCGCCCGGACCGGATCCACGGTCTTGCCCGCCACGATGATGCCCAACGCGGCGTACAAACCGATCAGCCGCGGGAGCCGTTGCGTCCCGCCCCAGCCGGGAACAATGCCGAGTTGCGTCTCCGGCAAACCGATCTGCGTCTTCGGATTGTCCGTCGCCACGCGGAACCGGCACGCCAACGCCAGTTCGCATCCGCCGCCCAAACAGGCTCCGTCGATCGCCGCGACCGTGGGGACACCCAGGCGCTCAATCTTTCCCAAAATCCGATGCCCGGCTCTCGACAGATCTTCGCCATGCGCTGGGTCGTGGATCTTCGCCAATTCGTTGATGTCGGCACCCGCAATGAAAATGCCCGGCTTGCCGCTGATGAACACCACGCCCTTCGGTTTGCGCTGCGGCAACTCGTCGAGGATCCCATCGAGCCCCCCGACACTCAGCGGATTCAGCAGGTTGACCTTCGCGTCCGGGTCGTCGAACACCACCCAGGCGATGTCGTCAGCGTCAACTTCGAGCCGGGGCGATTCCATCATCTCACCTTGGCTGCCGCGCATCTCCGTTGCGGTTTTTTCCGCGGGCCGCCGAACGGTCTGGCGGCGACAAGTTCGCTCGGGGATTTCATCGCTCCAAAATCAAGGCCGCACCCTGGCCGCCGCCGACGCAGGCCGAAGCCAGGCCCATGTTGAGATTGCGCCGCTCCATCTCCTTGAGCAACGTCAACACCAACCGCGCGCCGCTGGCGCCTACGGGATGGCCCAGCGCCACGGCGCCGCCGTTGACGTTGAGCAGGTCGCGGTTGATCTCCAAATCGAACTGCTTCTGCAACATCAACTCGACCGCCAGCACCTGCACGGCAAATGCCTCGTTGATCTCGATGAGCTGAATCTCGTCCCAACGCACGCCCGATTCCTCCAGCACCTTGGGGATGGCGTAGGCCGGGCCGAGCCCCATCCGTTGCGGTTCCACACCCACGTACGAGTACGCGCGCAGGTAGCCCAGCGGCTCGAAATCAAACTCGCGCGCTTTGTCCTCCGCCATCACCAGCAGGGCCACCGCGCCGTCGGTAATCTGTGACGCGTTGCCGGCAGTCACCGTCCCGTTGTGCTTGTCGAATACGGGACGCAACTTCGCCAGCGCCTCCAGGCTCTGGTTCTCCCGCACCCCGTTGTCGTCCTGCACGAACCGGCCCTGGGGCAGATAAACGGTGGCGATCTCTTCCCGCAGTTTTCCGCGCGCCGCGGTCGCCTTGCGGTGCGACTCCAGCGCGAACGCATCCTGTTCCTCACGCGAAATGCCGAAATCGCGGTACAACACCTCGGCCGTCTGGCCCATGTTCAACCCGCACGTGCAATCGGTGAGTCCCAGCATCACCCCGATCCGCGGCTTGAAGTCGGACGGCCGGAACCGGAGGGCGGCCCAAACCTTCTGCGGCAGATGCTTCGCCCGGTACAGCGCCGCAAACTTGTCGGCAGCCGCGGTCGAAAACAACAGCGGGATGTTCGACATGCTCTCGGTGCCACCGACAAGAAACACGTCGCCTTCGCCCGACGCCATCTTCTCGTACGCGCTGGTGACAGCCTCGAACCCGCTGGCGCAATTGCGGTGCACCGTGTAGGCGGGAACCTCCTGGGGAATGCCGGCATTCAACGCGATGACCCGCGCGATGTTCGCTGCCTCGGGCGGCTGCGCCACGTTGCCGAAGATGACCTGCGACACCTCGCGGCGATCGAACCCCGTTCGTTCCAGCAACTCGGTCACCGCCAAGCGCCCGAGTTCTTGCGCCGTCAGACTCTTCAACTCGGTCCCCGCCTTGCAGAACGGCGTCCGAATCCCGTCGATGATCGCAAGCCGCGTCATGCTCCTTCAGACGTTATCATGCGCGTCAACTGGAGACAATACGGGATTGTCGGTCGCACCCGTTCTTCGCTGCCGTTACTTGTGCGCCACCACCACCAACCGCTCGGCCGTGTGATCGTACGACGCCCCGGCGAGATTGCCGTAGATGTCCACCGACCGGAAACCACAGTCCTTCAGCAACGCCGCCAGCTCCGCCGCCGAGTACAGCCGATGCGAAACGCGGAACTCATCTCGCTTGCCGCCGCGCAGCAGAATCCAGCGGCTGTCGATCCACGTCCAATCCTTGCTGACCTTGCGTTCTTCCAACCAGATCACGCCGTCTTCCTCGTGCCAGTCGCGCTCCCGGAAATTGCGCGCCAAAATCTCCTTGCCCACCATGTCCATCACGAGCCGGCCCCCCGCCTTCAACGATTTCTCCATGTTGACGATGACCCGACGGTCTTCCGCCGGATTCTCGAAGTAGCCGAACGACGTGTAGAAGTTCAGGACGACATCGAACGTGTCCGGACGGCAGAACGTGCGCATGTCCTCCCGAATAAACTCGATCGGCAGTTTCTCCGCCACCGCCTGCTGTCTCGCTCTCTCCAGATAGACCGCCGTGCGGTCGACGCCCGTCACGGTGAACCCGCGCCGCGCCAGTTCCATGCTGTGGCGTCCCAGCCCGCAGCACAAATCCAGGATCGTCATCGGCGGCCTCAGCCCGAGCAGCACCGTGACCTGGTTGATTTGCGGCGCCGTCGATTTCCAGCACTGTTGCCCGAACACAATCGGAGAAACCTTCTCCCAGAACCGGTCGTCCTCGTGCCACGCCTTCAGTTCTTTCATGGTTGTCTTCACCTACCGAAAGATTTCCGCGAAAAACGCCCGCATCGCTTCCCACGACCGTTTGTCGGCACGCTCGTTGTAGCCGACGCCTGGGATGCCGAACTTGCCCGAGTCGGGATTGGTGAAACTGTGCACCGCGCCGCCGTAGACGTTCATTTGCCAATCCACGTTCGCCTCGCGCATCTCCTTTTGGAATGCCGTCACCTCGTCCGGCGACTCAAATGTGTCATTCGCCCCGTGACAGACGAGCACCTTGCACTTGATGTTCTTCGCGTCAGCGGGATTCGGTGTGCTCAGCCCCCCGTGGAAACTCACGACGCCGGCGATGTCCGCGCCGCTCCGCGCCAGCTCCAGCACGCACGTACCGCCGAAACAGTAGCCAATCGCCGCGATGCGTTTCGGGTCGCAGAGTTTCTGCTTGCGCAACACGTCGAGCGCGGCGGTCACCCGTTCCCGCATCAACGCCCGGTTGGTGCGGAATTCCGCCGCGTGTTTGCCCGCTTCGTCGGGTGAAGTCGTGTTGAACCCGTCGCCGTACATGTCGGCGGCGAACGCGACGTACCCAAGTTGCGCCAGCATGCCGGCCCGACGTTTCGCGTAATCGTTGAGTCCCCACCATTCGGGCAACACCAACACGCCCGGCCGTTTGCCCTTCACCGCCGTGTCATACGCCAGATACCCTTGGCACGTCGTACCGCCGTGTTTGTACTCGACCGGTTCCGTGTGCAGCGCGGCCTGGGCGCTTGCCGCCAGGGCAAATCCCGTCACCACTCCAACCATTCGTTTCATGCCAGCCTCCTCCGAATCCTCTTTCGAAGAAGGCTAGCACGCACGAACCGCCAACGCAACGGGTCTGCAGTTCGTTCTGGCAGGGCGCGGTGGCCCCACCGCGCCAAAGCTCGATGACTGCGGCGTGCATCGACGAGTCCCCAACGACTGCGGCGGGTTGGGCCAGCCCGCCCTGCCGAACTCTCAGACAGCAATCGGCCTTGCTGAAAACCTGCCGGTCTGCTTTCATGAGCGACTGAGCGGCATGGAAGAAAGTCCGCCACAACCCTCAGCGAGGACATGACCCATGAAACGCGAGTTCCTTGGAGATTCATACGACGCAGTCAAACGCATGTGGCGTGAGATGCTCGCGGATTGGGCGCCGCTATATGCAGAACCGCGATTCTTCCCCGATGAACAACTACGCCGGGATTTTGCCAAGCTAACTGGGATTCCTATGTTGGCGGATAATCGCCCAGCCACCTATTCGATTCTCAATGACCCCGACACCGGCATCAGGTTGCCCAGCGAAACGAACCAAACAGAGGGACGCACACACATCGCCATACCGACCATTGTTGACCAGCTACGGATGCAAGCAGTTCGATGTGTAATAACATTCGATCAAAGCAACTATAGGAACGCTGATCTCGGTAAGGAGGAACAGCGCCGCGCCAAAATGCAGTGTCTCGTCCAAAAGGGGTTCCACTGCTTTTACTATGTCTCTCATGCTCCGTTTCTCTTTGCGGCCCCCGATCCAGATATGCTCGATGAACTCCGAAAACTCTTGATCAGTGCAGGAATTCCCGATCGGGACGATCGCTTCCAGAACCCGCAATAGAAAGGTCACGCCTTCGGCCTCGCGTCCAGCACGCAAACTTCCTTGAGGAGGGTCGGGCTTGAGGTGGCGGAAAATGTCGTCGTGTGAATGGACGTCGATGCGGTTCGGGGTGAACCCAACCCTGGTTGGATTCCTCGGGCAGCGACCGCGGTCAGGCGGGGGTGAATTGTGCGCGTGAGAGCACTGCTTCAAAAACGGCGAGGAGTTGCTTCTTCTGGCGAACCACGGGTTGCTTCGGGTCGAGCTTCTTCTCCAGCGACAACCCGGAACGCAGCTCTGTGAGGCGAAGAAGACGCTCGCCACTAACCAGCTTGATCAGTTCCACTTCGATTTTGTCGTGGTCGGCCATGGCTCTATTCTCCATGAAAACCGTGGATTTACAACATGCGGTTGAGGTTCTCGGGCGATGCTTCCCCCAGCGAATCGTGCATCCTGCGGGCCGCCCGCTCGAAATCGGCTTCGGCGAAATTCGCGACACTGTCAGGGGGATGCAAACTGGCCACCGAAACGGCCTCAAGGATCTCGTGGTACAGCGTCACGGACAACTCTTCATCGCTCAAGCTGGATCGGATGAGAAGTCGGAACTCTGTGCCCACGATCCTCGTGAGCGCGATAGCCTCCCGCCCCAGCGCGTCCACCAACGGTTCGTGGGTGAGACCGATTTCTGCAATGCTGAACCCACCCCGAAGCCGGACGTTCTTCAGTGACGTCAGGTCGATCATCGTTGAACTCTTGCGCGACTCGTTGCGAAGTCTAAGAATCCAAGGAGATGCGGTCAAGCAACAGATGGCTTCCCGTCGATGCCGACGCCGGTACTTGCCCTCTTAACGCTTGCCTTTGGTGTCCTCCGGTCGGTTCACGCGCGGAGTCAGGAGGCCCTTGCACAACGGGCCTCAGGAAGCGTCACTCCTTCGGTCTCGCGTCCAGCACCCGGACTTCCTTGAGCGAGGTTTCGAGCTTGATGCGTTTGAGCATCTCGTCGAGCGAATGGACTTCGATACGGTTGGGCGTGATCTCGACGTCGGTCTGAAAGCGGGTGCGAATCTTCTCCTTGAGCCGCTCGATGTCCGCGCCGTTGGCGGCCGCGAGATGGAGAATCAATTCATCGACGTCGTTCGGATCGTCGTGGGCCTTGCGGATCTCCAGTTGCCATTCGCCCACCTCTCTCGTCTCGTCGAGAATTTGCTGGAGCGTGTCGAAGTCGACGAGCGTGCCTTTGACCTTGCTGATGTTCAGTTCCTTGGCGCTGCTCTCGCGGGCGATGTTGCCCACGATGCGCGGCACGGTGCGACCACAATGCGGACAGGGGTCCCACCTCATGCCGCCGGCGACGTAATCGCCGGTGCGGTACCGCAGCACCACGGTGCCGCGGGCGTCCAACGGCGTGTACACCAGTTCCCCGGGTTCACCTTCGCCTTTCACCGCGCCCGTGCGGGGGTCGATCACTTCGAAAATGCCCAGGTCGGGGAACAAATGATAGCCGCTCGATTGGTCGGGCAACGTCGGGCATTCCCCCCACGCCAGACGCGCTTCGGTGAAGCCGTACGTGCCGCAGACGCGGACGTCGCCCGCGCCCATCTCCTGCAACAGCGAAACCATTTTGCAGCGCATGCCGGGCGGCCCCTTTTCGCCGCCGAGCACGATCTTCGATACCTGCGGCCACGTCCTCCCCTGATCGTGCGCCTGCCGAATCACGTGATACACGAACGTCGGGATGCCGATGATCGCCTCGGGCTTGATCTTCTCGATGAGATTGATGTTGCCGTCCGTGCCCATGACCTTGCCGCCTCCCGAACTGACCAGCAACATGCCGAATTCCAGCCCGGCGAACACGACCTGCCAGAACGCCAGGTGCGGCGCGTAGGGAAACATGTTGACGCCCCGCATCTTCGTCGTCGCGCCGAACGTCTGGATGAGCCGCGCCCCCGCGGTGCGGAGATTGCGCATGTCGTAGTCGGTGTAAGCAAAGGCGACCGGCAACGAACTGCGCCCGGTCGTGGCCGTCAGAAAAATCGGCCGATACTCCAACTCGAACCGGCGTTCGACGGCGCGCCGGCCACGGAACAGCGCTTCGGCAACGACGTGCGGACGATGTTTGAGCACGGAACTATCCGGCGTAATGATGAATTCGCGGAACTTCTCGGGCTGCTCGGACGTCGGCAGCAGGTCCGCCTTGCCGGTGAACGGCAGATGACGCAGGTCGGCCACCGTCTTGATCTGGCGCGGGTCGATCTTGTGTTCGCGGAAGACCCGCTTGTAGTACGGACTGAACGGCGCGATCACCTCGGTGAGATACCGGTGCAGCTTCTCGTTCTGCAGGTGCCGCTGGTCGGCAACGCTTCTCCGGTCCCATTTCATGCCCGCACCAACTCCTTCAGTTGCGGCAGGGCCAGCTCCGCGGCGCGTTCGCCGGCGCGGATGTAGCGCTCCGGATGATAGAAATCGTACCACACACCTTCCGGCACCATCGGTCGCAGGACAACGTCGGCATTGACGCACGAGTCTTCGGCCATGCGAGACTGCATGACGTGCATCGAGCGCATGTAGACGTTGATGATGTTGGTCGGCGTCTCGATCAACGGACCGGTCTCGCGCATCGCCACCTTGCGGTCGTGCCGCGAATCGCGCGCCAGTTCCGCCCGGTGGCGTTCGCGCTGTTTCATCTCTTCGACGTTCGGGATGGTGTTCACGGCAATGATCTTTGCCACGCCGGCTTTGGCCAAAACGTTCACCGGGACGGGATCGGTGATGCCGCCATCGATCAGGGTGCGGCCATTGCTTCCCACGGGACGAAACACGCCGGGAATCGAAATGCTGGCCCGGATCGCATCGATCAGCCGGCCCTGCTCGAAGACGATTTCTTCCATCGTGTTGAGATTGCTGGCGACGATCTTCAGCGGAATGAGCGTGTCGGCAAAGGTCAGGTCGTCCACAATCGTGTGCAGGAAGTTCTGGACGCGCAACCCGCGAATGATCCCCGACCCGGGAAACATCGGATCGAGCAGTTTCAGAAACGCCCGCTTGCCCCTGATCCGGAGCGCAATCCGCTCCATTTCATCGGCGGACTTGCCCACGGCCCACGCCGCAGCGATGAGCGATCCCATCGAACTGCCCGCGACCAAATCCACCGCGATGCCCTCGCGCTCCAAGACCCGAATCACCCCGATGTGCGCCAGGCCACGCGCGGCCCCCGTGCCCAACGCGAGACCCACCAGCACGTTGCCCAGTTCGCGCGCCATCCGCCGCACCACCAGACTGTACGACTCCATCGGACGACGAATCACGTACGGCGAACCGTCCACCGACGCCACGACCTCGTTCTCCGGAATCCAACGCAACAAATGGCTGATGGGCTGCCCGACCTTTCGCTCGGCTTCTTCGACGTAAGGGGCGCATTTCTCGCCCACCGCGGTCAGGATCACCCCGACCTTCGGCTCGCGCGCCGCCGCGTGTGAGTTCAAGTCCTGCAACAACAGCCGCGTCTTGTACAAATGCTCGTCGTCATAGCGGGCAATGACAAACACCCGATCCGACTGCGCGAGACAGGCGAAGACCGATGCCGACGCCTCATTGGGAAGATCGCAGATGACATAGTCGTACTGTTTGACGAGATGGCCAAACACCGGTGCAATCAGCCCGATCTCGCGTTCGTCACCGCTCAGGTCGAGATTCAACCGGTCGTATCCGAGCGGCAAATGCACGACCATGTCCTGGAATCCGCGGCCACTGCGGAAATTGCGCGCCTCGCACTTCAGCAGCGGCACGCCGCGCCGTTTCCCGCTGAAATCCAGCAGCAGGACCGGCTCGCGCGTTTCGTGGGCCAGGCTGGCGGCCAGATTGCCGGCCAGCGTCGATTTGCCGGTGCCGGGCAACGCCCCGTACAGCGAGATGATCGTACTCCATTTCGCGCGCTGCTTCTCTTCGCGCAGTTGTTTGATGCGATGGCCGAGACGCTGGCTGAAGCTGACCGCCACGCGGGGATCGCGGTTGACGACCACCTCAAAATCTTCCCGGGGTATCTTGAGGAGCATCGAGTCGTTGAGCGCGCGGACGTTGGCCCAATGCGTCTCGCCGCTGAGCAGGGGCATCTCCCCAAAACAATCCCCATCACAGTACGTGGCAAATACCCGTTCCCGCCCGCTCTTGAGCCGCGTGTACGCCTGCAATCGGCCGGAAACGACCACGTAAAGAGCGTCGCCCGGGTCATTTTCGCGCACGATGAGTTCGCCTTTCTTGACCGGAACGAACTCCGCCCTTTCCGCCAGGCTCTTCATCAGCTCGATGCCGAGACTGGCCAGAACCGGCACGCTCTCAAGCACTTGCAGCTTGTCCTCCACGTCGCAATCCTCGCCACCAACACAGGCGTTCGGCGTCCGCGACCGCGCTGCCTTCAGTGGTGATTAAAGGTAGAGCAAACCGCGCGCCGAATCAATGCCCAGGCGTCTCGCTCTCAAGGAGTTCGACAAGCCGTAGCGTGGTCTGGCCGACGACCTCCAAGCTGTGCGCGCTGACCTTGTCGAGCGTGTCGTTTGCCGTGTGCCAATAATCGTTCCGTCCCGGGGCACTGCCGTACTCGAAGTCGATGAGATCGATCGCCGGAATCCCCGCATTGAGGAACGGGACGTGATCGTCGGTCATCTCGCCCGCGCGCAGACCAAAGTAGTCGCGGAAACCAACGTCGCGGCTGGCCTCGAACACTTTTTGCATGAGCCAGCCGGCGCCGTTGGCGGGAATCGTGACGTTGAGATCGGCGTCGCCGACCATGTCGAGCAGTACCATCGCCTTGACGGATTCCAATTCCTGCTTGTTCTTCAGGCTCTCGACGAAGAACTTGCTGCCCCAGAGTCCGTCCCGGTCGTCGTAGTTCACCATCGCCTCCTCGCCATCGAAAAACACGAACCACAGATTCCGCTGGTTTGCCGCCACGCGCGCAATCTCCAGCAGCACGCCTGTGCTCGACCCGGCATCGTTCGCGCCTACAAACGTGACGTTCGTCATGAACTTCGTGTCGTAATGCGACCCGATGATGATCACCCGGCCAGGCCCGCCGGTCTGCACGCGTGACTTGGCAATGACGTTGCGGAATTGCTTCAGCCCATAAGGCGTCGATGCGGTGAAGACCTGTTCATCGACCGTCAGCCCGTCGTCCTGCAACTGCGTCTTGATGTACTCGGCGGTCCGCTCCAATGCCCCGCTCCCGCTCGGCCGCGGCCCGAAATTCACCTGCTGTTGTACGTACTCGTACGCCCGAGTGCCGCTGAACTGACCGGGCTGAGGCTGGGCTGGCGGCTTGGCCGGCGGTTGGGAGTTACAGCCGTAGATAAAAAACGCCGCGCCAGCCAGAAAAGTTAACGCTCTCGTGCGGGACCCGCTCATCGTTCTGTCACCGTTTTGACACTCTTGACGCTGCTAATGCTCCCCCGCCTGCCATTGTTCGGCCCAGGCGATGCGCCGCGCCAGTGACGGATGATCGTGCAGCAGGAACTCGACAGCTGGATGCGGTGAAAGGTCGGCGAGGTTCTGCTCGGCGAGCTTGCGCATGGCGCGGATGAACGCGTCCCGGTTCTGCGTGAGATCGAGCGCGGTCGCGTCGGCTTTCCACTCGCGCCAGCGCGAGAACGCGTTGTTGAGCGGCATGACGGCCAAGCCGAAGAGAAACAGGCAGAGCGCCAACAGCGGGAAGGCGCCAAGGTCGGCGATCGAATCGAACCCAAACTTCGGCAGCCCCCACTGCAAGAACCAATCGGCCACCTTCAAGCCGACAAACGTCGTCAGCGTTCCCCAGGCAATCATCTTGCTGATGTCCCCGTGCTGGTAGTGGGCCATCTCGTGGGCCATGACCACCTCGATCTCGTCCTCGCCAAATTGGTCCAGCAACGTGTCGCCGAGAATGATGCGCTTCGTCCGGCCCAGCCCGGCGAACGCCGCGTTCGCCTTCTTCGTCTTCTCGCTCATGGCCATGCGATAAACGCCCAGCACCGTGGCGCCGACACGCTGCGCCAAGGCCGTAAGTTTTTGCTTCAGCGATTCGTTCTCCAACGGCTGCAGTTTGTAGAACAACGGCAGAATCAGCACGGGAAACAGCGCCGACAGCACCACGCCAAACAACAAGAAGAACACTCCCGCCCCCACCCACCACCACCGGCCCGCGCTCCGCAGCAGGAAATACAACACATCGAGCACGAGCACACCCAACAGCAGGTTCAAACCCAGCGACTTCAATTCGTCGAGCGCCCAGCCGCCGAACCGTTCGTTGGAGAGACCGAATTTGTGCTCGAGGTGATACCCGCCAAAGTAATTCAACGGCAAAAAGAACAGCTTGGTCGCAATCACGACCACGGCTCCGTAGATGGCCACGTTGATCCACGGGTTCGGGGAGATGGCCCGGGCCGCATCGGCACACATGTCCGACGCGTTGGAAAGCAGGAACGCCAGCAACAAGACCACCGTGTAAACGGTTTCCACAACGAACAGGACGTTGTGGATCGCTTCGTAGCGTTTGGCGCGCCGTTGCTGGTCGGTTGTGTCGTTTGCCGTCATGCTGAGCTTGTCGAAGCATCTCCCGGTTTGGACTGAGACCCTTCGCTTCGCTCAGGGTGACATCATCGACTACAGATTTTCAATCCCCAAAATGCCCAGCAGCCGCGTCAGGTCGTCGTTACCGTAATATTCGATCTCGATGCGGCCCTTCTTCTTGCCGTGATAAACGGCCACGTGCGTGCCGAGTTTCTGCTGCAGCCGCTCTTCAACCGCGAGAATGTGGGCCGACTTGATCGTCGAACCCATCGCGCGCGTGCGGACTTTCGCGTCACCTTTGAGTTGCTCGACGAGCTTCTCCGTCTCGCGCACCGTCAGGTTGCGCTTCAACACGCGCTCGGCCACCAGGCGCTGCTCTTGGGCAATGGTCAAGCCCAGGATCGCCTTCGCATGGCCCACGCTGAGCCGGTTGTCGGCGATCCACGACTGCACCTCCGCCGGCAGCGCCAGCAACCGCATCGCGTTGGCTACCGCCGCGCGACTGCGGCCGACCTTCTCGGCAATCTGCTCCTGCGTCAGCTTGAACTGCATTACCAACTGCTCGTAAGCGTGCGCTTCCTCAATCGGATTCAGGTCTTCACGCTGCAGGTTTTCAATCAGCGCAATTTCCAGCGCTTCCTGGTCGCTCGCGTCGCGAACGATGACGGGAACCGTCGTCAGTCCCGCCTCCCGCGCGGCGCGCCAACGCCGTTCGCCCGCAATCAACTCATAGCGGACCTTGCCGTCTCCACCCGGGACGACCGACCCGGTTGCGGTCGTTGGAATTGGCCGCACCAACAACGGCTGGACGACCCCACGCTGCTTGATCGAGTCGGCCAACTCGCGCAACTGCTCGGGATCAAATTCGGTCCGCGGCTGCAAGCGGCTGCGTTCGATGGTGTCGATGCCGACGTGGCGAATCGCGTTGCTGCCGACGGTGCCATCGCCGCTTCTCAGCGGTGGCTCATCGCCGTGGGAGTGCGTGTCTGGGCGAGACCCAAGTGGACGGACCGCGACTTCGGCCCCGCTGCCAGCGGGGTCGACGTGAGGCGGTTCAATCACGGCCGTGCGTGTGACTCCGGCGTTAATCAGCGCATCGAGTCCCCGGCCCAATGCTTTCTTTGTCATGGTGGGACATCCACCTCCTTTGGTCGTTTGGGTAGCCTAAAATCCCGCGTTTGTCGAGGAAAAACAGCCCACGGCGACCTTCGCTCAAGGGTGCGCCTTGCTCCACGAGGCGTAACGCTCGAGTGCCCGGTTGGCTGCGTCTCCGTACCAGGCGTAACCCCTCCGACGCTCGGGCGAAATTTCGTCCAGGTTGTCGTGAATGGTTCTGTCCCGATCACCAAAAATCGGGCGGGCGGTCCCGATTTCATAACAGCGCGCCCAGAGTGGTCCGGCGCCCGGAACCGTCGCCAGCCGGCGTGAACCGTTACCATCCCGTTGATAGGTCCTGCCGGAAATCTTCGTTTTCACGAACCAAGCAGCGGCGGCATGCACCGCCCCAACGACCGGGGGGCTGGGCTTGGGCAGTTGCATCAGGAACATCAGAATGCCCGCGCTCTCGCTGCCGGCCTGCGACGGCATCTCGTAATTGCGGGCGGACGTGGGCTCCAGCGTGAGCGAGTCGTGTTGCTGACACCACACGGTGCGACGGCCACCCACAACGATTTGGGTCGCCAGGATGCAGTCGATCCCTCGCTGGAGACTGGTGGTGGCCAACTCGCGGGTGGGACCGGGCACGAAGGCGAATTCGTTCGTTGCCACCGAAACGTCACGCAACAAGTTGAGAACGTTGACCATTGCGTTGTCGTTGTAGGTGATCGCGTCGTGGTACCCGCCTTGGAGCGGCCAGACCTGGGGCCAGCCGCCGTTCGGGTATTGCGCCGCCAGAATGTAGTCGAGGCCGCGCAAGAACGCCGCGCGATAACGCCCGCTGTCGCGAGGTCCAACCGCGGCAATGACCCTGGCGAGATAGCGCAGTTGGCTGGTCGTAGCGTTGTTGTCGAACGTGCCCACGTAGTTCCAGTTGGAATCGGCGGGCGTGTCATAGTCGACCCGGCCGAGATAACGCGAGTTGTTGTCGGGCGCGAATCCCTCGCCCGGCACCCGCGGTTGACGTGACAGATCCAGGTTCTTGCTCCAACCGCCGGCCGGCGTTTGGAACGACACCACGATATCGGCGATTCGGCGCGCATCGGCTTCGGCGTACCAGGGAGCAGGCTTGTTCAGCGGGACCGACGTCGTCGAACGGCCCGATGGTGGAACCAGGGCCTGTTTGATACCGTGTTCGCCCATTTCCTTCTGAAGAAAGTCCTGGTCCGCCCGCCGCTGCCGCTCCGAACGCTCCCAATACTCTTTCCAAGCTGGCTGGAGTTTCGCGGGCAGCGCGGCAACGCGCTCGACCGTGAGCGGCTGTGCGGGAGGATTGGTACCGATCACCGCCGCGGCTACCACCGACACGGGACCGAACGCCGGGATGATTGGGATGATCAGGACCGGGACCACGCCCCTCACGAGGCGTCGATAGCCCGAATGGGGAGAGCATTTCATGGGTATGAAGTCCGTGACCCTTCCGCGCAAATGCTAGCACATATTCCCGAACGCCCAAGACAAACCGGGGCAAACCGGGGCTGTCGGACCGTCCGACGATCGGGACGGGAACGCGCGTGCAGGGGGCGATTGCATTCCCCGCTGGCCTTGGTAACATACCGGCAAACGTCTAACGGAGGTTCTTTCCGATGAAATGCCATAGGTACATACAAGTCCGCTCGGTGCTGTTCTGTTTGCAGGCGAGTTTGGCAGGGGTCCTGATCGCCCCCCTACCGGCATTTGCCGAGATCAAGGTACAAAAGTCCATCGCAGCTGAAGAAGCGAAACAGCACGTTCAGGAGACCAACACGGTTTGTGGCGTCGTGGCCAGCACCAAGTATCTGGCGCGCAGCAAACTCACGTTCCTAAACCTGGGTCGTCCGTACCCGGATCAGCCCTTCACCGTGGTGATCGGCGATGCCGCCCGCCCCAAGTTCAAGGATCCGCCGGAAGATTTTTTCAAAGGGAAAACGATTTGCGTCACCGGCCTGATTACCACCCACAACGACAAGCCGCAGATCACCATCGACGATCCTGCCCAAATAGAGATTCGGGAGGCGGCGGCCTCGACCAACGGCCCGCCGGCGGCGAGCCCGGGCAAGTAGCCGCGGCGACGCTCGGACAATCGGTGGCGATACTGCCAACTTCTCACCATGTCTGATCTGGCCCGGTGCGGGTGGTCTCTCGGCCACCCGCTGATGATCCGATACCACGACACGCAATGGGGCGTGCCGGTGCATGACGACCGCAAGCTCTTCGAGTTCCTCATCCTCGACGGCGCCCAAGCGGGACTGAGTTGGCGCACAATCCTGCTCCGGCGCGAAAACTATCGGCGCGCGTTCGAGCGATTCAACCCGGAAAAGATCGCCCGATACGGCCCAAGGGACGTGCGGCGGTTGCTCAACGACGCCGGGATCATCCGCAACCGGCTCAAGGTTCGCTCGGCCATCGTCAACGCACAGAAATTCCTCGATGTCCGGGATGAGTTCGGGGCGTTTGACCGGTACATCTGGCAGTTCGTCGGCGGCCAGCCACGCGTGAACCACATCCGGTCCCTGAAACAAATCCCCGCCACTTCAAAAGAATCGGACGCCATGAGCCGGGACCTGAAGCAGCGCGGATTCACGTTTGTCGGCTCGACGATCTGTTACGCGTTCATGCAAGCTGCCGGCCTGGTAAACGACCATCTTGTGGATTGCTTTCGTTACCGCGAAGTGCAACGCTGGCGCCGATAGGAGAACCGAACGATGACAAGCGAGATGGGCGATTTCCTGGCGCGGTTGGTCGAACGGTATCCGGCCGAGACCGAGTTCCATCAGGCCGTCGCCGAAGTGGCGAAGTCCGTCTGGCCGTTCATCGAGAGCAACCCCAAATACAGGAAAGCCAGAATCCTCGAACGGCTCGTCGAACCTGAGCGGGTTGTGATGTTCCGCGTGACGTGGGTCGACCGCCGCGGTGAAGTGCAAATCAACCGCGGTTATCGCGTCCAAATGAACAGCGCCATCGGCCCCTACAAGGGCGGGCTACGGTTTCACCCATCCGTGACGCTCGGCACGCTGAAGTTCTTGGCCTTCGAGCAGACCTTTAAGAACGCGCTGACCACGTTGCCGATGGGCGGGGGCAAAGGCGGGTCCGATTTCGACCCGAAGGGCAAGACCGACGAGGAAGTCATGTGGTTCTGCCAGAATTTCATGGCCGAGTTGTCCCGCCATATCGGGCCCGACACCGACGTGCCCGCCGGCGACATCGGGGTGGGCGGACGCGAGATCGGTTACCTGTTCGGCCAGTACAAGAAATTGCGGAACGAGTTCACGGGCGTCCTCACGGGGAAAGGCCTGAACTGGAGCGGCAGCCGCATTCGCGAGGAGGCCACCGGCTACGGCTTGATGTATTTCGTCGACGAAATGTTCCGCAGCCGCTCCGAATCCATCACCGGCCGGGTCATCGCCATCTCCGGGTCGGGCAACGTCGCGCAGTTCGCCGCCGAGAAAGCCCTGTTGATGGGGGCAAAAGTGGTCACGCTGTCCGACTCCAACGGCTTCGTTCACGATCCCAACGGCGTAGACGCCGAACGGCTGGCGTACCTCAAGGAATTGAAAAACGTCCGCCGCGGCCGCATCAGCGAGTACGCGAAGAAATTCAAGTGCCGGTACGTGGAAGGGCAGCGGCCGTGGAGCGTCCAATGCGATATCGCCCTGCCCTGCGCCACCCAAAACGAAATCAGCGGCGACGACGCCCAGCAGCTCGTGCGCAACGGCTGCCGCTGCGTCGCCGAAGGCGCCAACATGCCCAGCACGCCGGAGGCGGTCGAAGTGTTCCTGACCAACAAGCTTCTCTACGGCCCCGGCAAGGCCGCCAACGCCGGCGGAGTCTCCGTCAGCGGCCTCGAAATGTCCCAAAACAGCCTCCGTCTGTCGTGGACGGCCAACGAGGTGGACAAGCGCCTGCTCGAAATCATGAAAGCGATCCACAACCAGTGCGTCCGCTACGGCCAACGCGACGGGTTCATCAATTACGTCGACGGCGCCAACATCGCCGGGTTCTACAAGGTTGCCGAAGCCATGCTCGACCAGGGCGTGGTCTGACCCAAACTCGCGACTGGCTACCGCTCGCCGTTTTGCTACACTGCCGCGTGATGAATCGAGGTTCGATGGCATGAAGGTTCGCGCGTTGGGTGTCATACCGGCGCGATACGGCGCCCAGCGGTTTCCCGGCAAGCCGCTGGTGATGATCGCAGGCAAACCGCTCGTGCAACGCGTGTACGAACAGGCCGCCAAGGCGCAACGGCTCGACAAGGTCATCGTCGCCACCGAGGACACGCGCATCCTGGAAGCGGTCGAGGCGTTTGGCGGCGATGCGATGCTCACCTCGCCCGCGTGTGCCACGGGGACGGACCGCGTGGCCGAGATCGCCCGGTCCTACGACTGCGAGTTGGTGCTGAACATCCAGGGCGACGAGCCGTTGATGCGCCCGGAAATGATCGACCAACTCGTCGCGGGAATGCAGGCCGACCCGCAATGCGTCATGGGCACCCTCGCCCGCAAACTGGATTCGCCCGCCAACCTCGACAATCCCAACGTGGTGAAAGTCGCGCTCGCCCAGAACGGTCAGGCCCTCTACTTTTCCCGCAGCCGAATCCCCTACGTCCGCGACGCGCGGACGGGCGACGCGCTGGATTGGCTGCGGCTGGCGAAGTTCTTCAAGCATCTCGGGATTTACGCGTACCGGCACGAGTTCCTGCTGAAATTCGTGCAGTTGCCCCAAAGTGATCTGGAAAAAACGGAGAAGCTCGAGCAGTTGCGCGCACTGGAAAACGGGTTCGCCATCCGGGTGTGGGTCACGCCGCACGACTCGATCGGCGTCGACCGGCCCGAGGACGTGGAATTGGTGGAACAAATTCTAAAACAACAGGTCTAGTCGTCATGCCGAGCTTGTCGAGGCATCTCTGCCCAGCGAGAGATCCTTCGCTTCACTCAGGATGAACATGGGTATGAAATACATCTTCGTCACCGGCGGCGTCATCAGTTCGCTCGGCAAAGGGTTGACCGCGGCGTCGCTGGGCACATTGCTGGAAAACCGCGGACTGAAGGTCACGCTGGCGAAGTTCGATCCGTACCTGAACGTCGATCCCGGCACGATGAACCCGTTCCAGCACGGCGAGGTGTACGTGACCGACGACGGCGCGGAGACCGACCTCGACCTCGGCCACTACGAACGGTTCACGCACGCCAAACTCTCGCGGCTGAACAATCTCACCAGCGGCCAGGTTTATGCCCGGATCATCGAGAAAGAACGGCGCGGCGATTATCTCGGCAAGACCGTGCAGGTGATTCCGCACGTGACCGACGAGATCAAGGAACGCATCCGCGAGGTCGGCAAGAAAAGTGGCGCGGACGTGGTCATCGTCGAGATCGGGGGCACCATCGGCGACATCGAAGGGCTGCCGTTCCTCGAAGCGATCCGCCAATTCGCCCTGGAGGCCGGCCCGCAGAATGCGTTGTTCATCCACGTGACACTGGTGCCGTTCATTCGCGTCGCCGGCGAGATCAAGACCAAGCCGACGCAGCAAAGCGTCGCCAAATTGCGCGAGATCGGCATCCTCCCGCAAATCCTGATTTGCCGGAGCGAGAAAGCGCTCGGCAAAGACGTGCGCCAGAAGATTTCCTTGTTCTGCAATGTGCCGCTGGAATGCGTGATCGAGGAACTCGACGTGGCGCATTCCATCTACGAAGTCCCCCTCGATCTCCGCGGCGAGAAAGTGGACGAACTCGTCTGCCGCTACCTCGGCCTCGACGCTTCGGCAAAAAGCATGAGAGAGTGGGAAAAGATGCTCGAACGGATGATCAATCCGTCGCGTAAAGTGTCCATCGCGGTGGTCGGCAAATACATCCAGCTCACCGACGCCTACAAGAGCATGTACGAAGCGCTCAAGCACGCCGGCGCGGCCAACGACGCCGCCGTCGAAATCGTGCGCGTCGACGCCGAGAACATCGAGAAGGACGGCGCGGAAAAATACCTGAAAGGCGTCGCCGGCGTCCTTGTGCCGGGCGGGTTTGGCACCCGCGGCATCGAAGGCAAAATCCTCGCGGCCCGGTATGCCCGCGAAAACAAGATCCCGTATCTCGGCCTCTGCCTCGGCATGCAGATCGCCGTGATCGAATTCGCCCGCAACGTCTGCGGACTCAACGGCGCCAACTCGACCGAGTTCGACCCGAAATCACCCCACCCCGTCATTTGCCTGCTCGAAGAACAGAAGGGCGTCGAGGCCAAGGGCGGCACGATGCGGCTTGGCGCGCAGCCCTGCAAACTCGTCGCGGGCACCAAGGCCCGGGCGCTTTATGATGCCGATGAAATCAGCGAACGCCACCGTCACCGCTACGAGTTCAACAACGCCTATCGCGACCAGCTCATGAAAGCGGGTCTGACGGTCGCGGGCCGGTTCACGAAACACGATCTTGTCGAGATCATCGAACTGCGCGATCATCCGTGGTTCATCGCCTGCCAGTTCCATCCCGAATTCCTCTCCAAACCCCACAAGCCGCACCCGCTTTTCCGCGGGTTCATCGAGGCGGCGCTCAAACACCAACAAACCGCGAAGTGATCGGTCTTGTCGCGAGCCCGGTAACGTGCTAGCATCATCGTCGGTTAGGTAGGGAAGCGTTCACCCCGAATGCGCGATGTGTCCTCGAAGGAGGGAATGCGTATGAGCGGATGCAGAAGAGTGCTCGCACCGGTTGTCTTTCTCGCCCTCGCTTTTTCTGCCGTGTCGACCGGCCGCGCGCAGAACCTATTTGCCATCCAAAGCATTCAGCCGACGACCAATGGCGGTATTGCCATCAAGTGGTCCACGCTTCCCGGCGCGCCGAATCGTGTCAGGTACACTGATTCGCTCGATCAGCCCTGGCGGGATCTGTGGGGGGCAGGCTTTCTGCCTGCCGTAAGCCAAACCAATTTTTCCTACACGGATTCGACCGCCAGCAACGTTGCCCAGCGGTTCTACCGAATTCGAGCCGGGCGCAACCAGGTGATCCTGAGCCTCGTCTTGGACCGATCGGGGTCAATGGCTCCGATGAACTTGGGAGGCAATGGCGGGCTGGATGTGCTCAAGGAGACCGTGCCCGTGTTCTTGAATTACTTCGATGACGCGCTCGACAGGGCTTCAATGGTCAGCTTCTCCTCTACCGCGATTGTAGATTTTCCAATGGGCCGACCCTTTAACGAGGCGATTGCGACGGCAGTGGACGCGCTCACTGCGGACGGTTGGACGGCTTCTGAACAAGGCTTGCTCAAAGGGTGGCAGCAGAACGAGAGCGTGGTGCTTCCGCCAGACCAGCCGGTGGTGAAGGCCATGGTTTTCTTCACCGATGGTCTCGCAAACACGTGGCAGCCCGGCGATTTATTCACCTGCGGCGGGATTATGCGGACGAATAATATCGGGCCGGATTTGTCATTGTGGAACCCCGCCACAGGAGCGATGATTGGGGGTTGCACCTTTCCTCCTTGCCTTCACTCCATTACCAACCAGAACGCCTGCGTCTCGACAGCAAGGAACTGTGACGAAGGTGGTCAACATAACAACGTGGCTAGTGCCATGTATGACGAAGCGGAAGCCCGTGCCGAGTACTGGGCAGAGCAGGCGCGGCTTCAGGGCATTGTGATTTACTCCATTGGCCTAGGAGACCCTAATGGCCCGCCGGAATGCGGAAGACCACCACTGAATCCCGAATTCCTCAAAGCTGTGGCAAACGACCCGTCGAGTGCGAACTTTAACGCCAACCAACCGGCCGGCGTGGCGATCATCGTCACGAACGCCAGGGACATTCAAGCGGCATTGGATCTGATTGCCGCCGACATTTTGTCCCGAGCGCCGTAACCGGCCACGCGGCAACGTTTGCCTGCCAGTGTCGTTCTGTTCCTCTCCGCCTCGATAAAGGCCACCGAGGTTCCGAAGGAAACCACCCGCAACCGGCGGCAACGACCAAGGCTGCCGATTGTTCCTCTGCTGGGGCGGGAGAGCAAGGGAGCAACAATCCGTCAAGGCGACCCGGCTCGAGCCGACTGCGTCGCGACGGACGGATCTTGCCAGCCGCCGCCGAGCGATTTGACCAGTGCCACGGCCGCCACGAGCTGCTGGCCCCGGAGTTGGACGACGGTGCGCTCGATGCTGAGGGCGGTGTTCTCCGCGGTGGCCACCTCGAGGAACGTCACGAGACCGGCGCGGTAGCGGTTGTCGGCGACTGCCAGTTGCTTGTGCGCGGCCTGCAACGCGTCCACTTCGGCCTCATGTTGACCGGCGAGCAGGCTTTGTGATGCGAGATTATCCTCCACTTCGGCAAACGCGCTGAGTACGGTTTGGCGGTAGTTGGCGACCGTTTCTTGGTATGTCGCCCGGGCCAACCGGAGATTGGCGCCGTTCTGGCCGGCGTCAAAGATCGGCATCGTCAGCGACGGACCGATCGACCAGAGCCGGCTCGACCAGTTGAACAGCGTGCCCGCATTCACGCTTTCCAGACCGGCCAGACCATTCAACTCGATGGTCGGGAAGAACGCCGCCTTCGCCACGCCGATGCCCGCGTTCGCGGCAGCCATCCGGCGTTCGGCGGCGGCAATATCGGGCCGGCGTTCCAGCAGTTCGGACGGCAAGCCCGGCGGCACGACGGGCGGCGCGATGTCGAGTGGCCGTGCCGTCACGGCGAACGTGGAAGCGGGCTGACCGGTCAATGTGGCGAGCGCATGCTCGAACTGCGCGCGCTGCAACATGGCCGCGGGCAGTTCCGCTTGCGTCGTCTTAAGCACCGTTTCTGCCTGCGCAACGTCCAGGTCGGACGCGATCCCACCGGCGCGTCGATTCTGGGTCAACTCCAGCGATTTGCGGAAGACTTCGACGCTGGTGTTGAGCAATTCCTCTTCGGCATCGAGCGCGCGCACCGTGAAATAGTCCGTCGCCACCTCGGCTTCAATGGATAGCTTGACCGTTTCCAGATCATCCGCGTTGGCTTGCTCCTGCGCTCGGGCGGATTCAACGCTGCGGCGCACCCGTCCCCACAGGTCCACCTCGTAACTGAGATCGAGCGGGAAGACGAAATCGTTATAGGTCCAGGTGTTACTGGAACCCGCCGCCGTTCCATTCAAGGGACGATTCCCCGACACACCCTGACGCGTGGCCGACGGCGAAAGGTTGACGTGTGGAAACAGACCGGACCTCGCGGCGTCCGCAATCGCGCGTGCCTCGTCGAAGCGGGCGGCTGCGGCTTTCAGTTCCTGATTGGCGGCCGTCGCCTCGGTCTCCAGGCGATCGAGTTCTTCATCGCCGAACATTTCCCACCAATTGCCCTTCGGCAGATGCGCGCGCGGCTCGGCGACTTTCCATTCATTGGTCGCGCCGGCATAAGCGGCCGGCATCGTCGCCATCGCCTGAGGACGCCGGTAGTCCGGCCCGATGGCGCAGCCGGTCAACGCCACAACCAGCAACGCTGAACACGTCAGCGCACCAACGCTGTTCCGGGGCCGGTTCATTCCGCTTTTGCTGCTTGGGTTTCCCCCACGACGCGCACCGTGGTGCCACTCGCCAGTGAGTCGGATGGATTGACGATGACGCGATCCGAAGGGCGCACACCCGCAAGCACCTCGACCGTCTGCCCGAAGTCGCGGCCGATGTCCACCTCGTGCAAATCCACCCTGTCGTCCGGTCCCACCACGCCGACCTGCAGGCCCTCGGCGCGGAACAGCAGCGTGTTCGACGGCAACGTCAACACCGGGCTGACGTTCGGATTGATGAACCGGACCTGAGCGTAACTGCCCGGCAGGATCTCCTCGTGCGGGTTGTCCACCTGCAGTTCCGTCAGCAACGTGCGCGAGTCTGTTGCCATCGCTCCGGAGGTGTTCGTCACGGTCGCCAGAAACTTCCGGCCGGGAATTTCGGGGATCGTTAACTCGGCGGATTGGCCGGGCCGGATGCCGAGCGCGACGGCTTGAGGCACGCTCACGTACACCCGGAGCGTCCGCCGTTGCGCCAGATGAAACAATTCCTTGCCGCTGCCCGCCGTGATGAGATCGCCGACGTCGATGTTGCGGACGGTGATCGTGCCCGCGAACGGCGCGGTGATGCGCTCGAACGACTGCAACTCCTCCAGGCGGTGGACGTTGGCGCGATCGGCCTCCACCGTGGCGGCCTTGAGCTTGTAGTCGGCTTGTTTTTCGGCATTTTCCTGTTCGCTGACGCTGGCCGTCTTCAGCAGGTCGGCCCAGCGCTCGGCGGTGGTCTTGGCCAACGCCAGGGCGGCCTCCGATTCCGCGAGCTGGGCGCGGGCCTGGTCGAGTTGCTGGTCCAGTTCGGGCGTGTCGATCTCGGCGAGCAACTGGCCAGCCTCAACGTGCGCGCCGATGTCCACCAACCAGCGCTTCAGATATCCGTTGGCCCGGGAATAGATCGGCGCTTCGAGAAAGGCTTTGACCTCCGCCGGCAGCACGAGACTGGCGGTGGGTCGGCCGGGCTCGGGCGAGACGACCGAGACGGAAGGGGTAGCCAGACTGACCGTTTCGGCGCGCACCGCGGTGCGTTGCCGCCAGCGCGGGACGAATCCAGCCAGAAATCCGATCACCAGGAGCGCCGCCACGACGGTTCCCACGCGCGAAAGTCTGACGGGCGACGCCGTTGTCGTGCCGAGTGGAGCAGTGGGCGGCGGTGATGCCGCGGCCTGCCGGGGGGTTTTTTGATCGAACTCAAGTGTGTTCATGACGATGGATCCTCATGGATGAACTGGGGTTGGAAGCAAGCCGGGCGATTGCGTTGCCGCAGCAGCGGCAGCGCTCGGCGCTGTCTCATGGCGCCGTAACAAACTGAACACGACGGGCACAAAAAACAGCGTGGCGACCGTGGCCACCACCAGGCCGCCGATCACCGCACGGCCCAAGGGTGCGTTCTGCTCGCCGCCTTCGCCGAGGCCGAGCGCCATCGGGAACATCCCGATGACCATTGCCAGGGCTGTCATCAATACCGGCCGCAACCGGCCCACACCCGCTTCCCACGCCGCGTGCAGCGGGTCGAGCCCCCGGTGCAGGTTGTTGCGCGCAAAGGTGACGACGAGAACCGAATTAGCTGTGGCGACGCCGAGGCACATGATCGCGCCCATCAGGGCCGGGACGCTGGTGGTGGTTACCGTGAGGTGCAATGCCCAGACGACGCCGGCGAGGGCACCCGGCAAGGCGGTGATGATGATGAACGGGTCGAGCCAACTCTGGAAGTTCACGACCAGCAACAGATAAATGAGCGCGATGGCCATCACCAGGCCGATGGTCAGCCCGATGAAGCTGGAGCGCATCGTTTCGGCCTGGCCCCTGATCAGGATCGAACTGCCGCGCGGGAGATCCTTCTCAACCTGTTTGACGAGCGGCTGAATGTCCCGAAGCACGCCGCCCAGATCGCGTCCGCTTACGCCGCCGAATACATCGACCACGGGCGCCACGTTGTAATGCGAGATAACGGGCGGGCCGCTGGTTCGCTCGAACGAGGCCACGTTGGCGAGCAATTGGCCATTGCCCACGCCGGGCTGGCTCGCGCTGATCGGCATGGAGTTGATCGCCGCGAGCGAATCCATCCGGTACTCCGGGGCACGAATGTTCACGAGATATTGGACGCCGACGCCAGAATTGACCCAGTACGACGGCGACACTTGACTGCTGCCGCTGAGATTGAGCAACACCGAGTTGGCGACGTCGCGCTCGGTGAGACCGATCTCCGACGCCTTGTCGCGGGCGATGGCGAACTCCAGTTTGGGCCGGTCGGCGGGTTGTTGGATCCGCACGTCCACCGCCCCGGGGATCTGCCGGATCCTGGCCGCGAGCTGCGCGGCAATCGCGCGATTCCGGGCTTGGTCACGGCCGACGATTTGAATGTCGAACGGGGCCGGCAAGCCGAAGTTGATCGTCTGGCTGACGATGTCGGCCGGAAGAAAATAGAAAATCGCCCCGGGGAACTCGCGATTCAGGACAAGCCGCAGCCGGCGGACGTAGCCGGGCGTCGGCCGATGACCTTGATTGAGCGACACGAGAATGTCGGCGTCGCCCGGTCCCATCACACCGCTGTCGCTGTAACTGAGGTTGATACCCGAATTTGGCAGGCCGATGTTATCAAGAATGCCGTGAAGTTCCGCAGCCGGAATCTCGCGGCGAATGGCAACCTCGATTTGGTCAACAAACTTGGCCGTTTCCTCGATGCGGGTCCCGCTGGGGGCGCGCACGTGGAGACGGAAGGTCCCCGCGTCTACCGACGGGAAGAAATCCTGCCCCAGCAGTGGTATCAGGCAGCATGAGCCAACACAGAACGCCAGGAACAGCCCCGCGAATGGGATGCGGTGCTCAAATACGACCCCGAGCAACCGGCGGTATTTCTCACGCACCCGGTCGAAAGCGTTCTCGAAGCGGTCTTGGAGCCGGACAAACGGACGTAGCCAGGAGGCCGCCTTTTCGGGGTCCTCCACGTGACCGTGATACACGTGGTGACGGTAAAACCACATGACCAGCGTCGGGACCAGCGTTCGCGATAGCGCGTAACTGGCCAGCATCGCGAACACCACTGCCTCAGCCAGCGGAACGAACAAATACCGCGCCACGCCGGTCAGGAAGAACATCGGGACGAACACGATGCAAATGCACAGGGTCGAGACGAACGCCGGCAGCGCGATCTCCTGCGCGCCGTCCAGAATCGCCTGGATAACCGGTTTGCCAAGCGCCATCTGGCGGTGAACGTTTTCCAACTCGACGGTCGCGTCATCCACCAGGATGCCCACCGCCAACGCCAGGCCGCCCAGTGTCATCAGGTTGATGGTCTCACCCAAGGCGCTGAGGATGGCCAGCGACACCAGGATCGAGAGCGGAATCGAAAGCGCGATGATGACCGTGCCGCGCCACGAACCGAGAAACAACAGGATCATGACCGCCGTCAGGCAAGCCGCAATCACGCCTTCCCGTAAGACGCCCGATATCGCTGCCCGGACGAAGATTGACTGGTCGGCGAATTCCTTGGCCACGAATTTGCGAGAGACCGTCTTCATCACGGCGGCCATCGCTTGTTTGACGCCATTGGCGACGGTGAGCGTCGAGGCCGACCCGGTCTTGAGCACACTGATCAACGTGCTCCGCACGCCGTCCTGGCGGACGATGTTCTGCTGCGGCAAATAACCGTCGCGAACCTGGGCCACGTCGCGGACGTGAATAACGGCCCCGTTGACGGTCTTGATCGGCAAGTCGTTCAACCGATCGAGTGCCCGCGGGCTGGTGTTGAGATCAATATCGTACTCCGTCGGGCCAATCTTCGCGGTGCCGCTCGGGAGGATGAGGTTCTGGGCGTTGACGGCATCGACGACGTCCTGCGGCGAGAGGTTATGCGCCTGCAACGCTTTCAGATCGAGGTCGACGGAGACGAGCCGCTGTCTCCCGCCATAGGGCCACGGAATGGCCGCCCCTTGCACCGTGATCAGGCCGACCCGAATCTGGTTGACGCTGGCGTCGAAGACTTCCTGCTCGGACATGCCTTTGCCGGTGACGCCGTACTGCAGGATGGGAACCGTGGAGGCATTGTATTGAATAATCAGTGGTGGGGTCGTCCCCGGCGGCATCTGGCGCAGGACGGTTTGCGACACGGCCGTGATTTGCGCCACGCCCGCATCCACCGATGTTCCCTGGCGAAAGAAGACCTTGATGACGCCGATGCCGTTGTACGACGAAGACTCAATGTGCTCGATGTTGTTAACCGTGGTCGTCAACGCCCGCTCCTCGCCGTATACAATGCGCTGCTCCATGTTCTGCGCGCTGAGGCCGGTGTAATTCCAGATGATGCTGACGACCGGAATGTTGATCGCCGGGAAAATGTCCGTCGGTGTGCGCAGCAGGATAAACGGCGTCAAGAGCAGCAACAGCAGCGCCGCCACAACAAACGTGTAGGGGCGGCGCAGCGCTAACCGGACAATCCACATGGCGCCCTCCGCAGTCCGACTGTTGTGCTGTGAATCCTCATCCAATTGACCGGTTGGTCAAGTTTACCCGCGAACACCGGGCAGTTCCGCCGGTTGCCTCTCGGTCGCTCCGATCAGTCGAAAGATCGTCGGCTTCAAATTTCGGACCATCTCCAAATCGTTTTCGATTTTCGCCTCCAGCAGGACGCCGATAATGCACCCGTACAAGTCTCGCGCCTTGGCCTCGCAATCCTGTTCGGGAATCAGCCCTTCCCGAACCGCGTCCCGGAGCGCTGCCGTGAAGTACGTGAACCGGCGCTCCAGAATCTGCTGCGATTTCCGGCGGATGGTTTCGTCCTGCGTGCTCAACTCAGACCCGAGAGAGGCGAATGGACATCCGCAAACGCGGCCGAATTCTCGCATTTTTTGCTGCTGGCGTGCGTGCACGAAATCGCAATAGTCTGCCAGCCGTTCCAAGGGCGGCGACTGCGGAGAGAAAATCCTGTCGAGTTCAGGCCGCAGCTTTTCCCAGTGGGCCTCAAGCGCCGCGGCCGTCAAGTCGGACTTGGAGGGGAAGAAGTGGTAGAAGCTGCCCTTCCTCGCGCCCGCGCGCTCGCAAATGTCGTCCACGCTGACCGCTCCATAGCTCTGTTCCCAAATCAGCTGGATGGCCGTGTCCAACAGCCGTTGCCGTGTATCTGATTCTCGTTTCATTCTGCGACCCTCCGTTTGACAATTCTGCGACTTGACCGTTCAGTCAGATGCGCAAATCAACCGGGAGGTTTCAACATCTGGTCCGATTTTCTACACCGCACCGCCGATCACCGCGGGGCTCATCCCGGGAAACTCGCTGAACACTGTCGGTCAAGGACCGTGCTCCGTCAGGAGACCGCGGCCCGACGACGGGATGCAACTAATGGCACAACCAATGGCAACGCTTGCCTGCGACTGTTGTTTTGTTACACTCCGCCTCGATGAAAAGCATTCGCGTCGGCAAACGCACACTCGGCGGGAAGAACGCGCCGCTGTTCGTCATCGCCGGGCCGTGCGTCATCGAGAACGAAGCGATGGTGATGAAGACCGCCGCAGCGCTCGCCGAAGTCTGCGCCGACCTGGGACTACCGCTGATCTTCAAAGCGAGCTACGACAAAGCCAACCGCACCGCTCGTGACAGTTTCCGCGGGCCCGGCCTCAGACGCGGGCTGGCGATTCTCGCGAAAGTGAAGCGCCGATTCGGTTTGCCGATCCTTACCGATGTACACGAGATTGGCCACTGCTGGGCGGCGGCCGAAGTCGCCGATGTGCTGCAGATCCCCGCGTTCCTCTGTCGTCAGACCGACCTCATCCAGGCTGCGGCGCGCACGAAACGTTGCCTGAACGTGAAGAAAGGCCAGTTCCTCGCGCCGTGGGACATGCGCAATGTCATCGACAAGATCAAAGCCGCCGGAGGACGCAGCATCATCCTCACCGAACGCGGGTCATCGTTCGGCTACAACAACCTCGTCTCCGATATGCGCTCCATCGCGATCATGCGCGAGTTCGGATGGCCCGTCGTGTTCGACGCCACCCACAGCGTTCAGATGCCGGGTGGCGGCCGCGGCGGCAAAGAAACCGGCGGCGACCGGCGGATGGCCCCGGTGCTGGCCCGGGCGGCAGTGGCGGCCGGCTGCGATGGCATCTTCTTCGAGGCGCACCCGCGCCCCGACAGGGCGCTCAGCGACGCCGCCAGCCAACTGCCCCTGCACGCGGTCAAACCTTTGCTGGAAACTTTGCGTGAAATCCACGAAACCGTCTCTTAACAGGCGCCTGAAGCGCGTTCGCTGTCTGCTCATGGACGTGGACGGCGTGCTGACCGACGGCAAACTGCATTTCACGAGCGACGGCGACGAGTTCAAGACGTTCGATGTCCAGGACGGGCACGGCATCGCCATGGCCCAACGCGTGGGGCTGACGATCGGTTTGATCTCAGGCCGGCCGTCGAAGGCGACGGCCCGACGCGCCACGGATTTGGGCGTGAAGATCGTATTGCAGAAACCGACGAATAAAATGGAGATGGTCGAGACGGTCAAGCGCCGGCGCAATCTCACCAACGCCGAGATCGCCTTCATCGGTGATGAGTTGGTGGATTTGCCCGTGCTGCGCCGGGTCGGGCTCGCGGTGGCGGTGCCGAACGCGATGGACGAGGTCAAACGCGTCGCGCATTACGTGACGCGGCGCCGGGGCGGTGACGGAGCGGTTCGCGAAGTGATCGAAATGATCCTGAAAGCGCAGGGCTCGTGGAACAAAGCGATTGCCAAGTACATGACGTGAAATCATCCGGGCCAAGAATGAACGCCGTCGACGCCGCCGCGATCAATCCTCCGCCAGCCGAAATCCGTCTCTGGCCGGGTGAGGCCCCGTTGAGCGTCGCCCATCCGCGGCCGGAACGGATCATGCCGACCGACCAGCAGCCGCCGAATCGTCACATCTACCACATCACCGTGCCGACCCTGACCGTTTTCACGCCGCCTCAGGGACACAACAGTGGCATGGCGGTCGTGATTTGCCCCGGTGGATCGTATGCATTCCTGTCATGGGACAAGGAAGGGCTCGACGTCGCCCGCTGGTTGCAGGCCCGCGGCGTGACTGGTGCGGTGCTCAAGTATCGACTGCCCGCCCCCGACCAAGTTCCCTCCGGGCACCTGGTGTCGCTACTGGACGCCCAACGGGCAATTCGTTTGTTGCGCGAGCGAGCCGCTGAATTCGGCATCCGGACAAACCGCGTGGGCATCCTGGGGTTCTCCGCCGGCGGACACTTGGCGGCTTGCGTCACCACCAAGTTTACCGATCCGGTCCCCAGTCCGATACAGGCCGACCAGCGCGTTTCCTGTCGACCCGATTTCTGTGTGTTGGCTTATCCGGTGATCAGCCTGGTGACCTCGACGCATGTGGGCTCGTGCACCAACCTGCTGGGCCGCGGCGCCTCGGAACAACTCCGGGCCCAGTTCTCATGCGAGAAGCTCGTAACCAAGGAGACGCCCGCGACGTTTCTCGTGCACGCGCGCGACGATACGAGCGTGCCGGTCACGAACTCGATCATGTTCGCAGACGCCTGTCGGCAGGCCGGCGTGCCCGCCGAGTTGCACCTGTACGAAACCGGCAAACACGGGTTCGGCCTGGGCGTCAACGGAGGCGATGTCACCAATTGGCCCGCGCAACTCGAGATCTTTCTCGAACGCTTCCGATGATGCCGTGTCTGTCCCTTGTCAGTGTGGCCGGTTCTGTTACACTGCCCGGCGACAGCGAAACTTGAGTATGAAGTCTGGTCCTCTAATTACCGTCGCCGCCGCGTTGATCTGCGGCGCAGGGTTGGCGCACGCCGATTCCACGGATACGAACAAGCTGGCCAGCCCCGCTCCCAGCGGAACCAACGCCGTCAGAAGCGAGGGCACGGCCGCGTCGGGCTACATCGAGAAATTCGAAGTGCCCGACCGCGACGAGAATGGCAACTTGAAGTGGAAGCTCGATGGCGAACGCGCCGTGATTCGGCCCGACGGACTGATGGACATCCAGAATGCCCGCGCGGAATTCTACACGAGCAACAAGGTGGATATGGTGTTCAGTTCGCCAACCTGCCTGCTGGATCGCGCCAACAACCACGCCACCACCGACGATCACGTCCGCATCGACCGTGAAAACATGGTGCTGACCGGCATTGGCGGCGAGTGGGACGGCAACACATCGTCGATGGTGATTCGCAGCAACGTCTGTGTCATCATCACCAACGGACAACAACTTTTCGGAACCCAACAGAAGCAGCCATGAACAAAACGGGCTTCGTCCTACTGATTGCAGCACTGGCGCTGCGGCCGACCGCGCCCGCCCAAGACGCCGTTACCAATCCACCGCCAGCCGCAACGAACGCAGCGGCAACCGGCGCGGCCACCCCGGCTCCGCTTCCGATCGCGGCCTCGACCAACGAGCCCACCATCGTGACGAGCGAACACCTGCAGGCCGATTACCTGCACAACGTGGGCACGTTCGAGGGCAACGTGCTGGCCGTCGATCCGCGCATGACGGTCCGCGCCGACAAAATGACCGTGTTCTTCGGCGGCACGAACATCGTCACGGCCGCGGGCACGAACATGAACCGCTCGGTGCAGAAGATCATCGCCGACGGCGCCGTGGTCATCACCACTCCCGATAACAAGAAGTCCAACAGCGAACACGCCGAGTACACCGCCGAGGACGGACGCGTCGTGCTCACCGGCAGTCCGCGCGTCGAATCGCCCGACGGCGTCGTCACCGGCCTGAAGATTACGTTCTGGCGCGGCTCGCAGAAGATGGACGTGATCGCCGGCCCGGCCGAGACGAACCGCACGCGCCTTGTTATCTATCCCGAAGAGCAACGGAAGAAGGAGTAGTGCATCCGCCTCCGACGCCGCCTGCCACGTAAAGTTCCGCTTCGATCCTGCTGCGCTTGTCACCGGGGCTGATTCTGCTACACTCCGGCGCAATGAATCGAGGGTGTTCTCTCAGGTCATGGTGGCACAGGCCCCCGTGCCAGTGCTCAGTGGAGTACACGGGCAGGGACGCCCGTGCCACCAACAGATTTCTCGGATGAGTTCTGACAACAACGTCCTGTTGCGCACGGAGGGACTGGTCAAAATCTACGGCGGGCGGCGCGTCGTGGACGGCGTGGACATCAACGTCAAGGCCGGCGAGGTGGTCGGGTTGCTCGGGCCGAACGGTGCGGGAAAGACGACGACGTTCTACATGACCGTTGGCTTGGTGAAACCGAACGGGGGCAAGGTGTTCTTCGACGGCCGGGACGTGACGCGCAAACCGATGCACAAACGGGCGCGGGCCGGTATCGGCTATCTGTCGCAAGAACCGAGCGTGTTCCGCAAGTTGACGGTCGAGGAAAACATTCTGGCGATTTTGGAGACCCTGCCGCTGACCGACGAGGAACGGCACTTTCGTCTGGATTATTTGCTGGAGGAACTGGATATTAAGGCGTTGGCGAAGAACAAAGCGTACACCCTGAGCGGCGGCGAGCGACGGAGGCTGGAAATCACGCGCGCCCTCGTGACGGGGCCGAAACTGATGTTGCTGGACGAACCGTTCAGCGGGGTGGATCCGATTGCGGTGTACGAGGTGCAGCAGATCATCGCCGGGTTGAAGCGCAAGGGGCTGGGCATTCTTCTGACCGATCACAACGTCCGCGAGACGTTGCGGATCGTCGATCGCGCTTACTTGATCAACCGCGGCAAGGTGGTGCGGGAAGGAACCAGCGATTTTTTGATCAACGACCCGCACAGCCGGGAGATTTATTTGGGCCCAGAATTCAGCATGTGAGCGCCATGAGTACACCGACATCGTCGATCCCGACCGTTACGGTCGAGCGGTTTTACCTCAATCACGCGGAGAAGCTGCAGCTCAAGCTGATTGCGGGTGGCGCCGGCTTGTCGCGCACGATCCAGGAAGGCTCGGTCAACCGTCCCGGTCTGGCGCTGGCGGGGTTCTTCAAGTATTTCGCCATGAAACGCGTGCAGGTGCTCGGTGGCGCCGAGTGGTCGTTCCTGAAATCACTCGGCGAAACCGAGGCTGCCAAACGCATCGAGCGGATGCTCAAGGCGAAGATCCCCTGCCTGATCTTCGCGCGCAACGTCAACCCGCCCCCACTCGTCCAGCAGAAGTGCGACGACTACCAGGTCCCGCTGTTCAAGACCCGGATCATCACGATGCGGTTCATCAACGCCGCGACCATCGCGCTGGAGATGGAGTTCGCGCCGCAGATCAGCGAGCACGGATCGATGGTGGACATCTTGGGCATCGGGGTACTCATTCGCGGCGAGAGCGGCGTCGGCAAGAGCGAGAGCGTGCTGGCGTTGCTGGAGCGCGGCTACAGCCTCGTCAGCGACGACATCACCCGGATCCGCCTCTTCGAAGGCCGCGAACTGATCGGGACCTCGTCCGAGACGACGCGCTATCACATGGAAATCCGCGGGCTGGGGATCATCAACGTGCCCGCGGTGTTCGGCGTCTCCAGTGTGCGGCCCGAGAAGAATCTGAACCTGGTGGTCACCTTGATGGACTGGAGCAAGATGCAGGAGGTCGACCGCATCGGCATCGAACGGCAGACGTACAACATCCTGGGAATCGAGTTGCCGCACGTGATCATTCCCGTCCGGCCGGGACGTGATATTGCCCGGTTGATCCAGGTGGCGGCGTTGGACCAGAAACTGAAGAGCCTCGGTCACAACGCCGCGCGCGAGTTTAACGAACGGCTGATCGAACGGATGCGCACGCCGCTGTGAGCCGGCGCACGGAGCCATGATGGTTTCACGGAAAGCGGAACCGGGCGCCGCCAAGTCGGCGAGTCGGGAGGTCAAAGTGACCAACAAGCTCGGCGTGCACGCGCGCCCCGCGGCGATGTTCGTCAAGGTCGCCAACCGATTCGAGAGCGACATCCTGGTCGAGAAGGACGGCGAGCAGGTCAACGGAAAGAGCATCATGGGGTTGATGATGCTGGCCGCGGGACAGGGGTCGACGCTGGTCATCACCGCCACGGGCCGCGACGCGGAAGTGGCCGTGCGCGAGTTGGAGTCGTTGTTTCAGCGCAAGTTCGACGAGGAATAAACAGGCTGCACTATGGCAGAACGCACCTTCCGAGGCATTGGCGTATCGCCGGGCGTCGTCCACGGCAAGATCTATGTTCACTGCATTGCCGAGGAAACAGTCCCGCAGTACGACGTCCCGCCTGAGGACGTGCCGCAGGAGATCACGCGCTTCGAGCAGGCCCTGATCAAAACGCGCGAACAGTTGCACCAACTCCAGGAGCGCATCGCCTCCGGCATCGGCTCCAGCACGCCGTCCAGCATTCTCGACGTTCACCTCTCGATTACGGAAGATCCCGCGCTCATCGAGCCGGTGACCACGCGTCTCGAGAACGAACACAAGAACGTCGAGTTCATCTTCCACGACGTGGCCCGCAAATACGTCACCACGCTGGCCCAGTTGCCCGACGAGTTCCTGCGCGAGCGGGCCGCCGACGTCCAGGATGTCACCCGCCGCATCGTTCGCAATCTGCTCGGGCAGGAACATCGGGCGTTGACGCACCTGCCGCCCGATACCATCGTGGTCGCGCACGACCTCGCGCCGTCGGACACCACGTCCCTGGACCGCCAACACGTCTGCGGGTTTGCCACCGACGTGGGCAGCCACACGTCGCACACGGCCATCGTGGCCCGGTCAATGAATCTGCCGGCGGTCGTCGGCCTTCGCAATCTCAGTCAGTACGTGCACGACGGCCAGGCCGCGATCCTCGACGGTTATAGCGGCACGCTGATCGTTGAGCCGACCGAGCAAACGCTGTACGTCTATGGCCAACTCGAGGTCAAACGCCAGAGCGTGCAGGACCGTCTGTCCGCGCTGCACGATTTGCCCGCCCAGACCCTCGACGGACATCGAGTGGCCCTGTCGGGCAACATCGAACTCCCCGCCGATGTGCCGGCGGTGTTGGCCGCGGGAGCCGAAGGCATCGGACTTTTCCGCACCGAGTTTCTCTATCTCAGCCGCAAAGATTTCCCCAGCGAACAGGAGCAGTACGAGAAATACGTCGAGGTCGCCCGCGCTGTGAAACCGCATTCGGTCATCATCCGCACGCTCGACATCGGCGGCGACAAGTTTCGCAGCGAGGACGAGACTCCGCCCGAGATCAATCCGTTCCTCGGGTTCCGTGCAATCCGGTTCTGCCTGGCTAACGTCGACATCTTCGAGGCGCAACTTCGGGCCATCCTCCGCGCCAGCGCCGAGGGCAACGTCAAAATCATGTACCCGATGATCAGCGGCGTGGCCGAGGTCGTGCAAGCGAACGAAATCCTGCGCCAGGTCATGTCCGACCTGAAAAAGGAACGCATCCCGTTCGACAAGGACATTCACGTCGGCGCGATGATTGAGATTCCATCGGCGGCGCTCACCGCCGAGATGATTGCGTCCGAGGTGGACTTTTTCAGCATCGGCTCCAACGATCTCATTCAATACACGATGGCCGTCGACCGGGTGAACGAGAAGGTCGCCAGCCTGTACGAGCCGACGCATCCCGCGATTCTGCGGCTCATTCGCGCCGTCGTCGAGGCGGCGCACAACAACGGCATCTGGGTCGGCGTCTGCGGCGAAATCGCGGGCGAACCGCTGTTCACCCCGTTGCTTCTGGGCATGGGCATCGACGAGTTGAGTGCCGCTTCGTCCAGCCTGCCGCGCGTGAAGGAAGTGATCCGTCGCCTGAAACTGAGCGAGGCCCAGGAATTGGCGGCCGCCTCGCTGCACACGAATTCGGGCCGCGAAGTCCTCGCCATGCTCAATGCGCTGCTGCAACGCGTCGATCCCGATTTGCTCGGCTGAACGCCAAATCCTGATTCCGAGGACGACACGACCCGATGAAGCTTCTCATTTTAGCCGCCGGGTACGCGACGCGGTTGTATCCACTGACCAAGAACCGGGCGAAACCGTTGCTTGAAGTGGCGGGACGACCGATGATCGAACACGTGCTGGCGACCACCGAAGGCGTTCGCGAACTTGACCACATCTTCATTGTCACCAATGAGAAGTTCGCCCGGGATTTTGGGGTGTGGGCAGCGGGATACCGGAAGCGCCACCCGAATTGTCCGCCGATCACCGTGGTCAACGATCACTCGACCGACGACAGCAACAAGCTCGGGGCCATCGGCGACATCAAGCTGGTCGTCGACTCGCAGAAGGTTGCCGACGACCTGCTCGTCATCGGCGGCGACAATTTGTTCAAGGCGTCGCTGACGGAATTTGCCGCGTTCGCCACCAACCACGGGCCGACCCTCGGCGTGTACGATGTGGGCGACCTCGAACAGATGAAGAAATATGGAAACGTCTCGGTGGACAACAGCGGTCAGATCACCGAGTTCGTCGAAAAGCCGCCGCAACCCCGGACGACGCTGGCCGCCATGTGTGTGTACTACTATCCGCGTGCCGTTCTGCCCCGGATCGATGAGTATGTGAAAGAAGGCCACAGCCCGGACCAGCCGGGTCGCCTCATTGCCTGGCTCTACCAGCGCCAGCCTGTCTACGCTCACGAAATCCACGGCCAATGGCTCGACATCGGCAGCTTCGAGACGCTGGAGCAGGCCAACCGCGAATTTGCGTAGCGCTGCGCCAAGGTTGATTCGAATGGTAGGGACGTTGATGGAAACGATGTGGTAGGGATGCGCCGCTTTGTCATGCTTCATTTCGAGGGTCGTTGGTAGGGCCGCGCTGCTGCGCGGCCACAGGCAACTCAGCGTATCCAGAGCACCGCACCCTTGCGAAACAGCCTGCGCGGCAACGAATTCAATTCCGGCTCGGCGCGGTGCAATGATCGCTCGGGTCCGTGCAATGAACACTCGGTGTCGTTCAATTGCGGCTCGGTGTCGAGCAACTGCGACTCGGTCTCGTTCAATTGCGAGTCCGTGTCTTTCAATTGGGGATCGGGCTCGTGCAACGACCGCTCGGTGTTGTTCGATGAACACTCGGGGTTCCGCAATGAACACTTTGGTTGCAGCAACGCGAAGTCGGTATCGAACAATTGCGACACGGAGCCGGGCAATGACGACTCGGCCACGAGCAACGACCCTCGCGCCACCTTTTACCACGAATGAACACGAATCGACCCGCCTACGCCGAGGCTTCGTCAAGGCACGCACGAATGGCTGCTTCCTGAGGTTGTCATTCTGAGCCTGTCGAAGAATCTCAGTCGTTTCGGTTCTTGGCTCTCGGCTAACTGCTGATGGCTGACCGCTGACAGCCCCCTGTTCCCCTCCTCGATTCTTATTGACACAGCCAAGCGACAAGCATACAAGCGCCACTGTCGCAGTAATTGAGGCCCGAGAAGCCTCTCGGTTGGCCCCGTCGAGCCATAACAGGCGAGTAAGTCACGTCGCTTCCTCCCCACCGCATTACCATTGCGCATCCGAGGCGAAGCACCTCAGGGTGGTGTACGTGAGAATGCAGTCGAGCAATCTAACGCTGATCGTAATGTTTTCCGCGATGGGGTTGATGATTGTCGCTCTCGATGGCTGTGTATCGGTGCAGATCCCGTCCGCTGCCGGCCCTCCGCGCGTCGTTGGAGTTGGCAGAGCAACCCGAGTGGCCGCCGCTCGGGGTCAGATCTACCGACTCACCTCCCCTGGTTTGTCCTTGCGGTTTCAGCAGTACTCCCCAGGGTTCTCAGTGGGTTGGCAGAGAACGGAACTGTTTTTTCCATCAACCCCGAAAGGCACGGTGGCTTTGAATCATCCCGTCGCTGTCCAGAGCAGATGTTGGGGGTTGGACATTTCCCCTGGACAGTTTGCCTTGGGCTATCACCGCGCCTTTGCTGTCCCACAGCCGCAAACAGACAAGAATGTCACGCAAATCATTTTGTACTCGGCAGTTTCCCCGTCAAACACACTTATCGAACAAAGGGAGGAGCCATGAGAAAAAACAAGAGCCAATGGGCGTTGTTAATTGGCGCCCTGACGATCTGCGGATGTTCGAGTCATCTGGTTTTCGTCGAGGACGAGACCATTGGTCTAAAGGCGAAATTCGAAGCCAACAATCCGGCACCGGCTCAATTCACCTTGGGATACCGACGAGGCGTAGTGGCAGTCATTCCTCAGCAAGATGTTGGCAACCGGCAAGGAACCAATGCCGTCTCAGTGACGACGACCAATACCGGATCAAACACGGTGGTAACCGTAATCGCTGACCCCACCGAATTGATGAGCCTGTACACTGTTTTCAGGGCCAATGTCGGGTTCACCGATCCTGTCGAGATTCGGCACTTCTTGGCTACAGGATCGGCTGCCAGTTCTCTGGTGGCGAACGACGGCGATTTGCGAAAGATAACCGATAGTTTGAAAGGGGGTAGGTAGCCTGTGAAAATACCGTATTGGATGCTGATTGCCGCGTGTTGGGGATGCGTCGCAGGATGTGCATACCACGGGGCCGTCTACTCTGAATACTCACAATTGGGTCTTGATGTTCGAGCGTCGCAGGATTCCAGCGCCCCCATCAAACTGGGCTTCGGCTACGACCGGGCGTCCTGCGCGTATATTCCCAAGCACAACGGACTCACCGGCGAAGCGTGTTCGGTCATTACCTGGGACTACATCGGCTCGACGGTCGTGCCTCCACAGGTGGCTGGCAGAGAGTCGAACTCGGTTCTACAAGTTGATGCGGGCTTTATTTCCGGCACGGCTGCCAACGTGGCCTCGGCGCCCAGCAACGCCACCGTTGTGATCGCGCCAAGCCCTGCCGGAGCGACGCCAAAACTGGCAAAGGCCGCGGAACTGAGTGGATTTGAGGTGAAGACTGTTGGCAGTCCGGGCGATAGAGTCAGTGCAGCGGCGCAATTGATGAAGTTCCAGAGCTACGTCGATCAGGCGAAATTGCAGCGGGATGCATTCAACCGGATCAAGGATGCTTACCTGCACGCATCGGCTCCACAGAAGGAGCGAATCCGTTGCCTGGCGAAAGGGCTCGGACTGGTGCCGGCCAACCTCGCCGATAATATCGGTGACAACGAATTCACGGCCTCGCTATCCGATGCAGTTAACGGCAACAACCCGGCTGTGACGGAGAAACTACAGACCCTTGAGAAAAACCTCAACGCAAACCCGTAACTTACTCCGAAAGGACATTCAGTTATGACCCAGGAAATACCCAAACATCCAACTGATCCCGACCAGACTTTGAAGGCTGTGTTAGACGACATCAAGTTTCGCAACTCGAACGGACGGATTCTTGTCGACTATGAGATCAATACGGACAAGGTCATTCTGACCTACGAACCGAAAGGCGATTAACCCAGCGCGAGGAAGCGACCATGAAGTCACGCGTCACCACTTTCAATTGCTCCGCGCTTTTGGACGAGGCGTGGGACGAAGAGGATCAGGAAGGCGTCGCGCCGCAACACAAATCCTAGCTGTGAAGGATCGCATATGAAGAACTTCGCGAAGAAATACGTTGCCGGAATTGTTGCCACGTCCACTCTGCTGCCTGCAGCCGCGGCGGTGTTCACTGTGGTCTTTTCCCTTCTCGGATGGGCCGCCAACTGCGCGCCTCTTTTGGGGTTCTTCGCCGCCGTAAGCTTATGTCTGCTATTGTCTGTCCCCATCTGTGGTTTTCTTGATGCTAAGCATGTAATTCCCAGTAGCTACGGCGAGTTAGATGAGCGGCAGATCCAGTTGAAAGCGCGGCTCGACGTAGTAAACAAAGCGGGCTCCATGAATTCAACCCAGTCCATAGCGTACAAGCAAGCTGATGATCAAGTTAAGAACATGGAGGACGTTCTTAAGCAGCCAGATGGCCTACCCTGGGTGTTGGCAACCGGGTACGTTGATCTGTGGAAGCGTCTGCACCGAGCTGAAGAAGCCTCGATTGAGGTCGTGCCCGTGGAAACCGTGCTCGCATGGGCCGCCTTCGATGAGATGCGCCTTCAAAGTTCCAAAATTGGCGACAGCACCGATTTGCGGGCGAAATTGCGGCGCGCCGCCGAGGTCATCGACCCGAACGCCATCCGATACTTTAAGACCACGGTACCCGCCCTGCCGCTAACAATTGCTACGTCGTCCCCATTGATAAACGGCTTCGTCGGCGTGGATTATTTTCAAGCGCTCGTGGCCAGCGGTGGCACTCCGCCTTACACTTGGTCGCTCAGCGAAAGCACACTCCCCACCGCGTTAACGCTGAGTCCGACGGGCGAGTTGAGCGGCAAACCAGCAGATGGTGGATCAGTCAGCTTTAGCGCGCGAGTCACAGATGGCGCGAACGTTACCGCTACCAAGGCTTTCAGTCTCATAATCGATCCGTCACCGTCGACGGCATCGGCCGCCCCTGCGGCGACCGCCGCTAGTCCAAGCTGCGACAAGGCGGATCCTAAGACGCTCGCGCGGACTATGCTGCGCACCGTACGGCGCGTGATAGACGAATACCGTGATGATTGCTGGTTGGGGATCGTGGTCGCCCGCAACCGCCTTTGTGCGACGATGATTCTTACGGGATTGGCTTCGTATGTTCTTTTCGCCATTGCCATTATTCGGGGGGCATCCGAGACAGCGATTACTGCGACAGCGGCATTCTATCTCGTTGGGGCGATCGTCGGACTGCTTAGCCGGTTGCGGAGCGAGTCCCAGAATGACTTGGCCGTGCCGGATTACGGCCTCTCTATGGCGCGTCTGATCACCCTGCCACTGATTAGCGGTTTGGCTGGTATCGGTGGCGTGGTCCTAATGGAGATGTTGCCGTTGGCTAATGCTACCCCAGCGCCCGCCGCTCCGTTGACGATTGCCACCTCGCCAAAGTTAACTGTCAGCAGCGTCGATACGAACTGCTACTGGATGCTCCAAGCACTGGGTGGATCGCCACCTTACAGTTGGTCGACCGAGGACTTGCCGGGATGGCTGACTCTCAGCAGGGAGGGTAAGCTAAGTGGTCAGACAAATGCGCTCCTGACGACCAATTTCACGGCGCAGGTGACGGACAGCACGGGGCAATCCGTCAAAACAAACTTCAGCATTACCGTTACTGCATCACCGCCGACAAGATTCAAGGAGCGTGGCACCCCCCCCGGCCCATCGACCATCTCCCGTCTGCGGCCATTGGGCGAGATTTTCGACCTGGGCAGGAATATAACCGGCCTGCTTTGGGCCGCGGTTTTCGGTCTGACCCCGGGCTTGTTGTTTGACCGGCTGCAACAACAAGCCGAACGATATAAGACCGAACTGAAAAGCAGCGAAGCCGGCCATGCCGGGCAACAACACTGATCACATGAGCACGACATGCTGGACGTCTATGCCCGGCAGCAACCCGAAGAAAGTAGGTTAATGACACTCACCCCGGGTTCAAGAAAGGAGCAGTCGACGTGAACGTCTCGAAAGCACTGGTGTCGACGATGGCGGTATCTCCACTCGGCACTCCGGCTGTCACTTGGAACGATACAGGACACACGACTGTAGCCGAATTGGCCTGGCGCAGTTTGGGGACGTCGGAGAAAATTACGATATCGAGTCTCCTAAACAGACGTCGAATGATGTGACCTAAACCGAGGAGGCGGAAAATGGACTATCCATTTCAGAACTTGGTATTTGAAGGCGGCGGCGTGAAAGGCATTGCCTACGTCGGCGCCATGCAAGTGTTGGATACCAAAGGAATCTTGTCAAAGATCAAGCGCGTCGGCGGCACATCGGCCGGCGCGATCAACGCCGTGCTCGTCGGGCTGAATTACTCCGCCAACGACACCCTGCAACTCCTCAAGTCCATGGATTTCAAGTCGTTCATGGACGATGACTGGGGCTTTGTGCGGGATACAAACAGATTGATCAACCAGTTTGGCTGGTACAAAGGCGATTGTTTTCGTGATTGGATTGCCCACGTGATCGCGAAAAAGACCGGCAATTCCGAGGCCACGTTCAACGACGTGGTCCAGATGAAGGAGCAATCTGGTTTCCGCGACCTCTATTTCATCGGGACGAATCTCTCAACCGGCTTTTCCGAGGTGTTCTCCGCCGAGCACACACCGCGGATGTGCGTGGCCGACGCCGCCCGCATCTCGATGTCGATCCCGCTGTTCTTCGCCGCCAAACGCAGCGCGCGGGGCGACGTGTACGTGGATGGCGGGGTGTTGGACAATTATCCAATTCGGCTCTTCGATCGTCAGAAGTACGTGGAAGAGGATTTCGTCATCCCGACCGACTACCAACAGCACAATCAGGAGCTGGTGCAGCAAGGACTCAACCTCAGTCCGTACGTGTATAACCAGCAAACGCTCGGCTTCCGGTTGGACTCGGCGCAGGAGATTGCCATGTACCGCGACCACGCCGAGCCGCCCGAACGGAAGATCAACGACTTCTTCGACTACGCGTGGGCGCTGGTCGAGACAATCATGAACAGTCAGGACGACTACCATCTGGAGAGCGACGACTGGCAGCGTACGGTATACATCGACACCCTCGGAGTCGGGACGACGGATTTTGGTCTGAGCGACGCGAAGAAAGACGAATTGGTGCAGTCCGGGGTCGACAACACGAACAAGTATTTCGCTTGGTACGACGATCCCAAGAGCAAACCGTCCAATCGGCCATGAGTTAGCGCTACGAATTGGAGGACCAGAACAAGAAGTGGGAGGAGAAAAGGAGAACAGAACCCCGGGGCCAGATCCCTGCATTCTGGATTGTATTTGATGCGGCGATGCGGCGACGCGAACAGATAGAAGCGGAATTCGAGAATGCGGGGATGTGACCCCAACTATGCTCTAGTTCGCTCTCAATTTACAGACTACGGAGTTGAGCCATCACGCCCCGTGGCTTGTTCGATCTTCGGCAGCAAAGGATTAACCGCGCTCCTTCGCAAAGCCAATGGTGCTATCAATGTTAGGAGGAGCAACAGACTCCAAAACACGTATGTAGATATTGTCACGCCAGACCGCCCTCGTTTCGACCTCCAGGTTTCAAAACCGACCAATGGTTGCGATTCACGATTGAAGGCAGCTTCAAGCTGCATGATGTACTCATTTAGTATTCGGATAGAGCGACGAAGCACCAGCACCCTATAAATCGCGAAAGCCGATAGTAGAGTTGGGACATACCAGATCATGTAGGGAAGTGCAGCTTGCGACGCCAACCAAACATAGACTGTCGCGGTTGCTGTGATCACCAGTATCTCGATGTGGCGAACCTCTTGGATGCGCCCTGTCCGGTCATCCATGAGAAGCTTGTATTCCTCGATGTGGTAATCAGTAGTATTCATCATTATTTTGGGGTTGAGTTCCCGGTGGCGGCCCCGGTGGCCTAGAATTACATGCTACATAGAAAGCCTCTCCGAGGGCTCTTGTACTCTTCCTATAGTCCCCCAGCAAGGACGATATTGACGTTGGATGACTCCCCATTCCCATTGACAACAGGAGTTCCTGTCGGTACCTTCAAATGAACTCATCCTCGACGAGCAATAGTGCGAGGCGCGCAGACGGCGAGATGGTCGGGCTTCCTTGGCCAGCCAGATTAAGACCACGGCGCAGAGGCTCAAATCCCGAGCCAATTGGTGAGCGGCTAACACCCGTAGCCAGTGCCAGCGAGAGGACGGATGGAATCCAAGGGGTACTCATATCGACAACCGTTGCCGACATGACCAAACTGAAACCGAAAAATGTGGAGGATGAGCAATGAAATATCATATGGCTCTGAGAGACTGCTTGGAGCTTATTGGCATCGCCGAGCCCTTCAAATGAGGCGGTGAACAATGCCAACTAGGCAGAAAACAGCATCACGATCGCTCCCTGAGCGACTGTATACACAGTTATCACGCTGGAGAAGATGCGTTAAGGAGATCTCCGGCATAACCGCCGGAGCAAGCAGCATCGCATATCATATTGCCAAGATTGTTTTGATTGTCTTTTTCAGCTTTGCAGTTTGCAGATGCCTAATTGACGGCAAGTTTCCACTTTGGTTAAGCACAATTCCCGCTATTCAGGCGGTCAATATAATTCGCGACTTCTTTAAGAGTCGTTCTCATAATTCATGATACCAAGCCCTCATTTGGCGAGCTTCGTCATTTGGGGGCCTTTTTTATTTCCCGCTTGCTCCCCCTCCCCGCCCGGTCGTCCTAGGCGGTCAACATCTTCGCGAATCGTCTCTAAGCCGGAATTATGCAGTAGGCAAAAGGCCACCGGATGAGTTTGGATGGGTTTGATTATGCGAAACTCATCCTCAGCCCTTGGCGGGGTCGCTCACCAAACGGTGGCCGCTCCGATTCAACT
>Ga0335081_10000119_pt1 | contig 157139 bp, 121 predicted proteins | sample Lox_Sample_35_FD_206713 | JGI IMG/M metagenome (GOLD analysis project Ga0335081, IMG submission 206713) | Soil microbial communities from Loxahatchee National Wildlife Refuge, Florida, United States - Lox_Sample_3.5 | ecosystem: Environmental > Terrestrial > Soil > Wetlands | place: USA... | reverse complement strand
TCGTGTAGCGCTCGAATCCCGTCATCATCGCCAGTGTCCTCTGCTTGCCGAGAGAGTTCATGCTGGCACGACTTTATCTATACTTCCTGTGGAAAGGGAGCACTTAATCAGAGTCTCCCTAGGCTTTAGAGGTTACCTAAGGCTTAGTATCGCCAAACTAATCTGCCAGCCGCGGCATCAAACCAGCTATAATTAAAACACTTCACGGGGGGAACGATACCCCTTCCGGGACACCACAAAGCGATGTCAATCAAAGTTAAAGCTACCATTCTTGCTGCTTCCGCCGCTGTGCTGCTCTTTACTGTCGTGGGTGGGTTCGACGGGGTTCGCGCCTCGAACAAAGACGGCGCCTATCCCCAGCTTCAGGTGTACAGCGAAGTCTTGTCGCGGGTGCGCAGCGAGTATGTCGTAGAGCCCGATATCCCCGCCGTAACCGACGGCGCTTTGCATGGTTTGCTGGAGTCGCTCGACCCGGATTCCAGCTATCTCAATCCGACTCAGTACAAAGAATACAAGGCCCACAAGAACGAGGCCAAGGCTGACATCGGAGCGGCCGTTTCCAAGCGCTTCGGCTACGCTTCGATTGTCTCTGTGATCCCTGGCGGGCCGGCCGACAAGGCGGGATTGCAGGACACCGATTTCATTGAGGCCATCGAAGGCAAGAGCACGCGCGAGATGTCCATAGGCGAGATCCATAACCTGCTTTCCGGGTCGGCCGGTTCGACCCTTACGGTTTCGGTCGTGCGCGCACGCCGCGCCGAGCCGCAGAAAATGACGATCACGCGCGAGATTGTAAGTATTCCGCCGGTGATGGACAAAGTGCTTGACGACAATATCGGCGAAATTCAAGTGGATGCGCTGAGCAAAGGCAAGTCAGAGGAAATTGCCGCTAAAATCAAGAATCTGGAGAAGATGGGCGCGAAGAAGCTTGTCCTCGATCTGCGTAACTGTGCCGAGGGGGATGAGTCGGAAGGCATTGCGACCGCGAACCTTTTCCTCAACCACGGCACCATCACATATTTGCAGGGGCAGAAGTACCCGCGGCAAACGTTTAATGCTGATCCTGCAAAAGCCATCACGAGCCTGCCGGTTGCAGTGCTGGTAAACAAAGGCACATCGGGCGCCGCGGAGGTGGTAGCTTCGGCCATTCTCGGAAACGCCCGTGGCGATGTCGTCGGCGACAAGACGTTCGGGGATGGCTCGGTGCAGAAGACGATTGAAATGCCTGACGGCTCCGCGCTGGTTCTCTCAATTGCGAAGTATTACTCGCCTGATGGCAAGGCGATCCAGGATACGGCGGTTACACCGAATGTTCTGGTCGCTGACGCGGAAGATGAGGGCCCGCTGCCCGACGAGGATGAGAATGCTGCTCCCGCAGAAGAAAACCAGGAAAAGCAGCCTCCACAGCAGGACGATCAACTACAGAAAGCCATCCAGGTACTGAAAGCCCGCTCCAGCTAGCACTATGTGGCGCGGGGCGCCATGCCCGCGCTGTGTTTACACGTTACTTCAGCCCTGCCATCTCCAGCATGGCGCGGAACTGCCTCTCCGTCCGCATGTCAATAGATTCGGTTACCAGCTTTCCGTCGCGGTCGTAGAGGAAGCTCCTGGGTATCCCTGCGACCTGGAACAGTTCGTTCACCTTCCGGCCCGGATCGAGCATTACAGGGTAAGTGACCTTCTGCGCAGCGATGAAAGGCGTCACCTTGGCCGCCTCTTCGTCGGAGATGGCGAGAATCACAAATCCCTTGTCTTTCAGTTCCTCGTAGAGCTTCTCCAGGTCGGGCATTTCCTTCCGGCAGGGCGGACACCAAGTCGCCCAGAAGTTGACGAGCACAACCTTGCCTTGCAGGTTCTTCAGGGTCCACAATTTTCCATTCAGGTCAGTTAGGGTGAAGTCCGCCTGCTGGCGCTGTTGGTCGTCGGACTCGAGTTTGGCCATGGCAGCTTTTAACGGCGCGGCGTCCAACGAAACCGAGACATGCTCATACTTCACTAACGATGCCAGCTCAACATAAGGTTCGGCAGGTTGGCCCTTCAAATCGGGTACCGGCCGGGCTTTTACGGTAGCCGCTAAAGTGGTTGCAACTTCCTGCAATGTGTCGTGTCCGAGATCGCCTTCTGTGGCCAGGCTTGCCAGATAATCAGCCAGGCGAAGCTTGTTCGGCGTCTCCGGCAACTCGCGAATCTGGAGTGCCAGCTGTTTCGTCGTGCCGGCGCGCGTAGAATCGGGCAGCTTGCGCAGGGTCCTGATGGTGTCCAGGAGGGGTTTTTCCTGGTCGCTCCAGACGATCTCTTGCTTTTGCGCGAATAGGGACTTCTGGAAAAACCCGATCGACACGATCGCGAGAACCATCGCCAGGAGTCTCGCCAAGAATGGGAAGGAAATGCTACGAGGGGTCGAATTCATCAGGGCATCCTTTTGCAGCGCTATTGTATCTGTTCGACGGAGCAGGGAAAGAATAGTCATCGCGGCGCCTGCTATCCTAAACTTGCCCTTCCATGACATCCGCCGCCGAAGAACTCGCTCCCGTCGAGGTCTCACGCCACAAGCTTGCGGGGCGGCTTCTGTTCGGCGTGCTGGTGCTATTGTCGGCGGCAATCGGCGCAATGGTCGGCTTACTACTGGTCTATACCACTGATCTTCCGCAAGTCGAAGAACTGGAGCACTATCGCCCCAGTTCGACGACCGAGCTCTATGACGGGCAGGGCAATATCATTGGCTCGTTCGCACTGCAAAGGCGGGTGGTGGCGAATTATGCTGATTTTCCACCGGTGCTGCGCGAAGCGTTGATTTCGATTGAAGACAAGGATTTCTACCGTCATTGGGGTATCAACGTGTGGCGCATTGCGGGCGCGGCATACCACGACATTGAGTCGGGCGGCAAAGTGCAGGGAGGGTCGACGCTGACCATGCAACTCGCACGCAATCTGTTTCTTTCTCCCGACCGCTCGTTTCGCCGCAAGATTGAGGAAGCGCTGCTGGCTATTCAGATCGAGCGCCGCTTCACCAAGGAGCAGATTTTCACCCTCTACGCGAACCAAATCTTTCTCGGCCACGGGGTGTACGGATTCGAAGCCGCGTCGGAATATTACTTCAGCAAACCGGCCAAACAGCTTACGCTCGCGGAGGCTGCTTTGCTGGCCGGATTGCCAAAGGGGCCTGCAACCTATTCGCCAATCAACCACCCCGACCGCGCGCTCAAGCGGAGGAATCTGGTCATCAATTCGATGCTCGAAGACGGCAAAATCACAGCGCCGCAGGCCAATGCCGCGCGCAATCAGCCGCTGGAGTTGAAACTGCAGCACGATCCGAATTCACTTGCGCCGTATTATGTGGAGGAAATCCGCCGCTATCTTGAGAGTAAGTACGGCAGTGACCAGGTCCACGAAGGCGGCCTGCGTGTCTATACGTCGCTGGACACGAATTTGCAGCGGGCCGCCAATCAGGCTGTTCTCGACGGCGTTGCCGTTTATGAGCGCCGCCACGGATGGAAGGGGCACCTTGAGAATGTGTTGGCCGAAAATGCCAGCCTGCACATCTACCATCATGCGGACTGGGATGACGAACCGGAAGTCAACGGCTACATGCACGCGCTGGTGATGTCGGTTTCGCAGGGAACGGCGGCCATCAAATTCGGCAACTACTCCGCGACCCTGACACAGGCCGATGCCGCCTGGACCCAGCGCAAGCTCCCCGAGATTCTGCGCCCGGGCGACATTGTTTATGTCAAGGTCCTGGCTCTTACCGCCAGCAAAGCCCGGGTCAGCCTGGAGCAGGATTCGGGTGCGCAGGGTGCGCTCATGGCCATTGACAATGCAACCGGAGACATCAAAGCTATGGTGGGCGGGCGGGACTTTGAGGAATCAAAGTTCAACCGCTCGACGCAGGCGCTGCGCCAGGTTGGATCCTCCTTCAAACCCTATGTTTATACGGCGGCAATTGATCAAGGCGCCAAGCCCGACGATCCTATCCTCGATGCGCCGGTGACTTTTCAGACTGCCTCCGGGCCATATATTCCACACAACTACGACGAGCGCTTTGAAGGCACGATCACTCTGCGCCGGGCGCTCGCGGCTTCGCGCAACATCCCGGCGCTCAGGCTAGCCGACAGCCTGACCATCAAGACCGTGATTGACTACGCCCGGCGCTTCGGCATTACCTCGAACCTTCCTCCTTACCTGCCTATAGCTTTGGGAGCGGCCGACATGACTCTGTTCGAGCAAACTTCGGCCTACAGCGTTTTTCCCAACGATGGTGTGCGCGTCGTTCCGCGGTACATCACAAAAGTTACTGATTATGAGGGCCGCGTGATGGAAGAGGATTTTCCCGAGGTGAGAGACGTGATCAGTTCGCGCACGGCGCGCATCATGACCTCGATGCTGCAGGGAGTCGTGCAGCATGGCACAGCCAGCGCTGCCGCCAGCATGAAATATCCTCTCGGTGGAAAGACCGGCACTACCAACGATTTCACAGATGCCTGGTTTATCGGCTTTTCGCCCTCCATGACTAGCGGAGTCTGGATTGGCTATGACGAGAAAAAGTCGTTGGGGGCACGAGAGACCGGAGCGCACGCTGCATTACCCATCTGGATGGACTTCATGAAAGTCGCTCTGGCCGGGAAGGACCCGGGAGAATTTCAGCCGATGCCGGAATTGCCACCAAACCCGGTCGCACAAAAACTGGACACACCGGATTCGGCCCCGGTCGAGGAGTTGCCGCATTAACCATTTGCAAAACGTGTGGCTCGGGCGCCTCACTCGCGCAGGAAGGTCGCGAGCCAGAATGAAATCTTTTTTCCGCTTCGTCTTTCTGGCGCTGGTGCTAGTGGTGGTTGCGCTCATCTCGGCGCTCACTGCCATGCGCCTCGCCATTCACGGACAGGAAGTTCGCGTACCGGATCTGCTCGGCAAAACTCCTGGCGAAGCGCGCAAAATTGCCGAATCCCTCGGTTTTCAACTGGTCGTCGAGCGTCAGTACTACAGCCCGACTGTCGCGGAGGGAAAAATTCTTTCTCAACTGCCGGCATCAGGAATGACAGTGCGCCGTGGCTGGCAGATCGGCGTGGCTCAGAGCCTAGGCCCGCAGCGGGTCGAAATTCCCAACGTGCTCGGCGAAACCGAGCGGGCAGCTGAGTTTAATATCCGCCGCCGCGGTCTGGATATCGGAGCCCTCGCGCACGTTCAAATGGCTTCCGTTCAAATGCCCAGCGGCCCGCCCGATCAGGTAGTAGCGCAGAGCCCAGCTCCAAATGCCAGCCAGGTCTCTTCCCCAAAAATCGGCCTGCTAACGGCCGAAACCGCGCCACCGCAGGCCTATGTGATGCCGAATTTTGCAGGTCAACCGCTAGGCAACGCAAAGCTTGTGCTGCAAGAGGCAGGAATGAAGTTGGGCCCGGTAAGCGAGGCGAGCGGCTCGGCCGCCCCAGGTGTTCAGCCTTCCGCATCAAGCCTCATCGTCTCTCAAAACCCGCCGATGGGAGGAAAAATCGTTGCCGGCTCGGCGGTGAGTTTTGAGGTGAGATAGATTCACTAGGTTCGACCGATAATTGTGGCAAAAAATCCGTCGCACGGATGCACGCCGGGAATCGTTCTTAAGTAGACCCCGCGGATAAGTGAGCTCACATCTGGCCAGATCAATTCGCCTTGCAAACGCAACTTCTCTAACTCCGCTCGGCAGTCGAGCAGATTACAAGAACCGTCAGAGGCCAGCGCTTTTTCGACGACTTGCTCATTTTCTTCCGGTTCAAGCGAGCAAGTCGCGTAAACCACCCTGCCTCCCGGTTGCAAGTGCGCCATTGCCGATTGCAGAATCGCAAGCTGGCGGGACCGCAAATCCGCCAGATCACCGGAACGAAGCTTCCACTTGATTTCCGGGTTACGCGCCAATGTTCCCGTCCCGGAACATGGCGCATCAGCTAGGATGCAATCAAAACGTGCGTTCGACGGAAGCTCTCGCGCATCCCCCACGATCACGCGCACATTCTGTGCTGAAACCAGCTTGCGCAGCGCCGACGCCCGGTGAGGATGCAATTCCAACGCTAGAATCCTTGCGTCGGGATTCTTGTCGGCGATGAGTCGCGTCTTTCCGCCCGGCGCGGCGCAACAATCCAGGATGTTCGTTCCATGACCGACCAGCAAAGCCACGAGCTGTGAAGCTTCATCCTGAATTGCGATACGGCCGAGTTGAAATGCTTTCGTCGCCGTGACATCGCCGGACTCGACCCGTTTTGCTGCGGCCACCAAGCGGCCAGGCGCAAGGCGCGCGCCTTCAAGTTCGGCTTGGTTCAACGTCCCCGCTGCGATTCGAACCGATGTCTGAGGCACGCGCTGATCGTGTTCACAGATCTTTCTGGCGGCGTCCAGCCCGAAGTTCGCAACCCATCGCTCTACCAACCAAGCCGGGTGGGCCGACGCATGGGACAGTTCGCCGCCAGTCCTGGCCGAGCAAATCGCGTCGAGACTTCTTCGCGTTCTTTGGGGTGGTTCGCGATCTGGGCGGTCCAGCTTACCAGAGCGCAAAGTTTGTGGAGCACTGCCCGGATGGTCCGCCATTTTCCGCAGGACAGCGTTCACAAATGCCGCCGCCGACTTCTTTCTCCCCCGCTTCACTAATTCAACGCTTTCGTGCACTGCCGCGCGCTGCGGCACACGCTCGAGAAATTCCAGTTGATAGGCGGCGAGACGCAGCGCGGTCAGAACTTCTGCGTCGAGCTTTGCCAATGGTTGAGAAGCACATGAGGCAATGCGCTCGTCCAACCACGACCGCCAGCGGAGAACGCCCATTACGAGCTCAGTGGACAACGCGCGATCAATAGAGAACAACTGGACACATCGGGAGTGCAGCAGGTCGGAGGCGTAGGCGTCCGCTCGCTCGACCTTGAGGAGAATGTCGAAAGCAGCTGCGCGGGCGGGGGAGATGGGCATCCGTCGTCCGTCGCTATGGTTCGCCCAGCCGCTCACCACTTCTTGGCCGATAGCCGTGGACAAAGTCTCTCACGGGCATTCGTTTCTTCCCTTCAGGTTGTACTTCAATAAGCACCAAGGCGGTGGTGCTACCGCACCCGACCAGTAAGGAATTACCGTCAGTTGCCAGTTCGCCGGGCGCCAGTTGCCGTTCCACCGGCGCGGCGGACCATATATGAAAGTTCTTTCCGTGAAAGCTGGTGAACGCGCCGGGCCAGGGTTGAAATCCTCGCAGCCGATTGAGGATTTCTGGGGCCGGACGCCGCCAGTCAATTCTGCCATCTTCTTTTTTCAGGATCGGGGCAAGAGTAGCAGTCGCCTGATCCTGCGGACGCGGCTGCAATGTTCCGCAGTCGAGGTGGCGCAGAGTTTCGACTATCAGGTCTGCGCCAATGCCAGCCAGTCGCGGCGCCAGCGTCTCCGCCGTGTCTTCCGGAGAAATCCCGACTTTCCGCTGAAGCAGAATGTCTCCCGTATCCAGGCCTTCGTCAATGCGCATGGTCGTAACGCCGGTCGTGGTTTCGCCGTTCGCAATCGCCCACTGGATCGGCGCCGCCCCGCGATATTTGGGCAGTAGGGAGGCGTGCAGGTTGATGTTGCCAAGCCGGGGCAGTTCGAGCATCCATTGCGGAATGATGCGGCCATAACCGACGACGATGATTGCGTCAGGGTGAATGACCGTAAGTCGATTGCGAAGAGAATCGTTGTTCCTGATCTTGTCCGGTTGAGTGACCTCTAAGCCGAGTTCCAAGGCTCGAAGTTTGACCGGCGAGGGAGTCAGTTCCATGCCGCGGCCGCGCGGCCGGTCCGGTTGCGTGACAACCAGGGCGACCGTGTGTCCCGCTTCGACCAGCTTTTCCAGGGCCGGGACCGCGAAAGAAGGTGTGCCGCAAAAGCCAAGATTCATTGGGGATTGAGTAATCGGGTGAATTTTGTAATTTCTGAATTAACTGCGCCCGATCTCATTCTTTCAATTGCTGAATTACAAAATTACTCAATTACTAAATCTGTCTCACCATTCACCGGCTTTAATCAGCTTGCGAATCTTGCGTTTGATGAGGTCGCGCTTCAATGCGCTGATGTGGCTGATATAAAGCTTGCCGTTGAGATGGTCGGTTTCATGAAGAAAGGCGCGGGCCAGCAAGTCCTCTCCGGTTTTCTCGTACCATTTTCCGCTCACATCCTGCGCCTTGATCTTGACTTTCTGCGCGCGCGTGACCGGCTCGCGAAACTCAGGAATGCTAAGGCAGCCTTCGGCCTGACGGTGCTTGCCCTCGGCGTAAAGAACCACAGGGTTTACCAGCACGAGCTTCGCCTTGGGGTCATCTTTGAACGTGACATCAATGACCGCCAGCCGTTTTGAAATCCCGATCTGGGGCGCAGCCAGCCCTACTCCTTTGGCCTCATACATAGACTCAAACATGTCTTCGACCAGCTTTTTTAATTCATCATCGAAAACGGTGACAGGTTCGGCCGGTTTTTCGAGGACCGGATTGCCAAATTTAACAATGGGATAAATCATCAGTAAGTTTTTAGTTGCTGCATGTAGCCGCGAAAATTGCGCAAGGTTTCCGGCATGGAGTCGCCGCCAAACTTCTCCAACGCGCAGCGGGCCAAGGTCAAGGCTACCATAGACTCCGCCGCGACTCCGGCAGCCGGGACGACGCAGACATCCGAGCGCTCATAGGTAGCGTTTACCGGCTGGCGCGATGCGAAGTCCACGGATTGCAGCGGCCGGCGCAGAGTTGAAATCGGCTTCAAATAGCCACGCACGCGAATATCTTCCCCGTTGGAAACTCCGCCTTCAATGCCTCCGGCATTATTATGAGCGCGTGTGAAACCTTCGGCGCGGTTGTAGGCGATCTCGTCGTGCACTGCCGAGCCCAGCGAAGACGCGGCTGCAATTCCTGAACCGATTTCGACCCCTTTCACCGCTTGCAGGGACACGACCGCTGCCGCAAGCAGTGCATCGAGCCGCTCATCCCACTGCGCGTAGGTACCCAACCCTGGTGGAACATCGTGCGCGACGACTTCAAACACTCCGCCGACTGAATCGCCAGTCTTGAGCGCATGATCTACTTCCTCTTTCATGCGCTGCTCGGTAGCGTGGTCCACGCAATTCAGGATGATTTCTTCGCGATGGCGCAACGCGGCGATTTGCTCCCAGGGAACATTGGTGTTTTCCTGCGTTGCCCCCCCAACGGAAGTCACGTGGCTGAGGACTTCGATTCCCAGCTCACGCAAGAACAATTTCGCAACCGCACCAATGGCTACCCGGGCTGCAGACTCACGTGCCGAAGCGCGCTCCAGAACGTAACGGGCCTCGGGAAAGTTGTATTTCAATGCGCCGGCAAGGTCCGCATGTCCCGGGCGCGGTGCAGCTACTTTCTTATGCTTGGCTGGATCGCCTTGGCTGACCGGAAGCGACTCTTTCCAGTTCAGCCAATCTTTGTTCTCCAGCAAGATCGCAATCGGCGAGCCGATGGTCATGCCCTGCCGCACTCCGGAGAGAATATGCGCGGTATCACGTTCGATCTTCATGCGCCCGCCGCGGCCGTAGCCTTGCTGACGACGCCAAAGTTCGCGATCCAGAAATGCCTGATCAATTTTCAATCCCGCAGGCATGCCGGAAAGAAAGGCGATGAGGGCCTCGCCGTGCGACTCGCCAGCGGTGAAGTAGCGCAGCATGAAGTCAGCATTGTAGCCGATTGAGGAGTATTCCTCGTGCCAGCAGGCGCGGACTGTGGGTGAGCGCAGGGTAAAGCTAAGAAGCGAGAACCAGCAGAGCCGCAAACCGCAATTCGAGAGAACCGTTAATAGACGGTGGCGCGAAAATCATACGGGAAACTCTGAGGAGTCCGGGTCATAGCAGGTTCTTATGGTAATATGTTAGTAGTATGAAAGAGAAGACTTCTATCACACTTTCAAAAGACGTGCTCGCTGGCGTTGATCGCATTGCGGGATCGAAGAAGTCGCGGTCAGCTTTCATCGAAGCCGTACTGGCCCAGTACCTGCGCCGACAGAAGCGGGCACGGATTGAGGCCCGTGACCTTGAGCTTATCAACCGTGCCGCCGAGGAGCTAAACGCCGAGGTGGAGGACGTGCTGGGCTACCAGGCAATGGACGAGTAGCGATGAGGCGAGGAGAAATCTATCGTGTTCATCACCCGGACGATGATCCCAAGCGGCGCCGAAGCTTCGCTATAGTTTCCCGTCAGATTCTCATTGACTCCAGATTCGCGACTGTCATCTGCGCACCGATATTCAGCCGTGGGCACGGATTCTCGACCCAGGTGGCGGTGGGTGTAGAGGAAGGTCTGAAACATGAAAGCTGGATCCTCTGCGACAACCTGGTGAGCCTGCGCAAAGCACAGCTGACCAGCTTTGTCGGATCGCTCTCGCCGGCCAAAATTTCAGAACTGAATCGAGCACTCAAGATCGCGCTGGGGCTCGAGTAGGAAAGCAAGCTTGGCATTATCGCGGGCGAGGGCGCGGGCGCCACGCCCTATTTCATTCCGTTGGGATACACCAGAATTTTGCTGGCTTCTCCGGTCTTCAATCGTCCCATCGCCCGGGAGAAATCTTTCATGGCAATGCGGTCGGTGATTACGGGATGCAGGTCGAGCTTGCCGGCCTTGAGCAGCGCGGTCATCTGATACCAGGTCTGGTACATGCGGCGGCCATTGATGCCCTGAATTGTAATGCCTTTAAAAATGATGTCTTCGGAAAAATTCAGCGAGACCGGTTTGGAAGTAAGGCCGAGAAGGGAGATGCGTCCCCCGCGGCGCACGATGTCGAACGCGGTTCGAATGGCGTCGGGATGGCCGGCCATTTCGAGCACGACATCCACGCCCAGGCCGCCGGTCTTTTCCATCACGAGCGCAGTCGCGTTTTCTTTCGAAGGGTCGAGCACGAAGTCGGCCTTCATCTCTCTGGCGAGGCGGCGGCGGTGCTCGTTGACTTCAATGGCGAAGACTTGAGCGGCGCCCACGGCTCGCGCGACGGCAATGGAAAAGAGCCCGATGGGGCCGCAACCGGTAATGGCGACCGTTTTGGCAGCGATCTCGCCCGCCAGCACAGTGTGAACCGCATTGCCGAGCGGATCGAGAATGGAGGCGTACTCCTGAGGAATCGCCGGGTCGAGTTTCCAGATGTTGGACTCAGGGATGACGACATATTCGGCGAAGGCGCCGTCGGCATCTACACCTATGATTTTTACGTTCTGGCAGATGTGCCCCTCGCCAGTCCGGCATTGCAGGCATTTTCCGCAGGCAACGTGCATTTCGGCGGAAACGAAGTCGCCTTCTTTCACGCTGGTAACTTCATCTCCGTAGGCCGCCACTTCGCCGCAAAACTCGTGGCCGGGAATCAGAGGAGGATGAATGCGTCCCTGCGCCCAGCGGTCCCACTCATAGATATGAAGATCGGTACCGCAGATGGAAGCGACTTTGACCTTCACGAGTACATCGGTGCGGCCGAAGGCCGGTATCTTGACTTCGCGAATCTCCGCGCCGGGCGCGGCTTGGGGCTTTACCACCGCCTGCATTGTGTCTGCCATGGATAGACCCGTCAGGAAGCAGAATCAAAACACAAAGCCATAATTTTAGCACCATGCCTGTCCCGACCTTCCTGAAGGCTCACTGCGGCAGCCCCCACCTTCCGCACCAGCTCAGGAAACCGTGGGTCGGAGTGTAGGGAATCGAGCGTGTAGTCAGTTTTCAAACCCATGGGCTCAACATCGTGATTCAGGAGCACGATCAGGGTCTAATGAACCATAGAAGCTGAGATACAGAACGCAACCGACAGGCGGGTGAGGTAACGCATACTGGTCCTCCGTGCGGGCGAACACCGCCAGCATCCGGCAGTGTCCTAAACTTTTTGTGGCATACGCTTATCGAAGTTTCCGCCGCTCGCAACCTTATACTCCTCTGACTTGCCGCGAGGAATGCTCAAAGTTTCCCAATCTCCGGAGCGCAGGTGTTTGCAGAGAAATACGATCTGGCCGATATGCTGGGCGTAGTGCGCGATCTGGCGATTGATTGCCTGCAACACGGTGTGAGGTTCGCCGCGAATGGTTACGGTCCGCAAAACATCTTCGGGCTTCAGACTTTCGATTGTACCCAGCACGCAGGCCCATCCCTCTTCCCACCAGCTTGTTACATCCTCCCGAGTGGTGTCGGGACCAATCTCAAATTCGCGATCGCGGAAGCGGTCAGGCTTTTCGCCGTCGGAGGTGAGAAAGTCGGTAAACCGCGAGCGCATGTTGCCGGCGAGATGCTTGATAAGTATAGCCACCGAATTCGACTCCGGGTCGAGCGTGGCGAAAAGTTGCCGGTCGGTGATCTGCGCGATGGCGCGTTCTGCCATGCGTTTGTGCCCGCGAAACTGGCGGCGGGCCTCCTCGAGATATTGGGTTGCGAGATCGTTGGACACTCTATTCTCCGAAAAATCAGCTGACTGGGTTCACCGGTGGAACCAGCGGGTATGGTGCAACCGGAGCCGCGGGGCCAAGCTCCAGCTCCAATTGGAATCCGCCCACCCATTTGGCGAAGGCGTTGTAAAGCAAGGAAGCGATGGCACCGCCCACGAATCCCATGAGTCCGTAGAACACAGGCATAAAGATGGCGATAACCACGCCGACGATTCCGGCAAATGGAGTTTTCTGTCGTCCGGCCACCGATCCCAGCAGGCCGATGAGGAGAAATAGCGGTGTGAAGAGCAGTCCCAGGCAGCCATAGATTAAGCCCATGATTCTTGCCACAGACAACACTCCGACTGATTTCACTGTGTGCATAGGTAGTCCTCCTCTGAGTTCTCCCTCAGCTTCCAAACCGTGGGCTCTTCGGCGAAAAGCGATTCTACGCCAAAAAATGTCCCGCGGAGTGTGCGCGATGACCCTTCCTAAGCGTAATTCCCTACAGCGTTTTCTGCACAACGAGACCTGCGGAGCCGGGCATCTATTGCTGCGTTTCTTGACTATGGCTCCTCTATCACCCCCCCCAACCGAGCTACCAGAACCCGAAAGGACATACAGTGACAAGGGCAGTGAGTTTTCAGCAGATGCGAAAGATGTGCCGGATAACGGCAAAGGCAGCGCCAGTACTGGCGCTTGCGTTTTCCATCGTTGCCTCCTTCCCGGCGGCAGCGCAAACCTTTACAACTCTTTACGGCTTTACCGGTGGGACGGATGGAGGATATCCCTTCGCGGGCGTAATTCTCGATCCGCAAGGGAACGTTTATGGAACCACCTACCAGGGAGGAGATGCCAATTGTGATGCCAATAATCCCGGCCTGGGCTGTGGAACCGTATTCGAGGTGGATTCCAGTGGCGCCTTCTCCATCGTGTACGCGTTCACAAGCACCGCCGATGGGTACCCGTGGGCAGGCCTCATCCGGGACAAATCCGGTAATCTCTACGGCACCACGCTGAACACGGTTTTTAAGATCAGTTCTTCGGGGGCCTACAGTGTGCTTTACACGTTCAGCGGAGGAGCGGACGGAGGCGACTCGCGGGCAAACCTGGTGATGGATCAAGCCGGCAACCTTTATGGCACGACCATGCAAGGCGGCGACCTGAATTGCGTTATTGACAATACCGCCGGCGGTTGCGGAGTTGTATTCAAACTGGATCCCAGTGGCAAGGAAACGGTGCTGCATACGTTCCATGGTCCCGACGGAGGCTACCCGGCGACCGGCCTTACCCCCGATGGCCAAGGCAACTTCTACGGAACCACGTCTGCCGGAACCGGGGCCGCCGGCGCCGGAACTGTGTTCAAACTGAACCCAGCCGGCAAGTTCGGAATCGTGCACCGATTTGGTGGCAGTACGGATGGGTATGAGCCAGAAGGCAGCTTGATCATCGACCCGCAAGGTAATCTATATGGCACAGCCGTTACAGGCGGCGGAGGCTCACACTATGGGACGGTGTACAAGATTGACAAGTCCGGCAACGAAACCGTTCTCTATGCTTTCACTCTGAAGGCCGATGGTGGACTGCCATACGGAAACCTGGTCCGAGACAGCGCCGGTAACCTCTACGGCACAACCGAACTGGGTGGTGACTTACCCTGCCATGGCGATGGTTGCGGCGTCATTTATGAACTCAGTCCCAGTGGCGTCGAGACTGTATTGCATGATTTCGAAGCCACTCCCGGTGAACTTCCTCAGGCTGGGTTAGTGATGGCCGCGTCCGGAACCTTGTACGGGACAACCGCGGGTTACGAATCAAACTTCGGATCGGTGTTCAAATTCGTTCCATGAAAGATAAGGACATGTGTGGCCTGCGAACGGTGGTCGAAGATCATTGCTCCGCAGGCCCCCACGCTCCTGCACCCGGAGTCTCGATCCGGATGCGATCTCCTTTGTTCAGCCTGATGTTGAATTTTCCCGGCAGCTTCTGGGATGACCCGCCGGTACGAATGACCGATGTCATGCCGGCAAGCCCGCAGCCTCCGCCGTGCAAACCATAAGGCCCCCGAGACCGCCGATCGGAAAGGAGAGTAGCTTCGGCATCGGCGAGCACTTCAATTTCCCGGATAATGCCATCGCCGCCGAAATATTTTCCGCGTCCTCCGCTATTCCGCCGCAGCGAGTACTCGCGCACCCGCAGCGGATAGGCATGCTCCAGCGCTTCAGCCGGAGTGTTCAGAGAATTGGTCATATGCGTATGTACGCCGGCAACGCCCTTCTTGCCAGGTCGCGCTCCCATTCCGCCGGCGATAGTCTCGTAGTAGGCAAAGGGATCGCCGTTTCGGGGATCAATTCCGCCGATCGTAAGGTTGTTCATTGTGCCGGAAGCGGCGGCGGGAATTCGTTCCGGCATTACTTGCGCCAATGCGCGTAACAGCACGTCCACAATCCGCTGCGAAGTCTCGACATTGCCGCCGGCGACGGCTGCTGGCGGGCGCGCGTTCACTACAGTTCCCGACGGAGCGATTACTCGAATTGGCCGCATCAAGCCTGCCGTCGCGGGGACTTCCTCCGACAAAAGGCAGCGGAAGACGTAGAAACAGGCGGAAGAGGTAATGGCTTCGACCGCATTGACGCTGCCTTGCACTTGCGGATCGCTTCGGGTGAAGTCAACTGTAACCGTGTGGGCCGGCCGCCCTCGCCCGCGGTCTTGCGGTCCAGCGAGGTTTCGAAATGCAATGCTGACGGCGATCCGAACGGGTGTATCGCTGATGCCGTCATTGTCCAAGAAGTCCTCGGCCTGGCAAGTTCCGGCCGGCACGCCGGCGAGGAATGCGCGCATCATGTCTTCGGAATAATCCAGCAATTGCCGGGCGGCGTTCCTGGCCTTCTCCAGACCATAGCGCCGGCAAATCTCGCGGAGGCGTTGGGCGCCGGTATGACAGGCAGCGATTTGCGCTCCGAGATCGCCTTCGCGTTCCTCCGGAGTGCGAACATTGTTCAGCAATAGGGCCAGAACATCGCGCTGCATTCTTCCTCGCCGCATGATTCTTACCGGAGGGATGCGCAGCCCCTCCTGATAGATCTCCCGGCAAAGTCCCATGGACCCCGGATATGCGCCTCCCACGTCAGCGTGGTGCGCTCGCGAAGCAAGATAGAAATCCGGTCTCCGGTTGTTCCTGGAGAAGTAAAAGGGCGCTACGAGGGTGATGTCGGGCAAGTGCGTACCGCCGCGGAAGGGATCATTCAGTACAACGACATCGCCCGGTTCTAGCGCAAACTCAGCGATCGAGGCCTTCACCGACATAGGCATGGAGCCCAGGTGGACGGGCATGTGATCGCCCATAGCGATGACTTGACCCTTGCCGTCGAACACGGCGCAGGAATAATCCCGGCGTTCCTTGATGTTGGGCGAGAACGCCGTCCGGCGCAGCGCCGCACCCATTTCCTCCGCTATGGAGTGATAGATGTTCTTGAAAATTTCGAGCTCAATCGGGTCGCGGCGCATGAGCGTTGAGAGCAACTGGCTGCAGTTTACGACAGCAGGCTGCCTGGAGGTCGGACGGATGCTGCCGATTTGTGTTGACAATTGCCGCTATGGCACGCAATATCTTGGGGTAGGACGCCGACCGCTACACGATAGTAGGGTGCTCCTGCACAAGCTGGATCAGGAACAAGGGAAAATTCTTCACGGAGGAGAGATACAAATGGCGACAAAGAAGAAAGCGGCTAAAAAGAAAAAGAAACACTAACCGGTCAGCCAAGCGATTTTTACCCGAGCCTCAGAGAGGAACCTCCTCTGAGGCTCTTGTGGTTTGGGCAGAAGGCAATCTTACAAAGGCCCCCAGGGCGGAAAATCGGGGTTGTCGCCGGGGTCGCGCCGTGCTAGAACCTCAGAGAGGAAGATTCCGATACTCATGACCTCTCCGAACAAGGCCTCCGCTAAAACGTCCATTGGCAAGGCCGCCGATGTAGTGATCCCTGAAAAGCTCTATTTCCGGATCGGAGAGGTGGCGCGTCTGTGCCGGCTGCCCGCTTACGTGTTGCGCTTCTGGGAAACCGAATTTCCGCAGCTGAAGCCGGTAAAGAGCAGTACAGGCCAACGCATGTACCGCCGCAAAGATGTTGAGAACGTCCTGCACATCAAGCAGCTTCTTTATGAAGAGGGCTTCACCATCGCGGGCGCGCGCCAGCATCTGCGGTCCGAGACAAGAGGCGACAAGAAGCAGGCGCCGCTCCCATTTCCACGGCGACCCGGCGCAAACCTGAAAAACGTCGAGCAAGGACTCCGCGAAATTCTCAGCATGCTTGCAGCGCGCCGCTAGCGGCCTCGTGCGCCGGGGCCGGGAAGATCACAAGCCACGCGGAACCCGTAATCCGCATATTGGAATTGCGGCGGAATGCTGGATCGTGCCGCACATCGTGTCAGCTTGACGTGATGACGCCAAGAGCCTCCCCGCGATGCGCGGCGGATGCCGGTTTCGGGGCCGTGCGGGTTGTGCGCCGGAGAAATCGCGTAGTACTCCGCCTGATACCAATCGCTGCACCACTCGTGCAGGTTCGCGCAGATATCGAAGAGTCCGAAACGGTTGCGCTCGCCTTTACCTACCGGCTCAGGCCCGGTCTTCCATCGAGTTTCGTAGTTGGGCAGAGATTGCGGCGGATCATTGCCCCACGGATAAAGCAGACCATCAATTCCACCGCGCGCTGCCCGTTCCCATTCCGCCTCGGAGGGCAGGCGATAGCTCAGGCCGCTTTGGCTGGTGAGCCATGCACAATACTGAGCCGCCTCAAACCACGAAACTCCCGCGACTGGCTGATCAGGACAATTAAAGTTGCGATCATTCCAGAACGGCGGCGGCCGAAAACCTGTCGCGCTCAAAAAGAGCCCATAGTCGGCGTTCGTAACCTGGCAGGCTGCAAGCGCGAACGCGTCCACCCAAATGCGATGAACCGGGCGTTCGTTGTCCTGGCCGATAGCAGAACCCATCAGGAACCAGCCTGCGGGAATGCGCACCATCAGCGGTTCGACGGCATCGGTTAACGATTTAATTGGCGCAGCCATGAGATAAGCCGAGCCTACCATAGAGCGGTTTGACCCGGATCGAAAACGATGACAGAGCGTGGGCCGTTCGCGAGGCTTCCGCAAAGCGCCATGAACTGATTTTCATTCGACAAAGCGTGCTCGCGGCTGCGGTTGAATTTCCAGATCAGTAATACCAGGATTTGTCTCTGGCTCCTGCTAAAAACTGCAAAGCCGCTCGCAGGGCAGAGTTTCGCGGTGCCGCACGATTTTAGCGGTGCGGACGGCAACGAATCAGCGGCGGCGCTGATCTAGGCAACCGACGGTAATTTCTATGGGACTACGCAGACGGGCGGCTGGACCGGCGATGGCAACGTATATCGGATGACCCCCGAGGGCACGGTAACAACCCTTCATGTTTTTGGCGCTTCCGATGGCTGGGATCCCGCGGCAGGTCTGATCCTGGCGACCGACGGAAATTTCTACGGCACAACCTATGCCGGTGGCGCGAATGGAGATGGCACGGTTTTCGCGATCACGCCTGCGGGTACCGCACATGTGCTGCACAGCTTTGAGGGAACGGACGGCGCCAATCCGGGGGCCCCATTGCTGCAAGCAACGAGCGGCGTTTTCTACGGAACAACGGCCACGGGAGGAGCGAATGCTGACGGCACAGCTTTCGAGATGAGCGTCGGCCTTGCGCCATTTGTGAAAACCAACCCCGCAAGCGCCGCGGTAGCGACACGAATGCTGGGCAAAAGGTTGCGGGGTGGGACTTGCCCACCTCGCATGATACTCCAGGGAGTTTGGCAGGCGATGGCGCCCGCCCCACAAAAACGCCCACCCTTCTAACATCACGAAGGGTGGGGCAGCCTGTTCTATCCAATGACACCAGGCCCTGATTACACCAAGCCCTGGTCGAGCATGGCATTGGCGACTTTCAGGAAGCCGCCGATGTTGGCGCCGTTCACCAGATTGCCCGGCGTGCCATATTTCTCGGCCGTTTCGTAGCAGTTCTTATGGATGGCGATCATGATTTTGTGCAGCCGGTCGTCCACTTCCTCGCGGGTCCAGTTCAAGCGCTGGCTGTTCTGCGCCATCTCGAGTCCGGAGGTCGCCACGCCGCCGGCATTGGCGGCCTTGGCGGGCCCGTACATGATCTTGGCATCGAGAAACAGCTTGGTCGCTTCGAGCGTGCTCGGCATGTTGGCGCCTTCGGCCACCAGCTTGCAGCCGTTCTTGAGCAAGTTCTCAGCGTCTTTCTTCTTGATTTCATTCTGCGTCGCGCTGGGGAAAGCACAATCCGCCTTGATGTTCCAGATCGGGTTGTGGTCCAGTTTGACGTCAGTGGGCATGAACATAGCTTTCTTGAACTTCTCGGTATATTGACGGATGCGTCCACGCCGCACATTCTTGAGGTCCATGACCCAGGCCAGCTTCTCGGTGTCAATGCCGTCGGGATCATAGACTACGCCGTCGGAATCAGAGAAGGTGACGGGTCTTGCGCCCAGTTGCAGCAGTTTTTCAACCGTGTACTGAGAAACGTTGCCGCTGCCCGAAACCAGGCAAGTCTTGCCTTCCAGTGTGTCTTTACGGGTCTTCATCATCTCGGCGGCGAAGTACACGCAGCCATAGCCGGTGGCCTCAGGGCGAATCAGCGAGCCGCCCCAGGCGAGGCCTTTGCCGGTGAGTACACCGGTAAATTCATTGCGGAGACGTTTGTACTGGCCGAACAAATAGCCGATCTCGCGTCCGCCCACGCCGATGTCGCCGGCGGGAACGTCGGTGTCAGGACCGATATGACGGCAAAGCTCGGTCATGAAGCTCTGGCAGAAGCGCATGACTTCGTTGTCGCTCTTGCCCTTGGGATCGAAATCCGATCCGCCCTTGCCTCCGCCCATGGGCAGCGTGGTGAGAGAGTTCTTGAAGACCTGCTCAAAGGCCAAAAATTTCAAAATGCCCAGGTTCACAGACGGATGAAAACGCAGTCCGCCTTTGTAGGGGCCGATGGCGCTGTTCATCTCGATGCGGAATCCGCGATTGACCTGAATGTTGCCCTGGTCGTCGAACCAGGGAACGCGGAACATGAGAACGCGCTCCGGTTCGGTGATGCGCTCGAGAATTTTTGCTTCGATGAATTCGGGATGATTTTCCAGAACCAGACGGAGAGAATCGAATACTTCCTGCACCGCCTGATGAAATTCCGGCTCTGCCGGATTCTTGGCCTTCACAATTGCCATCACTTCGTCAATGTAGGCGGCCGGAGTCTTGATTCCGGTCGAGGTCATGGTAACGGTCATAATGTTGTCCTCCAGAGTTTTCGCTCTTTGATTGAAATACGATGAATGCTGATGCGGCTCAAGGCAAACTCAACCGAGTCTGATTCTCCATCGGGACGGCTGATTTTACTGTGACCATTATCACTCAAAGCTGTAACGCAAAACACAACCTTTGTTTTCAACAGGCTGGCAGTGTCGGTCCCGGGTCAGGCTGGAGGCCTCAGCGAAGATAAACGAGGAGCACCACTATGGTCGCAGCGACCATGAGAAAGGCGGCGATTGTGTAGAAATGGGATTGCAGCCAGCTGGTTTTCGGGGGTTCGGCCCCCAGCTCCGATAGCAATGCCGGTGCAGGACGACTTTGGGCAGGCGACTGGCCTGGTTGCTGACTGCCCTGGGCCTCTTCGCAATCGAGGCACAAGGTGCGTCCCTGGGAAACGGGAAACCCGCACGCGCTGCAGGCCTTAATGTTCAGGCGCGATCCTGGCACGGGAGCCGCCGTGAGCATTTCAGCCGCGGGCTTGGTATCCGGGGTATCTTTCGAATGCGGCGCAGCCTCTTGCGCGACAGCAGAGGCAACCCGGGGAGTCTGGTCTTCGTTTTCGCAGATATCTGGCGGCGCCAACTCCGGAGCTTCGGTGATTTGCCGCATCGCCCGCTTCCCAGCTTCCGCATGTTCCAGGGCAACCAGAATCATCTCTCCGAGGCGTTCCAGTGCAATGATGTCGCGCTCCTCAAATGCGTTGGGACGGTCGGCCAGTAGCTCGAAGACGCCGATCACTTGTTCGTTTCGAATCAGGGGCATCACCATAACCGACCGGATACCTATGCTGCGGCAACTGTCGCGGTTCACCCGCGGATCGGTTTCGGCATCGTCGCATCGCAGCGCCAGCCGGGCACGCAGGCTCTCAGCTGTCAAACCTGACTGGGTTTGAAGTTGAACCCCGACGGTTGGCGCACAGGGCCCAGCCGCGGCTCTGCACACCATTTCATTCTCAGCGCAAAGTCCGATGGCAGCGCCCGATGCCCCGGTAATGAATTGCGCACGCTCGGCGAGCAGTTGCAGGGCTGCCTCCAAATTCTGCTCGGCCATTTCGGCGAGGGATTTTGCTCGGTCATCGCCGGGGAAGAGTACCTGCGGCGGTGAGGCAACCGGAAGAACCCCGGCCGCGCTCGCCCCAACCACGCTTGACAACGGCGGCGGCGCTTCAGGAGAAACGCTTTGCCCCAAGATGGAGTATTGTTCCATCGCAGATCCAGATGAGCATAGTTATTATCGCCGGAGTTCAATACGGTGCAAATAGGCCGGCGGGAACCATGGCAGTGCGAAGGTACAACCCCGAAAGTTTGGGGGTCGCCGTTTGGCCAGTCCAAGCTCTATTCTTGAGCGCTACAAGAGCCGGAAGGCGGTTTTCCGCTGGCAGCCGGACCCTTGACTACCGCAGCCACGATAGCCATGCCCAACCGACAAGCAACGTCGCCAGCGTAACGGGAGCGCCCGCGCGAAAGTAATCCCAAAACCCTATCTCGACATCAGGCCGGGCGGTTTCCACCACAATAATATTTGCCACACTGCCGGTGATCGTCAGATTTCCCGCCAAAGTAGACGCCATCGCCAGAACCATCCAGGCAGTGGCTGGATTTTGGAATCCAGGTATCAATGACTTGAGCAGCATAACTGCAGGCACGTTGCTGACCAGATTGCTCAGCAGCGCTACCATAGCAGTGAAAACATCCAGGCGTTTCAAGTTCCAGCGCTCGGCAAGGGCTAACATCGCGCGGACAATCCCGGCGTTTTCGGCTCCCCCCACAATGAGAAACAAGCCGATGAAAAACACGAGCAGTCCCCAATCCACTTCCTGGTAAAGTTTGCTCGGCTCAAGGGTTCTCGTAATGAGCAGCGCAGCGGCACCCAGCGCGGCCATCATGGCGGGTGGAACACCAAGAAAAAACCCTGCGACGACGGCGGTCACCACGACAGCGGGCTTCGCCAGCCGCGAAAGATCGAGCTCCGGCACGGGGATTTTCTCCGCGCGTTGTGCGCCCAGCGTGGAGTTCTTCATATGTATCCAGTGCAGGATTCCCCAGTCCAGAAACAGCCCTAAAACAGCCACGGGCGTCAGATGAACAAGGAAATTCCGATAGCTGATTCCGGAAAAGGACCCGATCAGCATGTTCTGAGGATTACCGGTAATAGTGGCGACGCTGCCTATGTTCGAGGCGGTGGCAATAGCAAGCAGATACGGCAAAGGCCGCAGGCGCATGCGGCGCACGATGGTCAGCACAAATGGCACCATCACCAGGCACACGATGTCATTGACAAAAAAGGCGGAGAGAATTCCGCAGGTGAATATCACCGCGGGCAGCAGATACGCAGGTTTCAAACGGCGCAGCACAAATTCCGCATTCCACTCGAAGAAGCCGGCAAGGTGGAGGTTTCCGACGATCAACATCATTGAAAACAGCAAAACGAGGGTGGAAAAATCAATAAATCGCAGGGTGTCTGCCGGACTTACAATGCGGACTGCAACCATCGCGACCGCGCCTATAATGGCGGCCCCCGGACGGTCAACCTTGAGGCCGGGAAACTTTCCGATAGCGAAGACCAGGTAGCTGGCGACGAAGATAATGTAGGCCGCCGCGATAGGTGCATGAGTGGCTGCCGCACTTGGTAGAAACAGCTCCACTTGCAGCAGGATAGCAGGACGAGTGCGATCCCAGCCAAGCCTAGTCCAAATCCGCCAGGGCAGAGAACGTATAGCCGCCGGTAGGGTTCAGCAAAGCTACAATCGTCCGAATTTGACCGGAGCTGAAAGTCAAGGATCCGGTATCCAGGAACGCGAATTGGGTTCCAGTGGTTGTGAAGAAAATCTCATAGCCCTCGCCGGCGGTGGTGCTGGTTGCAGTGAGGTCTTGGTATGCGGATGCTGTGCCAAAAGCGAGACCTGTCACGGTGGGTGAAGTTCCTCCGATGCCCGTGCCAGCTACCACCACATAGACGTCCGATGCCCCAACCCCAGGAGCGGCCTGTACGAAGCGGAGCTGAATATCACCCGAGGCCGGCGCAGTGTTGTTGTCCGTGAGGACCAGCGAGGTAAGATTGGCTGCGTAGTTGTAGGCAATCACGGTGGTCTCCGTGTTGTTTGCCAGATTGACCGACGCGGAAAGCACAGACGTAGATGTGCCTGTCAGGTCTAACTGGACCTGATGCGAACCGGCATCGAGAGTGAAGTAGCCCGTGTTGCCCTGGTAAGCAAGGTTACTGGCCATGATCTTGCCATCAACCAGCACATCCAGGTTGGTTTCATCCGGAGAGGCGTGCATGATCCGGAGTTGTGCTGTGCTCGAGTTTCCACAACCAGCTGTAAAAAGCCATCCAGCCAATACAACTAATAGTGCGCAAGACACGAACAGACGGCTCAGCATGCGAGCTTCTCCGCGAAATCAGGTGGTTTGATGCGCTTGTCCGCCGGGGGACAACTCATCTAAACACATTTTGGCGGGATTAGGCGGCTGAAAAGGGAACCGATACGCATTACTGCTGTTTTAGCCAGTCAAGAAACATCTGCTCAATCGGTTTGTCGTATGCCATCATCACGTGGCGGATGGTGTGCCCGCTGACAAAGTGGCATACTTCTTCTGCGAAATTCTTGGCGTGATCGCCGGCGCGCTCAAGCGACTGAGTCATAAAGATGACTTGCAAGCTGGCCTGACGTTGCGCACTCTCGGGGTTCTCGATATGCCGCAGAAAGATCAGATTCCGCAGTCGGTCCATCTCTGCGTCGGCGCGCAGAACATCCACCGCTTTCTTGACGTCGCGCGTGGCAAAGGCTGCGCCGGCATCGGCAAGCATCTTTTCGAGCACGGTGGCCATGTGGGTCAGGTCGCGCGTGTCCTGGGGATCGAGTCTACCTCCTGCGGCCTGCGCGCTGCTGGCAAAACTGAGCAGCAGATCGCCGATTCGCTCGAGGTTAATCATGGCTTTCATGCAGGCGAGCAGTTCTCGAGCTTCGCGTTCGGTAACCTGTGTGATGGCCGCTGTGACTCCAGAATCAATTTCCTGGTCCAGGGCATCCAGTTGCTTTTCACGTTCCCGCAAGCTGTTAAGCAGAGGAGCGGAGCCGGTGGCAATCCCTTCCGCAGCAGCGCCGGCGGCCTCCTGAGTCAGCCGGCAAGCCTCGATGGTGCGTTTCACCAGGTGCGGATGCGCGGGCTCGGCCGCGGGTCCCTGTGCGATGGCAGTACTCATCTCCGGCTCCCTGCGCCTGCGTAACGGCAGCGGCAAAACGGATTTGCTCACCAGCCGCCCATTTGGACGGATAATCACAGCACCAGCATAGGTTCATTTGTGGGCAGCTGGGTTAAAAGCCTGTAAATATTTTGGGGTGGTTGCGCGATACCGCCGCCGCTTTTCCGATCAGGCAGAGACGCGGGGAGACACAGGCAAGGTGAAGAGAAAGGTGGAACCGTGATTGAGCTGGCTTTCTGCCCGGATGGTTCCCCCATGAGCCAGTACGATGTGCTTGGCGATGGCCAGTCCCAAACCCGTTCCTCCGGATTCGCGGGAGCGGGCTTTATCCACACGGTAAAAACGCTCAAACAGGCGAGGCAGGTGTTCTGACGAGATCCCGGGCCCGTAGTCGCGCACGTAGAATTCAACTCCCCGTTCCAGGGGCCGGGCTCCTACCACTATGCGACTGCTCCCGTGGGCATATTTCAATGCATTGTCAATCAGGTTGGAAAATACCTGATGGATCGCCTCCTGGTCGGCCATCACCGGTTCGGGAGCGGAATCTTCTATCTGCAAGTCGACGCCATGGGATCGCGCCTGTTCTCGAAGGCTTTGCACCGCCTCTTGCAGCAGCTCCCCAGGTGTCACTGGTTGGGCATCAAAGCGGTGCTCGCCTGATTCCACTCGCCCCAGCGTGAGCAAATCCTCGGTCAAGCGCGACATACGGGTCGCGTTCTTGCGGATGATTTCCAAGAAATCACGCACGTGATTATTCTCCGGAGCTCCGTCCAGCAAGGTTTCCGTATATCCCTGGATGGACGTGAGTGGCGTGCGAAGTTCGTGGGACACATTGGTGATAAAATCTCTCCGCGTTTTTTCCACCCGCTCAGTTTCCGTGAGATCGCGAAGCACGGCGACCGCGCCTCCACCGGGCAACGGCGCTGCCGTAACATCAAACGTGCGCCCGAGAACGATCGATGTGGCCCGGCTGGCAAAAGCCGTGTGCGCCTGACTGGCGCCGCGCACCACGCGAAGAAAGTCCGGATCGCGGATGGTCTCGACCACTGGCGAGTTCAGCCGGGTAGGTTGTGGCATCAGGTCATCCATTGTGCGGTTTGCCCACTGTACCCGCTCATCGGGCCCGATGGCGATCACGGCATCCTGCATGCTGTTGAGAAGGGTTTCAAGCTGGTGCTGGCTGGTTTTGAGGGCCGCAAAATTTTCCTCTAGATGCCGTGCGGTTCGGTCAAGAGCGGAAGCGACCTGCCCGATTTCATCTTCGGAGCGGGCGTCAATGCGCGCCCCAACATCACCCTTCGCTACGCGCCCGGCAAAATCCACAATCCGCCGCAGGCGGCGAGCGGTCAGTTCTGCGGCAATCCCGGCCACAGTCAGCGCCACGAGAAACGCCATTGCGGAGCCGAGGAGCAAGGCCCGTCCCAGTCCTGTAGTGGCGGCCTCGATATCGGAGAGTGGATACGCCAGCCTCACCGCGCCCCCGGAAACCGGAGCCGCCACGTAGAGAAACGGGATCCGAAGCCCGCGGCTCTCCCGGACATCGGTTCCGACGTCGCCATTCAAGGCCGTACGCAACTCCGGCTGCGCAGAATCCTGAACCGCCGAAGCAGACAGTTCAGAGTCGGCCAGGACTTTACCGGAGCTATCAACCACTGTGGCTCTTGCTCCCGCAGCCTGCGCCTCCTGGGAAACGATGTCCTGAAGGGTGTGCTGGCGGTCGCTGTTGACCCGAGCCGCGAACATCACAGCCTTTTGCTGAAACTGGCGCGTGATCTCGCGGCGCAAGGAGCTTTCCCAGGCGCGGCGGATCGAAAAATCCAGCATTCCGGTCACCGCCGCGATTACTACCGCAAGGGTCGCCAGCAGCTTGAAGAAAATGCGATTTCTCACTTCGGGGCCTCGAAGCGGTAGCCGGCGCCACGCACGGTTTTCAGATAGCGGGGATTTTCCGGATCAGGTTCAATTTTTTCCCGAATGCGGCGTACGTACACATCCACGGAACGGGGCGTGACGTAGGCGGTGTCACGCCAAACCGAGTCCAGCAGTTGATCGCGGGTGAAGACTCTGCCCAGGTGGCGCGCGAAATAATCGAGCAGGCGAAACTCGGTGGCAGTGGTAGTCACGGGCTGGCCTCGAACGGTCAGCGTCATAGCGCCCGGATCGATTTCGATGTCGCCGACCTTTGAAGGCGTCAGCACGAGCGGGCGCTCAAAGCGCCGCAGGACCGCCTTCACTCTGGCGACTAGTTCGCGGGGGCTGAAGGGCTTGGGGATGTAGTCATCGGCGCCTAGCTCAAGCCCTAAAATGCGGTCCGCTTCCCCACTTTTTGCAGTAAGGAAGATCACCGGGATCGAAGCGAGAGAATGCGTTTGCCGAATCAGCCGGCAAAGTTCCAGCCCGTCCCGGCCGGGAACCATGATATCGAGAATGAATAGAGCGGGGTGCTGACGCTCTGATTCCGTCACCACCATATTTCCGGCAGGAAACAATTTCACGTTGAATCCGGCGCCTTCCAAATGATGGCGTACCAGCCGGGAAATATCGGGATCGTCTTCCACCACAAAGATGCTGGGTTTCACAACGGTATTGTAGCCAAGGGGCGCGAAGATTGCGCCGTTTGTAACATGATTGAAACAATCAGTTGAGGAGACTAATGGCGCACCAACCCGGCCGCTGATCAAGACCTTCGCAGATCAATGCGAAGATTGCCCGCACTGTCAATCCGAAACCGCATTCCGGGGGGAATGACCGTCGTCGCGCTGTACTCGGTAACGACAGCGGGTCCGGAATATCTTCTTCCTTGCCGCAGCGAGTTACGGCGGTAAAGCTTAGCAGGAACCATGCTGTTGTCGAAATAAGTCATAACAGTTTCGGCCTCTTCTTGTTTGTTGGCTTCGCCGCGTAACAGCGGTCCGGTTTGTGCGCGTCCGAGGTCTGGCGGCCTCATCACCGCCCGTAAGCGCAGGGTTACCAATTCCAGGGGGCGGTTGCCGTAGATATAGCCGTAACGCCGCCGATGTTCACCAGCGAAAGCTTCAACCAGCCGACGGGTGTAAGGAATGTTCAGTTCGTATCCCTGGCCCTTATAGCGAACATCGATGCTTGCGTCGTACTTGATGCGGCCTTGCCATTCTTCAGAACTGAAATCCTTCCTGGCTCTTGTCTGCAGCGCCGCGAACTCTTTCTCCAAGCGCTCGAAGGGCAGGCGGGCAACCGCCTGCAAAAGCACACTGCGCGAGTAGTCCTTCACGATATCGCTCACCAGAATCCCATAAGCGGACAAGGCTCCGGGAAGCGGGGGCAAAAGGACGCGAGGTATTCCCAGCGCAGTTGCAAGTTCGCAGGCGTGCAGCCCTCCAGCACCGCCAAAAGCCACCAGCGTAAACTCCCGCGGGTCATAGCCACGCTCGATGGAGACGACCCGAATGGCCCGCTCCATGGTGGCGTTTACGACTCGGACCAACCCAGCGGCGAACTTTTCGAGGGAAAGTGGGCACGAATGTTTAGCCAGAAACTCGGCGACCAGGCGACGGGTGCGCTCAAGGTCGAGGGTGAAATCACCTCCGAGAAAGTGAAGCGGCTGCAATCTTCCCAGAATTAAATTGGCATCGGTAACCGTAGGCTGACTTCCGCGGCCGTAGCAAATCGGGCCGGGATCGGCGCCGGCTGATTCGGGGCCGACTCGCAGAGCTCCAGCAACATCGAACCGCGCGATCGAGCCTCCCCCAGCGCCGACGGTGTGAATGTCGAGCATGGGGACATTGACCGGCAAACCTGCAATCTCTGCCTGATTGCTGGGGCGGATGTTTCCATCCACCAGCGCAACATCGGTTGAAGTACCACCCATGTCGAACGAAATCAAACGGTCGAAACCGCTGCGGTTGGCCATCGCCGCGGCGCCAACCACGCCGCCGGCCGGCCCGGAAAGAATGGTACGCACCGGCTGATGCGCCGCCGAGCGCAGCGAGGTAATTCCGCCGTTCGACTGCATCACGAAGACTCGTGCCGATGATCGCGTGGAAACGGCGCCCTTGCCCAAACGCTTCTCAAGAAGTTCAAGATAGCTTCGCATCACGGGTTGCAAATAGGCATTTACGACCACAGTGCTCATGCGTTCGTACTCGCGAAACTCGGGCACAATCTGATGCGAGACGGATAAGGGCAGGCGGAGCGACTGGAGCGCCTCGGCCACGGCGATCTCATGCCTCGGGCCGGCAAAGGCGAAGAGCAGGCAAATGGCTATCGATTCCGGCGACGCTTCCCGCAGGCGATCCGCAATTACCCTCAGTTCCTGGGGAGAAACCGTCCGCAATATCTCACCATCTGCCGCAATTCGTTCATTCACTCCGAATCGCAACTCGGCAGGGACCAGCGGTTCGACACGATCGAAAAAGAAATCGTAGAGCCTGGGGCGCGCCTGGCGTCCGATCTCGATGGCATCTTCGAAGCCCGCGGTCGCAATCAGCGCTACGCGCGCGCCCTTGCGCTGAAGCAACGTGTTGGTGCCGACGGTCGTGCCATGCAGCAGGACAAAGCTGTCGGCCAAGCCGATCTTTTTCAGCCCCTCGGCGATCGCCTCGGAAGGATCAGAAGGCGTCGAAAATAACTTGAGTATCCGGATTCGGCCGTTTTCCACCCACACGCAGTCGGTGAAGGTTCCGCCCGTATCAATGGCAATGCGGAATTGTCGCACGCGTTTCGGCATGAGCCTGCGGGAGGATTAGGGTAGCACGCGGGAGTATAGGCGTCATCCGCAACAATCCCTTGAGGTTGGTCGCGAGCTTTACTTTATTCCCAGCTTCGCAATAAATTATCAAGGCGTCCGCTTTGTCTTACGACCATGCCCAAAGCAAAACGCAGCAAGACGCCGCCTGCCGCCGACCCAAGGCGGAACATGTTGCTGGCGACCAATCTGCTTGAGAGCATTCCTGACGCGATCGTCGCTGTAGGTCAGGACGGCCTGATTCTACAGGTGAACTCTCAGACGGAGGACTTATTTGGCTACCGACGCAATGAACTGGTGGGTCAGCCCATAGAAATGCTGGTGCCAGAACGTTACCGGCGGGAGCACCACCGGCACCGGCAAAACTTTGCGCACAGTCCGAAAACGCGAAGGATGGGCGTGGGCCTGGATCTTTTCGGACGACGCAGAAACGGCTCGGAGTTCCCCGTCGAGATCAGTCTCAGTCCGGTCAATCTTGATGGAGCGGCGTTCGTGTTGAGCGCCATCCGTGACATTAGTGATCGCAAGAAGATTGAAGCTGAGCTGCGGGTGGCTCACAAAGAACTGGCAGAGAAAACGGCGGCGGAAATCGGCGATTACAGAGCGCGGCTGGCCGCGATTGTCGATTCTTCGGAGGACGCGATCATCGGCAAGGACCTTGACGGCACCATCATCAGCTGGAACAAAGGGGCGGAACTGATTTACGGCTACACCGCGGCGGAGGTCATCGGCAAACCCATCACCATTCTTATTCCCAAAGACCGCCCGGACGAAATTCCCAGAATTCTGGAGCGGATCCGGAGCGGTGACAGTGTGGAGCACTACGAAACGGTCCGCGTAACCAAGGAGGGAAGACATCTGGATATCTCGGTTTCGGTGTCTCCCCTGCGAGACATAAGCGGGCAGATCGTAGGCGCCTCCGCCATCGGGCGGGACATTACTTCACAGAAGCGCACTGAACACCAGTTGCGCCAGGCCCAAAAGATGGAAGCGATTGGGAGGCTCGCAGGTGGAGTGGCGCACGATTTCAACAACATCCTGGGTATCATCAATGCGTGCACGGAGTTTTTGCGCGACCGGATCCCTCCCGGCACCGGCCCGCGGCAATACCTCGACAATATTCGCAGCGCCGCCGAGCGGGGCGCCTCGCTGACCCGCCAATTACTTATCTTCAGCCGGCGGCAGGCAGTGCAGCCGCGCGTTCTCGATCTAAATGAGAGATTGAAGGAAATCAGCAAGCTTCTACGGCCACTTATGGGAGACGACGTTGAGGTCGTAATCCAGCCGAGATCACCGTCGGCCCTGGTTGAGGCTGATCCGAATCAATTGGACCAGGTGATCCTGAATCTCGCAGTCAACGCGCGCGACGCAATGGCCAAGGGAGGCAAGTTCATTCTTGAGACCGGCCCGGTGGATCTTGACGAGAATTTCGCCCGCCAGCATCAACCCATGACACCGGGCAAGTACGTAATGCTGGCGGTCAGCGACACTGGTACGGGGATGGACGACGCTACCGTAGCGCGGATCTTCGAGCCATTCTTCACGACTAAAGAGGCGGGCAAGGGAACTGGCCTGGGTTTGGCCACAGTGTACGGGATCGTCAAGCAAAGCGGGGGACACGTCTGGGTTTACAGTGAGCCGGGACGGGGAACCACCTTCCGGATTTACTTGCCGGCCGCCGACGACAAGCTGGAATCGGCAGGCAAGCCCGAGGTGGAGGCGGTGGTCCCTAAAGCCAAACGGGCCACAATCCTGCTGGCGGAAGATGACGAAATCATGCGCGGCCTGACCCGGCAGCTGCTGGAGGAGCATGGCTACACTGTCATCGAGGCAAAGGACGGCAAGTCGGCAATGGAGATCGCTGCCTCGCGCAACGACCTCGATCTTTTGCTCACCGACGTCGTGATGAGGGGTATGAACGGACCCGAACTGGCCGCGCAGCTCACTAAGGCGAATCCGGCACTCAAGGTTGTCTTTATGTCAGGCTATACCGGCGAGTTGATTGCCGAACGGGAAGCTCTGGAACAAAGAGTCACGCTGCTCGAAAAACCTTTCACCCGCACGGCCCTGTTGACTACCGTCCATACCGCCCTCCAATGAGCGAACTGGCGGGTGATGGGGATCACACACAGTGAGGGGTCAAATCACTCAGCTGCCCCATCCTGGCGCGATGGCCTCCGACCGCGCGGTTGGCCAGATGCCGCAGTAAGTATAGTAAATTGTTTAACTTGCGAGGACTTTCAAGATTGGATAAAACTCACGAAAGACTGGCACATTGTTTGCCTTTTCCCCAAGTGTGTTAAGGGAGGCAATCATGGCAGCGACATCGGTTGCGGTGAACAAAGCTGGCGGTCCAGTCGAAAACAAATTCACGCTTTCGCCTGCCGTTTGTAGCGCAATGGAAGGGGTTGAATTAACCACCAGTTATCCGACTGGCGCAGTTCTGTTTGCCGAAGGGCAGGGTGCCCGCGGAGTATTTATGGTCCGACGGGGACGAGTGAAACTTTCTGTCTGCTCCCGCGAAGGCAAGACGCTGATTCTGAGGATCGCCGAGGTTGGCGAGATGCTGGGTGTAGCCTCCGCCATTTCCAGCCGTGAGTATGAAGCCACTGCAACTGCCTTAGAGCCCTGCGACATTTCCTTTATCCGGCAGAGCGACTTGCACCGTTTGATGCGGCTGCACCCCGAGTTTGCCCTGCACGTAACTCAGCACTTAAGCCAGGACTACACCTCGACGTGCCGCGAGATCCGCGACCTAATGCTCTCTGACTCCGCGAGCGAGAAGCTCGCCAGGCTGCTGGTAGGATGGCTTGATCAGAATGCCAGCTCGCAACATCCCGACCAGATGAAAATGGCTCTGACCCATGAAGAGATCGGACAGATGATCGGCTCGACACGGGAAACCGTGACGCGTCTGTTGGCCGGGTTCAAGAAGCAGCACCTCATCCGGCAGAATGGCTCCACGCTTGTCATACCGGACCGGATGGCGCTGGAACAGTTGATCCCGGCATAGCTTAAGCCTCGCGTTGTCACCTGAAGCGAAGCCCAAGAGCGCTAAGGCGAGTTTTTCGGAAGCTCGGGTCGAGGTCATTGCCGCGAGGAATGCCGGCGGAACTTGACTCAGGTTTTATACTTTGCCGGACGTTAAGGCTCGATTCTTTGGCAGGCGATACCGCGCTCTCCGAGTTTTGCCGTCGGGCCTTCGGAAATATTCGACCCGCGATCCGCGATCTACGGCAATCTTCGCGCACTTGTCGAAAAGCTTTGGTGTCAAGAGGATTCGGGCCAAGCAGGCGCACACGCCAAGGATCTCCTCCCGCGAACTCGAGCCGAAATCAACTACGACAATCGCGGGGCAGTGGGATGAAGGAAACCGTCTCTCATCAAGATAATTCCTGTCGCGACTAAGAAGGACACAACCGGCTCTCCGTGCGTAGCCGGCATTGTCTTCACCGGCCTGTTTGCTGCTTTTGGTTTCATGCGCCGTAACCACGTTCGCACCCAACTTGCGCAACAGTGATGTGGCAAGCGCCGGGAAATTCTCATCGGCGTAGAAACGCGTCTTTGCCTTATGCGGGCGGTAATCAAGGATCTCTTCGGCTCCGCTCGGGTTTGGCACCCTCAATCCCGTCAAGTTAACGACCGTAGTCCAATCCATATCAGCTCATGATCTTACACCTGTAGCCGAGCTGTGTTCAGGGATCGTTTCTTAGGCATGGCAAGACCTTGAGCTTGCGGCTTGAACTTCCGGCTTGGCGAACCATCACTGCCTGGCGATTTCCACGTCTGCGGTGGGCGCCTGGATGTTCATCGGTTCGTTCCAGTCCGAATAAGTGGTCATCACCCCGCCGGTACCCATCACGACTTGCAAAGGCAAGTGAGTGGCGGTGTCTATGCAGATCGAGTAGCTCATCTTGCGGCTGGCCATCGGATTGGGAGCGGGCGCATTCTTGTCTTTCTTATCGGGATGACTGAACTGAACGCGCCACTCCTGACAGGTCTGGCCGTCGATCTTGATGAGCGGGCCGCGAATGGGTATTGCGTTACCTTCATCTACCAGCTTGGAAAGGATGACGGTCACGTCGCGGCCTTCGTTCAACATCGCCCAGGGGGCTCGCGTGCCGGGATTGTCTCCGCAGGGATAAAAATCAGGCGTTGCGGTTGATTTCTGCCAGGCCTCGTCGCGGCTCTTGACATAGGAGTCCGGGCCAATGCGGACGGCCTCATAGTGGCTGCTGCCCAGTTTGCCGGTCATGTGCTCATGGTCCGGGCAGGCCACTTCGGCGGTGGTGACCAGAGGCTCGCCAGGATGCATGCGCATCTCGGTTTTCATGCGCCAGGTTTTGGCGGCGTTCTTGGCCACAACGGCCTGATGAATTTCCGCCTTGCCGGTGACAAAGATTGCGCGGACGGAGGCCCAGGTCCGGGGAAACAAGCCGACGTCGAAAGAAGCGTTAGGGAAGGCCGACCCCTGCCGGTTACAGGCAGTGAGAAGGGTTAGAGTTGCGAGAAAGGTAATACTGAGCAGTTTCTTTTTCATAATTTCCCCCACAAGGGTCCCGTTCAACGCACAGTTACACGAAAAGGAAAGAGCAGCCGATGGGCCAATTCAAGGAGCGACCGATATAAATATCTGCTGTGGTTTCAGTTGGTTGCGGGCTGCGCTTATTCTTGGAGTCACGGCTTCATGGCATACATAGCGGGATATCACCCGCTTGCGGCGTGCTTTCACCCGCGAATGGCGTGAGTGAGAGGCGCATTGGGTACAATGCGAGCGTCCGATGTCCCTGCGAAGCCATGCGTTGCGAGTGGTCGAGTCGCCGGTGTGCACAGTGGGGCTGCAGGTGTTACTGGTGAGCGTACCGGCTGTACTTATTTTGAGTAGCGGAACGGCGGTGGTAGATCCCGACAACTGGTGGCATTTGAGCACGGGCGCGTGGATGGTGCGGAACCGTACTGTGCCGCATACCAATCCATTTGCGGGCTGGGCGCAAGGTCGACCGTGGGTCGCTTACAGCTGGCTTTACGAGTTGATGCTCTCCGGCTGGTTCCGTGCGTGGCATCTGCGCGGGCTGATTTTCTTTGAGCTTGTGCTGGCGATGGCAATCATCGTTGCTCTGTTTCGGCTGCTGCTCATGTTTCAGGACCGAGCCTGGAAAGCCGCCGCGTTTACCGCCATTGGAGTATTCGTCCTCTATCCAATTTTCGCGCCCCGGCCGTGGATGTTCACCGTCTTGTTCTTCATCCTTCAATGGCACATGATTCTGCGGGCGCGCATTTACGGCAAACTTGGCCGGGCCTGGTGCATCCCGCTGATGTACATCGTTTGGGCAAACATCCACGTGCAATTTCTGTATGGCTTGTTTGCGCTGGGAGTCGCCGCGGCGGAGCCGTGGATTGCGCGTTCGTTGGGCTACAAGCGGCAGATATTTGATGAGAAAGTCACGCTACATTTGTGGGAGGTGTTTGCCGCTTCCGCGGCTGCCACGCTGGTCAACCCGTATTTTTTTGGAGTTTATGGCGTGATCTGGGACTATATCCACCAGGCGAAAGCCTTCAACTATATCGATGAGTTGCAGGCGCTCGACTTCCGGCGAGTGAAAGATTATGTCGAACTGCTGCTTGCATTGGTCACGACCTTTCTGATGGGATGGCGGCGCCAAGTGCGGCCGTTGTTCGTGATCCTTCTGGGAGCGGCAGTTGTTACCGCGTTTCGGGCGGAACGCGATTTATGGTTCCTAGTGTGCGCCGCCCTCCCGATTGCCGCGCTGTTGAGCGCGGAGAAACCGAAGCCTGCGGCGCAGATGCTGCCGTGGCAACGGGCGATGGCGGCAGTTTTGGCGCTGCTGGTGGTTGTGGTCGCGGCTGCCCGCATTGACTTCTCTGAGGCGAAATTGCAGAGCATGGTGGATCAGATTTATCCCTCGCGGGCGTGCGAATTCATTGCGCGGAACGGCCTTTCGGGGCCGGTGTTCAACAGCCTGGGATGGGGAGGATATCTGAACTGGCGGCTGCCGCAACTGGGCGTGGTCATTGACGGCCGGACGAATTTATACGGCGACGCGCACCTTGCCCAAACCGTGGACACGTGGGACGGCAAAGCGGCCTGGATGTTCAATACCGACCTTGATAAAGCGAATCTGGTGATCGGAGACTCGGTCGCGCCCCTGAGTTCGATTCTTCGCGGATCGAACAAATTTCATATTGTGTACGAGGATGATCTGGCAGTGGTATTCGTGAGGAATCCGGAAGCCCGCTAGATCAATATCTGGCCGACTTGTGGTCATTTCCGTGGCACATCAGATTGCAGGTGCCGTGGCCCACACCGTTGCGAACATACGAGAGCTGACCGCTGCTGTTGGGCGAGACGATGCTCAAATCGAAATTTAGCAGCATGGGCGAGGAAGACGCATGCGGGTCATGGCAGGTGGAGCAGGCCGCGCTCGCCTGTTGCACATGCTCCCGGTGTTTGAAGCTGCGGTCGAGCATGATGCTGCCTTGCACGTCATGGCATTTGTCGCAAAGAGCGTAGTCGGCGAGCGTGTAGGGCACGCCGCCTATGGATTTGCCGGGCATCGCCGGAGCAGGCTCTAGCATGCTTTGACGCTCGAGCAAGTGGGGAATATTAGAAGCGTGGGGCCCGGCGGCTTCATTGGTGCCCAGGCCAAGGTTGCGGCCGGTGTCGCTGTTGTGGCAATCGGTGCAGTAGATGTAGCTGGCGGATGAGAGCGAGCGGTTGGGAAGCGCCGTACCCCCGGGAGAAACCGGCGCAGGGCGCAGGCTGGGCACTTCCGCTCCGGGGCCGCTCGACAAATTGGCCGGACGAACTACGGGATGGAATGACGCCCCGAAGGAAAACTGGATGCGGGTATTGTCGCGGTTCGGATTTCCCAGATCGAACTGCCGTTGCGGATTGCGTCCGAAGCCGATGCCGCCGGTGCCAGTATCCATGCTTTGGGGTTTGTTGGCGCTGTCGCCGTGGCATTTGAAGCAGACTTCATATTCGTTGTTGGCCGTGAGCAGAAACGAATTGGCCTGCGATTGCCCTTTCACTCCCAGCAGCGGGCCGGCAAGGAGCGGCGGCTGAGCGGGCATGGGATTCGAGTAGTGCGCATTGTGGCAATCCACGCACTCAGCGTGACGAAGCGCGCCGGGACTGGTCTCCGGCATGGGATACAAGATGGAGGACGGTCCTTCGGAGGCGTCATGGAGGCCGGAGACCTGGATCGGATGCCGGTAAATCTTGACGAATTCATTCTTGATGTTGATGGTGGTGACCGATCCGTCATGGCACTGATAGCAGGTGTTCTCTTCCGGCAGCTTCAGGAGGCGTTGTGCGACTTCGGCGGAATGAGGACGGTGGCAGCTCTCGCATCCGTTTTCAGAGACACCGACGTAGCCGGTATGCGCGCCCTGGCTCTTTGTGTAGCGCAGGTTTTCGGCAAGATCTGGAGGGTGAGCATGGGCCGAAGCCATCCATCCTTGTTCGTGATGGCAGCTTTCACAAAGGGCAGATGAATTGTTGGCTTTGACCAGAAACTTGTCCTCGGTGGGATCTATGGATTCCTGATGAGGATCGTGGCAACTGGTGCATTGCACTTTGCCGTTGGGATCCAGGTGCACAGGATCGCCGGGCGGAGGGTCGTGAATCTCCGCGGTCCGTTTGGGCACAAAGCCAAAGGGATGATCATCGGTGAAGCCTTTGCCAGCGCCGGCGAGATTGGCGGGAGAACTGGCTGGCAGAACATAGCTGGCGCCCTGAACGAACTGAATCAGGCCGTCGTTTTCAGTATCGCCGAGCGCGATGGTGCCGTCGTGGCAGCTCAAACAAAGCTTCGAAGAATCCTGCGGAGTAATCGGGGTAATCGTGGACTGGAGGGTACTGCTGCTGTAGGTGGGAAAGTCCCGCTGCGAGAGCTTCTGGTTCCAGATCATCGGCCCCGACGCCGCGTTGTGCGGCGTGTGGCAGAAGATGCAAACGTCCTGCTTGGAAGCAGAGTGAATCGCAGCCGATGACGTGCTGCGAAAATCGTGTTTGGTGTTGACGATGAAGCTCTTGCCGCGGTTTGCCGACTTGACCGCGGTTCCGGCCGCCGCCAGAAGCACCGCGACGAAGATGATTCGCCAACGCATCAGTGCGGGCCTCCGGCTTGCAGCATGCCAACGGTTGCCTCGGGGCGAATGTGGAAGATTTCCACGCGCCGGTTGTAGCCGTCGGCTACATAAACTTTGTTCTCACGATCAACCGTGATCCCGGTTGGCAGGAAGAACTCGCCTTCGGCGCTGCCTGTGTGGCCGAAGAAGAATTGAAGCGTCCCATCCGGACTGTAAACCTGGACGCGGTCATTACGGCCTTCGACGACATATACGCGGCCCTGAGCGTCAAGCGTGATGCCTTTGGGCTTGTCGAATTCGCCGATGGCATCTCCGAGGCGGCCGAAGGCGGATAAGACCGTGCCATCCGGATCAAGGTGCTGCACGCGGAAGTTGAGCGAGTCCATTACCCAAAGCGTGCCGTCGGGAGCCACACTGATGTGAGTGGGATAGTTGAATTCAAGGGGACCGTCGCCGGGCTTTCCGAAACGGTTGAGAACCTGGCCATCAAGCGTCAAGACCACCAGGTTCATGGCAATGGTATCAACCACGTACAACTTGCCGGCCTTCTTATCAATGGCGATTCCAGTGCAGCGTTTGAAGATGCTTTCATCTTTGCCTAGCGCGCCCAGAGTGCGAATGAATTTGCCCTCCGGATTAAAAACAAAAATGCGAGCGCGGACGGAATCGGAAACGTAGATCTTTCCTTCGGCATCGGTGTCGATCCCGATCGGGGCCGCGAAAGGTTCGCGATCTGGAGCACGCATGGTTTTATATTTCTGACGCACAGGGTCGAAGACGTGGACCACGCGCTGGCGAGTGTCGGCCACGAGGACGCGGCCCTGGGAATCCACGGCAACTCCGTAGGGCATCATGATGGAGCGCTTGCTATCGTCGAGACCGACGATTTTCTTGAGCATCTTCTTGAAGAAGCCTGGCCTGGGGGTCACGTCGGCTGCGCTGCGCAATTCCCCGACCCATTCCAGTTGAGGTGGAAGGATGACCTGGGGCGGCTTGGACTCGGCGTCGCTTGCGGGCCATGACCAAAGCAAGGCAAACGCCAGTAGAACGCCAGCCAGGCAGAGCAACCGTTTCCGCAGATTGGTGGTCCGGCCCACGCCTTTCCTCATCAAAAGAAGTTAAACGTTCTAAGAATGCGGAACCAGTAGCGATTGATTCCCAGCCCGCTAGGAATGTTACTTTCTACGATCGAAGACTGGATATTGCCGAAGCCGCCATCGACACTGATCCTGCCGATGTTGTAGCGCGCGCGAATTTCCCACAAACGATAATTCTGAGTGGAAGTGAGCAGCAAGTCATCTTCTTTCCGAAAGTATGCGCCAACTTCCAGGTTGTTTCTCGGCCTGAGGGTCGCGTTAAAGTTGGTTGTTTTGCTGGTGATATTCAAAAGCGGAGTAGCGATCAGTTGCGAGACCGGCAAGGGCACTGAGATAAAGAATGAGCCGAGAAGCGGATTGGGGAAAATGGATCCTGAGCCGTCGTTCAAGCCACGGCTTGCGGTCAGATGAAACCGGCGGTGCTCGATCTGCACCATATAGTTGTTGTAATCGCGCTTGGTCTCGCCGGAAATATTGAGAATATCAATTTTCCCATGATCTACCCCACCACTCAGGCGGACATTCCAGAAGCGCGTGGTTTCGGCCTGGCCGCCGTAAGTGTTGACCTGACTGAAGCCGCCGATCTCCTGCACCAGATTGAGGCGATCATAGCGATAAGAGCCGCGCAGGTGCACTTTCCTCACGTTGCCCCAGCCGGCATCCGCGTCAATGTTGTTGGACCAGGTTTTTCCGGAGTTGGCAAAACTGGTTTGCAGCGTGTTCAGGTAGCCGGTGTAAGTGGCGGACAAATCCAGACCGCGCCAACGCTTAATGGCGCTTACACCGGAATAGGACTCAAGGAAAGAGGTCTCAGATTCGAGCGTGCTCGAAAACGGCGTCAGTTGTTCGTACAGTATGCCCTGAAAAACCCGAATGGGCTGCGACACCTGATAACTTATTTCGGCACCGGCGCTTTCCGTATTCAAGGTCGGCGGATTCAGGATACTTACGCCGGAGGGGTTGTCGGCGAGAGTGTTGGTTTCATTCAACCGGGAAAAGGAAAATGTATAGTGAGAGGCCAGCTTTGTTGTGTGCTGAACCTGCAAGTTACTGGAAAACAGCAGGGTGTCGTTCAGCGACGTGCCTTGGCCGAGGAAGTCAAAATCATAGTGCTGGTCATACACGCTGTTGCTTAGTACGGCCTTTCCGCCCCAGAACGAACGGAACGCCCGCCCCTGGAAGGTTCTGTAGTCTTCGGTGACGCCATTGCTGAAGGCCAGGCTTCCCAGGCTGGTCTCATCGAACCTGCCTAAGTCGAAGCCGGCGTTCCAGAAAAAGCCCGCGGCTTTGTCATTGGCCTGCAGAGAAAAATCCGAGTTCTTGTAACTGGTGTTGGAAATAGAGGTAACCAGTTTCACATCGTTACTGTTGTCGTTATAGGCCAGAACCAGATGCGGCATATGGGGCAAGTCAAGCGTCCAGGCAGCCCGAAACTGCGAGATATCGCTGTTCGAACCAAAGAGATCGTCGGATGTATTGGCGCCGGTGCGCTGATAGAAAATGCTCAGAGGGTAACGGCTGCTCGGCAGGATCTCCACGTTTGCCCCGCCGCCGATTACGCCATTGCTATAACCTGCCTGATTGATCGAGTTAGCACCGTGCATGAAATTGAAGTTGGTATCGAAGGTAACAAATTTTGGATCCATGACGATGCCACTTAAATCCATGCCTAACTCGCCGCCGATTGTACTGCTGGGAGAACTTGGTTGTGTTTCAGGGCCTACGGTGGGAGTAAAAGTGTTTCCCGAGAAATCGAAACCCATGGTGCTGCGGAGGTGCCAGCCTTGGAGGTCCTGGGCGGAACAGGTCGGAATCAACGCGAGGAACGTAAGAACGGCTACTACCGCGAAGGTCCGGATTGTTTTGACCCACCCCATAACTCGCTCCGTCCGGTTCCCTTGCGGGAGAAAATCTGGAGAGGCGCATGAGCGCCTCTCCATTGGTTTTTACAGATGGCAATAGGTGCAGAAGGTCCCGCTGGCTTGCGTGGGGAAATTCTGCTCGAATATGGAGGACGCACCGTTGTGTGCATCATGGCAAGTCCAGCATTGTAGCTTGCCGTTCTCCAGCGGGACAGCTCCCGCACCATCCACGGACCACAGTGAAGCCGGGGCCAATACGCCAGCCTGTGGAATCCACGCTGCGTTGTAGTAGGTGAAATTCACGGGGTGGGTATTGGTCAGGTCCCGGATAGTGGAGGTGTTCGGCATGGTCGTGATGCCGGTGCCGCCATCCTGCGGATCGTAGTAGAGCTTGCCGTTGAGGGTCGTGGCATCGGCATAGTCGTAGAACGATGCGATGGCCACAGTACCGTCATGGCAGCTCAGGCACATGTTGCTGGTCTGGTAGGCGCCGGTGTTAAGCGGGCCAAGATCAGCGATGTCGGTTCCATAGCTCTGGAAGATGTCGCTGGTGTAGACGCCATACGAGGTCACTGACGACAGCGTATGGTTCCAGAGTAACGGCCCGATATTGGACGGATAAGTGCTGGCTGACACCTTGTGCGCGATGTGGCAGTAATTGCACAGCGCGTACGAGTTGTAGCCGTATGACGCAAAACCAGCGCGAAGGTCGTGCGCTGAGTTAATGATGGCGCTCTTCGAAGGCTTCGTGGCGAAGCTCATTGAAGTCACCATCGCTACCATCAGCAGGACCAGGCCGATTGTTCTTGCGTATTTCATAAGGCCTCCCGTTTGTTGAGTTGTACAACCCTTACTTCTGAGTGAGCAGTACTGCTTTCTGCGGAGCACCGTTGTGCACAACAGAACTTGTGTCCGTTCCCGCATCTCAATTTCCTCCCAGGAACTGGAAAACCTGGACCCGACTGTTCAGGCTGTCGCTGACGTACACGCGATTGTTCTTGTCAATCGAGATCGCCAAAGGCACTTCGAACTGGCCCGGCTGCGTGCCGGCGCTGCCCACGAACATCAAAATGTGGCCGTCGGGAGTAAAGATCTGAAAGTTGTTGAAGGCTGCATCCACGACCCAGATGTTGCCCTCGCGGTCGAAGGCCAGCCCCTTGGGGCGGACAAACTCGCCGGGGTGGTATCCCTGGCGGCCGAAGCGGCGAACGAACTTGAAATCGGCGGAGAAGACCTGAACCGAGCAAGTGTCGGTATCGGTGACCGCGAAGCTGCCGTCGGGGCCTACTGCAATCCCCACCGGGAAATTAAATTCACCGTTCTTGATGCCACGCTTGCCGACCTTCGTCTCAAGCGCAAGAGTGTCGAGGTTGAAGACAAAGACCTGATGAAGGTGCGAATCCACCACGAACAGCCGGCGGCGGGTTTCGTCGAGAGCCAGAAAGGTCGGATTCTTCATGCCGGCGTCGTTTCCGATGGTGGCGCGGGCATGTAAATCGGTATCGAACTTCATCACCATGTGAAGCGTGGCGTCGGCGACATAGAGGTTGTCCTGCGAGTCCACGGCCAGGCCGATGGGAGTTTGAAATGTGACGCCCTGGTCACCGCGAAAGCGGGTCAGCTTGTGATTGGCCTTGTCAATGATGAAAACTGTCGCTTTTTCCGTGGACGCGATAAACACGCGCCCCTTCGAATCCGCTCCAACACCGGCGGGACGCTTGAAATGTTCAGGGATGTTAGGGTCGGGATTGCCGACGACTCTATCCACCCAGGTAACTTTTTTCTTGGGCTCGACGTCGAAATTGTTCGAGTAGATCTCCAGGAACTTGACGCGCGGCTTATCGGGCGGCAACGGCCACACCAGATTGACCGGCTGTTGGTTCGCGGCCTGAGGCTTGTCCTTGGCGGCGCAAAGCTGAGGCATCAGCCATGCGCCGATGAGGGAAAGAAGGACGAACATCAAGGATTGGCAAGCTCGTTTTGTCATGGCTAATTCGACCCCTTGTTCTGCGCTGCCGGCGGACGGTCCGGAGTCTGCGACTTCTTGATCCGGTCCTGCGCTTCCTTCCGGTTCTTTTCTTCAATGGCCCCGAACTTCTTCTGGTTATCTGCCTGCTGTTTGGCTTCAAACGCCTCGTGGCAGGCCCCGCACACGTCGCCGTTATTAGTCTTGGCGATGACGATGAGCTGTTCTGCCTTCGAGTAATGCGGCTCGTGGCAGCTCAGGCAGGACATCTTGGTTCCGCGGAGCGGATCCGGGACGTCAGCCATGGGATGACGCGCGAAAGGATGCCCCAGCTTGACGGCGGCATTGGGCACGATCTTTGGAATTGCTTCAAACTGGGCCTTGGTAATGGTCTGAGTGCTGAACAGGCTGATGGAGTCGGCCAGTTTTGTGCGCTCGGCGTGGCACTCCAGACAAAGGTTGTTGCCATCCGCGCGAAGCTGCTTAGGGAAGTCGCTGGTATGAGGATCGTGACAGGTGACGCATTGGCCCTTGTCGTAAGGGCCGTGCCGATATTCCTCTTTGGATTTCTCGTGGCAAGTGAAGCAGAGCTGATCTTTGGGCGCAACCAGATTAACCGTGGTGGTCTCGCCCTCGGTCTTTACTTCGTGACAGGTAGTGCATCCCATCGCGATCGCGGAGTGCACCGCCTTACCTTTGGTTTTGTCCTCATGACAGGAAGCGCAATCAGCGTCTTTGGGGAGCGGGACGGGGTGTTCCTCGGCTGCCGCACGCACGGCGGTCGCCGCGCTCACTAGAATTAAGCCCAAAATAATGTTCTGCCAGTACTTCACGGGTAACCTCTGGCAATGGAATGGGCACGTCCGTGGCCCATAAAAGGAAAGGTGTTGAATTTTTCCGCATGGCGTTCGAACTTACGTGTTTACAGTCACTTGGCACCAAGCCAGTGGCAAATGCGCAGAGCGATGCGGCTCAGAACTTCGCGCGAATTGGGCTTTCTCTCCCACCTGAATCGGTGAAAAAACGCACTGAGGCTGATCTTGGAAGACTCAGGTTTCCAAAACGGGAGTTGATGGAAGGGCGGGCTAAGTGGGTGAAATCACAATAAGCCCTGTTTCGCTGCGGGATATGACGCAAATCACAAGCGGCCTGTGATTTCGCCCCACCACGTATCTAATTGAAGCGGAATGATCTTGCTGCGAAAGTGCTCATGGCCGCGAAACTGCTTTTGCCAAGAAGAGCAGGGGGACGAATATGACTGCGAACATCCGCACAGCGTTGCGCAAGCTATGGAACACGCTCAGCGCGATCAAGACGGGCGTTGTCTTGCTAATTCTAGTTGTCATCGTTTCTGCCGCAGGGACCGTGATCTTGCAGCGCCCGGTCACGGATCCGGACGAGATGCAACGGGCCTACTCGCCCCAAGTGCTCAACCTGCTCGACGGACTGGGACTGACCGATATCTTCCATAGCTGGTGGTTCGTCCTGTTGCTTGTGCTGGTGAGCGTGAGCATCGTTGCGGCTTCGATTCAGCGCTTTCCTAATTCGTGGCGATTTTTTTTGCGACCTTATAGAAGTCCAGACGAGAGTTTCCTGAAAGCTCTGGCGAACCAGGTACAAATTCCCATTGGTGATGAAGAAACCGGGCTCGCCGCGGCCGAGCGCGCTTTCCGCCGGGCAGGCCTGAGGCCGCAAACGATTGTCCGGGAAAACAGCTTTGCGTTATTTGGGGAACGTAATCGCATTTCGGAGCTGGCAGTCTATATCGTGCATGCGAGCCTCCTCCTTATATTTCTGGGCGGAATCGTGGATGCGCTCTACGGCTGGCGCGGCTTCATGGCCCTGTCGCCTGGCGAACAAGTGACGCAATTTCAACTTCACGACGGCGTCACGCGAACGCTCCCCTTCGCCATCCGTTGCGATGGCGCTGGCCAGGAAAATTACAGCGATGGCACACCGAAACGATGGTGGTCGGAGCTAGCTGTAGTCAAGGACGGAAGAACGGTCGTGCAGAAGGAAATTGTAGTAAACGATCCGTTGGTTTACGGCGGCATTCGATTTTATCAATCAAGCTACGGAACCACCGGTAAGGTGGACAAGATCATCTTTGGAGCCAGCCTGGCGAGCGGCAAGGGCCAAGCGCAAGAAATAGCGATGGGAATCGACGAAACGGTGGCGCTTGACCCGGACACCTCCGTGCGTGTGGCGGAATTCATTCCTGATTATGTGGTCCGCGACGGCCAGATTTATTCACGCTCCGATCAAGTTGATAACCCCGCTGTGCATCTGGTTGTGGAATCGAAGAGATCGGGAAAGGCGGTGAATGTGTGGCTGCCGCCAATCTCTGGCTTTGAAGAAAATTCACGATCGCCTTACCGGTTCGAAGCGCGCGATCTGAAGATGCGGCATTTTACGGGGCTCCAGGTTTCGCACGAACCGGGGCAGTGGGCGGTTTGGGCGGGGGTTGTGATTATGGCGTTTGGCCTGGGGGTCGTCTTTTATCTGGCGCATATGCGGTTTTGGGCGGTGGCAGCGCACGATCTCCATGGGCGACTCGTGCTGTGGGTTGGCGGGGTTACCAATAAGAATAAGGACGTATTCGCACAACGTTTCCAAGAGCTGGCCCGGGCAATCGAGTCGGAACTCGTTACAGCGCCGCAAGCATGCACTGCATCGCAGGCGATTTCAATCAGCAAGGCATGAACTAAGAATCGGAGAAATGGGATATGGCACATACAAAGGTGGAACGGCAACCAGCTACAGGCACGATGCTGGTAGTGATGGTGGGGCTGGCAGTGAGCTTTATGCTGCTGATGGCGATGTTGAATGTCGCCAAGAGCGGAAACGTCTGGAATGAAGCCAACCTGCTTTACGGCGCGCTGATTTTTTACTCCGCGGCGGGAGCGCTGTATCTGGGCTTTGGAGTCACTGGCATTCCTTCTTATGTACGGTTTGCTTCGTTGGCCACATGGGTCGGGCTGATCGCCAACACCGGGGCAGTGGCGCACCGCTGGTACGAAGCAGGACATCCACCTTTTGCCAGCATTTACGAAATGCTATTGAGCTTTGTCTGGACACTGGCAGTGCTGACACTGATTGCGGAGAAGAAATACGGAGTGAAGATCATCGGCACGGTGACCATGCCGGTTGCAATTGTCGGTGTGGTCCTGATGCAGTTGTTGCGTACGGAGGTGCATCCGCTTGTGCCTGCGCTGCAATCCACCTGGCTGCACGTGCATGTGACCCTGGCCATGCTGGCCTATGCCGCTTGCGCTTTGAGCTTCGCGCTGGCCATGATGTTCCTCATTCAGGACAAAATGGAGACAGAAACATTTCTTGCGGCTACCAGCCTGTTTGGCGTTGCGACCTATGCCGGAATCCTGACGCGGTTCGAGAAGTGGGGCGGGCTGAGCGTAGCGGCGTGGAATCCGGAAGAGAAATCTGAGGTCTTTCTGGCCAAAGGCGTGCGGCTTTTTGTGGTCATCCCTGACCTGGGCTGGATGATGCTGGTCGTGCTTGCAGCCGTGGCTACGCCGTTTGTGCTTTATCTGGTCTGGCGGAAGGTTCAGGACGAGAAATTGATGGGCATAGCCAATCGAGCGATGTTCGTAAGCATCCTGCTGCAGGCGCTTGCCCTGGTTTTCTTTCTGGCGCGGGCGCGCGACGGGCATTACGGATCGCTGGATGCGGAGGGGCTGTTCGCGACCAGCCTCGCGGCGAGCCCATTTATTCTCTCCGGCCTAGTCGGAGGGATATTCGTTTCCCTGATGTATCTGCTGCTGTTGTGGCGGCGCGACGACCTGGAGCGGATGTTGCCTCCTGCGGAAGAGGTTGACCGGATTACTTATAAGACGATTGCCATCGCATTTCCTCTGCTCACCCTGATGATCGCCGCCGGGGCCTATTGGGCGAATCGTACCTGGGGCTCGTATTGGAGCTGGGATCCCAAGGAGACCTGGGCGGCAATCACTTGGCTGGTGTATGCAGGTTATCTACACATGCGCATCACCCGAGGATGGCGAGGGCGGCGCGCTGCGTACTTCGCAATTCTTGGGTTCGCGGTGGTGATGTTTACATTCTTCGGAGTCACCTATCTGCTGCCGGGTTTGCATGCGTACGCCTGATCCCGGTACGAGTGTTGTGGTGAGCGGATGATGAAGTAGGAATTTAGGAATTATGGAGAGCCATTGAGTCCGGTACGCGTGAATTGGCAAATCAAAGCAGTCTTGCCAGTAGCCCTGGTGCTGCTGGCGGGGCTGTTTCTGTTTATTCTGGCGACCGTCTCGCTTCGCGATCCGCAACGTCACATCGTACTGGTAGTGGCGGGGGCTGGTGCGGTAGCCATTTGCGCGGTGGTAATCGTCGTTCTGGCTTACATGATTCATCGGCCCATGGTGGAGCTGCAAGAGAAGATCGAGCAGGTGAGCGAAGGCAATTTGAATGTTGCCGTCAGTTTTTCGCAGCGTAATGATGAAATTGGAGATTTAGGCCGCAACTTCAACCGCATGTTGCAGCAACTGCGCGAAGGCCGCGACGAAATCGAGCGGCTGCACCGCACCCAGGTGTCGCGTGCCGAGCACCTGGCAGCGCTCGGCGAATTGGCAACCGGCCTGGCCCACGAGATTCGCAACCCCCTTGCCGGAATCGCGGGAGTAATCGAGATTGTCAATCGCGACCTGCCGGCGAGCAGCCCGGCGCGCGCGGTGGTCAAAGATATCCGGCTGGAGATCACGCAGATTAATCGCATTGTTACCGACCTGCTGGAACTGGCACGGCCCCATCCTCCGCAAATTCGCGCCAGCGACCTCAACACGACGGTTGAGCACGCGGTAATGCTGGCGCGGCAGCAAGTGCTCTCGAGGCCAATCACAATCGAGCTCTTAAAGGCGCCAGGCCTGCCCGAGGTGGAGCATGACAGCAATCAGATCCATCAAGTGTTGCTGAACCTGCTGCTCAATGCGGTGCAGGCAATTGAAGACAAAGGGTTAGTAAAGGTTGAGATTTCAAAGGCCCAGGGCCTGGCGAGTATTGCGGTCACCGATACCGGACGCGGGATCCCACCGGAGAATTTGCCGAACATTTTTCGGGCCTTCTATACCACGAAAGGGAATGGCACCGGCCTCGGGCTCTCTCTGGCACGCCGGATTGTGGAAGACCACCATGGGCGTATTGAGGTAAACAGTGTGGTCGGAAAAGGAAGCAGGTTTGTGGTGCAGCTGCCGTTTTGTGCGCCTGTGACCCAGGAGATAGCGGTTTGAAGGCGATTCCTTCCTCGTTCGTAGTAATCTATCTAACCGATGGCCTCCCCAAAGATCCTGGTGGTGGATGATGAGCGCCTGATTCGCTGGTCGCTGCGCCAGAAGTGTGAAGATTGGGGCTACCAGGTCATTGAGGCCGAAGCCGGCACTCCCGGGCTGAAGCTGGCCCAAACCGAGTCTCCTGATCTGGTCCTGCTGGATGTCCGCCTGCCTGATATGAACGGCATCCAGGTGCTGGAAAATCTCAAGAAAAACGGGGATGCCCGCGCGGTCATCATGATCACCGCCGATCCGCAACTGGACGACGTCAAGACGGCGATCAAGCTCGGAGCCTACGATTTTGTCGGCAAGCCGCTGGATTTCGACGAGCTGCATGTGGCCATTACCAATGCGCTTGAGACGACCAATCTGCGCAGCGAGGTGCAGACGCTGCGCGGAGAAGTGCACCGGCGCACGGGATATCACAATGTGGTTGCTGTCTCGGCTAAGATGACCGAGCTGATGAGCTTTGTGCGGAAGGTCGCCGCGAGCTCGGCAACCACGATTCTGATTCAGGGCGAGAGTGGAACGGGCAAAGATCTGATCGCCAAGGCGATCCACTACGAAAGCTCGCGCCAGGCGAAGCCGTTTGTGGCCATCAACTGCTCGGCGATCCCGGAAACACTGATGGAAGCCGAGCTTTTCGGGCATGAGCGGGGCGCATTCACCGACGCGAAGCAGATGAAGAAAGGCCTGTTCGAGACGGCCGACGGAGGATCGCTGTTTCTGGATGAGATCGGCGAATTGTCGCCTTTATTGCAAGCCAAACTGCTGCGAGTGCTTGAGGACCAGGTCATCCGGCGCGTGGGAGGGACGCGGGACATGCAGGTGGATGTGCGCGTCATCGCGGCTTCAAACCGGGACCTTGAAAAGGCTGTCCGTGAAGGGCAGTTCCGGCAGGATCTTTATTACCGGCTGGCCATCATTGCCATTTTTATTCCTCCGCTGCGCGACAGAAAAGAAGATGTGTTGCCGCTGGTAGAGTTTTTTATTGAGCACTACAACCACAGGTTCAAAAAGTCAGTGCGCGGCATTACCGACGAGACGCGGCGGTTGCTGGTTAACCACAATTGGCCGGGAAATATCCGCGAACTTAGGAATGCGATCGAGCGGGCCATGATTCTGGAAGATGAGCCGCTGCTTCGACCGGTATATTTGCCATTTTCCGTGGGAGAATCGGGCGGGCTTACGGCTTTCGAGCGGACGACTTCGCCGGCGGATGCCGGCCAAGCGCTGGCTGACGGGCGTTCGCTGCCGAGACTTTATATTCCTGACGGCGGGACGTCACTGGAAGAAGTTGAACGCACAATGGTCGAGCTTGCCATGCGGCAAGCCGGCGGCAATCAGACCCACGCGGCGAAGTTGCTCGACATCAGCCGCGACGCGCTGCGCTACAAGCTCAAGAAATTTGGGCTCATTGGCGGAGAGGACGAGGGCGCCCAGACGGGAGTCGGGGAGGCGTAGTAAGAAGGCTGTTCCCGGCGAGTCAACCGTGTACCCGCTTCCCTAACTATCCCTTGGCATGCTGCTTGGCGCGGGCGATGTATTCTTCGATCTGCTGACGCTGCGGATAATTCGGATTGCGTTCCAGCAGCTGTTCCCAGGCCTGTACCGCGCCTTTGGGGTCCATCTTGCCTTGCCAGCGAACCACGCCGAGGTTGAATAACGTTCCGGGATGGTCAGGGCGATATTTCAAGGCCTCTTCGAAATCGGCGATGGCATGGTCGGCGTCGCCCGTGTACCAGATGGAAGTACCGAGATCGGTGAGCACATCGGAGTTGTGCGGCTGAAGCTTTACCGCGCGCTTGTAGTACTCGATGGCATCAGGAAACTGGCGACCGTCGTAATAGACGTTAGCGATTTTTACGATGGTGTTGAAGTCGTCAGGATTTGTCTTCAAAGTTGCAAGCAAGGGCTCAACCGCTTTCTGCACCATCGCCTTCTGCTGCTCCGGAGTGATCTGCGGACGCGCAGGCTGGCTTTGAGTTTCCGAGTCGCCGGTCGAGGCGGAGGCAGCCTCAGTCTCCGTCGGCGAAGCCGAACCGCGGAACAAATAACCGAGAGCGACGCCGAGAACCAGGCAGAAAACAGCCAGAACATAAGCCTGCGCGCTGGTCCATGCAGCCTGTGTATGGGACGATGCTTGCTCTTTTCGTGACATGGTTTTCAGTGCTCCTTATGGGATATGGCGCCGGCAAGCGCCGTTTCAGGCGATGGCAGATGGAACAGCCGCTCGACCGCTCGAGCCATCTGTTCCTGTTCTGCGCGTTCCGGAAGCTCCTTGAGTTCACGGGCCAGGGACCCTGCGATCTTCTGGGTAGTTCGGGACATAATTGCGGTCAACATGTGGTCCAGGTCCATCGGGAAGGGCCCGTTCTCCTGCCGAAAGGAGTCCAGTTCTTGCCGGCAAATCTGATCGAGCCGCTGGCGTAGGGCAATGATGGTCGGCACCACGCGCTCAGCCATCAACTTGCTGCGAAAACCCTGCGCTTCGGCCAATAGAATTTTTTCCGCTTCAATGGCGGCTGTCTTGCGCGCGTCGGCGTTGCGGTTGACGACATTCTCCAGATCGTCGAGATCGTAGAGAAATGCGCCTTTCACTTCGCGCACGGCGGGATCAATATCGCGCGGCATGGCGATATCCACGATGACCAAAGGCCGGCTGGCGCGATCTTTTATCATCAATTCCACTTCTTCGCGGCTGAGAATGGTGTGCGGGCAGGAAGTCGAGCTGATGATGATGTCGGCTTCCGCCATGTGTTTCCAGCGCTGATCAAACGGGACAGCGGCGCCCCCGAGTTTGGTAGCGAGTTCCACTGCGTGATCAAAGGTGCGGGTGATCACCTCCACGGCGCCAGCGCCGTTGCCGATCAGCCCTTTTGCTGAAATCTCGCTCATTTTCCCGGCCCCGAGCAGAAGGACCCTCTTGCCGGCAATCGACCCGAAGACTTTTTGAATGAGTTCGACGGCGGCGTATGGAACAGAAACGGAGGAGTTGCCGATTGGAGTTTCGTTGCGGACCCGCTTCGAAACGGTGAGAGCTTTTTGAAGCACTGCGTCGAGAAAACGCCCGCTGGCACCGACTTTTTGGGCCTGCTGCCAGGCTTCTTTGACCTGGGAAATGATCTGAGGCTCGCCAATAACCATGGAATCCAAGCTCGATGCAACACGAAAAATATGAAGGAGCGCTGCTTCATCCAGCAGGCGATAAAAGTGCTTCCACTCGCACAGTTTGAGTCCGTATCCAGCGGTGAGAAAGCGGGTCAGCGAGTTGACAGCAAGAGTAATGTCGTTGGCCCAAAAGAAAAACTCGGTGCGGTTGCAGGTGGCCAGCACGATCACTTCGTCAATGCCTTCCGCCTTTTGTAACTGCGCCAACGCCTCAAAGCGGGCGCTCTCGCTGAGCCAGAAACGCTCCCGCACCGCTACCGGCGCCGTACGGTGATTGAGGCCGATGACCATCAAACTCGGTTCCACGGCTACGCCTCCGATAATTCCCACGAATGTTAGAAAAGCACACGGGATGCCAAGAGCAGCGACAGCGGACTTCCATGGATCTATAATGTTATCAATGATATAGAGATCATTGATTGGCTAAGCAGTTGGAATCAAAGGGAAAGCTTGAGGGATATCGCCCTTTGGAAAGAGTGATTTGCCCCGCCTGTTCTAGTTCGGTGGCTGGGATTTGGACTCTGGGTCTTGGTGGGGGAGATTTCCGCGCAACTGCCAGAGAGCGATCACGCCGAGCACCATCAGATTGGGGAAGAGTAACGGAGCCATGGGAGGAGCGCCGTAGATGAAATTATCAAAGGCATGGACGGAGGGGCCACGGAGGTTGCGTACGGCGTGCAGAACGAATCCCCAAAGACCCACGCCGGCTTCGAGCAGCAGGATGGCCGCACACAGATCTACGTACGGGCGCGAAATCCGCATGAGCAGAGGCACGGCGAGGAAACCGATGGCGATGGCGCTTGCCACGACGGGCACCCACTCGAGGGGGTTAAAGAAACCATTCTCCGCGTGATCGGCCAAACTGAAGACAAAATTTCCCACGAAACCTCCAAGCGTGAGCAGCAAAACCCACTGCGCCCACTCCAACGAATCGGGATTCACCATGCGGTTCATGATGAGCAGGAATCCCAGTCCCGCGTAAGCGAGCGGCGCGGCAAAGGGCGCCGAATAAGTGAGGCTACGCAGCGTGCGGTCGTAAAAGAAGTGGCTCTGGAGATGAAGAACTACGCCCGTGACTCCCACCAGAACAGCGAACCATCCGACAAGGTAACCCAGGTCGTTCCAGACTGCGGGCCAGCGATATCGAACCGCCAAGGCCAGAATCAGCAGTACGGGAGCGGTGGCCGAGAAGATCAGTGGGATAAACTCGGTTTCATTGCGGAACTGGTTGACCGAGTGCGCCAGATAGATATCGAAGGTAAGAAAGCCGACATTCAGGATAACGAACCCTTCGATCCAAATCTGCGGGCGCAGCCACCAGCGTTCACTTGCCCCGGGCATGGGCTCTCCTGAGCTCGGCGGCCATGGACTGAAGCTCAATGGTTTTTTGCAACATGGGATAGTTCCCGTGCCACTGCACGAAATCCGCTCCGCCCATGAAAGCGCCGTGCTTGCTGGTGCGCCCGTCGTAGTGCCACAAATCGAAGTACACAAAGTCAATCGGCTGTGAGAAGGGCGGACCGGTCAGAACGCCATCTTTGCGAAGCCCATTCACAAGATCCTGTGCGGCGCGCACACGATCATTGGTACCTGTGACCACTTGTTCCGCCTGGCTGTATACCTGGTCAATGAGCGCTGGAGTGTGGCACTGCGAGCAGACCTGCTTCATCTTGCTTTGAGCAGCGGCATAGTTCGGCCGCTTTTCACTGACGGCGTTTGCGAGATAGTAGGATAAACGCTCCGATGGATCGTGGGTAATTCCGATTCCGTTGATCCCGCTCATGTGGCAAGTGGCGCAAGTGGGGATGAACATGTCGCGAGTGGTAAGAGTTCTTGGAGGCGCGTCAAGGTTCAGCAATCGCTCCTGCGCCTGGAACATAATGCCATGTTTCGATTCTTCGTAAATCTCGATCTGCGAGTGGTCGGGCCCCATGTGACATTGAGCGCAAGTGCTGGGCAGGCGGGCGATACGAACGGAACTGGTATGGCGCGTATGGCAGGCGGTGCATGTGCCGATGGTGCCATCGCTGTTGGGTCTGCCTACGCTGTGGCACTGCTCGCAACCGCTGGTCATCGCCGAGGTTCCCTCGGCTTGCACAAACGGATGCGGCGGGCGACGGGTTCCTCCCGGCTGGTAGGTTTCCGAGAAGTTCACTTGATCAGGGCTCAGGCCCTTTTCGCCATAGATGGCGGCCCAAGCCGGAGCAGCGTGGCGACTGCGAAGAAATTGTTGATAAATACTTTCGTGGCAACCGCGGCAGTTTCCGGCCGTCAGCTTGGTAGACATCACGAAACCGTGATGGTCCTTCTTATCTTGCCCGGCGGCGGGCTGGTGGCACTCCAGGCAGTTCACACCCTTGCTGGCGTGCAAGCTCATTTCGTATTCGTGAACGACCGAATATTGGGTGCGCGCGTGACATTCCGCGCACTTTCCGGTCGCCCGCACCAGTTCACTCGTGGGCTGATCGGTTTCAGATTTCGGCCGGGCACGATTGAGCAGAAAGGCGGCAAGCACCAGGGCAAACGCAATGACGATAGCGATGAAGACGGACCGAAAAGACATGGGAACATCCTTTCCAGTCAAGCTGGCGGATTCGGCTGTTGAGACGGAACCGACCTATTGTAGTTTGAATGTCAACCGAGTTTAAACGTCGGTACTGTCTGATTTCAGACAGTACCTAAACGCCGGGAGCGGGGCGGTACTGATGTCGTTACGCCAAACGGCATCAGTACCAGCGGAGTCATCTATGGTTGCAATTTCGGGGCAAAAGGGTTACGCACGCAGAAGTGGGGATGCCGCTTCAACGGACGTGATGGAGATACCAGACAGTAAGAACGAATCCTAACCGGATGACGACGATGACTCCGGCGAGAACGAGGGCGATCCTGAATAGGATGCGCTCGAAACGATTCATAGGCTCTGTGTAAGCCGCCATGAAAGCACCTCAGAATCCTGATTTGAGGATAGCGACTGTAAGGGACCGGGGCAGTGCGTTTGATCACAGCGAGGTGTGAGGTCAGCGCCTGAGGGTGAACGCAACACTGAGCAGTACGCCAAAAGCGACGGCGTGCGCCAGTTCCGTCCAGCCCAATCTGCGAACGACGAGGGATGTCTGCCGATCGAAGAGCCACAAGACTCCCCGAATCACTAAAGGCAAGAATGCGAGGGCGGCAAGAAACGGAAACAGATCAAAATGGCAAGCGAGCCAGAGGGCTGATATCAAGAGCAACTCTCCCAGCAGGAAACTGCGGCCGCGGGCGAGTTTTTCGGTCCAGCCGGAGACGCGTGCCGAATGAAGGCACAGTTGCACGAAATGGACCTGGTTTCCCGCAAAGAGAAAATTGGCCAGCCATAATGCCCATGCAACGCGGTCCAATCTTCCGGTGGTGAGGTAATAAGCGGCGGCGGCGGTCGTGGTAAGGCCGAGGGTGCCCACGATTTGAGCGGGCATGCGCATGCGGCGCCCCGACCTGCGGAGAAACGCCTGGGCCACGAAGGCAAACAGGGCGGTGATTCCGAGGAGGAGCAGGACACGATGCCGGCCGTGCCAGAAGAGCGATGCCAATGCGGCGGCTCCGACAGCGGCGAGGATGAGGATCGTGGTTCCGACGACACGGCGCTCCTGTGCCGATTGAGCGCGGAGAAGGCCAGTGCCAAAACAGCTTTCCAGCGGTGTCCTCAGCCAGAAAAGCGACAAGGCCGCCACGGTTAAGGGGACAAGCGGCAATGCGCTTCCGCCGCTCAGCACTCCGATTGCTCCGCCGGTCGCGAGCGGCACCAGCAAGAGACCCCATGCACCATGCTCGCGCGGAGTGATGAGCGGCGAAAGACGGCGGTGGGACGGCGCCTGGAGATGAGTGCAGATTTCGCTCATTGCATCACCGCCCTACTGTGACCAGTTCAGAGGAGTTTGGTTGCTCTTTCAAGCTCGACATTCGAGGCTGGTAAACACAGAAGGGTTCCTCGTCGAGATAATCTCCTGTAGCCGCGTAGGCGCGGGCGCGGCACCCCATGCAGATGTTGCGGAACTCACAGCATCCGCACTTTCCTTTCAGGTTGTTGACGTCGCGAAGTTGATTAAAAACGAAGGAGTCTTCCCAGATCTCAGCGAATGGTTGCTTCTTGAGGTCTCCAGCTAGGGCCGGAAGATAGCCGCAGGGGTAAACTTCCCCTTGATGGGAAATGAAACAGACGGCCGTCCCGGCCAGGCAGCCCTTGGTCATGGCGTTCATATCGGAAGGATGGGCTCCGGGATGCCCAACCGGATGACTCATTCCGTGCGGTTTTAGTTCGATGCCGGGAGAGCCTGGCATGGTCATCTCGGTGGGGCCGATAGAGGCGGTTTGGCTCACACCACGCAATGCTGAGGCTGCGATGCGCTCAGAGACTTCCGCGGCGCGCCGGTCTGCCGCACGACGCTGGCGCACGACGCGGAAATAATGTGGCGCGCAGGTGGCTTTGAGTTCAATGCCACCGTCGAGCGACTGATCATAAAACCAGTTCAGAATTTCCTCGTACTCTGCCGGTGGCACCATCTGCTCGGCGGCAATATCCACGCCACAGCCGACGGGGATGAGCAAGAACGTGTGAAGTGCGTCGGCTCCCAATGATCGGGCCAGTTCGAGCACGCTCGGCAACTGATGTGCGTTGTGGCGGGCGACGGTGGTATTGATCTGCACCGACATGCCAAGGTTTTTCAAATTGCGAAAGCCGGCGATCGCGGCATCGAACGCACCAGGGATGCCGCGGAAGGCATCGTGCGTGGCGGCATCGGCGCCATCCAGACTGATGGCGACACGGCGTATGCCGGCGTCAACCACCATCCGCGCAACATCTTTGGTGACCAGCGTGCCGTTCGTCGCGAGAGCAACCCGCAGACCTTGGTCGGTACCATAGCGTGCGATCTGAAAAATATCGGAGCGAAACAGCGGCTCGCCGCCGCTTAACACAAGAATGGGAGAGGAGACTGCAGCGATTTGATCGATTATGCCGAAGACGGCCTTGGTCGGAAGATCGGTCGGAGAACTCAGTTCGGTGGCGCTGGCACGGCAATGGATACAGCGCAGATTGCAGCCTTTGGTCAGCTCCCAGAAAATCAGGCGCGGTTTGTATTGCTTCGAGGTATGCTCGTTGCCGTTGAACGGGGCCATATGATTATTCCTTCCCGACTTCTGGTTGCCATCCACAGGAGTCACATTACGGAAGCATGTACGTGCTGGCCGTGATAAGAGTCACCAGAAATTGTGATTCGGATCACAAATGGAAACGCGGATGATAGGGGCTGTGTTTGGGGTTTTACGTTTGCGCACTTAGCTGTTGGTTACGACTCCCCGCAGGGCGGCCAGATTGCGAATCACAAGAGTGGAGCCTTCCGACTGTACGATCTGGCGCTTTTTTAAATCCGCGAAGAGGCGAGACACGGTCTCTCGCGACGTCCCGATCATCTGGGCAATCTCCTCATGAGTGAGCCCAAGTTTGACGCGCATTTCAGAGTGGGAGCCGTCGTTGTTTTTGGCGCTCCATTCCAGGAGAAGCCTGGCCAATTTCTCGGCGGCCGAGTGCGACAACCCAAGGGAACGGACTTCATTGCATGCATTGTGGTATTTTTCGCTTAATTGCTCCGCCAGCTTGAAACAAGCCTCGGCATTGTGCCTGAGAAAAGTGAGAAAATCGTCGCGCTTTACGAAGCTTAACTGGCTGGGATCAATGGTTTCTGCCCTGACTTCATAAGGTTTGCCCGAGATCGTCGCGCTCATTCCCAAGACTTCTCCCGGTTCTGCGATCTTCACAATCAAGGTCTTGCCATTACTGGCGCTGATCGAGAGCTTTACGCGCCCCTTGCAAAGCACAAAAATGCCCCGAGGCTGTTGGCCCTCTACAAAGAGAACCGAATCAGCCGGATATGCGGAGGTAAATTTGATGCCTTCAAAAGCCTTCAAAACGGGAACGGGCAGACCGCAGAAGATGCGATCCGCGCGCAACTTGCAGGTAAGGCAACTCTCAATTAGATCCATTCCGTACGGTGTGAGCATAAGCCCCTCCGTGACTTGCTGGACCGAAGTCGCCGGAATCGCAGGCGTGGTCCTGGCTGCAGTGTCGTTCGAAGGGGGTGGGGTTGGCTGTGACGTAAAGCACGCGGAATTGTGACTGGCCTCACTGGGCGCGGCCGGCTCATCCTGGATGGACGTGTTGCCGAGTGACGGCTGCCGAGCACGCGACGATCATAATCTACCCCCCCGCAACCCGATTCAAGTGGTAGTTGGCCTGCTCTCTCGAACGACTCGCACGGAAGTGTCGAACTGCCTGACAGCAGGTTGCTTTCGGAGTGTTGCATTCCTTAACACCGGCGTAGCAAGTTCAATCAGCACGCTTAATGCTCGTGCCAGCAAGGGTTGCGGCTGAGATGATGCGAATGCTAGCGGGAGCCTGTTGCGATTCCCAACAGAATTGCGTGTCCGAAAACCTTCGGGCGCCTATGCTGTAAGAGTTCGTTTCAACCTAACCAGCAGATTTCACGGTCTCTTTAGGACGCCTGGCTGCAATTGCCGAGTTTCGGCACGGGGATTGCCTTTAGATAAGGTGGCGCGTGGCAGCAAAACAGAGCCCGCGAGGAGGCGCCTTATGACAGTCCTACTGGTGGTCCTTACATTCGCAATCTTTCTGGCGATCGATCATTATCGCAGCCGCCGCGCAATCGTGCAGCCCGCGAGGACTGCAACCGCTAAACAGGAACTTCCTCGCTTACAGCCGGCTCTGGTCGGCGGCTTTCAAGTGCCAGAAAACCTGCGCTACCATCCGGGTCACACCTGGGCGTTGAGCGAGAGCCCGAATCTGGTACGAGTTGGGATGGACGATTTTGCAGCGAAGCTGACGGGCAAGATAGGAAGAATCTCATTACCGCAACTTGGAAATTGGGTCCGCCAGGGACAGAAGATGTGCTCGCTGTATCGCGATGGCAGCACGGTGGACATGATCTCGCCGATCGAGGGCACAGTATCGGAGATTAACCCGGCTGTGGTGAACGACCCTGACCTGGCCCTGCGCGATCCTTACGGAGAAGGCTGGCTCATGACGGTGCAGGCGCCGGATGCGAAGACGAGCTTCCGCAACCTGCTGGGTGGCACCCTCGCCCGCTGGTGGACGGAAGAGGCGGCCACGCGGTTGCAACGCCGGATGCCGATGGCCCTCGTAGCGCTCGCGCAGGATGGGGGCGTCGTCATGAACAACCTCACGACCGATATGCCGGAGGAAGAATGGATGAAGCTGGTGAAGGAATTCTTCCTGGCATAGACCGCATTCTGCCCGCGGCGAAGGAGATGACGCGCCGCCGAGGGATGCAACGCCGACCACCCGGATCCAAGGACCCGCCAGGATACCGGGCGTTGGCTTTAGGCAGTTTGCGTGCAAGCTAAGCTACGATTCTCGCGTGAAGACTTCGTGTTTCTGATGGATGCCGGCAGCCACGTGCTTCTGGCAAATGGAGCACAGGCCACGTTGTTTGAGATCAATCCATTCCACGGCATGGGATGAAGCCATGACGCAGAGATAGTCGTCGCAATGGGTGAGATGGAAAGTGTGTCCCAGTTCATGCACGGCTTCCTTGACCAACCGGTCGCGAAGCAGGTCTCGGTCGGGAGCTAGTCCATAGAAATCCTGACTAAGCCGGTGGGCAGAAACCACCGCGCACGGCCCACCCATCTGGGCTTCGCCGAAAACGAACGAAAGAATTGGGATGTACAGATCGACTGTGGCCAGGCCCAATACGCGGCAGGAGTCGGAGGTGACGAACTCCTGCATGCGGTGTAGAAGTTCCGAGGAGTGATACTGCTGGCGCTCGGCGTGAAAGGCGAACTCCGGATCGAGTCGAAAAGGGAGTAAGCGGCAAGGCAAACGGAACGCCTGTTCGAGGGGGGTAGAGAGAGTTTCGGCGAGCCCATCCTCGAAGTCCCCGAGCGGCAAAAGCTGAAGCAGTTTCATCGGCTTTCAACCGGCGTGCGTGTCCAGCCATACTTTTTGAGCTTGTGGTGAAGGGTGACCCGGTCAATATCGAGAAGTTCGGCGGCGCGGCTTTGATTATCTCCACACTCTTCGAGCACTCGCAGGATGTGGGCCCGCTCGATTTCCTCCAGCGTCTTGCCTGGAGTGCCCGAAATGTTCTGCGCCTTAAGAACAAAATCCTGCTCGCGCAGATCGGGAGGCTGGCCCACGACCATGGCCCGCTCCACTGCGTTTTCCAGTTCGCGAACGTTCCCGGGCCACAGCTGCTGTTGCAACTGGTTCATTGCCTCCGGAGCAACCCGGTCTACCCGCTTGTTCATGGCTAAAGAAAACTTGCGCACAAAATGGTTGACCAAAGGCGGGATGTCTTCTCTGCGGTCGCGCAAGGCAGGGAGCTCAATGTGGAAAATATTGAGCCGGTAATAGAGGTCGGGACGGAACTTGCCGTCCTCGATGAGTTGTTCAAGGTTCTTGTTGGTGGCGGCGATGCAGCGGAAGTCCACTTTGATGACCTGGTTGCCGCCCACGCGAGTGATTTCCCGCTCCTGTAACACACGCAGCAAGTCGGTCTGAGTTTTGAGGCTGATGTCGCCGATCTCATCCAGAAAAACCGTGCCGCCCTCGGCAATTTCGAATTTGCCCTTTTTGCGATACTGTGCCCCGGTGAATGCGCCCTTTTCATGGCCGAACAGTTCGCTTTCGAGAAGAGTCTCGGTAAGCGCGCCGCAGTGAATTACCACAAGAGGGTGAAACCTGCGCGGGCTGGCATGATGGATGGCGCGCGCGACCAACTCTTTGCCCGTGCCGCTCTCGCCGGTGACGAGGACGGTGGCTTCCGTCGGGCCTACGGTCTCGATGGCGTCCAGCACTTTGCGCATGGCGCAGCTCTGGCCGATCAGTTCGCTGGGGTGGGCCACTTCGGCGACGGTCTCGCGCAATAAGACATTCTCCTTCTCCATCCGCTTATGAGCGAGGGCGTTTTTCACCAAGTGGGCGATCTCATCGGGATCAAGGGGCTTGGTCACATAGTCGTACGCGCCGTTCTTGAGGGCAGCGACGGCGGTCTCGACGGAGGCATATCCGGTCATGATGATCACAGCCAGGTCGGGATAAATCTCATGCATCCGGCGTTGCAGTTCGATGCCATCGGTGCCGTGCATCTTGATATCAACCAAAGCGACGTCCCACGGCTTTTCGGCAAGGCGGGTGAGCGCCTCATTTGCGCATTCGGCTACCCCCACTTCGTAGCCTTCTTCGCGGAACCATTTTCCCAGTGAATCACGCACGCTGAGTTCGTCATCCACCACCAGGATTTTTCCTTGTGTGTTCACGTTCATCACCTCACCTTCGTTTCCGAACTCGCGGCCCCGACCGGCGCACGGGCGCCTTCTGGAGTTGGAGCCGGCAAGGTCACCGTGAAGGTCGTACCCTTTCCCAGCTCCGATTCGACCGCAATATGTCCGTTGTGCCGCTCGACGATCCCCCGGCTGATGGCCAGGCCGAGGCCGGCTCCATGGCCGCTTTCTTTGGTGGTCATAAACGGCTCGAAAATCTGCGGCAGCACATCAGGAGCAATGCCTACCCCGTCATCCCGTACGACTATCGAGATCTCGTCTTCGGGGGACTGGTGAACGGCGAGGGACAAATTGCCGCCATGGGGCATAGCGTCAATCGCATTCATCAATAAAGCCAGCAGCACCTGTTCCATTTGGGCCGGATCGCACGAGACTTGGGGCAGACCTGGGGAAATATCGAGTTGAAGTTGAACGCCGGCCAGGTCGAGCTGGTGCTGGATCAAGCGCACCGCGCGATCCACTACAGCCGCCAGGTCAGTAGACTCGAGATTCATGGGGGCGGTTCGGGAGAAGGTCAATAGGTTTTTCACCAAGTCGCCACAGCGCCGGCTTTCACTTGCAATAAGATTCAGGCACTGCATCGCTTCCTCTTGTTTGGCGCCCTGCATTTCGTCTCTGGCTATCCATTTATGCAGCAGCCTGGCGTAGGTGAGAATTCCGGAAAGCGGGTTGTTAATCTCGTGCGCGACCACGGCGGCCATTTTTCCTACGGTCGCCATCTTTTCGATATGCAGGACCTGATCGTGCGCCCGCCTGAGCTCACGGGTTTTTTGCTCCACGCGATCTTCCAGCGTCCTTGCCCAGTTCTCAGCCTGCTGGTTTGCGGTGCGAAGCTTCGCGCTCATGGCATTGAAAGAGCGGGCGAGGTCGCCGACTTCATCCTGGGAGCGGACTTCGATCTGGTGGCCCAGATCCCCATCCGTGAGAAGCTCAGTGCCTTTCTTGAGCGCGAGGAGGGGCCGCGCCACCATTCGCCAGACGAACAGCCAGGTCAAGACGCCGATCACCAACAGGCCGATCAAGATGTAGGCCAGCATGAGTCTTGTGCTTTCGGCGAGTTGGGCGTCGGTCCTTGCCAGGGAGAGGTCAGTGTCCAGGACTCCGAGAATCTGTTGGGTGGCAGGATGAGCATGGCATTCCGAATTGGAGCAACTGGGCTGGTTTTCAATCGGGGTAATGATTCCAAGCACCCGCTCCCCGCTGGCGCTGCGGTAAATGCGAAAGCGGTCAGGACGGTTCAGCCGCGACAAGGGCTGCGACTCGGCGTGGCAGCCATAACAGGCCTCGGCTTTCTTGTTCACGGTAAGGCTGACTTCCTGAGCGTCGGTGGAGTAACTGATGCGGCCATCCTGGTCGAAAATTCTGACTTTGACGATGCCGGGCTCGTCGGCAATGGTCCGAATGGTGTGATAGAGGCCTTCGCGGTCATTACGCAACATAGAGTATGTTGTGCTACGCCTGATCACCTCGCTAACCCGCTCCGCGCTGGCAAGAGTGGCAGCTTCGAGGTGCTTACGGTGCAACCTGACGTTGAGATACCCAAGCAGGGCAAAGATCCCTACTGTCGTGGTCAGCAACAGCATGATCAACTTACAGCTGAGGCTGTGGGTCCAGCGGCCGCGAGTTGGATCAGTCTCCCGCATGGCTTAACACCGGAGCAGGAACCCCTTGCGATACCGTTTCAGCATCGAGGACCAAATTGACCGCGCGTTTCTCCACGGGGAAAATCGGCAGGTACTTGACGGCCAGTGCAAACAGGGCAAAGCCCATGGCGATGATCATCAGGGTCACTGAGAACTCCGTCCACTTGGGCACGTAATGATGGCCGACATAGGTTTCAAACCCTATAAGGCTGACATTGAGCCGGTTGGTGATGAAACCGAGCAGGCTGATGACCGAAGCCAGATACAACCCTTCGGGCGACAACCTGACTCTCTTGAAGCTGAGCATTGCGATAGGAATGACGAATGCCAGCGCCAGCTCCAACCAAAGAAAATAGGCCTCATAACTGGGCTTGATGATCTGACCCAAAATGCCGCGATGGAAGAAATCTTCGAAGCGCAGCAAGGCATTGACCCAAAGGGCAACCAGCAGGGCTCCTCCAAGTTCGACCAGAACCGGCAACTCCAGGTGACGGCCAAATGCCTTCGCACTCTGGGTGGACTCGAAGATGGTCATGGCCAACCCAACCGCAATCGCCGAGCCGAAAAAGAAAAATGGCAGCGCCGGAGAGTACCAGAACGGATGCAACTTGCTTGGCATGATCAGATAAAGCGATCCCAGCGAACTCTGGTGCAGAGTGGAAAGCAGGATGCCCAGGACAATCAGTACCGGGTAGATTTTTTTGATCCACTTGATCCCGCTCCTCAGGTTGAACCGTTCCAGAACATTGGGCAGAAATTCGAAGAAGAGTACGGTGGTATAGGACATCACGCAGATGCCGACCTCAAACATCACCGAGTGGGGATTCATGTAAATCAGTTGATGCCAGATGTACCAGGGACGGCCGAGGTCAAAGAGCAGCCCCACAATGAAGAGTACGTAGCCCAAGAATGCCGTCAACACGGCGGGACGCACAACGCTGTGCAGGCGTTCGACGTTGAACAGGTAAACGGCGCCGACCATGCAGAAGCCGCCAGCGGCCAGCATGACCCCGCATAAGAGATCGAACCCGATCCAAAGGCCCCAGGGGAACTGGTCACTCATGTTCGAAACCGCGCCCAAGCCGCGAAAAAAGCGCACATAGGTCGCATACAGGCCCAGCGCCATGATGACGATGAACACTGCATTCCAAAATGTCAGTTTGAGCTTCATCGCGCACCCCCTTTTTTCTTTCTTTCCTCGGCTTCAGCCGCGGCAACTTCCTGGCGGCGATGCGAAATCCAATAGATTCCTCCCAACACCAACGACCAAAGGGGAACAAAGTCCGGAATCCTTTCCATGACGCGCCCGGTGTACTCCGGCATGGGAGCATCCCCGATTTTGGCGGAGGATGGATAGCCAAAGTCCTCGACGTTGACACTGGAAAGAATAAGGACACACGTGCCGCCTACTTCGTTAAGACCGTAAACTCGAGGAAGATAGGTGGATGGATTTTGACGGATGCGCTCTTGTGCTTCCTTGATGAGATCGTCGCGTTCCCCGAACTTGGTGGCGCCGGTCGGGCAGGCCTCCGCGCATGCCGTCGGCTTGCCGGCCGCGAGGCGGTCCGGGCACATGATGCATTTGCGGATGCGCGGATTGAGCGACAGCCACTCGTACTTGGGCTGTGCGAAGGCGCACGCGGTCATGCAATAGCGGCACCCGATGCACTTCCAGACGTCGTAAACTACGGGCCCTTCGCTCGTCTTATGCAAGGCGCCGACGGGGCAAACTGAAGCACATGCCGGATGTTCGCAGTGCATGCATAGCCGGCGCATGAATTTATCGTTCCTGTTCAAAACGACGGTAAACTTGTGCTCCGACTGCACCGGCTCCCCGGCGATGGTGTCATTGTAGGGGAGCTTGTTCTGCTGCGCACAAGCAACTTCGCACTGCTTGCAGCCGATGCACATGGTTGCGTCATACAGCAAGGCCTTACTCATGATTTGCCTCCTGGCCGACCGACCGTCGAGCAAGCGGTTACCTCCGACAAGCGGAAGAGGAATGGCGTAGAGATTGAGCGAACCAGCCCAGGAACATGACAATACGTGCGGCTGAGAGAGAAAGGCCCGAGTCCAATGAATCTGTTCACAGGACCCGGGCGGGCTGTTCCCATGGGAAGAGCGGGCATCGAAGCGACGTGCGGTTCAATCCTCGATCGGCGGGTTCTCTTCTCGACCTGAACTACACTGGACGCTTTCATGACGCGCCTGGCGCTTCCCCGGCCACCGCTGACGGGTTCGTCGGTGGCCGATGTGCATAGGAGCAGCCGAAAGCTACTTCTGCAGGCTCCGGAGGTACGACACCAGCATCTTTACCTGGTCAGGCGGCAAGGCCTTCACCGGGGCTGGATGCTTCGCAGTTTCGGCTACAGCCTTTGCCAGGTCGGCGTCCGACATTTTCTTATTTTCATCGGAGACCAGGCTCGGAATCTTGGCGGCCGGCTTACCGGCGGCATCAGCTCCGTGGCACATGGCACACTTGGCCTTGTAGATGGTTGCACCATCATCTTGTGCCCACGAAAGCTGGGGCACGACCACGAATAATGTGACTGCTATTGTGAGAATCAAGATCACCAGCTTAGACGTCTTCATGATTTCGCTCCTTGCGATTTCCAGCCGCAACGATTGTGTGTTGCAAAGTTCCCCACCTCGTTGCTGCGCTTTATTTCGAATGTAAGAAAACTCAGCAGCTTTTTTGTCTGCCTAGCTGAGAGTTTCAACGCCGCAGAGAAAACAGGCAGTGATGCCGGTCACCACGGAAGGTGATTTCCTGGACAGGACGCTTCTTGCTCCCGCATGTCCGGAAGATCGCGGCGTTGCCAAATGTGACCGGTATCACAATGGGTCGTGACTCGCATCATCGCCGGGGAGGGCTGCTTCTAGGAAACTCCGCTGAGGAGGTGGATTATGGCTGGGGACAATCGTGATCTACTGGAAACTTTGAAATTCGAATTGAAGTTCTTGGAGGATGGTGGCTATGGGCGTTCCCCACATACACCGTGGAGGGCCACGAGCGTGTTTCAGGATTCTCCCACTTGCCTAAACTTCGATGATCCGGCGCGGCCCTACCCGTGCGATGAATGCCTGCTGATGCAGTTCGTCCCAACGGAACGGAAAGCGGAGAATGTGCCTTGTTGGTTCATCCCGCTCAGCGACAAAGGGGTTACGGTGGATTACTATTCTCGTTGCGGAACCCAGGCAGAGCTTGAGGACGCACTTGCGCTCTGGCTCCGCCGGACGATCGACAGAATTGAAAGTGAGCGCGCCGGCTCGAAAGAAACGGGTTCGAAAGCTGCCAGCGGGAACCTGGAGGACGAGGTTTGCAGAATCGCCGGAACGTAGTCCCTGGATCCGAGGCGCACTCGAGATTCGGATACCACGACCCTCATCCCCAGCCAGCCTTGGACATGAGGCGCGGGAAGCCTTCCTCCCGGACCTCTGCTCAATCTCAGAATTTGTCGCGATAGCACAGGGATGGTTCTCCCGGATTGAATCCATCCCGCAGGCGCTCTAATGCGTACTTTCCAGGAAGTTTTTTCGTCGCTCACATCGAGACGCCGCTATGAGGTGTGGTTCATTCGTTTTGGGCTGGCCGACGGTAGCGGGGCCTGGTGGTTGCGTTATTTACTGATGAATCCGGGAAGAGGCGGCTGTGCTGGCGATCCTTGGCAAATGCCGGTGCAGGTGTGGGCGACGTGGGTTCCCCGCGACAGTGCGCCTCACACCTTTATTGAGCGTTTTCCACTGGACCGCTTGGAATTGAGCGATAAGGGACAAAACCCGTTTCATTTCCGCTGCGGAAACAACGAAATCGAGCAGGACGCCTGCCGGGGAGCGTTGAACGTGGATGGCCATAGCATCGAATGGGACCTCCGTTATCGCTCGACATTTCGCATGATGATGAGCGACATGGGCTGGATCGGGTTCTCGGCGACCCCGCATTCGGACGCGATCTTTTCCGGCTACGTCAAGCTCGATGGAAGGCTGTTCCAAGGCGAGACTCTCGGATTTGGCTTGCAAGGCCATAACTGCGGGTACCGCCACCGTGATTTCTGGATTTGGGCGCACGCTTATTTCCAACGTTCGGGCGAGCCGGCGAGCACGTTGGAAGCACTTATTTACAACATGCCGTTCGGCCTGGTATTTCGCAAAGCGGTCCTTTGGCACGAGGGGAGACAACGGATCTTTCATAGGGTCACGGAAACCAGGCGGGACCACGGAAAGTTTCAGTGGGAAATTGCCGCTTCAACAGAGGACAGGTTCGGCTTGGAAGTTGCCTTTAACGGGGAGGGGCCAGGCAGGCACCGTTTGGCGTATGTGCGAACCAATTGTTCGGGAACCTTTGAAGTTCTTAATAACAGTCTTTCACAAGCGACAATGCGCTTAAGAACGCTGCACGGGACTGAGAGTTTCAAGACGGCGGACGGGGCTGTTCTGGAAATGGGTGGCCTTTAAGAAAGAGCGTTTCGGGCCAATTTGCCGGTATGCGTAAGAGCCAGGCGCTCGGCGAGCACGGAGTACGCAGCAGGATTGAATGCCATACCGATGTGGGTGCCGGGAACTTCAAAATCATTTCTAGCGCTCCTGGTCATGCAATAACGCCAGTCCACGATGCCGTCGTGGCGGGTATAGATGGCGGTCTGGAGCATGGAGTCAGGAACTCTACGCCGCAAAGAGTCTACAAAATTGCAGGTACAACGCCCCGTATAACAGTGGGGCAGGACTCCATCGCCGTGTTCCTGCAGGATACGCAGGCGGACGGCTTCGGCGGCGTGGATGATGGTTCGGTTTGCAACCGTCCCACGAATCGGAGAGGCCAGGGTGGTCACGGAAGCGACATCCTTGGGTCGCTGGCCTGCCAGCGAGCGCGCGATGACCCCTCCCAAGCTATGGCCGATAAGATGGATCCTGGCCCCGGTTTCAGCGAGGGCCTTCTCTACGGTTTCATTCAAGCGGCGCTGGATGAGCAGGTTCGGGCAGTCGGCGTTAATGCCAATGCCGGAGAAATATGGCCGATAGCCAATGCGAGCCAGCCACTCGTAGAGCTCCGTCAAATAGAGATCGGTGCCGAGGAAGCCGGGAATAATCACCACGCCGGATCCATCTCCGTGGGGGACGCCGAAACCGTAATAAACCGGCGAGGCGTGAAGCAAGAGAATCTCTGCCCCGAACAGGGCCTCCGTCCACAGTGAAATCGCTGTGTCGGAGTCAGGTTTGGCTACTGACTCGAAAGAGTGACGTTTTCCCGAACCGTTTGAGGCTTTCTGAGTACGCAATGTTGTCCTGGCGTTACATGGTATTGATATCCAAGCGACACGAGCCAGATTTCGTCGGCCCAGGGCGGATTATACCTCCATATGCAGCCCGGCCCATAGCACGTTTGGGTCATGCGGACGCAATTTTGGCTTTTCTCCGCTTCTGCCGTTTTGTTCTTTGAGGCAGTTGGGCCTCCAGCTCAGCTATCCGTTTGCGGAGCATGTCAACCTCGCGTTCTGATGCGTCCGGTTCAGTGGACGCTGCATTCGTGCCCAGGAATCTTCTCATGATCTCAACCGGGGATAAGATCGTGGATTGCACCTCGCCCAGCCGGCTTTGCACCGCCTCTTGCACCTTCTGATAGGTATCGAAGGCGGATTTGAGGTACCACATGATGAACTCCTGACGCACGGTGTCGGAGGCGACAATCAACTGGCGCAATAGTTCGAGGGGCAGGCCGGTAGGTTTTTCTCTGGCATCTTCGGTAATGATCTGGGTGAGCACGACGCGAGTCAGATCCCGGCCGGTTTTGGCGTCCACCACCTGCAGGTTTTTGCCTTCACGGATAAACCGGGCGATATCGTCCAAATTCACGTAGCGGCTGGAGGCCGTGTCGTAGAGCCTGCGGTTGCCATATTTCTTGATCACGACGGCGGTGGCCATAGCTGGTGGATGCTGCTCTGCACAAGCAGAATATATATATTGACACAAACAACCATATTTTCATATACTCTAGCTGATGCTGCAATGCAGCAATAAGGAGGTTCTAATATGCCAGCAACTATCAAGTCTGAGTCCCACGGCCATGCGGGCGAGTCGTCGTTTATTTCCTTGCTGACCGGCTGGGCGCAACAGGGAGTGCAGAGCTTTTTTGCCACGCAGCGGATCTTGCTCGATCTCGCCATGCGTCAAAATGCAAACATGATGCAGGCCCTGCGCCAGCACCTGACCGATCCGCACCATTCTCCCGCCGCCATTCTCAGCGAGGCAGCCGGGGAAGGGGTGAACCACTTCATCGAAGGACAGAAAATTCTGCTCGACCTGGGCAAGCAACAGAACGAGATCCTCATGAACGGCGTGGAGGATCACATGGGGGACTGGCCGGCCGCCCTGGCGATGACCGACATGCTGCGGCGCAGCGTTGACACCTTTGTGCGGATGCAACAGGAATTCCTGAAGATTGCGGGAAAGCAGGCCCACAGCTGGATGGAAGCGGCCAAAGCCGGCAAGCCATATCAGGGGCAGCACATGGCAGAACTGGCCCGTGAAGGACTGGAGAATTTCGTCAATGCTCAGAAGGAATTCCTGGACATTGTTGCCGAGGAAGCCGCCAAAACCACTGGAGGCAAGCGAACCAATGGTATGAGAAAAATGAAGAAGAGTGAGCTGTCGCAAGTGGCGCGCGAGGCCACGGAGTCGCTCATCGAGGCGCAAAAAAAGCTGGTAGATCTGGCCGGCCGGCAGATGAATGCGAACGTAAAGAACGCCGCCAAAGCCATGGAAGTGCTGAAGCCATTTCCGTTTCTGCCTTTGGCCGAACTCACCCGCGAAGGGGTAAAAAGCTACGTGGATGCGCAAAAGGCTCTGATGGAAGTGATGACCAAACCAACAGGCGAGCATAAAGCCAGCCGACCGATGAAGAGACCGGTTAGGAAGGCGGCAGCGGCGGCGGCCTGACCATTGGGGTGGTCTGACGTTCCGGAAAGGAGGTTGCTATGTTCAGACAATTCGTGGCTGGTGCGGTAGTTGGCGCGGTTCTGGTTGCCCTGGCTACGCTGGGTCTGATCTGCATGCCAGGCCTGGAGCTAACAAGAACGTGGTTGCTGACCACAATCTGGTGTCTTGTTCCATTGGTCTGGGGAGTTTGGGCCATGCTCACGCCTTGCGCATGGCTGCCCGAACGGCTGCCTTACTGGGGAGCTATCCTGGGATTCATAGCCGGGGTGATGAGCGGGTTTGTCCTGAACATGCCCCATCGAATTTTCGAGGTGTCCCTCTCGACTACCGGGCACATTGTCGTGGCACTATTCGGAGCGGTTCTTTACTATTTTCTGTGGATGCTGGTTGGGGTTGCGTATCGTAGTCTCGCGCCGATTGAACCCGCTCCGGAGAGATTAGTAGCCGAGTCCGACGCAAGAAAAGCGGCATGACATCGGCGGGATAAGACGCGGATCGTCATACGCACAACCTGACCGGGCGGGAGTTCGCATTCTCGCCCGACTTTGTTCTTCCTCCAAAAACCGGCTTCAGCGCTCTCCGCGACCAGTTCAAATCAGCCAAAATGTGCCCCCGCCGGCCGCCCGATTCCGATGTTCAGAAGGGCTCGCGAGTCTGCCCAGCGCTTCCATTGTGATTAGGGGCACACTGCCACGTGATAGTCGGTACGGACTCCTTCCTTTATCGAGTGCTCTAGTAAGAAAGGTCTGGGTACTCGGCCGCATCGCCAGAGGGGGATATGACTCTGTACAAATGGTCAAAGTCGGAACTTGAATACGGTCGAAGAATTCTGAATTCTGGCTTAAAAGGGGCGCGTTCAGGTGGAGAAGCATTTCTGAAGGAACAACCTACCGCGCACCTTTTCAGCGAGTCGGCGAAACACGCTCTAAGGTTTGGCGCCGTCGGTGCCTGCGTCGGCGCAATAGCAAGTCTTCCTGATCAACGAAACCGGTCCTTGTGTCGCACGTTGACGTCCGGCTTTGTTGGCGGCCTGCTCGCCTTCGGGGTCGGTTTGGCGTGGAGCAGCCGCCACCTGCTGGGAAGCGTACTCAGAGGCGCTTTGAAGGATGTAGACAATACCCTCGATGCGCACTGGGTAGAAACGCATCCGATTGACTTTGCGTGAGATGCGGACTATCCGCGTTGTACCCGGGCGACGCGCTCTACGCCACGGCGCTCTTATCTGACTGTGGAGGCTACCGATGATCGTGAGCGAAGTAGCGCAGGAACAGGTGAAAATCCCTCTCACGCCGGATGGAGTTAGCGCGGAGAGAATCGCCCATCTCGAAGCGTTAGTCAGCCAAGCCGGCCACGCCGCCGCTGTGTTCACCCAATACAGCCAGGAGGATGTTGACCGCATTGTCAAAGCCATGGTTTTGGCCGGATTAGAAAAAGCTCAAGTTCTGGCGCAACTGGCGGTAGAAGAAACACGGGTGGGAGTGATGGAAGACAAGGTCATCAAGAACATGGTGGCCACAGAGTTTGCGTACAACTATGTGAAAGACAAACGCAGCGTGGGAGTTATTCGCGAATTTCCCGAGCGCAATCTACTCGAAATAGCCGAACCCATCGGCGTCATCTTCTCCCTGGCTCCAATTACCAATCCAACATCTACCGTTCTCTTCAAATGCATCATGGCGGCGAAAACACGGAATGCGGTGATTTTCAGTCCGCACCCGAAAGCCTGGCGGTGCGGAGCCGAAGCTGTACGGATCATGTATGAGGCCGCCGTGCAGCATGGGGCGCCCGAAGGCGTTTTTACCTGTCTGAACGCTCCCACGCTGCAAGACAACGCTTACCTGATGAAGCACAAGCAGGTAAGTCTCATTGACGCAACCGGCGGACCCGGAGCGGTGAAAGCTGCCTACAGTTCGGGAAAGCCTGCGCTAGGTGTGGGGCCGGGCAATACTCCCGTGTATCTGGAAAAAACTGCCGACCTGGATACGGCAGTCGTGGACATCATTATTTCCAAGACGTTCGACAACGGAACCATCTGCGCTTCCGAACAGACCGTTGTCATTGACGACGAAATCTACGATCTGACGCTCAGAAAGTTCGCCGACCTCGGTGCACACATTTGCAGCGAGAAAGAAACCGAGCTGTTGGCGAGAACGGTCATCGATCCCAAGAGCGGATTCATGCAGCCGATGGCCGTTGGCCAGAAGGCTACGACCATCGCGCAGTTCATCGGTCTTTCAGTGAAACCGGATACCAAGCTCCTGATTGCGCCGATTCGGGGCGTTGGACGCGACTATCCGCTATCTGTCGAAAAGCTTTTCCCTTTGCTTTCGGTCTATCGCGCAAAATGCGCGGACGAAGCCTTGAAAGTATGCATGGACGTGAACCATGCCGGAGGGCTCGGACACACGGCGGTGATCTTCTCGAGAAACGATGAGATCATTCGCAAGTTTGGCGAACTGATCAATGCCGGGCGAATCATCGTGAACTCGCCGGGCTCGATCGGAGCACTGGGAGCCGTGTACAACGACCTGGTACCGACGTTTGCATTTGGCTGCGGCACGGGGGGCGGCAACAGCACCACAGACAACGTCAATATGTATCACTACCTCAACATCAAACGGCTGGCTCGAAGGACACAAAACCACATGTGGTACCGGGTTCCCAACCAGATTTATTTCAACATGCATGCAGTAGAAAACGTGCGGCAATTTCCTTCGGACTCGACCATCATCGTGACCAATCCGGCTTTGGAGCAGATCGGGCACGTGGACATCGTGCGCCGCTGCCTATCTCCGGAGACTCGCGTGCACGTCTCGGTCATTCCTGACGCAGAGCCAGAGATCAAGGTCGTCATGGAGGGAGTGGAGGCGCTGAACTTCTACAAGGCCGATCAGATCATTGCGCTCGGCGGGGGATCGGTGATTGATGCCGCAAAGATCATGAAACTGAAGTACGAGTCGCCCGACGCCGATTTGGAAGAATTGGCGGCGCCCTTTCTTGACCTGCGCAAACGTGTAATCCAATATCCGACTGAAAAGGTCAAGCGGGCGCGGCTCGTCGCCATCTCCACCACCAGCGGCACCGGAAGTGAAGTTACTCCGTTTGCCGTGCTGACCGACAAAGTACGCGGGCGGAAAGTAACACTGGCCGACTATTCGCTTAGCCCCGACATAGCCATTGTTGATCCACAGTTTGTCATGTCGATGCCCAGGGGACTCACCGCCGACACTGGCATTGACTGCCTCACGCACGGGCTGGAGGCTGCGGTATCCAGTTACGCTTCACCCTACACCGATTCGAACGCTATGCAGGCCATCCGGTTGGCGTTCAAGTATCTTCCGATCGCGTTTGAACAACCGCGCAACGAAGAAGCGCGGTGCATGATGCACAACGCCGCCTGCATCGCGGCTATGGCTTTTTCCAACGCCTCGGTCGGCGTCAACCACGCCTTGGCCCATGCTTTCGGGGCACGGTTCACTGTGCCGCACGGCAGGGCGAACGCGTTGATGTTGCCGCATGTTATTGCCTACAACGCCGAGGTTCCCGCCAAGTTCATGCCATCACCGTTTCAACAGGGATATGTGGCCCACAAGAAATACGCGATGATCGCCGACTTGCTGGGTTTAGGCGGGCATACCGTCGAGGAGAAAGTGGAGAACCTGATTATTGCGACGGAACACTTACTCGACCGGTTAGGATTCCCGCGCTCCATCGCAGAGATGGGAATTTCGAAGGAAGAGTTCGAGCGCTCGCTGCAGGAGTTGGCCAAAATCGCATTTGATGACCCGTCCTGGCGCTCGAATCCCCGCATGCCTCTCATGAACGAACTGATCGAGCTGTTCCGGAAGGCGTACGACGGCAGGGGTAAAGAACGGCCGACGTTGTTACGCCACCAGCAAATTGCATAGGGATGGTGACAACCATGGAGAAAGTTCGGCAGCGAATAAAGATCGGCGAAGAGTTCATGGTTCCCGCGCTGCAAGACGCCGCAGAAAAGCTAGATAGCGCGGAAGGTGAATTGATCGTTGATTTCTCATCGGTGAAGCGAGTCACTTCGGCCGGACTTGCCGCGTTAAGAGCGCTGGCGGATTCGGCTGAGAAAAAAGGAGTGAAGGTCGTGTTACAAGACGTCAACGTGGAAATCTACAAAGCGCTGAAACTCGTCAAGCTGACTTCGCGCTTCTCTTTTTGCACGCCAGAGCTGTTTCCGGCAACTGAATCGAGACCGTAATGCAGAACCTTCAACAGAGCGACCGTCTCTCGTGGGGCGACACGGTTTTCCTGCACCTGGAACGGCAAGACATGCCGTTGAATGTGGCCAGCGTTTGCATCTTCGAAGGCAAAATTTCATTCGAGGAGTGTCTGCGGTTGGTTGAGTCGAAGCTGCCAGTGATTCCACGCTATCTCAAGCGTGTCGTCTCTGCCCCACTTGGTCTCGGTCTTCCCAGCTGGGAGTTCGATCCCGAATTCGACCTGCGACGCCACATTCGCCAACTCAATTTGAAACGCGGAACTGCTGCCGAACTAAAGACAATCGCAGGCAAGCTTTTCAGCACAGTCATGGACCGGCGGCATCCACTGTGGGATATGACCCTAGCCCATGGCGTAGAGGGCAATCACACCGCGGTCATTTTGCGGTTGCATCACTGTCTTGCCGATGGAATCGCCGGGGTCGGCATCATGAACGTACTGCTCGACGGAAACGGGGTACCGCGCCCTGTCTCCGCAAAACGTCAAAAGCTTCGCGTCCCGGCCCCGCGCGACACCTGGACCTCGCTTACGGGCAGCGTGATTGATTCCTATTCAGATTTCGTGGTGCGGCTTTTATCAGCTCTGGCCGATCTGCTGAACATGGCGGAGCGCACCGCCGCCAGAGGGGGGCGGCTGTTTCCAACTGATGAACTGTCGCGGCTACTGCCAGAGATTTCAGCGTTCACGCAGCGATTGCGGTTCAACGTACCCTATCGCGGGCCACAGAAATTTGCTTGGGGCGAGGTCTCGCTGGAGCAAGTGAAAGCCATTAAACGGAGGTTTGGAACCAGCGTAAACGATGTGATTCTGGCTATGGTGACGGCCACAGTTCGACGGTATGTGGAACTTCATGGCGATCCGATCAAAGGGAAGTTGTTCCGCATGATGGTTCCAGTCAATCTGCGAGGCAAAGATGAAACGAGCCAATTAGGGAACCGCATTTCGCTGGTTCCAGTGACTGTGCCGCTTGACATACGCGACCCGGGGAAGCTGCTGGCAGCAGTTCACCAGAGAACCGAATTTCTCAAGCAGTCCCATGCCGCTGAGTTGATAAGTTTGAGCACAGGATTCATCGGGATGTTCCCATCAGGGCTCCAGGCTTTGATCGGGCCGATGATGAGCCAGCTGCCGATCACTCCGTTCAATCTGGTATGCACCAACGTGCCCGGACCACAGCATCCGCTTTGCCTGCTCGGTCACAAGATGCTGCGCTGGTATCCCTACGTCCCGGTGGGCGGGGAAATGGCTATGAACTGCGCCATGTTGAGTTACGACGGATCGGTGTACTTCGGGTTTAGCGGCGATGTGCACGCGGTTCCGGATCTGTGGCGGCTCGAGAAATTACTGAAAGCGAGCTTCGCCGAGTTGTGTGAAGCGACAGGCACAAAACGGCGCAAGAAAACCCGGAACACTACGAGGCAGACGAAGGCAGGGATGGTAACGGAGCCGGGGCCGAGTAAGTCTGCCGGTGCGGATGCTTTTGGAAGTCATCTGGCGCCGGTTGTACAAGCGTTGCGAAGAAACCAGGAAATTGAGAAACAGGCAACGCAATTGATTGCGTAACGAAAACCGCAGCGGACGAAGTGGCAAGCGGCAATTCTCCTGGGGAGACCGCACGAGATGGTGGAAGGTATCCAGTCCGATGTTCAGCTGACATCCTGGTTGACTCAGGGGTATTTTCTTTTCACGGTCATTCATTTGCTGGGACTGGCCTGCTTCGCCTACATCGTGGCGAAGCGCCTCGTTCCATTACTTCGCGCACAGAGCGATCCGCGATTCGATCAGCCGCTGGCCCGGCTAGGCAAGGTTTTGAAGTTTTGGTTCGCACAGTGGAGGCACCCCCGTTACCCCGTCGCCGGAATCCTCCACATTCTGATTTTTTCTGGATTCATGCTGCTGGCGATGCGGGCTTTCACGGTTCTGATGGTCGGCGTCTCACCGAATTTTGTGATGCCTGGCCTTTCGGGCAGCGCGGGGAGGCTTTACCAGGAGGTCACAGACTACGCTGCCACGGTGGTGTTTTTGTGCATGATCTTTGCCATCGTCCGGAGGCTGGTTTTCAAACCCCCGAGGTACGCAGTGCCGGACCTTTACGGAAAGAGCCACACGGCGGACGCCATCTTCTTATTAGGGTTAATCGCGATCCTGATGGCAGCCGACAGCCTGTTTGAAGGCCTAAAGGCGGCCGCCGAAGCGCAGCAGAGCCACACCGCGGTATTGGCAACGGTATTGTCTTTGCCCTGGATATTCTGTATCTCGTTCGCGTCCGCATCCCCAACGTCGCTGGGCCGTCTCTACTTCTGCGGGTATCTGCTCCACGAATCTGCCTTTTACTTTCTGCTTTGCTATCGGCCGTTCGGCATTCAGTTCCATGTAGAGACTTCACTCTTCAACGTTTACTTTGCGAAGTTGAAAAAGGGGACGTTGAAGCCGGTGCGCTGGGACGTCAGCGATGAGAAGTTGGACCAGGTGAAGTCGTTTGGGGTTAAGACGTTTGAAGATTTCACCTGGAAGCACATGCTGGACTTCTACTCCTGCGCCGATTGTGGACGCTGTTCGGACAACTGCCCGGCCAACGCCGCAGGCCGCCCGTTGTCGCCGCGCTTTCTTTCGATCAAAGCCAGAGATTACGCGTTCAAGCATTATCCGATGTCCGGCCACGCGGGAAACGGCCAGCCGCTGATCGGGACCATCTACTCCGAAGATGAAATCTGGTCATGCACGACCTGCGGCGCGTGCGAAGAAGAATGCCCGCTGCTGATCGAGAACATTGACAAAGTTGTTGACCTGCGCCGGGGCATGGTGGATGACGGCAACGTGCCGCAATCTTTGCAGAAGCCCTTGAAGTCGCTGGAGAGCCGAGGGAATCCTTACGGAAAGCTGGAGAAAAAGCGGGGCGATTGGGCGAGCGCCAAAGATTTTCAGCAGACCTGCCAGGTCAAGACCCTCGATAAGAAAAATGGCGCGAGCACGCTGTTTTTTGTGGACAGCGTAACTTCTTACGATGACCGCATGCAATCCATCGCGCGAGCCGTTGCCCGGATTCTCGATCACGTCGAAGAGAACTTCGGCATATTAGCCGCGAAAGAAAAAGACAGCGGCCATGAGGTACGCCGCTTCGGCGACGAAACGCTGTTCAGGGCCTTACGCGAGCACAATGCCCAGGCGATCAGAGCGTCTGGTGTTTCGCGAATCGTGACCGCGGATCCACACGCGTATAACGCACTGAAACACGACTACAGAGACGTTCCGCCCGTCGAACACATAAGCCAGGTTCTTGCGCGCAGCGTGAATTCGGGAGCAATCGCGTTCAGGGCGGTTGACAATCATGAGAACGTCTACACGTACCACGATCCCTGCTACCTCGGCCGGCACAACGGCGTGTACAACGAGCCGCGCGAGGTGCTGGATGCCATTCCCGAGCTGAAGCGTGTCGAGATGAAACGTTCCCGCGATCGCTCGTTCTGTTGTGGTGGTGGTGGCCTGATGCTTTTCTACGAGCCGCAGGAAGATGAACGAATTGGCGTCAAGCGAGTCCGGATGGCCGCCGAAGCCGGCGCCAATGTGATCGTGACCGGCTGCCCGTTCTGCATGACCAATATAGAAGATGCGATCAAGGTTGCGGGATTGGAAGGGAAGATGTCGGTGATTGACCTGGCAGAGCTCACTGATCAGCAAATGGTGCGTGAGAAACCGGTTCGAGAGTGCGCGGATGAGGTCACGACGGAACTAGTCGCAGGGAGGTAAATGTGGAAATTCTGGTTTGCGTAAGACGAGTGCCTGACACTTCGGAAAACGAGATTGCGCTCAATGCCGAGGGCAACGACATTGAACGCGATGATCTCGTTTATTCGACCAACGAACCCGATAACTATGCGGTCGAAGAGGCTCTGCAGATTGTGAGCAGAGTGGGAGGCAAGGTGACTGTCGTGACCGTCGGGGGCGAGGAGGATGAAGAGGTGCTTCGCCGCGAAATGGCCATGGGCGCGAGTCACGGTGTCCTGCTGACGGATGATGCGTTCACGAGGTCAGACGGACGTGGCATTGCGACGATCCTTAAGGCATTCGTGTGGAAGGGCAACTATGACCTCGTCTTGACCGGCGTTCAGGCCGAAGATGGCGGGGCACAGGTCGGCGGGATGCTCGCTGCCATGCTCGACTATCCCTTTGCTTCGCTGGTGACAGCTATTGAAGTACTCGAGGGCAAAAAGCTGAAGATCAGCCGCGAGATCGAAGGCGGCAACAAGGAGATAAGCGAAATTGACCTACCCTGTGTGCTCTCCATTCAAACCGGCATCAACGAGCCTCGCTACGTGGGGATGCGTGGCATTCGGGCCGTGGCGTCTGTGCCGATTGCGAGCTACGGTACTTCCGAATTGAGAATTGACGCCGCAAGTGTCGGTGAGGCCGGAACCAAGGTCCGTCGTGTGGATTACTTTGTGCCCACTACCACGAAGAGCGCAGAAATTCTGCAAGGCTCGCGGGAGGAGAACATCGACAAACTGCTTGAGCTGATTGCAGCCAAAGGAGGACTGAAATGACCGCCCGAATCTTTGCCTACGTCCCGCATCGAGACGGCGTGCCCGACGACTGCGCGATCGATCTTGTGGCTGCCGCAAAACGCATCGATCCCGGCGCTTCTTCAACGGCCGTCGTGACTGGATCCGGTTCTGAACTCGAGGCCGTATGCTCGGCTTTGCGCGTGTCCTACCCAGAAACCTGGAAAATCAGCAACGAAGCGCTTGCGCACCCGAACGCTGAACTCGTGCGCCAGGCACTGGTCAATGTGATACCTGCAGGGAGCATAGTGCTTTGCCCGCACGATCACTTCGGCATCGATCTGGCACCGGGACTTTCGATCAAGCTGAACGCGGCCTATGTGTCAGATGCAGTGGCGATCGAAGGTATTGATGGGGATGAGTTGAAAGTAGTTCGCCAGGAGTTCGGCGGCCAGGTCAGCGTGCACGCGCGCTGCGACATTTCTTCGGGCGCGGTCATCACGATTCGACCCGGCGCCTTTAAGTCGCAAGAAGCTGCGCCACGAAATGGAAATGTGGTAGCCAAGTCTGTTGACGCCGGATGCGTAACTGCGAAACGACGCTACTTGCAGACGATTGTTGCCGAGGCCGGAGACGTAGATATCACGAAGCAGGCTGTTCTTGTCTCGATCGGGCGCGGTATTCAGGAAAAAGGCAACGTGGCCCTCGCAGAGGAAGTGGCCGAAGCTCTGGGAGCGGCAGTCTCCTGCTCGAGACCGGTTGTCGATGCAAAGTGGCTCGACAAGTCGCGCCAGGTGGGCTCTTCGGGCAAGACCGTGAAGCCGAAGGTGTATCTCGCATGCGGGATCAGCGGGTCTTTCCAGCATCTGGCCGGCCTCAAGGGAAGCCCGTTCATCGTTGCGATCAACAAGAATCCGAAAGCTCCAATCTTTCAGGTCGCAGATATCGGCATCGTGGATGACATTCTAGAATTTCTGCCGGAAATGGCCCGCAAAGTACGTGAGATGAGCGCCGTCGCCGGTAAGTGAGGAAAAGATGATTGCGAGCAAAACCCTGAAGCTCAGTTTGAAGTCCCTGCGGGAGTTCGCGAAGAAACGTTTGCCGGACGAGACGCTGATCGACCTTGATGAACGCGACGAATGTCCGATCGAGATTGTTCGCGAAATCTGTAATCCCGACAAGATCGGCATTCAACTTCTCATGGTTCCCGAAGAATTTGGCGGAATGGGAGGCGGCGCTTTTGACGTCTATTGCGTGTGCGAGGAGATGGCGCGCATTGATCTCGGAGTCGCAACCGCTGTACTCGCCACTTTTCTCGGAAGCGATCCCATAACCGTCGGCGCGACGCCGGAGCAGAAGAAAATCTGGCTGACGCGCATCGCCGAAGAAGGGCTGTTGTTTGCGTACGGAGCGACGGAACCGGAAGCCGGCAGCGATCTTGGAGCGCTTCGGACGACCGCTGAGCGGGTCGAAGAAAACGGCAAAATTGTCGGATACAAGATCAGCGGCAACAAGCAATGGATCAGCAACGGCGGCGTAGCCGACGCCTACACGGTTCTGGCGAACACGCCCGCCGGGCCGAGCTGGTTCATTCTCGAAAAGGGCCTGAAGGGTTTCACTCACGACAAACCGGAAGACAAGCACGGCATACGTTTGAGCAACACGGCCGCCCTTGCTTTGGACAATGTTCACGTCGATGCGGACCGTCTCGTCGGGGGGATCGAAGGCCAGGGACTAAACCAGGCGCAAGCGGTCTTTGGCTACACGCGCCTCATGGTGGCTGCATTTGGCCTGGGAGCGGGATGGGCAGCGCTTGATCGCGCGATTCCCTACTCCACGAAACGTATTCAGGCGGGAGCTCCGCTTTCCGAAAAGCAGGGATACACGCACAAGCTGATCGTGCCCAATGTGGCGCGTCTTGAGGCGGCTCGCGCTTACATCGAGGAAACGGCGGAACGTATTGACTCAGGCGAAGGCAGCCTCAATACCGAAGGCGCAATAGCAAAGTACCTGGCGACCGAGGCCGGCAACTCGGCGGCGGACGCGAGTATTCAGGCGCTCGGCGGTTACGGATATACCCACGAATACATGGTGGAGAAGATCAAGCGCGACGTGCGCATTACCACCATTTATGAGGGCACGTCAGAAATCATGGAGATGACGATCAGCCGCGACCGCTGGCAGATTCACCTGAAGACTCGCGGACAGCATTATCACGAACAGGCGCGAAAGTTCGAAGCACTGCACCACCAGAATGCAAACGTGGGTGCTGATGTCGCGGTGCTGGCGCTACGTGCGCTTGCCGAGGTAATGGAGAAGGCACGTACCGCCCGGCTGACCCGCCACCAGCACGTGCTTCTAAGGCTGGGGGAGTTGATCGCTTACGCCGAATCTGCGGGAAGCCTGGCCCAGCGTGCTGCGCGGGCGGCGGAGGACAAGTTGAGCGAGAAAGCGAACCGGCGATTCGATCCGGCGGTATTGTCGGCAATAAGCCGGGTCTTCGCGCGTGAGGCCGCGCTCAAGGTTGGAGAAGAGGGCTTGCGGCTGGTGGTAGGAGCCGCGGGCGTGACCGATTCGGAGATTCCCGGGTTTGAAGCGGGCCTGAACATAGCAGGCATTCACAGAGCGCAGGCAGGGCTGATCTCTGACATGGATTCTGTAGCAGACGCCATATACGGCCGCACCGCCAAACGTGAACGGGCGGCCTGAGGCCGAAAAGCGAGTGGTTGAACATTGATTGTCCTCGCTGAAAGCGGGTACGAATGCTGGGGAAGGATAACGATCAAGGATCGGCCTCTCCGCGGAGGAGCGCCATCATGGAAAACACTTCACACCGGGCCATAGCGATTGTGGGAACAGGCGCCATCCTGCCCGACGCACCGAATGTTGCCGCATTCTGGCAGAACATTAAGAACGGCCGATACAGCATCAGCGAAGTTGATCGCAACCGTTGGGACCCGGCGCTCTATTACGATCCCGACCCCGCGGCGCCGGACAAGAGTTATTCCAAAATCGGGGGATGGGTGCGCGAGTACGTGTGGGAACCGGTGAAGTGGCACCTGCCGGTTCCGCCGCGTGTGGTTGATGCGATGGATGGCGCGCAGCGGTGGGCTATCGCGTGTACTCGTGAGGCATTGGAAGACTATGGCTATCCCAATCGACCGCTGGACGCGGATCGCACCGCGGTGATTCTCGGCAATGCGATGGCCGGGGAGAAGCATTACCTCACCGCGTTGCGCATTTATTTTCCCGAGTACGCGAGGGAGTTGTCGGAAACAGCAAGTTTTACCGCATTGCCGGAAACCCTCCGCGGCCAGATCACGCGCGAATTGCATGACCGAGTCGGCCAACATCTTCCTCCTATCACGGAAGACAGTATGCCCGGCGAGCTCGCCAACTGCATTGCCGGGCGCATCGCTAATCTTTTCAACTTTCACGGCCCGAACTACGTCTGCGACGCCGCGTGCGCGTCAGCAATGGCTGCGATCAGTTCGGCGGTTGAAGGATTAGTTGAGCGGGACTTTGACGCGGTGATCACCGGGGGTATTGACCGGAACATGGGCGCTTCGACTTTCGTTAAGTTCTGCAAGATCGGCGCCCTTTCAGCGACCGGCACACGGCCCTATGCGGAAGGCGCCGACGGGTTCGTAATGGGCGAAGGAGCCGCAATCTTTCTGCTGAAGCGGTTGGCTGATGCTGAGCGCGACGGCGACAAGATTTATGCCGTGCTGCGTGGAATGGGCGGGGCTAGTGATGGGAGGGGCAAGGGCATCACCGCTCCCAATCCGCTGGGCCAGAAACTGGCCATTGAGCGCGGCTGGCAGAATGCCGGATTGTCGCCCGCCACCGCGACTTATATCGAGGGCCATGGCACGTCCACGCGCGTCGGGGATGTAGTTGAGGTCCAAAGCATGCAGGAGGTGCTTAAGGATTTTCATCTCCCCGCGCACTCCATCGGTTTGGGCTCGGTCAAATCAAATTTCGGACATTTAAAGGGAGCTGCCGGTGCGGCGGGGTTATTGAAGACGGTGCTGGCGCTGCGTGACAAAGTGCTGCCGCCCAGTGTGCACTGTGAGCGCCCGAACCCGGATATTGACTTCGCCCATTCTGCCCTTTTCGTCAACACCACGCTGAAATCCTGGGATATGCCGGGCGATGGCGTACGCCGGGCCGGCTTGAGCGCTTTCGGTTTCGGCGGCACCAACTTTCATGCCGTGCTCGAGGAATACGTTCCTCACCGCCTTAATGGCAACGGGAAGAAATCGATTGCGGTTCCTGAGGTATCTGCCAAAGTTTCTGAGGTCACTATGACTGCAAACAAGGTCCAAACTACTTCGCAGACTTATAAGGCCCCTTTGCGGGGCGCATTGGTAATTGGCGCAGCGACAACATCCGAGCTTGCACAACGTCTGCGGGCAATGGAGCGAGATGCGCGGGCGGGCGAAGCGCCTGAGCCCGCTGCTCCAGCTCAAAACGACCTGCGGGCAGCGGAACGGGTCGCCATTGACTACGGCAACGCCAGTGAACTGAGAGAGAAGGCGGCCAGCGCATACAAGGCGATCGAGGCAAACCAGCCGGCGATGTGGAAAGCGCTTCGCGCCCAGGGAGTGTTTCGAGGCCATGGCCCAGCGGTTAAAGTGGCTTTCCTTTATCCGGGTCAAGGTTCGCAGTACGTCAATATGCTGAAGCCGCTGTTAGATAAGGAGCCGATTGTTGCGGAAACTTTTACTGAAGCCGATCGGGTGATGACGCCTTTGCTGGGTAAGCCGTTAAGCCAGTACATCTTCGTGGATTCCACCGATAACGCGGCCGTGAGTAAGGCCGACGACGATCTGCGCCAGACCGCGATCACGCAGCCGGCTGTGTTGACTGTAGATCTCGCACTCACCCGGCTGCTGGCGGCTTACGGTATAACTCCCGATTTCACCATGGGCCACAGCCTTGGTGAGTACGGCGCGCTGGTTGCGTCCGGAGCTCTTCCGTTCGCAGATGCTCTTGAAGCCGTGAGCGCCCGGGGCCGCGGAATGACTCAGGTCGCGATGGCCGACAACGGGCGGATGGCGGCGGTATTCGCGCCGCTCACTGAAATCGAACGAATTCTGAAGACCATTGACGGGTACGCGGTCATCGCCAACATCAACAGTGAACATCAGGCGGTGATCGGTGGCGCCAGTCAAGCGGTGGTCCAAGCCATGGAGGTGTTCCAGAAGGCGGGATACGACGTGACTGCTTTACCTGTAAGCCATGCATTCCACACCTCGATTGTGGCGCCCGCCAGCGAGCCGCTACGCCGGGTGCTGGCGCGCTTGCATTTGCAGCCCCCGCAGCTGCGGATCGTTGCCAACACGAACGGAGAATTTTATCCGATGGACTCGGCTGCGGTCCCGAAGATGCTCGACATCCTTGCGCAGCAAGTTGCTTCGCCAGTGCAGTTCGTCAAAGGCTTACAGACACTGTATGACGCAGGTGCGAGAATCTTCGTCGAAGTCGGACCCAAAAAAGCGCTGCAGGGGTTTGCCGAAGATGTCCTCAGCGCTCGCGGTGACGTGGTGTCTGTTTTCACCAATCATCCGAAAACCAGTGACGTTGTGGCCTTCAATCAGGCGCTATGCTGCCTTTATGCATCCGGACTGGGACGGGGTAGAGATGAAAATGAAAGCGAAGCCCGCTCGTTCTCGCCGGCGGAATTGCGAAACGAGAAGCAGCCCATCCGGCAGGGGATGCCAGCCAACTTCGCTCATCCGACCGTATCCTCCAATGGTGATCGCTACGTCGAGCTGGGCCATCTGTTTGCCGACGTTCTTGAACGTGGCTGGGGGATTGCGCACGGCGACAGCCGGATGCCAGCTGATTCGCCGGTGATGATTACGGGCGCGGCCCTGGGGCTGCCCGGAACCAAGCACATCTTCGACGATGCCAACATCGGACGCTTGCTGCATGGCGACCAATTTATTGATTCCATCCCTACGCGCTTCCGACGCGCCATGCTGGACAAGCACATCACGCGCCTGGTGAAGAACGACGAAGGCGGCACGTTCGAAACCATCACCAGCGTCGCGGAGGTGATCAAGCTTGCGGGCCGTGCCGGCGCCTTCGACCTGGAGCGAGAATTCGGTGTGTCCGCGGAACGCATTGCCGCCCTCGACCGCGTTACTCAGCTGGCTGTGGCGGTCGGACTTGATGCTTTGCGTGATGCTGGCATTCCGCTGGTTATGCGCTACAAGACCACGAGCAAGGGCACGCAGCTCCCCGATCGCTGGATGCTGCCCGAGGCGATGCGCGACGACACCGGCATTGTGTTTGCTTCCGCGTTTCCCGGCTACAACGCCTTTGCCGACGAGATCTCGCGCTACTACACCGATCATGCCCGTCGCGACCAGTTAGCCAGCCTGCAAAGTCTACGGGCTCGCGCAGCGGAAGCGAACGGCGAATCGATCCTGGGCCAGGAGATTGACCATCGAATCGAGGAACTATGCGACATCATCGAGAAAACTCCCTACGTTTTCGACCGGCGCTATCTGTTCCGAATCCTGGCAATGGGGCACTCGCAGTTCGCCGAATTTATCGGCGCGCGCGGGCCGAACACTCAAATCAACTCCGCCTGCGCGAGCACGGCACAGGCAGTTTCACTGGCCGAGGACTGGATCCGCGCCGGGCGCTGCCGGAGAGTGATTGTGGTCGCGGCCGATGACATCACTACCGACACCATGCTCGAGTGGATCGGCGCCGGATTCCTGGCGAGCGGGGCCGCAGCCACAGACGAAGTCGTTGAGGAGGCTGCGGTTCCGTTTGACCGGCGACGGCACGGCATGATCATCGGGATGGGCGCGGCGGGACTGGTAATTGAAAGCGCAGCGGCCGCCAGCGAGCGAGGAATCCGGCCGATTTGCGAAATGCTGAGCACAGTGACGGCCAACAGCGCCTTCCACGCTACACGTCTCGACGTGCAGCACATCGCACACGTGATGGAAGAGTTGATCAGTAAAGCAGAAAAGCACAGCGGCATCCAGCGTGGTCAGATCGCGCCACAAATGGTTTTTGTTTCTCACGAAACCTATACGCCCGCCCGGGGCGGCAGCGCCGCCGCAGAAATTCATGCGCTACGGCAAGTGTTCGGCAAAGTTGCAGACCGGATTGTGATTGCCAATACCAAGGGCTTCACCGGACACGCCATGGGCGCTGGAATCGAAGACGTGCTGGCGGTGAAAGCGCTTGAGACGGGGATTGTACCGCCGGTCGCTAATTTCAAGGAAGTGGATCCTGAGCTTGGTGCGCTGAATTTGTCAAAGGGCGGCATTTATCCGGTGGAGTACGCGCTACGCCTGGCTGCGGGATTCGGCTCGCAGATCAGCATGACTTTGCTGCGCTGGATGGCTGGTAAAGACGGCGCTCGACGCAGCCCCAATGCGTTGGGATATGAATATCGCATCGCCGATAGCACCAGGTGGGGCGAATGGATTGGCCGTATAGCGGGTCGTCCGTCGGCGGATCTCGAAGTAGTCCATCGCACCTTGCGTATTCGAGACCAGGGCCCCGCTGCCCGCATGGCGAGGGCTGAAGCAGTTGAGCCAGCGGTTCGGCAAACGGCGTCAGTTCCAATCGCCTCAGCGCGGCCCACTGTGCCGGTGGCTGTTGTGGAGTCAAAGCCCGCGGAAAAATCAGTACCACCCACGGTTACTGCGGCGAAGCAGACCGGAATGACGGCTGGGCCGTTCTCAAACTTGGGCGACACTCCCATTTCCATGCCGCTTGCGACACCCGTCGAGGGCGACTCTATAAGAGAGCGCATTCTGGCTTTGGTCGTCGAAAAGACCGGATACCCGAAAGACATGCTCGACCTGGACCTCGACCTCGAAGCCGATCTAGGCGTCGACACAGTGAAGCAGGCGGAGATGTTTGCGGCGATTCGTGAGATCTACAACATACCGCGAGACGAAAACCGCAAGCTGCGGGATTATCCGACGCTGGCGCACGTGATTCGCTTTGTGCACGAAAAACGCCCAGAAACAGGTCGTCTCGCTGTGGCGGCAGCCCCAGAGGTCACGGCAGAAAAGGAAGCTCTGAAACTGCAACCGATAAAGGTAGCAGCTCGCCCAGAAGACGCCGGCGATTCCGTGAAAGAGCGCATTTTGGCACTGATGGTCGAGAAGACGGGTTATCCGAAGGACATGCTTGACCTGGACCTTGACCTCGAAGCCGACCTCGGGGTCGATACCGTGAAGCAGGCGGAGATGTTCGCGGCGATCCGCGAGATCTATAACATACCGCGAGATGAAAACCGGAAGTTACGAGATTACCCGACATTAGCCCACGTGATCCGGTTCGTGCAAGAGAAGCGGCCTGACCTCGGTCCTACGGTTTCGGCTCACGGAAAAGTCGAATCCACTCCGACGCCACGACCGATCGAAGCACCGTCATCCGAACCGGCAAAAGAGGATCCGATCAAGGGAAAGGTGCTCGAAATTGTTGCCGAAAAGACCGGGTATCCAAAAGATATGTTGGACTTGGACCTTGATCTGGAGGCGGACCTTGGCATTGACACGGTCAAGCAGGCGGAGATGTTTGCGGCAATCCGCGCTGCGTACAACATTCCGCGCGATGAGACGCTCAAGCTGCGGGACTTTCCGACTCTGGCCCACGTTATCAAGTTTGCTCGGGATAGGTCGAAATACGGCGAAGCTCTTCAACCGGAGGGGGCTGAACCTCTCAATCGGCCGGCGGCCTCTTCGCCCGCTTCACCCAGTGTGGATAAGTCATCGCGGCTTCCGCTCGCCAGCCTTGACGCCACGAATAGGATTCCGCGCCGGGTACCGATTCCAGTCCTGCGTCCGCGGCTCGATCTTTGCAAGGCCAGTGGCGTGATGCTTGATCGAGGTCAACGCGTCGTCATCATGCCCGACCAGGGAGGCGTCGCCGAAGCACTGGAAGGACTTTTGCAAACCAAGGGCGTCGAGGTTCTTCGGATCGAGAAAGGCGTCGACGCGGACGCTCTCGTCAGTCAGCTCAGGATCTGGATGGCCGCGGGCCCGATAACGGGCTTGTACTGGCTCCCCGCGCTGGACAACGAAGGACGCCTAGATGAAATGGATCCAGCCGCGTGGCACGAGGCCCTCCGCGTGCGCATCAAGTTGCTTTACACCGTCATGCGCGCTCTTTATGAGCAGATCGCAAGACGCGGCACGTTCGTTGTTTCGGCGACCCGCCTTGGCGGACAGCACGGATACGACGCAGCGGGAGCGGTTGCTCCGCTCGGCGGAGCGGTCACCGGCTTCACCAAAACCTACAAGCGCGAGCGTGTGGAGGTAATCGCGAAAGCGGTAGATTTTGAAACCGGATGTAAACCCTCGACCATTGCCGAACTTCTGGCGGAGGAAACTCTACGTGATACGGGTGCTGTAGAAATTGGTTACAAGAATGATTTGCGTTGGACGATTGGGCTTGAAGAGCAGTCCGCGGCTGACGGTCGACCTGGACTGGCCCTCAATGAGAAGACTGTTTTCTTGATTACGGGAGCAGCCGGCAGCATCGTCTCAGCCATCACCGCTGACTTGGCGGGGGCCTCCGGTGGGACGTTTTACCTGCTTGACCTGGCGCCAGAACCTGCTCCGGGTAATCCCGATCTCGAACGTTTTGTAACCGACAAAGAAAATCTGAAACGAGAGTTATTCAACCGGATTCAGGCGCGCGGTGAGCGGGCTACTCCCGCTTTGGTTGAGAAAGAACTGGGTGCTCTCGAGCGCGCGCAAGCGGCTCGCGCAGCAATTGACGCGGTACGGAACGCTGGCGGCACGGCACATTATTTCAGCGTCAATCTCACGGATGCGAAGGCCGTGGAGAAAGTCATCGAACAGGTCCGCACAAAGAGCGGGCGCATTGACGTACTGCTTTACGCGGCCGGTCTGGATCGGAGCCGGTCTTTGCTCGACAAAGAGCCTCGAGAATTTGATCTGGTTTTCGACGTCAAGGGCGATGGCTTCTTCAATCTGCTTCATGCGATCGGCAATATGCCGTTGGGCGCGACAGTCGCGTTCAGTTCGATTGCCGGACGCTTCGGAAATCCGGGACAGACTGACTACAGCTCCGCCAACGACCTGCTCTGCAAAATCACGTCGAGTTTTCGTACCACGCGGCCGGGAACGCGCGGCATTGTGATTGATTGGACGGCGTGGGGCGGGATCGGCATGGCAACCCGCGGTTCGATTCCCAAAGTGATGGAAATGGCCGGCATCGACATGCTGCCGCCAGAAGCCGGGGTCCCACTGATTCGCCGTGAATTGACTGCCGGCGGAACACGCGGCGAAGTGGTGATTGGTCAACGGCTGGGCGTGTTGCTGCAGGAATGGGATAACACCGGTGGTCTTGAGGTTGAACAGATGACACAACGCCCAGCTCAAGGCCCGATGATTGGCAAAATCGCGCGAGCCGGCGTGTTCGAACCGATAAGGATCGAGACTAATCTTGATCCGAAAGTCCAGCCATTCCTCTACGACCATCAGATTGAAGGCACGCCGGTACTGCCCGGAGTGATGGGGATTGAGGCGTTCGCGGAAGCGGCGCTTTCTATGCTTCCAAACTCGTGTGTGGCGGCGATTGAGAACATCAGCTTCTCCGCGCCGTTCAAGTTCTACCGTAACCAGCCGCGTACCCTGACGATCGAAACGACTGTCCATGGTCAGGGTGAGGGAATATTGGCGGACTGTCGCTTGACTGGCGAGCGCCTGCTTCCGAACCAGACTGAACCGCAAATTACAACGCACTTTACCGGCTGCGTGAAGGTCGCACAAAAATCGCAACAGCCAGCAACCGGTGTGAAATTTTCACCCTCGGGAAGCGTGGTTGAGAGCGCCGACATCTACCGGCTTTACTTTCACGGACCGGCATACCAGGTGATTGAGCGGGCCTGGTGGGATGGAAAGAAAATCGTGGGTCTGATGGCGACCGACTTGCCCGCCAATCACCATCCGGGGACGTTAGCAACGATCGCCATGCCGCGGCTGATCGAACTCTGTTTCCAGACGGCAGGACTCTGGGAGATGGGCCTTCAGGAGCGGATGGGTCTGCCGCTGCATGTTGATCGAATCTGGTTTGCGACCTGTGTTCCAGAAAAAACCGGGCTGTATGCCGTGGTAACCCCGTATCCGGCTCAAGGGTCTTTCGACGCCGAGATTGTTGATGCGGAAGGGAACTGTTATCTGCAGGTTTCCGGTTATCGAACCGTTGCAGTCCCAGGGGCGGTAAATGCCGAGGGTCTGAAGATGCTTCAGGCCGCGATCTTGTTGGAGCCGGTCGCGGCTTGATCTGCCAACGCATGCTGGTCCGATGAGGCCTTTATGAACCGAGAGTTTCAACGCGTAGCGATCGTCAATCGCGGCGAAGCGGCCATGCGCTTCATCCATGCTGTCCGCGAATTCAATCAAGAACGCGGCCTTGCACTTCGCGCCATTGCCCTATACACCGAACCAGATCGTCTCGCTATGTTCGTGCGGGAAGCGGATGAAGCTGTTTCCCTTGGTCCAGCCCACGTTCTCGACACCGACACGCACCAACCCAAAAGCAGCTATGTCGACTACAGGATCTTACGCGCGGCTCTGGCTGCCGCGCGCGCCGAAGCCGTATGGGTGGGATGGGGCTTTGTGGCCGAACATGCTGCCTTTGCTGACCTTTGCCGCGATATGGGGATTGTGTTCATTGGTCCCGACAGCGAGGTCATGCGGCGGGTGGGCGACAAGATTGCCTCAAAAAGACTTGCCGAAGAGCTTGGCATACCGGTCGCTCCCTGGAGCAAGGGCCCGGTAGAAACGATCGAGGATGCGTTGCAGCACGCACAACGTCTGGGTTACCCGCTGCTTATCAAGGCGACAGCCGGCGGCGGTGGCCGCGGGATTCGCCACGTAGAGTCAGACGCTCAGGTTCGCGAGGCTTTTGAAAGCGCCCGCAATCAGGCATTCAAGGCCTTCGGCGATCCAACGGTTTTTCTTGAGCAGCGGACTGCGGGCGTTCGTCATGTCGAGGTACAAATCATCGCCGACCACTATGGGACGATCTGGGCAGCCGGAGTACGCGACTGTACCATCCAGCGGCGTCATCAGAAAATTCTCGAAGAAGCACCCAGTCCGGAGCTCTGCGCCGAGCAAGATGTGTGGTTGCGAGAGGCAGCCGTGCGTTTGTGCCGCGCAGCGGGCTATCAAAACGCCGGAACGGTTGAATTTCTGTACCACGCGGACACAAGAAGTTTCTTCTTCATGGAGATGAACACGCGCTTGCAGGTTGAACATCCTGTGACGGAGTGCACCACGGGCCAGGATCTTGTGAAACTGCAAATCCACGTTGCCCGCGGGGGCCGGCTGGAGGGTGAAGCGCCACGTACTGTGGGTCACGCGATTGAGGTCCGCCTGAATGCGGAAGACGCGGAGAACGGCTTTGCTGCTGCTCCGGGAGTAATTGAATGCTTGCGGATTCCGACCGGTCCCGGCCTTCGCATTGACACTGGCGTAAGCGAAGGCGATGTGATTCCGGTTGAGTTCGACTCGATGATCGCGAAGATCATCGCCTACGGACAGAGCCGCGGAGAAGCACTTTCGCGGTTACAACGGGCGCTGCGGGAAAGCGTGGTGGTCATCAAAGGCGGTACCAGCAACAAATCCTTCCTGCTCGAATTGCTGAACCGCAGCGAAGTGCAAAACAGCAAACTCCACAATGGATGGCTGGACAGGTTGGCGGCCAGTGGCAAGCACGTCTCGAGCACCTACGCTGACGTAGCTCTTGTGCAGGCGGCCATCGAATCCTATGATGCGCAGTTCGCGGTGGAACAGGCGCAGTTCTATGCATCAGCCGCTCGCGGCCGCCCGCAATCGCGAAGTGAAATCGGGCATACGGCCGCGCTCCGGCATCGCGGCCATTCCTACTCGCCGCGAATCTGCCGCCTTGATTCCGGCCGCTACCTTGTCGAGGTTGATGGATCACGAATCGAGGCCCATATCGACCGACTCAGCCGCTACGAATACTGGCTTTCAGTTTTCGGCGGGCGGTTTCATGTTGTCTCTGTTCCCAACGGCATGAGTTATCGAATCGAGGTAGATGGGATTTCCCATCAAATTGATCGAGACGATGGAGGCATCGTCCATGCCCATGCCCCGGCAGTCGTGGTCTCAATTGCAGTGAAAGCCGGAGATGTGGTCGCAGCGGGCGACCCTCTGGCCGTGCTTGAGGCCATGAAAATGGAGATGCAGGTGGTGGCGCCATTTTCCGGCAAGGTCAGGCAGGTGATGACGATTCCCAACGTGCAGGTGGACGCAGGGACGCCGCTTTTGCAGATTGACCCCAACATGACCGCCCAAACCGATGCGCTATCGGAGAGAGCCGTATTTGGCGCTTCATGCATAGGCAAAAAAGCAGATTCGGTGGCAGAAGATGGCCTGTCAAGCTTGTGCGGGCTTCGCCAACTCATGTTGGGCTTTGATGTTGAGCCAAAAGAGGCCGAGCGGTTGCTTGCTGGGAGCAAAGGCGCTCCCGAGAACAATGCCCGGAAAAGAGAAGCCGAGGATGAGATTCTCAACATCTTCGCGGACATCTGTTCACTGTTCCTGCGTGAACCGGAAGTGAATCACCGGGCCAGCGCTGAAGAGCCGAGCGCAGAAGCCTATCTCTTCTCCTACCTGCGCATGCTGGAGACCCGCGGCGAGGGGCTTCCGCCAGAGTATGTAAGCGCTCTGCGCCGCGCCCTTGGCCATTACGGGGTGCACACGCTGGAACCTTCGCCCCAACTGGAGCAGAGCATGCTCTGGATCTGGAAGTCCCACCAGCGCATGGAACGGCAACTCGCGCCCGTGATCGGAATTCTCGAAGGCCGCCTACATGGCGCGGAAGTTCTGCCGCCTCAGGCGGAGCAATCGTTGCGGAGTCTCTTAGACCGGATCATTTCGCTTGCGGAAGGAGCTTTTCCAGTGGTCGGCGATCTAGCGCGCGAGGTGCGCTATCGCCATTGCGATCAACCATTTTTCGAGAGGGCGCGGAAGAAAGTTTACGACACGGTCGAGGAGCAGCTTACGGCGATTGCGGTCAACCCTGACGCCGCCGGCCGCAATGAAAGGATCCACGCGCTGGTGGAGTGTCCTCAGCCGCTGGTTGGATTGCTTTCCAGCCGGTTTGTGTCTGCGAATGTCGCGATGCGCAAGCTGATGCTGGAAGCAATTGTATGGCGCTACTACCGGATCCGCGCGCTTGAGGACTTTCATTCGTTTGAAGCGGGTGGCAGGTGCTATGTCTCGGCTGAATACGATCATGAAGGTAAGCGCATTCACGTCCTGGCAACCCATACTCAATATGATCGTCTCCGTGAAGCAGCTAGCGCGATGTCGCCGCTCATCGCCGCCGTTCCGGAGAGCCACGATATTGTGGTTGATTTCTATGCCTGGAGTCCGGAGCATTTGGCGGAGCCTGAGGAAACTCAGCGGGAAATCCGTTCCGCGTTCGATCAAGTAACTTTTCCGCGCTCGCTCCGGCGCATTGTCGTAGAAGCCGCGAGCCCAAAGCATTCCGAGGGGGCAGGCGGTATGCAGCACTTTACTTACCGTCCCACGCCCAACGGATATGAAGAGGAGGTCCTCTATCGCGGCATTCATCCGATGATGGGCAAACGTTTGCATTTGTGGCGGCTTAGCAACTTCAAGATTGAACGCTTGCCGTCGGTCGAGGATGTTTACCTGCTTCACGCGATTTCCCGCGACAACCCCAAAGATGAGCGTCTGATCGCCTGCGCGGAGGTGCGTGATGTTACGCCGGTCAGGGACACCAGGGGCCGCATCGTGCAATTGCCGCACCTCGAGCGCATGCTGACGGAAGCCCTGGCGGCGATTCGTCTGCATCAGTCGCATCGCCCAGCCAACCAGCGCCTGTTTTGGAACCGAGTCTTTCTGTACGTTTGGCCGCCGCTCTTTCTGCAGCGCGACGAGCTGCGCGATCTGGTACGCAAGCTGGCTCCCGCGACCGAGGGGTTAGGTTTAGAGCAAGTGGTTGTGCGTGCGCGTATCCAGAATCCTGCTACCTCCGAACTGCGGGACATGGTGGTGCGCATCTCGAGTCCTGCCGGCCGCGGAATGCTTATAACTTTCCGTCCCGGGGACCAGAAACAGCCCATTAAGCCGCTCAGTGAATATGATCAAAAAGTTGTTCGCATGCGGCAACGCGGTCTTATCTATCCCTACGAAATCGTCGGGATGCTCACCCCGGAGCGGAAACATGCTCGCGCCGAGTTTCCTCCGGGTGAATTTATCGAATACGATCTGGGGGCAGATGGCCGCCTTGTTCCCGTAGATCGTCCGGCGGGAAAGAACCAAGCCAACATCATTACGGGAGTGATCAGAAATTTCACAGAACGCTATCCGGAAGGAATGAAACGGGTGATGTTATTGGGTGATCCGAGTAAAGACCTCGGGGCGCTGGCGGAAGCTGAGTGCCGAAGAATCATTGCGGCGCTCGACCTGGCGGAGCAAATGAAGGTCCCCTTGGAATGGTACCCAATCTCGGCCGGGGCAAAGATTTCGATGCAGAGCGGCGTTGAAAACATGGATTGGATTGCCCGCGTTTTGCGGCGGCTGGTGGAATTTACGCAAGCTGGCGGCGAAGTCAATCTGCTGATCAATGGTATCAATGTCGGAGCCCAACCCTACTGGAACGCGGAAGCTACGATGCTGATGCATACACGCGGCATCCTGGTCATGACTCCGAAGGCGGCGATGGTGCTTACAGGAAAACGTGCGCTGGATTATTCCGGCAGTATTTCGGCAGAAGATAACCAGGGAATTGGCGGCTATGACCGCATCATGGGCATCAACGGGCAGGCCCAATATTGGGCGCGCGACATTGACGAAGCTGCGCATATCCTGCTGCGGCATTACGATCACACCTACATAGCACCCGGTGAACGTTTTCCCCGCCGGGCGGTGACCACCGATCCGCCCGATCGCGACGTATGCTCCTACCCACACGGTAAAACTGCCGATGACGGGTTTGCGGTGGTGGGAGATATCTTTTCGGATGAAACCAATCCGGGACGCAAGAAGTCGTTCGATATTCGCAAGGTGATGATGGCAGCTATAGACCAGGACCATTCCCCGCTGGAGCGATGGGCGGGAATGCGCGCGGCGGAAACTGCCGTGGTCTGGGATGCACATCTCGGCGGTTACCCGGTGTGCCTTATCGGAATGGAGTCGCGTCCGGTGCCGCGCCTTGGATTTGTTCCTGCAGATGGTCCTGATCAGTGGACGTGCGGCACCCTCTTCCCGCAGTCTTCGAAGAAGGTGGCACGGGCTATTAATGCGGCGAGCAACAACCGGCCGGTTGTGTTCCTGGCAAATCTCTCCGGGTTTGACGGCTCCCCGGAATCCATGCGCCGCTTGCAGCTTGAGTATGGCGCCGAGATTGGCAGGGCCGTCGTCAACTTTAAGGGTCCGATCATATTCTGCGTAATTTCGCGTTATCACGGCGGCGCGTACGTAGTTTTCTCTCGAACTCTGAATGAACAAGTGGAAATTGCGGCTCTTGAGGGAACGTACGCTTCCGTGATCGGTGGCGCTCCCGCCGCGGCGGTGGTTTTTGCCAGCGAAGTCGAGGCGCGCGCCAAAAAGGATCCACGCCTGCAGGAACTGAACCAGGCCATTGAGAATGCGGAAGGTTCGGCGAAGGGACCGTTGCGAGCGCAGTGGAATGCGATGTTTAAGGTTGTGCATTCCGAGAAGCTCGGCGAAATGGCGACAGAATTCGACCGGGTGCACAGCGTGCAGCGTGCGCTCCAAGTAGGCGCGCTGCACTGTATTATTCCGCCAGCAGAATTGCGGCCCTATCTCATTGCTGCAATCGAACGCGGGATTGCAAAGGAGGAAGAGCGCTCAAGGGAGCTGAAGCTCGAGATCCCCCGCGCGGCTTAAGGCAAAGCTCGTCACATGGAAGTGTATTGGCTTGACCAGACAAAAACCGATGTGCCCATCGAGGATGATTGGTTCAGCCCGGGCGAAATGCTCTGCCTGAGCAAGCTGCGATTTCCCAAACGCCGCGCCGATTGGCGCATGGGACGATGGACCGCAAAACGCGCACTGGCCGCTTACCTCTGCATGCCCGCACGTGCAAGCATTCTTGCGAAGCTGGAGATACGCGCTGCCGCGTCGGGCGCGCCAGAAGCTTTGGTCTCTGGTAAGCCGGCGAACTTCACGATATCGATCAGTCACCGCGCCGACAGAGCAGTTTGCGCGATTGGTCCCTTGGATCTCCGGCTAGGTTGTGACCTGGAGCTGGTAGAACCGCACGGCGGCGCCTTCGTCACAGATTACTTTACCGCCGAGGAGCAAACTCTGGTCGCGCGGGCATCGGCGGCCGAGCGTAATGTTCTGCTGGCCATCCTTTGGAGCGCAAAGGAGAGTGTGCTGAAAGCCCTGCACGAGGGCCTTCGAGTTGACACTCGCGCGGTTACAGTCGATCCCCAGCTCGAGTCATACGACCTGAAGGGCTGGCGCCCGTTGCGGGTTCGTCACAGGAACGGTCAGACGTTCGGCGGCTGGTGGTGTCAGCACAATGAAAGCATATTGACCATGGTCGGAGATCAAGCCATGGCCGCCCCGATGCCACTCGATGATAGGAGGATGGAGCAGTTGTCCTCCAATGCCGTTTGCGGGGGACGAGGCCTATAACCTGAGCGAAGGATTGTCTGCCGACCGGAGCAAAGATGTGGGCTTTAGCCTGCCAACCCGGTAGAATCGCGGACCGCTTCCGCGCAGCGAATTGCTTTTTCGTCCAATTCCCACTGCCGAATGGCCTTCCGGCAGCCTTCACGCGCCAAATCGGTGCTCATTTGCCGCTCCGCTTGATTGAAGGTATCTTCGGCCTCCCGCCGGGCACGGTGGGCCGCGGAATCGGCTTCCTTCATTTTCCGAAGCAGGAGGGCGACATCAGAGTCCGTTGGTGGAGAGGCATGTCCGTCGCGGCGGCTGCCAGGCTTCGCCGCTTCTTTGTAGGCAGCTTTGACTTGGTTTGTCCACTGCATCTTGACCGTCCGGTTCGCCCTATCGAGCGCGGCATTAGCACGGTCGGCGGTTTCCCGTACTTTGTTTTTTTCGAAAAGCCACTTGAAGACCGACCACTCCATCGCCTCCCGCATCAGCGATTTGGCTTCATCGACCTCGGAAAGCTTGTGCACAACCAGGACAACATAGCCCCGGAGCAGGAAAAAGTCCAGCCAACAGTGTCTCCTTGTGGAGGTTTGCATCGCAGATATGCCACAAGGCAATGATCATTTCGATTTCGACTTTATCGTCGTAGGCTCGGGCTTCGGCGGCAGTGTGTCAGCTCACCGTCTCACCGAAAAGGGATATCGGGTTGCGGTCATGGAGATGGGCCTGCGCTGGCCACCTGAGAAGCTGCCGCGCACCAGTTGGTCCCTCCATCGCTGGTTCTGGAGACCGCGGCTCGGGCTACGCGGATTTTTCAACATGCGCCTGTTCCGGCACGTGACCGTATTCCATGGCTGTGCGGTTGGTGGCGGGTCAATCACGTATGCGGGCACCTTGCTTGCGCCTCCGCAAACGGTGTGGGAAACGGGGTCGTGGGCCGGCTTGACTGACTGGAAGACAGACATGCCGCGGCACTACGAAACCGCCATACGGATGCTCGGTGTGGTGGAAAACCAAATCATGGGACCAGCCGACTATTGGCTCAGAAGAACCGCGGAAGCGGGTGGCTGTGAGAATACGTTCTACCGCACCCAAGCCGGAATTTTTGAAATGCCGGGAATAGACGCAGGAAAAGTAGTCAGCGACCCATTCTTTGGTGGGGACGGTCCCGAGCGCAGCGCTTGCGTTGGCTGTGGCGGTTGCATCATGGGTTGCCGTTACAGAGCCAAGAATACACTCGATCTTAATTATCTTTATCTCGCCGAGAAGCATGGCGCAAAAGTCTTTCCCGAAACAAGGGTCGTTGATGTCAGGCCCCTGGGAAGAAAGAAGGATGGAAGTGCAGGATACGAAGTAACCGCCGTTAAGTCCACCGCTTGGCTTCAACGACATCCTGGTCGCTTTACTTCCCGCGCAGTAATCTTTGCCGCTTCCTCCCTCGGCACAATGGAGCTCCTATTTCATCTCAGGGAAAGGGGTTCGCTTGCACACCTCAGCCAGGAATTGGGCAAACATGTGCGCACCAATTCGGAATCGATCATCGGAGCGCGAATTCCGGGCTCCGCGGAGGACCTTTCCCAAGGCGTCGCCATTGGCTGCGGTGTCTACATTGACCAGCACACGCACATTGAGGCGGTACGTTATCCACGCGGCTCGGATGCCATGAGCTTCTTGAGCACGGTCCTGACCGACGGCCGTCCCGGCTCAACACGCATCTTGCGGTGGCTTCGAAACATGATCGGATCGTTGCTTCGTCATCCCCTCAAGACCCTGCGTTTGTTTCGGCCATGGGGATGGGCGCGCGAAGCGGTGATTTTGCTCTGTATGCAATCGCTCGACAGGGAAATCGAAATGCATTGGCAACGGCCATGGTTCTGGCCATTCAAGAAGGCTCTGGTGAGCCATGGCGAGAAAGTGCCTACCTACATTCCGCAGGCAAATGAATTCGCCAAGAAATTCGCGAAACTCGCAGGAGGAACCGCAATGAGCACCCTCCCAGAGATCTGGTTCGACGTGCCCGGAACAGCGCATTGTCTGGGAGGGTGCGTGGTTGCGGATTCGCCACAGCATGGCGTCGTGGATGAGCGCCACCACGTGTTCGGCTACAAGAACCTATACATCTGCGATGGATCGGTGGTTGCGGCAAACCTCGGAGTGAATCCGAGTTTGACCATTACGGCGATGACGGAGCGGGCAATGAGCTACATCCCGATGTCGTCTGACGCAAACTGGAATGACATCGGGCAGGCCTCTAGCTCGCGGGGACAGACAACATCTTGATTGGAAGCAAGCGATCCAGGAGCGCCTGTTCGCCGCGCAGCCACAGGCGGCTGCCATAGAGCAAGGCGCTGGATTGCAGAGTGAGCCAGTCCTGGGTTTTCAGGGGCGAACGGAAAGCACTGCGGTTGGCAACCCAATGCCGGACGATGTGGCTTGCGACGGTGAATCCCATCGCCACGCCTCCATCGGTGATGTCATTGAGGATGCCGTCAAGCGTGAACATCACCTTTGAGAGCATCACCAGCGGGCCTGGGAATTTGACTCCGGCCAGAGCCACCTGTTCCAGCAGGCGCATTGCATCAGCAGCGCCAGGCAGCGGCGAGACAGGCAATGCGTCAATGAACCTTGTGACGGTCTCCCGGACGATCCAGCCTCGGGGCGAGGAGCTTCTGATACTGTGCTGGCTGAGGGCCAGAACTTCCTCAGAGGCACCTACGGGATCGCGCAAGGTCACCATCAGGAACAGCATGGCGAGATGACGTCGCTGTACCCGGCTTAGCTGCTCGCGCAAAGCCCAGTCAATCATAGTCAGCTCGCCGGTGCGGTTGTGGTAAAGCAAATTGCCGGCATGCGGGTCACCATGAAAAATGGCATTCTCCTGCGCCGACAGAAGCGGCACTGCGACCAGCGCTTCGACGAGTTGCTCGGCCACTTTTTTACGGCGCTCGGCCGGCAGACGGAACACTGCATTCGTCACTTTTACGCCACGCTCTTCACTCATCCCAGTGATGCGGGAGGTGCATAGCGGCTTAAACAGCCGCGGAATCCGCACGCCAGGGATGTTCTTATATAGCTTCCACGCTTCCAACAAGGTCGCTTGCTCACGCCTGAAATTCACCTCGTGTTGGAGCAAGTGACGGACCTTCTTGAAAGTGTCAGGAATCAGATGCTGGGGAAATCCATAGGTGTGATGGCGGTCACCAAAATAGTCCGCCAGCCCCTGCAGATAGTTCATATCCTCAGCAAAATATTCCGGGATATGAGGCTTCAGAACCTTAAACACGCCATGCTCGCGGCGGCCGCTGGCCGGGTTTTGCCAAGTGAAGCGTACGACTGCGCTGACGCTGGCTTCGGACAGCAATTTCGATGCAACCCTGACCTGATATTTTTCGAGTTGCTTGTCCAATTCTTTCTTAATGATGGCTTGGATTTCCTCAGGGTTGACATCGCGAATCCCGTTTTCCAGTCTGGCAAGGGCGCGGCGCAATGCGGTACGCAGGTGCTGATTGCGTGCGATGACTTGCCCAAGTTTCTGGAGACCCGGGACCTTTGCGATCAGCCGGAACAGGCGCTCTTCAGCAGACGTTTTCTGAGGGAGATCCAGCTGTTCTAACAGCTTTGGAGCAAGGCGGGAAGGTGATAAATGGGCCACAACGAACGTCATGGAATCTCTTACTGGAGGGCGCCACTTGAGATAGGCCTCGGGAACGAGCCGTTCCACGGGGACAATCTGGTCCACGATCCATTGCGCCATGGTATTGCGGAGGGACTGGCCAACAGGGCTGAGCAGTGCGGCTTCAATCGCATCGAGCCGCTGTTGCGACGTGGCGTTCTCTGGCACGAACCTCCCGAGAACGGTGCGCAACTCTTCAGGCGCCATCTGTGGAAGGGCTAGTTCAGGCATAAAAGTCCGTCAAAGAGACTATGGCCTGCCATTACGTTTCAGGCTGTGACTGGCGTCACTTGTACAATTGAGGGTCCTTCGAGAAGAGGCTTTTGTCAGGAATCGATCCCAGGCGTGTCACGCGCCGTTGTGCGCAACCGCATTGCTTGAAAACGGCGAAAGAAGTACATTGTTTTCGTAGAGCAGTGTGTGTCTAACGTCCCAGGGCCTCAGGAAGTTGAACGCTTGACCAGCAGCTGGTGTCTCCTCCAGCACAACCTCTCGTATGGGATGGTCTTCCGATGAGCCTGCGAACTCTTAACGACATTTTCTTCGCGATCGCGAATCGCGACCAGCGAGTGGTGATGATGCACCGTCAGTCCACTCACTGGGTTTCAATCTCATCGCAGGAGCTTTATCGCGACGTCATCGGGGTGGCACGGGCGCTTCGCGATTGGGGAGTTTCCCAGGGAGACCGAGTTGCGATCCTGAGTGAAAACCGGCCGGAGTGGGTGATTGCAGATTTCGCCACCCTCCTGATGGGCGCGGTTACGGTTCCTATCTATTCGACTCTTACCGATCGGCAGACCGGAGAAATTCTTCGCGATAGCGGCGCCCGCATCGCATTTGTGTCCACGGAAAGGCAAGTTCGAAAACTGCAGGCGGTGCAAAGCCAGACTGCCTTGGAAAAGATAGTGGTGATGGATTCTCTGGAAAGCGGAGACTCCACGCCTATGGCCCACATGATGCGGGAAGGACCACAGGCGCAGGACGAGGAATTCGAATCCGCTGCGCGCGGCATTCATCCAGAGAATCTCGCAACGATTATCTACACGTCGGGAACGACCGGAACACCAAAAGGGGCGATGCTCACGCACGGGAACATGGCCGCCAACATCAATTACTCATTGAGGGAGTTCGATGTCGGAGCGGGCGAGATCAGCATTTCGTTCCTGCCGCTCTCTCACGTTACCGCGCGGCACGTTGATTTCGCCCTGCTATACCACGGCGTGACACTGGCCTATGTTCCCGTCATGGAAGAGCTTCCCAAGGCGATCCTGGAGGTGCGGCCCACGGTTTTTGTCGGTGTGCCTCGAGTGTATGAAAAAATATATGCAGCGGTGGAGCAAAAAGCCAAAGGATTTCCCAAACGGCCGATCTATCACTGGGCTTTGTCGGTGGGCCGAGCTCATCGCGAACAGATTCTCGCCGGAGTGAACCCCAACTCCCTGGCCTGGAGAGTCGCGAACCGGCTGCTTTTTTCAAAAGTACGTGCCGGAATGGGTGGAAGGGCAGAGCTGTTCATTTCCGGCGGGGCGCCGCTGGGACGGGAACTGGCTGAATGGTACGCTGATGTGGGTATCCGCATTCATGAAGGCTACGGACTGACCGAAACGTCGCCAGTGATTGCGGTCAACACGCCCAGAGCCCACAAGCTTGGTACGGTGGGCAAGCCATTGCCGAATCTCGAAGTACGCATTGCCGAGGACGGAGAAGTCCTGGTTTCCGGACCCTCTGTTTTCGGATCCTATTGGAACCGGCGGGAAGAAACCGAGAAGGCGCTTGTTGATGGCTGGTTCAAGACCGGCGACATCGGGAATATTGATGAGGATGGATTTCTCTCCATCAGCGATCGCAAAAAAGATCTGATCAAGACCTCCGGAGGCAAGTTCATTGCTCCTCAGCCGATTGAGAACTCTCTCAAACACAACCGGTTGATCGCAGAAGCGGTCGTGTTGGGAGACAAGCGTAAATTTCCAGCAGTTCTCATCGTGCCGAATTTCCCTGTGCTCGAGGAATGGGCCCGCGAAAACGGCGTTCCTGCCGGCTCGCGAAAAGAACTGGTTGACAATGCCAGGGTGCGCGAGCTGTACGAGAGCATCATTGCAGGTTTCAACCACAATCTCGCTCGCTTCGAGCAGTTGAAGAAGGTGATTCTTATCGCAGATGAATTTTCAGCCGAGAATGGTACGCTCACAGCGAGCATGAAACTGCGGCGCAAGGTCGTGGAGGACCGCTACAGGCAGGAAATTGAAACGATGTACGAACAGGCAGAAGGCAAAACTCCTGTTGTCCACTCCCGTTGAGGAAGATGGTCCATGAGGTGGTCTGTAAACCCTATTCCAGATCGCTGGTCATAATGAAAAGCGGCTTCATCTCAAAACTTTTGTAGTGAGGCCGGAGGCGTTCGCTATTGTAGTGTTCCTTCGCGTTCACCACTTTCTTTGAAGCCGTTACTACTTCAATTGGCATATTGTCATAGCGGCCGTTTCTGAGCCCGACTAAGCGGCCGTGGACCTTGTTTAGGATCATGTCCAGCGCGAGGTTTCCGTATGCCATTGGAACAATCGAGTCAATCGCATCGGGATCACCGCAGCGCACCAGGTAACCGAGCTTCTGATTGATCACGTCCACAACCTTGCCGTTGTTGTATTTTGGCGAGAGTTCTTTCAGTTTCTGGGAGACGAGATCGCCGATGCCGCCAAGCTTTTTATGACCGAACGCGTCGGTGGTCTCACGCTCGAACATGACCTGCCCGCCCTTGAACATGGCGCCTTCCGAAACCAGCACTACCGCGTAGCCGCTGGGATTCTTGCGACGGTCGGCGCTCAGTAACTCCGCAAGGCGCTCAATCTCGAACTCGAACTCCGGGATCACGCAGCGGTTGGCCGCTCCGGCCATGGTGGGCAACATGGCGGTGAATCCCGCATAGCGGCCGAAAACCTCGAGAACCAGGAAGCGTTCGTGAGAACCGGCTGACGTGCGCAGGCTGTTGGCCATCTGCATGGTGCGGGTGACGCAAGTACTGAAGCCAATGCAGTAATCAGTGCCGGGGACGTCGTTGTCCATGGTTTTCGGAATGGCAACTACCTTTACGCCTTCCTGGAACAGGCGCACACCATAGCTCAACGTATCGTCACCGCCGATTGGGATAAGGTAATCAATGCCCAGCCAATCGAGGTTTTTCAAGACCTCGGGAGTGAGATCGTTATTCTCAGCGCGGAATGAGTCCTGGAGATGGGCTGGCACATCCGACTTGGGAACACGCGCAGGGTTTGTGCGAGAACTGTGAAGGAAAGTTCCTCCAGTGCGCGCGGCGCGATTCACTAATTGCTCTGACATGTTCTGGAAGCTGTCGGTATTGTCGTAGTCCTTTTCGCGAACAAGGTCCACGAGGCCTGCCCATCCCCTGCGCAAACCGATGACCTCGTACCCTTCGCGCAGGGCCCGGATGGTCACGGCACGAATGGCTGGATTCAAACCGGGCACATCACCACCACCGGTCAGGATTCCAATTATGCCTTTTCTTGTGTTGATGTTAGCCATGTGCATGAGCCAACTGCAGCAGAGTTCATAGCGTCCTGTGACTAGTTCACGACACCCAGGAGAGACGCGGCGGTGAGTCTGGTCACTTGAATCGGTGAGCCTGGTCACCGAAGCAACAACTAATAAGGATAGAACATGGCACAGAAGGTTCGCAGGCGTTCCTTCCCGCTTGCGGCCTGAACCCAGACGAGTCTTTGGAGGAAGCTATGGCCCTGCTGAATTCTGCCACCGGAAGCATTATCCGTGATTATTCGATTAAGGATCTCAACGAAGCCGCCAATCTGATGCGCGGTTATGACCTGGTTGCGTTGTGTGCGGCGGGTTCAGGTCATGCGGGCGGTACGCTCTCCATCATGGATATTGCGGCTGCCCTGTATCTCAAAGTTGCAAATCATGACCCTGAGAATCCAAACTGGGCGGAAAGAGACCGGATCATCTGGTCGGCGGGCCACAAGGCGCCGAGCCTTTATCTGGGCCTGGCCTTTGCCGGGTTCTGCAATGTGGACGACGTCGTCCTTCTGCGCAAACTCGGATCGCCATTTCAGGGGCACCCCCACTGGCTTAAGTTGCCCGGCGTCGAAGCCTCGACGGGTTCATTGGGACAAGGACTGAGCCTGGCGGTCGGCGTGGCATTGGCGGGAAAGATCAATCAAAAGAACTACCGTACATTTTGCATCATGGGAGACGGTGAGCAGCAGGAAGGGCAGATTTGGGAAGCGGCGATGGAGGCTGCGCATTACAAGCTGGAAAACCTCATCGGAATCGTGGATCACAATCGCCTGCAGATTGATGGTCTGGTGTCTGAGGTCATGAATATCGATCCCCTGGAAGACAAATATGAGAGTTTTGGCTGGGACGTGGTTCGGATCAATGGCCACGATATGTCGCAGATCGTAGAAGCCTTGTCAACAGACCGCAGCGGCGCCGGTAAGCCGTTACTGGTTCTTGCGGAGACGGTAAAGGGTAAGGGGATCAGCTTCATGGAGAACGTTGCTGGGTGGCATGGAAAAGCGCCGAACCATGAAGAAATGATCAAAGGCCTGGCTGAACTGCAGCTGACCGACCAAATTCCCTATGCCAGCCTGCTGGAACGGGCAGAACGATACCAGGCGAGAGCGATACGAGCCCTCAACGAAAAGACGCCCCGCTTCAGCCGCGATTACTGGTGGAATAGCCTGCTGGTGATGACTGCGCAAATGGAGCCGACGCGCAAAGGCTTTGGCAAAGCGCTGGCCATGCATGGTGATGACGAGAGGGTCGTCTGCCTTGGCCTCGATATTTCAGGGTCGATCACTATTAACGAGTTTTACTCCGGGAAGCCGGAGCGCAAAAGACGCTGGATCAGCATGGGCATCGCCGAACAATCTGCCACGGCCGCGGCAGCAGGACTGGCGAAGGAAGGCAAACTGCCGGTCTTTGGCACTTACGGGACTTTCGCGGCTGCAAGAAACCTGGACCAGATCAGAACCTCAATTTGCTACGGGAACTTCAATGTACTAATCGCGGGAGCGCACGGTGGAGTCTCGGTAGGACCGGATGGAGCCACCCACCAGGCGCTGGAGGATTTGTTTGCCATAACTGGCTTGCCAAACATGTCGGTAGTGGTCCCATGCGACGCAATCGAAACCAGAAAAGCTACAAGCTATCTATTGCTGCAGCATTTCGGGCCCAAGTACATTCGTTTTGCGCGCGAGGCTACACCTATCGTCACTCAAGAGCAAACTCCTTTTGTTTTCGGGAAAGCAAATGTCATCCGCTTGCGTCGTACGGCAAAGGATTTTCAGGACGGGTTCGAGACTTTTCTGGCCTGTGACTACGAAAACGAATCGGAGGATTTGACAATCATCGCCTGCGGCCCAATGGTTCCAGAAGCCATGCGCGCAGCTTACATTCTGCACGAGGAGTTCGGGTGGGAGACGCGCGTCATCAACATGCATACACTGAAACCGATGGATGAAGAAGCTGTCATTCGGGCCGCCAGAGAGACCGGCATGGTCATCACTGCGGAAGAGCATCAGATCGGCGCCCTGGCTTGGCATGTCAGCGGAATCATCACTGCCTCGCAAGAACTCTATGGCGTTCCGGTTATTACGGGTGCCGTGGGTGTTCACGACCGGTTTGGCGAATCGGGAGCGCCCTGGGAACTTATCAAGGAGTTCGAGGTGAGCGCAGAACACATTGCCCAAAAGGCGGTGATGTTATCGAAAGTGCGGCAGACAGCGCACGCCGCGGAAGCTGGCGCGCGAGATCGCCAGGAACTGAGCCTCGAGCCTTAGGCCGCTACGCGTAGGTTGTTGGTTGTGCCTTCGCGTGACGTGTATCACGACGACCCATGAGCCACGTCGCAGATTCTGTTCGCGCGGGGAAATAAAATATCACTGCTTCCAAAATCCAATTGGATCTCGGCTGGCTTTGTCTGCTGGCTGGCTTGTCCTGCCTCCGGCCTGTAACGCCAGCAGGGAAAGCAATGCTTCAACCGGAGGACATCATGACTTCGAAACGATCACTCCTATTTGTTCTCTTCATCGGCCTGGTGACCTGTGCGTCGCTGGTTCAAGCTCAGACTCAAGATAGCGCGGGCGTATTGCCCATTGGTAAGCCGATAGAAATCAAAGCTCCGCTTGGGCTTCCACCAGTCCCAATACCTGCTGACAATCCGCCGACAGTTGCAACCATCGCGCTGGGGCGCCGCCTCTACTACGATCCGATTCTGTCTTTGGACAACACAGTGTCCTGCGCCAGTTGCCACAGCCCGCAATACGGCTTTGCTGATCCCCGTCCGGTTTCAGAGGGCGTGGGAAAGAAGTCCGGCACCCGGAACTCGCCTCCTGTGGTCAATGCTGCATATTTCCACGCGCAGTTCTGGGATGGACGCGCGCCCACCTTGGAGAAGCAGGCCGAAGGACCGGTGGAGAATCCAGTAGAGATGGCAAACAAACTTGCAGTCGTGGAGCAGCGACTGAACGCTGACCCGAGCTATCGTCAGGCCTTTGCCGAAGCCTGGGGCCCCAGGCGGATCACCTATGAAATGGTCGAAAAGAGCATCGCGTCATTCGAGCGCACTCTGGTCAGCGGCAACTCGCCCTTTGATCGCTGGAAATACGGCCATGACGAAAACGCTGTTAATGACTCGGTCAAGCGTGGCTATGTCGTCTTCACGTCCGCCAAAAAAGGAAATTGCGCAGCCTGCCACACCATCGGCAAGAAATACGCGTTGTTCACCGATAACGAGTTTCACAACGTTGGAATTGGCACCGACATGAACCAGTTCACGGACGTAGGCTTGTATGCGGTGACTCATAGCGAAGCCGACAAGGGAAAATTCAAGACGCCCTCATTACGCAACATCGCTCTAACTCAACCCTATATGAGCGATGGCAGTTTGAAGAACCTGAAGGAAGCAATTGATTTTTACATCGGTGCGGGCAACTCCAATCCGAATCTCGACAGGCGCATCCACGCGCTCGATTTTCTGAGCGGACAAGAGCGAGCCGACCTGGAGTCCTTCCTTAATTCCTTGACCGGCGAACTGCCGGCGAACGTTGGTCCGCCGAAGGAGATGAAGTACCAGGCCCGCAAATAGCTACGCCATATGTCCCGGCCATGGCCAGGCCGGTTGAGGGCACTGGCCACGTGCTCCGGGTCAGTTGGTTGTAAACAACAGGGTGAGCGAAGGAGATACTTGGTCGCTATGTCTCAGGAAACGGGGAGGCTTTATGGCCAACGAAGCCAACGCGGCGCTCGACATCATTCGCAATCAACTTCAAATCATTCTGCTGCGCGCCGAGCTTTGCGAGACCCCTGTCCAGTGCCGCTCCTGCGCCGCAGCAGTCAGTGAAATTGTCAAGGAAGTTAAAGCTCTCGAAGCTTTTGTGCGTGCCGAGTCTGTAAGGGTAGCCGAGACCACCAAAGCCCGTGGCGAGATGCTCCCCCGGGGCGCCAAATGACTGGTCAGGAACTAAACGTATGCTAGCTGTGTGGCAGCTTCTGATCTGGGAGAGCACCGACTTGCGGCCCAATTACCGCTGCCGACGATCTGCGGTGATAGACTGCTCGCATGCCTTCCAAGGGAAAAAAGAATAAGAGCAAAACAAAAACGAAGATGGCGGCTGCGAAGCGGCCCAGGAAGGCGACGCGCGCGAAACAGACTGCGAAGCCAATTCGTCCAAAGAAGGCTGCGAAGAAGAAACAATCTAAGAAGAAAATTGCAAAGGCTCGTGTGACGCGTCGCGAGGGAAGACGGCTCAGCGATATACCGCAGCTGGAGTCGGCCCGGCGCAGGCAAGACGCAATTTCGGGCCGCCAGTCGGGAGATCTGCAAGGTTTGTCCAGAAAAGAGCTGGCGGACTCAGAAAGCGTCGATGAATTGGCGGAAGAAGGCAACCTCTTTGAAGCGGGCGCGGTTGCGGGTGTTGAGGAGGCCGACAACGCGGACGAGCGGGAAGTGCATACTCATGAAGTGCCCGAAGATGATGTTCCCGATGAGTATCGGCACAACGACTAAGCCACGGTTCACGCGCCACCGGCGTGGTAGTCTTCCACAATAAGATTCAGAGCGGCTGCCCGGCAAGCGGAAGCCCCTAAACGCTCCAAAGCTTTACAAAATTAGACAGTATTTTAAGAATCCAAGACGCCGGTCATCGAATCTGCGTGTTGCAGGGGTGGGCCTCGGTATTGGAATCGGCGTGCCCCTTGGCGTAAAGGTGCGGTCCTACCCAGCTCATGTGGATTGTCGCGTTAGCTCTCCGCCGTCCTTATACGTTCGTGGTGATGGCCCTGGTCATCATCATCCTGACGCCGATCACAATTATTCGCACTCCCGTTGATATCTTTCCGAATATCAATATTCCCGTAGTTTCGGTGGTCTGGTTTTACACCGGTATGTCGCCTGTGGACATGGCCGACCGTATCGTGACGAATTCCGAGCGTGGCATCACAACCACCGTAAACGATATCGAGCACATGGAATCGCAGTCAGTTTACGGGCTCGGAATTATTAAGGTTTTCTTCCGGCCGGGAACGAACGTACAGGGAGCAATCGCCCAGATTACTGCCATCTGTCAAACGACGGTTCGTGGCCTGCCACCGGGTACCACGCCTCCATTAATTATTTCCTACAGCGCTTCGACAACGCCGATCATACAACTCGGATTGAGCAGCAGAACATTGCCGGAACAGCAACTGTTCGATCTTGGGCAGAACTTTCTACGTCCATACCTCGCAACGGTCCAGGGAGCGGCGACCCCCTATCCTTACGGAGGCAAGATTCGCCAAATCCAAGTGGATCTGGATTTGCCGAAATTGCAGGCATACGGACTCGGGCCCATCGATGTCGTCAACGCCGTTAACGCCCAGAATATTATTCTGCCGACCGGCACCATCAAGATGGGAAGCCTCGAATACGACGTGGAGATGAATGGGACGCCCGAGACGATCGCGGAGTTGAATGATCTGCCCGTCAAGACGGTGAACGGGGCTACGCTCTATATGCGGGACGTGGCCCATATTCGCGATGGTTTTGCGCCCCAGACCAACATCGTGCGCCAGGACGGCAACCGCGGCGCACTGATGTCAATGTACAAGAACGGCAACGCCTCAACGCTCGACATCGTTAAGAGTATCAAGAACATTGTGGGCATTGCGGCACAGTCCCTTCCACCCGAGCTCAAGATCAAGTCCTTGTTCGACCAGTCGATATTTGTGCGGGCGTCGATTTATGGCGTAGTACGCGAAGCCATTATTGCCGCGGCGCTCACCGCGGTTATGATTCTGATCTTTCTTGGCGACTGGCGGCCGACCATTGTTATCGCTATTTCGATACCGCTCTCGATTTTCGTCTCCATTATTGTTCTGGGCGCAATCGGCGAGACCATCAATATCATGACATTGGGCGGTCTGGCGCTGGCGGTCGGCATCCTGGTAGATGACGCGACCGTCGAAATTGAAAACATCGAGCGCAATCTGGCCATGGGCAAGGAAATGCGCCAGGCGATTCTGGATGGCGCGCAGCAGATTGCTGTTCCCGCTTTCGTATCCACACTCAGTATCTGCATTGTCTTCGTGCCCATGTATTTTCTGTCGGGTGTGGCGAAATTCCTGTTCGTGCCGCTGGCCGAAGCCGTCAGTTTCGCCATGCTCGCCAGCTATTTGCTTTCGCGTACCCTCATTCCCACGCTGGTAATGTTTATCATGCGCGGCCATGAGCATCGAGCTGCTGGCCCGAAGAGTTTCCTGGGACGCTTTCAACGCGGTTTCGAGCGCAAGTTCGAAGACTTTCGCCGTGGCTACGAGTCGCTGCTCGAGACTACGCTGGAACATCGCGGGCTTTTTGTGGCAGGCTTCCTTGTTTTCTGCGTGCTTTCTCTCGGCTTGTTCAAAGTTCTCGGCGAAGATTTCTTCCCGCAGGTAGATGCCGGCCTGTTGAAGCTGCATGTACGCGCGCGCCCGGGGCTGCGGGTAGAGGAAACGGCAAAGCTATGTGATCAGGTCGAGGCCGAACTGCACCACCAAATCCCGGGAAAGGAACTGCAAACCATTCTCGACAACATCGGCCTGCCGAACTCTGGGATCAACCAGTCTTACAGTTCCAACGGAACCATCGGCACCAGCGACGCTGAGATCCTGATCGCGCTCGATCCTGAGCATCACCAGCCTGCAGGGCAACACATCAAGCGCCTGCGGGAGGTATTGCCGCGTGAATTTCCCGGCGTGGAATTCTTCTTTCAGCCGGCCGATATTGTCACACAAATCCTGAACTTTGGCCTGCCGGCGCCTATTGATGTGCAGATTGTGGGCAACGATATGAACAGCAATTATGAGATCGCGCAGGAGATCGCCAACAGGATGCGGAGCATTCCAGGCTCAGCCGACGTTCATGTGCAACAACTGCTGTCGCTGCCGACGCTGTACCTGGACATTGACCGTACGCGCGTGACTCAGGTCGGGCTTTCGACGCGCGATGTGGCGCAGAACGTGCTCGTGGCGCTGAGCGGCAGCTTTCAGACTGCGCCCAACTTCTGGCTGAACCCGAAGAACGCAGTTACCTATCAGGTCGCGGTGCAATCCCCACAATATAAAATGACCAATTTGCAGGACCTGATGGCAATTCCAGTCACTTCGCAACAGGGCAGTCAGCTTCTGAGCAACCTTGTCCATTTGCAGCCAGTGGTGCGGCCCGCGACGGTCAACCATTACAATGTGCAGCCGGTCATTGATGTTTACGCCAGCACCCAGGAAAGAGATCTGGGAGCGATTGCAGCCGACACAAACAAAGTGATTGAGAGTTTCAACGGCAAACTGCCGCGCGGCACGCAAATCGTGATGCGGGGGCAAGTAAGCACCATGCAGTCTTCATTCATTGGCTTGGGCCTGGGATTGGTAGGGGCCATTGTTCTGGTTTACCTGCTGATCGTGATCAACTTCCAGTCGTGGCTCGATCCCCTCATTATCATTACTGCATTGCCGGGTGCGCTGGCTGGGATTTGCTGGTTCCTGCTTCTGACGCATACTACGCTGAGTGTTCCTTCGCTGACTGGGGCTGTCATGTGCATGGGCGTGGCAACGGCAAACTCCATTCTGATGGTCAGCTTCGCGCGCGAGCAGTTGGATGAAGGTGTTCCGGTGGTCCGCGCGATGGTTGCAGCGGGATACACTCGTGTCAGGCCAGTGTTGATGACGGCGCTGGCGATGATCATCGGGATGGTGCCGATGGCACTTGGTTTTGGCGAAGGCGGCGAGCAGAACGCGCCTTTGGGCCGCGCTGTAATTGGCGGGCTGTTGTTTGCTACCGTGGCAACTCTGTTTTTCGTGCCCAGCGTGTTTGCGATATTCCATGGCCGCCGGGAAAGCCGCCGGGCGCTAGACAGAATTAGATAACACCTGTGGGGGGTAAACAGAATCTGAACGAAGAGTCGAACCGGATGGCAGAGAAAGAAACTAAAACCAGGGCCTTAGAGTCACACCGGGATGCGAGCATGGAGGCCCCCCAGCCTCGCGACGGCGACGATCATTATTCTCGTAGTGCCCAAGCTCATAGTACGCAGGCGCAACGGGACGAGGAAATCGCGGAGATTGAGCGGCGTTCCAAGCATCAGCCTCCCACGGTGCAAAGGCCGCCCGATGAGCCGCCCGCCCCTCCGCGGAGAGCAGTCATGATTGTTGCCATTGCCCTACTAGTGCTACTGCTCGCCGGCGGAATCACTCTGCTTCAGCGCCTGAGTCACGACCGCGCACTGGCCCAGGAAACAGAGCGCGAAACTATTTCTACTGTGGCCGTGGTGCATCCGGTGGCGGAGAATCCGGAAGAGCAACTGGTCCTGCCGGGGTCACTGCTGGCCTACGTTGAATCTCCCATTTACGCGCGCACCAATGGATATCTCATCCAGTGGTATCGGGACATTGGCAGCCGCGTAGAGAAAGGCGAGTTGCTGGCAAAGATTGATACCCCCGAGGTAGATCAGGAATTGAATCAGGCTCGCGCTACGCGTGAGCAGGCTTCCGCTCAGGTCGGGATCGCGAAGATCACTGCGCAACGCTGGGAGAATCTGCGAAAAACCGACGCGGTTTCGGCGCAGGAGGCCGATCAATACACCAGCGCTTACGAGCAAGCCAAGGCGAATCTTGCAGCGGCCGAAGCCAACGTCCGGCGGCTTGAGCAACTCGAAGGCTTCAAAGATGTATTCGCTCCCTTTACCGGCGTGCTCACACGACGGAATGTGGACCCGGGAGCTCTGATCAATGCTGGAGCCCAGGCATCCGGCCGCGAGCTTTTTGACATCGCGCGCATTGATACTCTGCGGGTATTTACCAGCGTCCCGCAAGCGTACGCCCCATTCATAAAAGTTGGCGGCAATACTACGATCACACTACAAGAACTTCCTGGCCAGAAATTTCCCGCCAAGATCGCGCGCACCGCAGATTCCATTGATCCCAACACGCGGACTCTTCTTACCGAGGTAGACGTGCCGAACCATGACGGCCGCCTTCTGCCCGGTTCGCTCGGTGAAGTGCATTTTGCCGTGGGCAGCAACGTAGATCGGGTCATGGTGCCAGTGAATGCCCTGATCTTCCGGGCCCAAGGGGCGCAGGTCGCGGTGGTCGGTCCGAACAACAAAATAGAGCTGCGGCCCCTCAGTATTGGGCGCGACTATGGCACAACCCTCGAAGTCCTCGGCGGAATTTCTACCCAGGATCTGATCGTGATAAACCCTCCTGATTCGCTGGAAACTGGACAACAGGTGAATATCTCGCAGGCCGCGCAAAATCCAGCACTGCCGGCGCATTCACCCGCGCAGAATGAACAACAAGAGGAGAACCAACCTCACGGCAGGCAAGGCGGAGCTGCATGAACCGAATTGTAACTTCGGCCGTCGTTGTGCAGATAGCTCTCTCCCTTGCTTGCACAGTGGGCCCGCGTTACGCCCGGCCCGCTGCACCGGCGCCCGCACCGGATGCCTGGAAGGCGCAACCGCCATGGGAACCGGCCGCGCCCAAGGACGCGATTCCGAAGGGGGCGTGGTGGCTAATCTTCAATGATTCTCAACTCAACGATTACGAAGCGCAAGTGCTGAAGGCAAACCAATCGCTCGAAGCAGCGCGCGACCGGCTCGAGCAGGCGCGTTCGCTGGCACAGGTCGCGACCGCGGACTTTTTTCCACAGCTTTCGGTCGATCCCTCCGCGGTGCGCGAACGGGGATCCGGCAATCGTCCGCTGAATGGCCAGGCTCTCCCGGTTGTAAACGGTGTCACGCAGCACCCGCCACCTTACACCCAAGGCGTTTATACCGTTCCGTTTTCGCTCAATTATGAGGTTGATCTTTTCGGTCGGGTGCGGCGCAACGTGGAGGCGGCGAATGCATCTCTGCAATCCACAGCAGCCGATCTGGGAAACGCCCAGTTGGTTCTGACCGCGGAGCTCGCCGCCGACTACTTTACATTGCGCGAACTTGATGCCGAGTATCAGGTGGTGCAGGAATCGGTAACCGTTCAGCGCAAAGGGCTCGATCTGGTTAACCAGCGCCACGATGGCGGCATCGCCAGCGGACTGGAAGTCGCACAGCAGGCGACCTTGCTCGACTCGACCCTGTCGCAACTTGCCCTGGTACAGCAATCGCGGGCCCAGTATGAACATGCTATCGCTGTGCTGATCGGTCAGCCCGCGTCCGGCGTAAACGTGCTCGTCGCTTCGTTGAAAGCAATGCCTCCGCCTATGCCGCTGGGGGTTCCCTCCGACGTTTTGGAACGCCGTCCCGATATTGCCAGCGCCGAACGGCAGATGGCTTACGAGAACGCTCAAGTTGGCCTGGCACGGACCGCCTTTTTCCCGCACATCATGATCGGAAGCCCCATCGCGAGTCCTACCGGCGGAGGCTGGCAAAGCACCTCGATTTCAAACCTGCTGAATGCGCCCAGCTTTTTTTGGTCTGTAGGAGCCGACGCTTTGCAACCGATTCTTGAGGGCGGCCGCAACCGCGCCAATCTTGCGGCGGCACGGGCGGCTTATGATCAGTCTGTGGCCAATTATCGCCAGGCTGTGCTGACCGCGTTTCAGGAGGTCGAGGACGGCATCAGCAACCTGGACACGCTTTCGCAGGCGCTCGCCACGCAAACCGCCGCGGTCGCGGACGCGCGCAAGGCATTGGAAATCGCCAACAACCGCTATCTGGGTGGAGCTACCAGTTATCTCGACGTCATCACTGCGCAGACCACGGTCCTCAGCGATGAACGGCTACAGACTCAGCTTCTCGGACAGCAGATGGTCAGCGCCGTTTATCTTGTTAAAGCCCTCGGCGGTGGCTGGGATACCAGCGAGATCAAAGACCAGATCGTGCGCCCGAACCCCGGGCAGATTGTTCAGCAGTAACGGGGATAGCGGGCCGCTCGCAGCGCAAGTTCATTTTAAATGACAACTCGCTATAGAGGCTCAGAACTCCAGCTCGGCAACGAGTTGCACGTTACGGGGGCTGCCGTTACCGAAATAAGGATTAAACGAATCCGGCGTGCTGGTTAGCTGGAAGCCGGAACCGAAAGTTGTGGACGGATTGGCAAAATTCGGATGGTTCCATATATTGAAAAATTCAGCTCGCAGGCGCAACCAGCGATCGCGAAAGATCTGCTGAGATTTGACAAACGACATATCGAAGTCATTCAACCCGGGTCCGCTAAAAGCATTTCTTCCCAGATTGCCGTAAGTTCCCGGCAGAGGCTGCGCGAACGCCGCCGGATTCAAATATGGCCCCAACGGATTGAAGGGCAGGTGGGGATTGCCGATCAAATTGGGCCGGTCCTTGAATTCGCCGGTTCCTGAATTATCGAAAGGCAAAGTTATGTTGATCGGGCCGCCAGTTTGCAGGGTCGTAATGCCATTCAGTTGCCAGTTTGAGGCGAGCGCGTGCAGCCAACCGGGCAGACCGGTTGGTGGCGCAGGTATGCGCCAGGCATAGGTGACGGTAAAGCGATGGCGAACGTCGAAGTCCGAGCGGCCATAATCAAAGTTCAGGTTGCGGCTGTCTTCCGGCGGGCCGTGATAAAATCCGCCGGCGCCTGAAGTATCATCCAACGACTTGGAGAACGTATAGGCAGCGCGAAGCGTCACGTCGCCGGCGGAGCGCTGGGCGGAGATCTGCAGGCTGTTGTAGTTCGAAGATGCGATACCGGAAAGTGTGTTGATCACGCGAAACTGAGGAAATGCTGCCGCAAACGGCCGGCGGCCCTGCTCGCTTACCGGGTCGGAGCTGCCAGGTGCCGGCTGATTAATGTCAATCACCACGGGCAGATCAGCGCCGCGCGTGCCGTAATAGGCAATGCGCAAAAATTGATGCGTTCCCAGCCGTTGTTCCAATGCGAGATCATAATCCTGATAGCGCGGATCAGGGAGATGCGTGTTCACAGCAAAAACATCAAATGGCGGCTGCGGTGCTCCCGATCCAAAGATCTGAACACCGGGGCCAAACGGCACGGGCGCCGGCGGCGTAATCGTGAAGATTGCGCTGGAACCGATCGGATTGAAAATGGGTCCCGCAAGCAGCGAGTTCGCGTTATTGCTGTTATCCATCAATTCGTCAAAAGACGCCGCGTCGAAATACATTCCCCAGCCGCCGCTCAGCGTGCGAGAGCCGCCTAATCCGAGCGAAAAACCTGCGCGGGGCGCAAAATCGCTGAGGTTCGGCTGATATTCATGTTCCAGGCCCGCAGCGCCGACTAGTACCAGCCCAGCATCGGGTAAAAAGTTACTCAATCTTCCCTGCTTCTCGGCAGGCACCGAGAATTGATCGTGGCGCAATCCCAGAGTGACCTTTAGGTCCGGCCGAAGTTGCCAGCCATCCTGGATAAACGCGGCCCAGCGATGTTGGCGCAGGTAGCGCTGTGAGTCGCCACGCGCGATGGTGGTAGCGCCGGGAGCAGGCAGGCCAGCCAGCAGGTCTACCAGGCTGGCAATACCGAAGGCGCCGGTAAGTTGGTCGCCGAGCTGCGAGCCATCGAACACCAGCCGCCCGCGCATGCCGGTATCCGTGAAGGCATTCTCCTGCAGCAACGTTATGCTGCCGCCGAATTTCCATTGGTGCGCGCCATGATTCCACGCGATGCCATCCGAAAAATCGTATACGTTGCTGACGCGGCCGCGCGGTAGCGAGGAAGGCGCGCCAAGATTTTCGTATTCGCCTGGAGCAATATCGATTTCCGGCAGACCGAAATCGCGGGCCGAAGTGACTCCGGTGTTCAGACCGATCGCCTTCGGATTGAAGCCCGTGTCTCCTGGAAATGTTGTTTCGTTGTAACGCGAATAACCGACGCGGGCAGAGTTGACGAACCGCGATGACAGAGGCCGTTGCCACTGGATAGCGAACAACTGCACGATGTCGTGCGATTGTGAAGCGTAATCGGGCAGCCGCGAGCCTCCGCCCAACCCGAATCCTCCCTGAGGGAAGCTCTGCCGGTTTGCGCCGAAAGCATAGGAGGCGGAGATACGGTCTTTGCCCTTCTTATCGTGATCGGCCTTCACAATTACCGTGTTGCCGTCGTTGCGCCCGATATCGGAAAAACTGAGGGGCCCCTGGCCGAGAGAGGCGGGATAAAGCGCAAGAATGGGCGAGGCCAGAGCGTTCACCAAACGACCAGTTTCCTGAACGAGTGACGTTGCCGTGGTGATTTCGGCCTGGGTGGGAAACCGAGATGCGAAGGTTACCCCAACGCGCTCGTGCTGCCCTTCATACGAACTGAAGAAATAGCTGCCGCGTGGCAGCGGGCCGCCAAGGGTGAATCCGAACTGGTTGTTGCGAAATTCAGGGCGCGGCCGCCCAAAGGCGTCATTATAGAAATTATTGGCGACCAGCTTATCGTTATCAAAGAATTCAAAGACTGACCCGTGCAGGTGTGGCCCGCCACTCCTAATGGTGGTCAACACCGCCGCGCCTGAGGGTCCATACTCGGCACCAGTGTTGGTTTGCACTTCAATTTCCTGGATGGCATCGAGCGGGAGCAGAACCGCCGGAGCGCCGAATGCGCCGCCCTGCCCGATGGCCTCTGCACTACGGAACGGGTCAAGGTTATTCGTGCCGCTCACGATGTAAGTGTTGAACTGCTGGCGGCTGCCGTTGATGGGAAACGATCCGAACGTGCCCCCGGTTGCGCCGGCTCCGGGGACAAGGGTCTCAAGCGTGCCTGACGCCTGTCCGCGAACCGGCAAAGTGCGCACCTGCTGTTGAGCCCCGACGCTGTTGACCTCAGTCACTGCATTTGTCAATGCCCGCCGCGGATCCAATGTGACTTGCAGTTGCCTGGCCTCTCCTGCGCGCAGCGCAATGCCCGCGGCTTCAATGCTGACATATCCCGAGTGCGTAACGCGCAAGCGATAATCGCTTGCAGGTGCAAGGTGGTCGAACTCAAACTGGCCGAGTTGATCGCTTACCGCCGTTGCCGTGGCCTCGGTACGATTTCCGACATAAAGCAGCACTTGAGCGCCGATGACTGTACTGTCGCGCGTATCTGACACCCTGCCGCGCAGGGTACCGGTAGACACCTGGCCAACTGCCTGCACTGCGGCAAACGCGGAAAGAAGAGTTGCTACGGCACGAACTCGTGCGATTCGGCGATACCACATCAGAAAAAACCCATGGGTCAACTTGCGCAATGTCTTCCAACCTTCAGGTAGCGTTCGGTACATCCGCGCCATCCGAATGATTTGCTTGAGTCTAATGATGACGAAGCCGAAGGCATCATACCTCCGATTCGTCGCGTTGTGCATGACTCGGCGAGCTCAGCCAACGTCGGAGAGCGTGCTCTTACGACAGATGACCGATAAGACGATCACCTATGAAAACCGTTTGCTCCCAACGTGAGAATAATTTCAGGCAGGGCGAAGAAAATACGGCCGCAACCCCATGCCCTGAATAGCGGAACAACGTCGGCGCTACTCAGTAGGGTGGCGATTACAACTTGGGAACCGTTTTCGGGCCTTATCTGGATGTCTTACTGCACGGTCAAGGGGAAGCCAGGCGACGTGCTCGCTTGGTCGTTGCTGTCCCCGTTGTAGGTGCCAGTTAAGGTGTAGCTGCCCGAATTCGCGAACGTCAGCGAGCAGTTTCCTGCGCCGCTGACCAGGGTGATCGTGCAACTCGGACCGCCGTTGTCGCTATTCACCGTCACCGTCCCGGTCGGATGGCCATATGACGCCGTCACGCTCACATAGACCTTCACCGACTGCCCGGCTGTCGGCGATGATGGTACGGTTTTTGTGATCGTCGTCGTTGTCGCCTCCGGATTTACTACCAACGTCACCGAGTCACTCACCGTGCCGTAGTCCGCGCTTGAAGCCGGCCTGAACGTTACTGACAACGTCTGGCTCGCAGCCTCCAGAATTCTGCCGCTAGCCGGCGTGTAGGTGAACGTACCCGAGAGCGGGGTGTCGTTGTAGCTGGCTGTTGCATTCAGCTGCGTGCCGCTCAACGGCGTGCCATAAGTGATCGGGTCGGGCGCCGGCCATGTGATCACCGGCGTCAATTTCTCAGCCGTCGTCTTTTGCGTCAATGTGATCCCATCGTAGTTGGCCGTCGCCGCCCATTTTGCTGTCATGGTGCACATGCCGGTCCCCGTCGTCATCGTGACCGTCATCCCGTACTGCGTGCTGGTCGTCATGGTTGGCGTCACCCCGTCGTTAATCGTTGCCGTCACTGTGAAATTTGACTGATACGGCGCCGTCGCCGGCGCTCCCGTGAAGCTCGCCACTGGCGTGGCTTTGGTGGCTGTTACCGACTGGGTGAATTCCGTGGCAGCCGAATAGTCGTTATCTCCTGGCTGATTCGCGATCACCCAGCAAGTTCCCTTCGCGCCGGTCATCGTATAGGTCGCGCTCGAGGAATCCGAACAGACTCCGAAGCTGGAATACTCCGGCGTCAATCCCGAGGTCGCACTGCAGGATGCCGTGAAGCTGTTGTTGTACGCGGCGCTAGACGGAATGCCCGTGCAGCCAATGCTTTGGCTTGCCTTGGTGGCAGCTGTAGCTTGCGTTACTTGTGGCGCTGCCGAGTAGTTGTTGTTGCCCGCCTGGTTCGCAATCACCGAGCATGAACCGGTACCGCTCGTCATAGTGTACGTCGCACCAGCATTTGTGCACGAGCCAGCGCTGGTGAAGGTGACGGCCAGTCCTGAGCTGGCTGTCGCAGCTACGGTGAAGTTGCTGTTGTAAACAGCAGTTGCAGGCGCAGTCATGGTGAATGTGATCGTCTGGCTCAGCGGATTGACTGTCTGCCCGCCATTCAAGCTGCCCGAAGCGCCGTTATGTTCGCTGTCACCCGAGTAGGTTGCTGTGATCGCATCGTTCCCGCCATTCAGACTTGAAGTCATGCAGGTCGCAACGCCCTGATTTCCCTGGCGCCCGACTGAGCCAACTCCCCGCCGGATGAGCCGTAGGTCGCCGGGTTACCGTTGAAACTAAGGGCATCAATACCGTAGCCGAGAATCGTGAGGTATTGGCCCGCGCCAGAAAGATGCACGGTCGCCTCGGGCGAAGACCCGTATTCTCCTGAGACGGCTAGGTTGGCGCCGGAAATGCTTTGCGGCAGCACCAGGGAATTGACGAACGCCGCGCTCGTCGTGCCGCCGGGCGTGTACTGAAATAGCGTAAGCGGCGCGGCCTGATTGTCGCCGTACCCTCCGTTTGAGCTGTTACCGCTGCCGGTACCAGTGCCGTTCGGCACATTGGTACAGGTACCAGCATGCACGCCGCAGCCCTCCACGGAAACAACCAGATTGCCGGTTGTAAAAAATGGATTACTCTGCCCAAACGTGGCCACGGGGATTAGCAATAGCGCCAGGACAGCGACAGTTCTGGTTCGGTGCTCAAGCATCGGCATAGTCCTTTATGGATTGGATTCAGTTGTTCTGGGGGAAAAGAAACGCGAGAAGCCTACTAGTTGAACATTAAGGGAGTGTGAATGTTCGTCACTATGCAAGAGAGCTGGAGGGCACTCTGTTACCTGATCGCTTGCGATTGGCAAGGCCACGAAGGAATGCCCTGGGTGGCTTCCATGCAGAGAAGTCTGCGCCCGGTCCGCCGCATCTTGGGCACCTCCACTTTTCGGGCCGATTATTCGTTACCTCGGTAATTTAGGAATCCCCGAACGATCCAGCACAATTTAACTAATAGTCAGAGGGAGACCTCTGTTTGTCGATGCCCGCAGCCCAGCAGACTAAAGTCGATCGGTTGCTTCAAATCTGGGGATTGACCGTGACTTACGGCGAAAGCGCAGGCCCGGCTTTGCGCGATGTCGATCTGCAGATTGAACGCGGCGAAATTATAGGCATTCTCGGCGAATCTGGCTCCGGCAAGAGCACGCTGGCGACTACGTTGCTTGGATTGTTGCCTCTAAATGCTGGCGTACAAGGTTCGATATCGCTTCAAAATGGCGACAGGACACAGAACCTGCTCCAACTTAATGAATCCGGCTGGCGTGCGATTCGGGGCGCCAAGATTTCCACGATTTTTCAGGAACCGTCATTGTCTCTTAGCCCTGTGAAACGCATAGGCGATCAGATTGCCGATGTCATCCTCGCGCATTGCCCGGAGAGCCGAAAGTCTGCAGGTGCGCAGGCGGTAGAACTTCTCGAAGAATTACTTCCGCACAATGCCGATCGGGTGTACAAAGCTTATCCCCACCAACTCAGCGGGGGAGAACTTCATCGCGCGGCCATTGCGCGCGCGTTGGTATGCCGGCCCCTCTTAGTGATTGCGGATGAACCGACTCGAGATCTTGATGCCAGGATCGAGGCCGATGTTCTCGGTCTTTTCCGCGAAGTAAACCGCAAATTCGGAACGGCTTTCATCTTCATTACGCACAATCCCGCGCTGTTGGCGGGGTTCGCTGACCGTGTGGCCGTTATGTACGCGGGGCAGATTGTTGAGAGCGGGCCATTGACGCAGGTCTATGGTAAGCCGCTGCATCCTTATACAAAAGGATTGCTGTCGCTGATACCCAAATCTTTTGCGGAAAGCTCTGCAAAGCGTCCGGAGTATTTGCCGGTTATTCCCGGCAGCTTAAGTGCCTCGGATGTTTTGGTCCGCGGATGCACATTTGGGCCGCGCTGCCCGTCGCGAATTGCTGTCTGCCAGCAGGAATTTCCCGCGAAAACTCCAGCCGGCGCCGGCAGAGACGTGAGTTGTTTCAACTATGGCCACTGAATCAGCCAAGATGGCCGCGGCGCCCGCGTTGCTTCAGGCGCGTGGCTTGTGCAAGCAATTTGTGCAACGACGGCTATTCTCGCGAAAAGGAATTGTGATTCACGCCCTCAATGGCGTTGATTTCGACGTCGCTCCTCATTGCCTAACCGCCTTAGTAGGGGAATCAGGTTCAGGAAAATCCACTTTGGCAAGCTGCCTGGCGATGCTGGAAAGGCCCGAGCAGGGAGAAATCTGGTTTGAAGGCGAGGAGATAGCGTGCTGGGACGATCAGCAGTTGCGGGCGCTCCGGCCGAAGATCCAAGTGGTTTTTCAGGATTCGGCGGGAGCGCTAAATCCGCGTTTTGCGGTCGCGCAAATCATAGCCGAGCCGTTAGAGATTCAAGGCCGAGAGCACGGCGCGCGATTGCGCAGCCGGGCCTGCGAACTCATGGAAGAAGTCGGATTGCTGCCGGAACTGGCAGACCGAACCCCGCTGCAATTGAGCGGAGGCCAGCGACAACGGCTGGCCATTGCCCGGGCTATTGCTCTTAGGCCCGAGCTTTTGATCCTTGATGAATCGCTTTCAGGCCTCGATCTTTCTACGCAAGCGCAAATTGTGAACCTGTTGCTCGATCTGCGGAGCGTGCACGGCCTGACTTACCTTTTGATCTCGCACGATTTGTCTTTGGTTGCGCAAGTTGCCGACTTTGTTGCCGTAATGCACAAAGGGCAAATTGTTGAGTGCGGCACCAGAGCGCAGGTGCTCGGCGCTCCGCGGCACGACCACACCCGGTCACTGTTGGCTTCTATCCACAACCTTGAAACGGAGTTTCACGCCGCCTCAGCCGGAGGCTGGTTGTGAGATATCTTGTGCGGCGTATCATTCATGGATTGCTGCTTCTTGTCGGTGTTTCTGTCCTCTGCTTCTTATTCAGCGACCTTGCTCCGGGAAGCTTCTTCGATGAGATGAAGCTGAACCCACAGATTTCCTCGCAGACGTTTACCGCGCTCCGCGCACAGTATGGGCTGGATCAGCCGCTGGCGGTCAAGTATTTACGCTGGGTCGAATCTGGCGTTCATGGGGAATGGGGATATTCGTTCGCGTACAACCTGCCGGTGCGTAGCCTGCTGCCTGTCCGCGCTCGGAATACTTTGGTTCTTACCATTCTATCCACGGCCTTGGCCTGGCTGATTGCAATTCCTGTCGGCGTATGGTCGGCCTGGCGCTGCGGCAAATGGGAAGACCGCGTGGCCATGGGCACCACCTCGATTCTCCTGTCGTTGCCTGAATTGGTGGTGGCGATTGGTCTTCTTTTCTTTGTAGTCCGGACGCGCGCGTTGCCTGCCGGCGGCATGACGTCGCTCGATTTTGATCATCTGGGCCTTTGGGCGAAGACAATTGACCTAAGTCGTCATCTGATTGTCCCCGTCGCTGCTCTGGTGCTAACGAGCCTGCCCATCGTGGTGCGTCACGTGCGTTCGAGCATGATCGAAGTCCTGAATGCCCCATTCATCCGGGCCGCACGCGGGTCCGGGATCGGCAAGGCAAGGCTGCTGTTTGGATACGCACTACCAGCCGCGGCGAATCCCCTGATTTCTCTGTTCGGATTGTCCATGGCCGGTCTGTTGAGCGGCTCGCTCCTAGTAGAGGCGATTACCGGCTGGCCCGGCTTGGGGCCGCTGCTGCTGGAAGCCACGATGTCAAGGGACCTGTACATCGTGATTGGCATCGTGATGCTCTGCGCTGTTTTCATGATTTTCGGGACTTTCTTGGCGGATGTGATGCTGGTGATTACAGATCCACGGGTGCGGGCAGAATGAGCGGCAAAGGCAAACTCGTAGTTGCCGCGATTTTGCTCTTGACGCTGCATCTCGCGATTCTGTTCGCTGGCTTCGTTGCGCCCTACAGCCCCACAACCCAGAACCGTGATTTCGCTGTTGCGCCTCCGATCCGGATTCATTTTGTGGATACCGCGGGAAAATGGCACCGGCGGCCCTTCGTTTATCAGTGGGAATCGCGGCCGGGCAGCATCTACGAGTACGAAGAATCTCGGTTTCAGATCTATCCTTTGCGGTTTTTTGTGCGTGGGGCCGATTACACAGTAGCGGGCGTTTTCTCCTCCAACCTGCACCTGTTCGGAGTGGACTCGCCTGGGGCGGTCTTTATCGCCGGTACCGACAATTACGGCCGGGACCAGTTTTCGAGGATTCTTTACGGCGGACAGATTTCTGTCGCGGCTGGTCTGCTTGCGACTCTCATCTCCTTATTACTCGGATTGCTTATCGGATGCATCTCCGGTTTCTACGGGCGATGGGCGGACGAGCCGGCAATGCGCTTCGCAGAGCTTTTCTTGGTTCTTCCCTGGCTGTATCTTTTGCTCGCGGTCCGCGCATTTCTGCCACTCCACATCACCCCGGTGCAGGCCTTCCTTTTGTTAGTTGCGGTGATTGGAACCATCGGATGGGCGCGCCCGGCGCGGCTGGTGCGCGGAATCGTTCTCAGCGCAAAAACGAGGAAATATGTCACGGCCAGCCGGGGTTTTGGCGCGTCTGGCCCGTACATTCTGCGCCGCCACATTTTGCCCGAAACTTACGGGGTCTTGTTGACGCAAGTCGCTGTGCTCGTGCCGCAATACATTGTGGCTGAAGTCACGCTGTCTTTCTTTGGTCTAGGTCTGAGCGAACCCATGCCCAGTTGGGGAAACCTGTTGGCAAGCCTGCAACAGTACAACGTACTGGTTTCCTACTGGTGGATGTTCGCTCCTGCCCTGGCCCTGGTATTTATCTCATTTGGTTACCATGAGGTGGCAAATGCTTTTCACGAACAATTACAATCTGGCTCAACTTAGTGGTTCAACTCGCGGGGTTCTTATGCGTTGGGCTTGCGCACTCGTTTGGTTGCTGGCCTGTGGACCCAATTGCCTTGCGGCCGGTCCCCAACCCATTCCGCGCGGCGAAGATTTTCTGCTGACTGATAATCAAGGCGGCAGATACGGTGGCACGTTAATAGTTGCGCAGCGCAGCGAGCCCAAAACGCTGAATCCTGTCACTGCTGCCGATGCTCCTTCACGCGAAGTCATCGGCCGATTGATGGCTGATCTGATTCACATCAATCGCGCTTCGCAACAAACTGAGCCTGCTTTGGCAAAGTCCTGGAGCCTCTCCAAAGACGGCCGTACTTTCACCATTAAGCTGCGCCGTGGGCTGCGCTTCTCCGATGGTCAACCATTCGATGCGGATGATGTCGTCTTCTCGTTTCAGCTTTATCTTGACGAAAAGATCCACTCCCCGCAGCGTGATCTGTTGGTCATCGGGGGCAAGCCGATCGAAGTGACGAAACTCGATCAGTACACCGTGCAATTCACTCTGGCGCAGCCTTACGCGGCGGCCGAGCGGCTTTTCGACAGCCTGGCGATCATGCCGCGGCATCTTCTCGAAAAACCTTATCAGGAAGGAAAGTTCGCCCAGAGTTGGACCCTGGCAACCTCGCCGGACGAAATCGCAGGGCTGGGCCCGTTTCGCCTGAAGAATTATGTGCCCAGCCAGAAGCTGGTGCTCGAACGCAATCCGTATTACTGGAAGCTCGACCAGAATAAAAAGCGGCTTCCCTATCTCGATGAACTGGTCTTTTTGTCGGTCGGGAATGAAGACGCGCAAATGCTCCGCTTCGAAGCCGGAGACACGGACATTATCAGCCGTGTGGGGGCGGAAAACTATGCTCTGCTTTCGAAAGAGGCGGCCAGCCGCGGCACGGAGCTTTTCGATCTTGGGCCGAGCCTGGAATATAACTTTCTGGTGTTCAACCTGAACGATCTCAAGGCAAAGAACCTTGACACAATCGCGGCCGAACAAGCCTGGTTTCAGGATTTGAAATTCCGCCAGGCGGTTTCAGCCGCGATTGACCGGGAAGGCATCGTAAAGCTGGTGTATGCCGGCCGCGGAACGCCGCTGTGGGGAAATGTCAGTCCTTCGAACAAATACTGGGTCGATCAATCGTTGCCTCATCCTGCGCGTTCGGTTGAAACCGCTCGCGTTCTATTGAAGGAAGCAAGGTTTTCCTGGCGAAACGATGGGCAACTTCTCGATGGTTCAGGCAAAGCGGTCGAATTTTCCATCATTACCAGCTCATCGAATGCTCAGCGCATGAAGATGGCAACCATCATTCAGGATGATTTGAGCAAGCTCGGCATGAATGTTCACGTGGTTCCGATGGAATTCCGCGCTCTGCTCGACCGCGTCTTTCAGACCTACGATTACGAAGCAAGCATTATGGGCCTGGGTGGCGGCGATGCTGATCCGAATCCAGAAATGAATGTCTGGCTCTCAAGCGGCGGCACGCACATCTGGCATTTGGGCGAATCCAAGCCTGCCACCGACTGGGAAGCGCAGATTGACCAACTCATGCAAAAGCAAATGGTGGCGCTCAAATACAAAGAGCGCAAGCATCTGTATGACGAGGTGCAGGAGATCATCAGCGCGAACCTGCCCTGCATTTTTCTGGCGACGCCTGACATTCTGGTCGGCGCGAAAAAATCCTTGGCGAATTTCAAGCCCGCGGTGCTTGAGCCCAATACGTTGTGGGACGTGGAAGGACTCTATTTTGCACAGGAGACTCAGGCATCCGCGCGCTCAAGGTAACCCCAAAACCGGCGGTGCGCGAACTGGCGTGGCCGGATGAACGGCTGGTCCATGAATGCTGCAAGGGTGACCCAGCGGCATGGTCTGCGCTGATCGATAAATATAAGAACTTGATTTTTTCCATCCCCATCAAGTTTGGCTTGTCCCGGGACGATGCCGGCGACATTTTTCAGGCGGTGTGCGTTGATCTGCTGGCGGGCCTTCCCCAGTTGCGCGAGCCGAAGGCGCTTCCCAAATGGTTGATGCGGACGACTTTTCATCAGTGCCTGCGCTGGAAGAAAGACCGCCTGAATCTGCTGGACGACACTCAGGAGACCGATCGTATCCCCGAACCCGGTTCCGCGGAGCTCCCGGCGAACATGATTGAACAGTTGCAGCGTGAGCAAAGCATTCGAGAGGCGATCGCCAGTCTGCCCGCGCGCTGCAACCAAATGGTACACATGCTGTTCTTCGAGACTCCGCCGCGACCGTACCAAGAAATTGCCCGCGAACTGGAGCTGGCTACCGGTTCCATTGGGTTTATTCGCGGCCGCTGCCTAAAGAAGTTGCGGCTCCTGCTTCAAGAAAAGGGTTTCCGGTGACTGCTCCCCGCCACGCGCCGACGCCTGAGCACCTGTTGCAGGAGTTGATCGCTCTTGCCGATGAAGCCAGCCGGGAGCAGTTCGTTTCGCGCCATTCGTCGCTCGCCAACCCTGCGACTATCGCCGGACTCGCGGAAAAAGTTCGCGAGCAAGTTCGCGTGGACGTTCAGCAAGCCCTCCACACTGCCGATGCCGCAGTCACTCTCGCACAATCGCTGAATCAGCCGGAACCACTGGCCCAGGCTACGCGAGCCAAAGCCAATGCGCTATACGCAAAAGGCGAGCACTCAGCCGCCATAGCGCTTCACGAGCAGGCGGCTGGGCTCTTCGAAGCATCCGGAAAGAAGCAAGAAGTGGCGCGCACTTTGAGTGGTTCCATTCAGCCGCTGCTCCTTATGGGCGAATACAACCGCGCATTCGCGGCAGGTGAACGCGCCCGCGAAATCTTTGCTGCCGAAGGCAACGCCTGGCGGCTGGCGCGCCTTGAAATCAACATCGGCAATATCTACTACCGGCAGGACCGTTTTGCGGAAGCGCTAGCCTGCTATGAACGCGCCTATCAAGGATTGCCTCCGGAAAAAGATGCGGAAGGAATCGCCGCGGCTCTCAGCAATATGGCTACCTGTCAAATCAGCCTGAACGCGTTTTCCAAAGCATTGGAGAGCTACCGCCGTGCCCGCAAGTTCTGTGAAGAGCACGCGATGCCATTACTGGTCACGCAGGCCGATTACAACATTGCCTACCTTTACTACCTGCGCGGCGAATACAGCCGAGCCATTCAGATGTTGCGAGCCACGCGCCGCAACGCCAAAGAGATTGGGGATTTCTATCACTACTCGCTGTGCAATCTGGATTTGTCAGAGCTCTATCTCGAGCTGAACTTAAGCGGCGAAGCCGCTGAGCTGGCGCAGCAGGGATACGAGGGCTTTCACAAGCTCAGCATGGGATATGAGAGCGCGAAGTGCCTTGCGTTTTCAGCCATGGCGGCGAGCCAGCAGCGGCGCTCCACGGACGGTTTGAAGCTCTTCGGGCAAGCCCGGGAGATGTTTATCAAGGAAAAGAACCAGGCATGGTCCTCTTTAATCGATCTTTACCGAGCACTGGTATTTTTCAACGAAGGGAGATTTTTTGAGGCGCGCCGGCATGGTGCCGATGCGCTTGCATCATTTGACGGCCTGCATCTTACGACTAAAGCTGTGCTCGCCCGCATTCTCCTCGGCCGGATCGCGTTGCGTACGGATGATTGTGCTGCGGCCTTGCAATACGCCAACGCAGCCATCGAAAGGTTGCCTGGGCTGGAGTCGCCCTCGCTTGCATATCAGGCGCACCTTCTCTCGGGAAACATTCATTCGGCTCTTCACGATCTGCCGAAGGCTTATGCCTCATACCAGGCCGCGCGCGAAGCGCTGGAAACCTTACGCAGCAGCCTGCATGGGGAAGAACTCAAAATTGCCTTCATCAAAGACCGCGTTGAAGTCTATGAGAACCTGGTGGAAATCTGTCTGGATCGTCAATATGCTGTCGCTCACGGTCCGGCAGCGATCGAAGAAGCCTTCACTTACATCGAGCAGGCGAAATCCCGCACCCTGATGGATTTGTTCGTACGGCCGGTGCCGAATCAAACTGAACCTGCTCCGGGCCAGAGCGAACTGGTGCGGTCGATCCGTGAGTTACGCGAAGAGCTGAACTGGTACTATAACCGGATCGAACGTGAGCAACTCCAGCCGGAGCAACGTTCTCCCGAGCACATCGAAGGACTGCAAAAACAGGCTCGGGAAAGGGAAAAGGAGCTGCTGCGGGCGTTACAGGAAGCCACGGAGAGCGACGCATGGCAAGCCGGTTTGCAGACTCCCAGCTTTGTGCCCATACCGCAGGTGCAAGCGGCGATCGCGGCCGATACTCTGCTGGTTGAGTACTTTCGCGTTGGCGACCGTATGTTGGCTTGTCTGCTGGGACCTCATTCCTTGGAAATTGTCCCCGTTACGGTCGAAAGCAAGGTGGCGGAGTTGCTCAAGTTATTGCAATTCCAACTCTCCAAGTTCCGGCTCAATCCCCAATACCTCGAAGCCTTTCACGATACTTTGGTTCGCACTACCCGAAGCCATCTCAAAGAACTCTACGACGAACTCATCGCTCCCGTCGTAAGCCGGTTGGGAGCCAGCCATCTGGTCTTTGTGCCTCACGGATTGTTGCATTATGTTCCATTTCATGCGCTTTTTGACGGTGAGCAATATCTGATCGATCGTTTCACCGTTTCGTATTCGCCAAGCGCCGGCATTTTCGCGCTTTCCCAGAGCAGAACTGCGGCTTCAGACCGAGGATCGCTGATTCTGGGCATCCCGGACGCCCAAGCTCCGGCAATACTGGACGAGGCAAGAAACCTCAGCAGGGTGATGGACGGCGCAGAACTGTTTATCGGGGTTGATGCGAACGAGCAGACGCTCCGAACGAAAGGGCCAACCAGCCGTTTCATCCATATTGCGACTCACGGGCACTTCCGCAAGGACAATCCCATGTTTTCTTCCATCCGTATGGGCGACTCATTTCTGAGCCTCTTTGATCTTTACCAGCTCCGCCTTCCGGTCGAGCTCATAACCCTGAGCGGCTGCTCTACCGGTCTGAACGTGGTAGCCGCCGGCGACGAGTTAATAGGCTTGGCCCGCGGACTCTTACACTCGGGCGCTGAGTCGCTGGTACTCAGTCTCTGGGACGTTCACGACAAGAGTACCGCCGAATTCATGCAGTACTTCTACCGACTGCTGCAACAGGGCAAGGCTAAGGCGGTCGCCCTGCGCGAAGCCATGTTACGTGTGCGCGACAGCTATCCTCATTGTTATCAATGGGCTCCGTTCATTCTGCTGGGCAAAGTCTAAATGCGAAAATTTTTCTGGTTACCCTATATTTTTTGGCATGGTAAGTAACCCTTTACTTGTGACCGCCAAAAAAGGCGGCGGAGAAAGATGAGACATTTCAGCGAAACGGATTGGGCGGATTTTGCCAGGAACGTTGTGCCAGCGCAAGCAAAAGCGACCATGCAGCAACACCTCGAGAACGGCTGCAACGAATGCGCTGCCACTCTGCAAGTTTGGCAAAAAGTCTGTGCCATGGTCGGGCAGGAAAGGCAGTTTACTCCCGGAGAAGATTCAGTTCGCGTAGTGAAGACTTTTGTCTTGGCCTCCGCCAAGGCCAAATCCGGTTTCCGCGTGGTATTTGACTCTGATCTCCAGCCCATTGCTGCGGGGATGCGTGGCTCGGTTTCGGCTCGCCAGCTTCTCTATGAGACTGACGATTATTATGTTGACCTTCGCCTTGAACCACTCCGGGACACCGACAAAGCCTGTCTCGTGGGTCAAGTTCTTGCTCGTACCGGAACCGAAGGCACGAAAGGCTTGTCGGTTCGAATGCAACAAGGCAAGCGATCCATTGCTGAGACGGTCTTGAACCAATACGGCGAGTTTCAGTTCGAGTTTGGCGCCGGTCAAGATTTGTACCTGTTGATTGGCAAGGATAGAGAAAACGAGGTTGTCCTCCCTCTTCGTGGTATGCAATCTAACCCATTGAAAGATAAAGGGTTGGATTAGAGCTAGGAAAGTGGTAAGTAACTTCGGGTGACTTACCGGTGTAAGTTTGGAGAATTTTAATCTGGCTCTAAACTGAATCGGATAATTGACCGGGAACTAGAGGGAAAGATGACAACACTCAATGAATCGGCGATTGATCAGCTCTCTGGCCACAACTTCTCGCGCGCTCTGCGGGTCACCATGGCCGCTCTGCTGCTCATAGGTCTTTGCGTTGTGGTGCCAGCCGCGCAGGCCTCCCAATCCACCTACACTCGTCTGGTGGTGCGGGATAGCCTCGGCATTACGGGCATTGGGAACGTCTGTATCCTTGTGCGGTGCTCGACGGTCGAGTCGCTGGGCGATCCTCAGGGCCAGCTGTTCATGATTGAGATTCCCTCGTCGCTTTCGGCGCTCACGTCATTGCTGAATATTTCCATCCTTGGCCTCGTGGATATCGAAGCTGACCAGGTTGTGCAAACCCAGGGAGCGTCGGCAGGACCGGCTCCTTCATATCTGAACGACACCGCGCCCTACAGCTATTATGGAAGCACGGTATGGCACGGCTACGTATACCAGCCAGCCAATCAACTCATTCGGACCGCGACTACGCAGTCGTCTTTCAAGACCGCGGGTTCTGGAGTAACGATTGCTGATATTGACACCGGTGTGGATCCGAATCATCCGGTCTTGAAAAATTCTCTGGTGACCGGCTACGACTTCACGCGCAATCAGAGCGGCGGATCGGAGATGAACGATGTAAGCTCTTCGGCTGGGTCTGGTTCGGGAAACACCGAGACGGCGCAGGTAAGCCAGTCTACCGTCGCGGTGCTGGACCAATCCACGGTCGCGGTGCTTGATGGGTCTCCTTATGCGGCCTTCGGCCACGGCACGATGACGGCGGGAATCATTCACCTGGTCGCGCCTCAGGCCAAGATCATGCCGTTGAAAGCGTTTCAGGCCAGCGGCACCGGATATGACTCAGACATCCTGCGCGCCATCTACTATGCAGTCGGGCACGGAGCTAAAGTCATCAACATGAGCTTCAACTACACCAGCTATTCACAGGAACTTGCGAATGCGGTGAACTACGCCACCAATAGCGGTGTGATTTGTGTCGCCGCCGCGGGCAACAGCGGCGAGCAGGTCATGGTTTATCCGGGCGGGCTCAAGAACGTCATTGATGTGGCCTCGACCAGTAACACTGATATTCCTTCGACCTTTTCAAATTATGGCGCGCCGCCGGTTTGGCTGGCTGCCCCTGGCGAAGGCGTGATGACCATCTATCCTTTCGGAACCTACGCCGCGGGATGGGGCACATCGTTCAGTACTCCGCTGGTTGCGGGAACAACAGCGCTCATGGTTTCCACCTACAACATGTCAGCATCGAGTGGCTTGTCGCTGAAGTCGCTGCTGGCTGTCTCGCTTAAAGGAAGCGCGAATTTACCGAGCTGGGAACCGCAGGCGGCAAATGCCCTGGCCCACACGCATCAGATTCCTGATCCGCAGATGGGCCATGGGCGGCTGGATACTTATCAGGCCATGCAAGCCTGGGTCAGCAGCTTGGGGCTCAACTAACTTTGGAGGTCGGTCGTGCAGACCTTTGCAAGCCAGCTTCCGGCTGAAATCGCAGGCAGCTCCGTGCTGCTGCGGGTTAAGGAACTCGAACAGCAGCAGCACGCGTTGTTAAAGTCGGTAATCTGCGGCTTCAATCAGTTGCTCGATCTGCGCGACCTCAGCACCGGGGTTCACAGCACACGCCTGGCCGAGTGGGCCATCCGGGTCGCGCGCAAGATGGAGATACCGGAAAGCGATTTGTATCAAATCGAAGTGGCGGCTCTCTTACATGACATCGGCAAAATCGGTGTTCCTGATTCCATCCTCAAGAAGGAAGGCAAGCTGACTGAAGAGGAACGGGCGCTGATGAACAAGCATCCGGAGTACAGTTGGTCTATCTTGCGGCTTTTCTCCGGACTCGACAAGGCCAGCCTTTATGCTCTTCACCACCACGAGAGCTACGACGGGCGCGGCTATCCCGGCGGATTGAAGAGTACTGAAATCCCCATGGGATCACGCATCGTATCGGTGATTGACGCCTACGACGCCATGATTTCCAACCGTTGTTACCGCAAAGGCATGCCTCATCATGAAGCTGTGCAGCGGTTAGTCTCAGCCGGCGGTACCCAGTTTGATCCGACCGTCGTGAAAGCCTTTGCCGAAATCGCTGAGAACGAAACTGCCGATGTCTTCGCCGCTCAGGGGGTTGACTTTCCCTGACTTGTTCGGCCCGGGAGCACCGTCAACGAGCGAACCCGGCCCTGAAGATTACTTCCAGTGAGCCGGCTATCCGTGCAGCCGGTACGGGCGGTGAAAACCCATCCTTTGGACTACCGCTTCCGGCTCGGATCGTCGTCCGGATTGACATAGTTGAACTGCAACGGAGAGGCGCCATGAACTTGCACTACGACCTCTCCGCTGGCCATCGCGTAATGATGCATATCGGGGTCGAGGTACGCAAAACTGCCGGCCGGGAAATCGCCCATCTTGCTTTCGTCGAAGTGGTCCCCCATTCCGACTTTGAACGTGCCCGAAATGACAGTTACGTTTTCCCGTTTGGGGTGCCAATGTGGCGCGATGCGATATCCTTCAGGCATCTTCAAGCGTACGGTGTAGTCTCCGCTCGTCGCGCCTGGATCGCCTTCCAGAACCGCCACTTGGGCGCCTGCCGACATAAATGCCGGCGCCGGACCGTAAGCAATGGCATCGGGTGTGAACGCGTGTTTCGCGGAACCAGTTTGCCCTGCCATGGTGAATACCAACGTCAGCCCGCACAGCGCGACTAGACTCGCCTTCAGATATCTGCTCTGTTTCATAGGACCTGCCTCCGTAGTTGAAGTGATCAGCCATTCGCCCACAATAATCCTTCAGCCAAGGCATGCTTGCAATCTGGGAAGGATAAACCCTCCATATCTTTCATGTATCGTCGTAAATTGTTCAATCTTAGAGGATAATGCGTACGAGGCCGCTCTATGCCAGGCGCAAAACGACAAGCCGGTGAAGTTGAGCTGGACCTGGGCCGTTATGAACTGCGACGGCGCGGGCGGCCGGTCAGGCTAGAGAAGAAGCCTATGGAGCTGTTGATTTATCTCGTGGCTCGCCGGGAGCAACTGGTTACGCGCAAAGACATCGTCACCAAACTTTGGCGTTCGGACCTCTTCGTGGATACGGAGACCAGCATCAATAATGTCATCCGAAAAATCAGGACAGCCTTAGGCGACAGCTCAGCGAAACCACGCTTTCTGGAGACGGTAGTGGGCAAGGGGTACCGATTCGTCGGACCGGTGCGGGTGATTGATGCCACCTTCTCGCGCTCTGACCTCGACGAAAATCCGGTTGTTGTTGCCGACCGCGGCCGCGTTGCTCTTCCGCAGGAACGCGCGACCCTTGCTGTACTGCCGTTGTGTCTGCTGGGAAACATTCCCGATGACCAGGGCGTTTGCCTGGGTTTTGCCGACGCGTTGGTATCTCGCCTTGGGAATCTAAAGGATGTGGACGTGTTGCCAACCTCGGCAATGCTGAGCGTACCAGCAGAGATGACCGCCTCGGATGTCGGATCGCGCCTCGGTGTCCGGTTCGTAGTTCATGGCGCCATACGAGAATCAAAGGGACAGTGGCGTCTCGCTTTGCAAATGTTCGACACGCATCTGCAAGGCGCAGGCTTTACATGGAAGCGCGACCTCGACCTCAATCGTCTTCCGGAACTGGAAGATGAAATTGCGAAACAGATCGCGAGCGCATTGAACAGGCCCCTGGGTCCTCGGACGACGCCGAGCCAGCGGTACAGCAAAGACCAGTTGGCCTATGCGGAATTCGTGCGCGGTTACCGCCTCAGCTCTTCCGGAGATCATGCGCTGCTGGATGAAGCGGTCCAGCGGCTGAGCAATGCGGTAACGCGAGATCCATCGTTCGCTCTTGCCCATGCCACCCTCTCGCTTACTTGTACAACTCGTTATCTAGAGGTGGACCCGGCCAGCAAATGGTCGGAAAAAGCTGAATTTCATTGCTCTCGGGCGCTCGAGCTTTGCCGGGAACTACCCGAAGCCCATGTGGCTAAAGCTTTTTTGCTTTGAAGCCCTTTAAGGAACTTCCAGCATCTGGAAGCAATCGTCGAACTGCGGAAGGCAATCGCTCTTCAGAAGAATCTGCCGCGCGCTTACAATCGGCTGGGCACAATTTTGGCCCATATCGGGTTGCTGGAACGAGCTCGCGAAATGTATGAAAGAGGGCGGCCCTCCCAGCCAAAGAAGGCGGTCAACCACAGCATCGTCCAGGTTTATCTCTGGAACCGGGAATTTGATCTCGCAGCGGAAGAAATCCAGGCCTGGGAAAATGAGGGCCTAAGCAACAAGTATATTGTCTACCTTGCTGCCCAACATGCCCTGCTCACCGGCGCTTGGGAAGAGGCGAAAGTTCTGCTTGACGAGGCGAGCCAACTCTTTCCGGAGGAACCGCTAATCGTCAGTTTGCTGGGTGTTTACTGGGCCTCGGTGGGAAACGCCGAACGGGCGCAGGAGTGTGTGACTCACGCCTGCAGCAGCGCCAAATCTTTTGGGCATGCCCACCACACCTATTATCAGATCGCCTGCATCTTTTCGTTGCTGCACCGACGGGATGTGGCCTTTGAATGGCTTGAACGCACGGTCAATCACGGATTTGCATGCTGGCCATTTTTCCTTAGAGACCCTTGCCTGCAGAATCTACGAAGCCTGCCGGAATTCGACACTTTAGTGAGCTCCTTGCAGGCCAAATATCCTGACCATCTTGGCTTGCTGTAAGTTGCTCCCAATTTGTGCGCTCCCCAAATCGCAGTCACTGTTGCCATCCTCCACCCAGAGCCTGGTAGAGCTGGACCAGCGCGATCAGCTCGTTGCCCTGGGCCTGAGCGAGACCAAGTTCCGCCGTAAACGAATTGGTTTCGTTGGTGAGCACTTCGAGATAGTCGGTAGTGCCCGCTTTAAATCGAACTTGGGAAAGCCGGGCGGCATCCTGCGCTGACTTTAGCAATTGCTCCTGCTGAATCCGAAACTCTCGGTCCTTGCGATACGCGACCAAGCCGTTCGAGACATCCCGAAATGCGCCTTGAATGGTTTGCTGGTAGGCAAGTAAGAACTGTTCCCTCTGTGCCTCGGTGAAGCGGACGTTCGACTTAATGCGCCCTCCTTCAAATATAGGTTGGGTCAAGGATGCGCCGAAATTCCAGAGGCCGGCAGGGCCGGTGAAAAGGCCGGTCAGAGCGGGACTTTCGAAGCCCGAGGAGCCCGTAAGCGAGACCTGGGGAAAATATGCTGAGCGGGCCACGCCGATCTGGGCATTGGCGGCGATCAGGTTCTGCTCTGCCTCGCGGATATCAGGGCGGCGCTCGAGCAGAGAAGACGGCAAGCCCGCCGGAACTTCCGGCGCGTGAGGCTGTTCGGTCAATTTCCATCCCCGAGGAATGTCGCCGGGGTTCCTGCCCAGTAGAAGACTCAAAGCATTTTCTTGTTGAGCGATCTGTCTTTCGAAGTCCGGGACCTCCTCGGCCGCCGTGTAGACAAGCTGCTCCGATTGACGCACATCGAGCAAGGAGCCGAGTCCGTGCTGTTCAAGCGTTTGCGTCAAGTTCAACGATTCGCTTCGCGACCCAAGCGTTCGCCTGGAAATTTCCAGCTCCAGGTCGAGTTGCCGAAGTTGAAAGTAGGACGCTGCAACATTGGCAACCAGGCTGGCCATCACTTGCTTTTGCGCCCACTGATTGGCGAGCAGATTTGCCCGCGCCGATTCGGTGGCGCGCCGATAGCGTCCCCAAAAATCCAGGTTCCACGCCGCCGACGCGGTGACTTGCCCAAGGCTTACTTCGTAAGATGGAATGGGCCCAATTTTAGGGCTGCCATAATCGGCGATACCAGCACCGGCTCCCAGAGATGGATACTGATCGGCGCGAGTAATGCCGAGTTGTGCCTGTGCCTCGAGGACGCGCGTCGCCGCAATGCGAACGTCGTAGTTATTCTTTAGGGCGGTACGAATTAAGTTTTGCAGTTCCTGGTCCTGAAATACTTCCCACCATCTTTCATCCCCGAGGGATGCGGCTGAGCGCTGAGGCGCGGACGGAGTATCACCTTGTCCCATGCTGCTGGCAGGCGCCTCGGTCGATGCGTCGCGATAAGTCACGGGCACGTCTACGATGGGGCGTTTGTAATTCGGGCCGACTGCGCAACCACTCCACACCAGTAAAGAAACCATTAACACGCATAACGAACCGATGATTCTTCGAGTCATATTAGTCTCCATTGCTCTCCTGCAACGCGTACGACGGAGCAGCATCCGGCCGGGGCTCGCGATTGGAGCGGAAGAACGAGAAACGATCCAGCACCTTCTCCTGGAATTCCTCGAGATACAGATAGATTGCGGGAGTTACGAATAGCGTGATGAACTGCGAAACAACCAACCCACCGACCACCACCAAGCCGAGCGGCCGGCGCGAAGAGCCGTCCGCGCCGTATCCCAGCGCAATCGGCATGGCGCCGAGCAGCGCCGCCGCTGTGGTCATCATGATGGGGCGGAAGCGTTCCATGCTCGCATCGTGAATGGCCTGGTCATCGGGAACTCCCTGCCGCACCCGCGCCTCGGCAAAATCCACGATCATGATTCCGTTCTTCTTCACGATGCCCATCAGCATGAACATTCCGATGTAGGCGTAGAGCGATGCTTCGGCACCAAAAATCCAAAGTGTCAGCAGTCCGCCAAGCAATGCCACCGGCAACGACGACAGCACCGTGACGGGGTGGAGATAGCTCTCATACAGGATCGCCAGAATCACATACATGACGAACACCGCCACGAACATCAAGGTCACCAGGTCAGACACCGTGTTCTGGAAGGTAAGCGCTTCACCCTGAAGCGCTCCCTGTACTCCGGGAGGCAGAATCTGTTTCGCCGATGTCTCGACAAACTGAGTTGCCGGGCCGATCGCGTATCCGGGCTTCAGGTTGAAGAACATGGTCACGCTGGTGAACTGATTAATGTGGTTTACCGCTTGCGGACCGATCACCGCATGCCAACTGGTGACCGCGCTCAGGGGAATCATGCGCTGGCCGTCGTCGCTCTTGATGTAGAGTTTGCTCAGATCCTCCGGCGCAGAACGCTTATCGTCAGCCACCTCAAGAATCACCTGATACTGATCGGTCGCTTTCTTGATGAGATAGCTGTAGTTCTGGGAGTACGCGTCGTGCAGCAGCGTCAGAATTCGCGTCTCCGACACACCGTAAAGTTTCGCCTGATCACGCAGGATGTCAACCTGGAGATTAGGGGTGTGATTGTAGAGATCAGAATTCACAAACAGAAATCCCGGATACTCATGCATCTTCATAAGCATCTTGTTGGCGGTGGCATAGACCTCGTTCGCGTCTATACCGGACATGGCATAGGCAAATTGCCCTTGCGCGTTGGCGGTTGCGCCGGTGCTGATTTCGAGCGCCGGATTCGGCTGCAGGAAGGCAACAACACCAGGCACCGAGTTGGCGATCCCACCCATCAACTGTCCCGCAACTTGCGCGATGGGAGCCCGTTCGGATGGATCCTTCAAAAATGCGATCAGGAAGGCCTGATTCGACCCCAGGTACTGCGCGTTCCCGCTCATGGTGAAAGTGCTGCGCACAGCGGGATTTGCTTTCATGATCTTTTCCGCTTGCGTCTGATAAGCGTGCATTTGATCCGGCGACGATCCTTCCGGAGCCACCAGCACGCCGCGGATAAAGGAGCTGTCGCCTACCGGCAGGAATGCCTTCGGGACTACGTAGAAAAAGTACGCGGTACCAGCCAGGCAAATCACCCATGCAACCGCCGAAATCCAGCGGTTGCGCAGGAAAAACCACAGCTGGCGTCCATAGATGTCGAGCACACGGCGCTCGATCGCCCCGAACGCGCGCTCCATCCAGGTCTTCTTCGCGCCGGCGCCACGATTGCCCAGCAGTCTTGAGGTCATCAAGGGCGTGAGCGTCAGAGAAACGATTCCGCTTGCCAGAATCGAGATCACAATCGTGATCGAGAACTCGCGGAAAATACGGCCCATCAGTCCGCTCATGAAGACGAGCGGGATAAAGACCGCCGCCAGCGACAGAGTCATCGCCAAAATCGTGAAACTGATCTCCTTGGCCGATTCGACTGAAGCCTCAAACGCGCCACGGCCTTCTTCCATCAGACGCACCGTGTTTTCGAGGAAGACGATGGCGTCATCGACTAAGAACCCAATCGCCAGCGTTAAGGCCATTAGCGAAAGATTGTCGAGACTGTAACCAAGAATCTTCATGGCGATGAAAGTCAACAGCAGTGAGAGAGGCAAAGCAACTGCCGGAATCAGCGTGTCGGTCGCTCGTCCCAGGAAAACAAAGATGACCATCACTACCAGCAGAAACGCGATATACAGCGTCGTCTGCACGTCCTTGATTCCGGTCACGATGGTCCTTGAGCGGTCGTAGGCCGGCACAATGAGAACTGAACTCGGAAGCTGTGACTGAATGTTGGGCAGAAGAGCGCGCACGGAGTTCGCCACGTCCACCGCGTTCACTCCAGCGCGGCGGAACACGGCAACCACGACGGTCGCGCCCGGCTGCGGATATCCGCGCACCCAGAAGCGCATGTCGATGCGCTCGTCCTGAACACTCTGACGAGCGTTTGCCACGTCTTTCAAATAAACCGGAGCGCCGTTACTTTGCCCTACAATCAGTTGCTTGTATTGGTCCGCCGTCATCAGCTGCCCTTGCGGGGTTAGCAGGAATGTGCGATGTGGGCCGTCAACCTGGCCAGCGCCGGTGTAAGCCGTGCCGTTCTTGATGGCGTTGGTCAGATCCTCAAGCGTGATGTTACGAATCGCCATTTTTGAGGGATCTGCCTTGATTCGCACCGCCGACTGCGTGCCGTAAACCGCGACCTGGCTCACTCCGGGCAGAATGCTGATGCGCTCGCCCACTTGGGTGTTGGCGTAGTCGTAGAGCTGCCCTTCAGTAGCGGTGTCGCTGACCATGGCGATGTACATGATCGGCTGATCATTCGGGTTCGTCTTGGTGAATGTGGGAGGGCTCGGCAAATCGAGCGGGAGTTGACCTGAAGCGCGCGTGATTGCAGCCTGCACGTCAGTCGCAGCGCCGTCGAGACTTTTATCGAGATCGAATTGCAGCACAAAGCTGGAGTGACCCTGGCCATTGTTCGAGGTGACCAGCTCCAGCCCGGGGATCTGCATGAACTGGCGCTCGAGCGGCGTAGCGACATTGTTCGCCATGGTTTCCGGTGTCGCGCCGGGATAGTTGACCTGCACCTGGATGACGGGATAGTCGATGGCGGGCAGGTCGCTGACTGGCAAGCGAAAATAAGCAAGCAGTCCGAACAGAATCGCCGACACAGTCAGGGCGATGGTCATTACGGGACGTCGAATGAAGATTTCTGAAAGATTCATGACTGCCCTCCCACGGTCGGGGTGTTGCCGCTGGCGTTCGAAGTGGCCGATTGAGAGTTTTCAACCCGTACTTTGCCGCCCGGCCGCACCAACATCTGGCCGGCCAGCACCACCCGCTCGTTCGGCGCTATTCCTTCCGTCACGACAACTTCGTCTCCCTGCCGCTGCCCAAGCTTGATCGGCCGCAGCTCGGCGGTGTCATCGGACTTAACCACGTAGACGAACGGTCCTCTCTGGCTGATCTGCGTGGCCTGGTTGGGAATCAGCACGGCGCCCTTCTCCGTGCTCAAAATCAATTTCACGTCGACGAATTGGCCCGGCCAGAAATGGCGGTCCAGGTTGCTCATGGTTGCGCGCAGGTTCACTGTGCCGCTGCCGTTCTGCACCGCATTGTCAAGAAATTCAACGCGGCCGATTCGGGCAGCATTTTCCGGATCGGACGGCAAGCGGACGGCCGCTTTCAGGACGCCACTCGACATCTGCTTCTGCACCGCAGGCAGATCGCCTTCCGTAACGGTGAAGATTGCGTAAATCGGGTCAAGCCGCTGGATCAAAAGCAGCGACGTAGAATTCGCCTGGACCACGTTTCCAACATCCACCAGGCGAGCGCCCGCTCTGCCACCAATCGGAGAGTGAATGTAACAATACTCAAGATTAAGCTTTGCCGTTTCGAGGGCAGCCGCAGCCGCGTCCACCTGCGCCTGATCCACATCGACGGCGTTCTTCTTGGTGTCATAGTCCTGCTTGGAAATCGCGCGCTCTTCGATTACCTCCTGGTCGCGCGCGAACTGGATCCTGGCCAAGTCAAGTGCTGCTTTGGCCTGCGCCAGGGTCGCTTGAGCTGAGTCAACCTGGGCCTTGTAGGGCCGCGGGTCAATCACGAACAGAAGCTGGCCATTCCTGAGGTTCTCGCCGTCCTGGAAATGCCGCTCGACAATCCGGCCACCGACCTGCGGAGTTACCGTCACCGACTCGAAGGCCGCATTTCTGCCGATTTCATCCAGATACTTCGGCACGTCCTGAGCCGTCGCCTTCACCACCGTAACCAGCGGTGCGGGCATGGCAGGCGCTGCCTGAACGTTGCTTCGGCTGCACGCTACCGTCGCCATCAGGATCAGAGCCGCGGCGGAAAGCGCGAAATATTGCGTGCGAATAGTCCGTTTCATCCTCATACCATCCTCAAATCAGTAGTGTTTGATTGATTACGCCGTGGCGGCCAACTGCGATAGACCATCGAGTCCAACTCGTGGCGTTCTCGAGTGAATGCTCGTTGTCGTGTCACACTCGACTGACTTCACAATCTCTTGCAGCGCTCGCATCCGTGCCGCATTCACCTCGTCGCGTCTGCAACTTAGGAGGAGTGCGCACTCCTGCAGTGGATAGCCCTCCAACACCGAGAGCACATAGGCGAAGCGATCGAAAGCACTGAGCTCTAGGATCGCAGCAATCTGGGCCGGTTGCGCTGCGTCCGGCTCCCCGACGTTATCAGACGAGATGAAGTCTGTTGGCCGGGGATTGATCATTTCAATCGCGCTCTGGACAATCATCCGCTTAGCCCAGGCTTCCGCCCATTCCTTGAAAACGGGGTTGCTCTCTTGTGAATCGCTCAAGCCCTGTACAAAACACTTCTCCGCAGCGGATTGATTCCCAGTCAACAAAAGCGACAACAGGTACAACCGGTTCATGTGTTTCTGGAAAACCTGACAAAAATCTGTGCTCGTCGCGTACAGGCTCGATCTTGGATTTAAAGTTTTTCCTATGCCGAACATCTTTACCTCCGTGTTATGGAATCGCCTAAGGTTGCCCGGGGCCAGCAGTCGAAGAAATTCTGCTTTTACCTCGGCATCTTCGCGCCAGCCTTCTGAGGACATGCTTTGTAAGAACGCCGCCGCACGAGAATCTCGCGCCATCCTTCATCAGCCCAAGAAGTGTGCTTTCTCCCTCTGAACTGATCAGAGTCACGTTGCTGAGATCGATAATCAATTTCCGCCCGTGAAGCTGCTCCTGAGCGTCTCTCCAAGTTCGTTCCACGTCAGCGGTCCAGGGGGAAATCAGCTTGCCCTCCAAAACCAGCCTCCGCTGCCCGGGTGTTTCAATGATCGAGATCCTGAACATTTACTTCTTCCGTTCCACGCTTCAGGTAGGGCACGACATGTGCCAAAGAGGCTCGGCTTTCATACGTCGCCTAAGTTGCTGAAGAGGAGAGACAAGAAAAATCACTCCCAAGAACAGTGTCGAAAAATGTCGAAAAACATTTCGACAGGTGTCGAGAGCGATGACAGAGGGTAGTGACAGTCTGAGCCGCTAACCGAGGCTTAGGGATGTGTTGCCAGATAACTCCGCTGGATTGAAAACATCAGGAAAGCTGCCGAGGATCTATGCCGAGTTTCTTCATGCGGGAGATGAGCGTAGTGCGCTTGATGCCCATGCGTGCGGCAGCGCCGCTTGGCCCCGCAACTCGGCCTTTCGTATCTTTGAGAATCCGTAATATCTCGTGGCGCGCATCGCCATCTCGCGGGGTGGCCATGGGAACTGCCGGGCTGCTTCCGCCCAGCTCGCCAATCGGCGCCTGGAGCGCAGGGCCGTGGGTCAAAATCACCGAGCGTTCGATAAAATTTTCCAGCTCGCGAATATTGCCCGGCCAGTGCCACGCGGCCAGTTTCTTCATAACAGCGGCAGGGATGGACTCGATCTGTTTCTCCATGCGCCTTCCATATTTCTGCGTAAAGTAGCGCACCAACAGTGGAATGTCCTCGGGGCGGTCCCGCAACGCCGGAATGCGAATCGGAAAAACATTCAGTCGATAGTACAAATCGCTGCGAAACTCGCGATTCTCGATCATTTTTTCGAGATTGCGGTTCGTGGCCGCCACCAATCGCACATCCACCTTCTTTGTGCGCGTGCTGCCTAATCTTTCAAACTCACGTTCTTGTAAGGCACGTAGAAGCTTGGGTTGGATGTCAATGGGAATGTCGCCCACTTCGTCAAGAAACAACGACCCCTGGTCGGCGAGCTCAAGCCGGCCAACCTTCTGCGAGATCGCACCTGTAAAGGCGCCGCGCTCGTGCCCAAAGAGCTCACTTTCCAGCAAGCCGGTGGGAATCGCCGCGCAATTCAGCTTCACAAATGTGCGGTCTTTGCGCCGGCTGCGATCGTGAATGGCGCGAGCGATCAATTCCTTCCCGGTTCCCGTTTCACCCAGCAGCAGCACGGTCGATTGGCTCGGGGCCACGGTTTCTACCAGATTCAAAACGTGGCGAAGGGCCGAACTCTGCCCCACAATTCCCTCGAAATCCATTTCGCCGCGGATCTCCTCTTCCAAATACAACTTCTCCTGCGCCAGGCGATCCTTTAAGTCGCCAATTTCCCGGTAGGACAGCGCATTCTCGACCCCAATAGCCACCTGGTTCGCCGCTTGGATCAGGAAAGAGACCTCCTCATCGCCGAATCCATTCTCTTGGCGTCTTGCCACCGCCAACACACCGAGTAAGCGCCCCTTGCTGATGAGGGGAATATCGCAGAACGAGTTCAATCCTTCTGCGCTCGCTTTCTGAACCATCTCCGGCGGCATTTCGCTTGCATCGAGACGGTTCACGATGGTTGGTTTACCCCGTTTGAAGGTTTCCCCGGGCATGCTGCCGTCAATAGGAACTAGCCCTCCTTCGGTGAAGACGCCTCGGCTCTCAGGAAAATCCAGCGCGTGCACGACCAGATGTGTCCCATCTTCGTCCGCCAACATCACGGCCGCTGCGTCACAACGCATGACCTGGCGAACGCTCGCCGAAGCAGCGCGCAGAAGATCGTGAAACTCCAGGTTCGATACGACTTGATTAGTGAGGTCAAGAATCAGTTTCAGTTGGTCCTGCACCCGCTGCGAAATGTAGAAATTAACAGCAGCGTCGATCGCCAGCCCAATCTGACCCGCCACGATACTGAGAAACCGGACTTCCTCGGTGTCGTATGCGTTCGGATAAAATCGGCCCAGGCTCATTACGCCCAAACGGCGCGGTCCTCGGATCAAGGGCAGCGTGCAGGTCGCGGTAATGCCGAAATCGCCGAGGAATGCGCCGTACTTTTCGAATCGCGCCTCTTGAGTCCAGTCGGCAACCGTCAGTGTTTCACCGGACTGGTGGACCCAACGAAGCGGAGAATCGTCCAACGCAACATCGCCTCCCGCTTCGATTCTCTTACCGTTTATCTCGAGCAGACTCCAGCACGGTGCATCTGTTTCCTTATCAAACGCCACCACATGAAGACAATCGAACGGGGTCACTTCGTGCAGTTTCTTGATCAGCGTGCTGGAAGCGCTGTCGCAGTCGCTACAGGTCGCAATCGCGTTTGCAGCTTGCAGTAGCGCCAGATAACGCTGTTCTTCTATTCTGGGAGTCGTTGACAGTGCCGTGACCATAGAGTCCTGCCGCTCTGAATATGTTGACGTCAGTCTGTTCTATTGTTTGAACGGTCGTTACGCCGCTCGGTCCACCCACACTTTACGAGTGATGTGATGCGCGGACCGTCTGAAACGCTTCTCAAAGTGTTGGAGAAATTGACATCTGTCAAAGCGTGACAAAAGGTGCGGAAGGAGTCGAAATGCGACGGCTCATGATACTCCTCTTATCATTTTGACCAATTTCAATCTCTTGAGGAGGAGCAGGAGTGCAAAGGGCCGGTGAACAATCGAAGCTTCGGCGTAGTGTGGTTCGGCTCGTGGGGCGTTACGCCGATCATGATGTCAAACCTTGTCGCCTTTCAAGCAGCACAGCCGACATGCGCTCGGGCGTGAATGGCACGGTTCGCAGGCGTGCGCCCGTGGCATCGAAGATGGCATTCCCAATAGCTGCCGGAGTGACCGCCCCCGGGAGCTTAGAATGCGAATAGGCGAACGCCGTTATCTCGATTGTTTGTGCAAACTGACGAGCGAATACGCCGGAGATGTCTAGCTGTCACATCCTTTCGCTCGTCGCGTCCTCACCGAGAGTTATTCTTTCGCCGCCGGTGCTCACTTGCCTTTATGATGTCGCTCATATCCCCCGCTGGACGCATCTCGAAAATGTTGCCATACGTCAGTGCCGGATGCCCGCCGATGAGCTGTACAGCGTGATTCATGTCCCGCGCTTCGAGGACGAGAATGCCGCCGAGTTGTTTCTTGGTTTCTGCGTAGGGGCCGTCGGTGGTTGCCACTTTGCCGTTCTTCCAGTAAACGGTCAGGGCGGTTTCCGGGCCCTGGAGCGCTTCTCCACCGGCAAAGTGCCCGTTGGCGCGAAGATGGTCATCGTAATCCAGGCATTTGTCGAACATGGCGTTCTGCTCGCCTTCAGTCATACGCTCGAATTTGCTTTTGTCGTAGTACCCCAAACAGACGTATTTCATTGTTCTTCTCCTTAATGGTGAGTGCTGGAGCACAGCCCACCCTTTCGCAAAAAGCGGCAGGCTCGTTCACCCCGCCCCGTTTATCTCATTTCATTTATCTCGTCACTATGGCGCGTGTTCCGAGGCCGCAGCGGCCGGGGTGCTTACTTGCTTCCGCAAGTCCTTATTCCGGAGCCGGGAAGAAAAGAAGTTCGCGCACCTCGCCGGGCACATCGCAGGCGATGGCACCCTTCTTCGCCCACGCCAGCGCCTCGTCCATGTTGGCAGCTTCAAGAATCCAGAAACCGCCGATGTGCTCCTTGGTCTCGGTGTATGGCCCGTCGGTGACCAGCACCTTACCATTAGGCTGCTTCCGCACCGTCTTCGCGTCTTTGGGCGGAGCGATTCCGCAGGCGAACTTTCTCACCCCGGCGGCAATCATCTCGCGGTTCAGCGAGTGGATCTCTTCCATCATCGCTTCGGTTACGGTGGAGGGGTCGAAATTGTCGGGCATGTAGTTACAAACCAGATATTGCGGCATGATTTTCTCCTCGTGTAATGGTCTTTAATTTATTTTCGGGCAGGCCGCATAACCATGCAGGCCGTAGCGCTCAACCTCTCGCCCGTTCATCTTATAGTCGCCGAGGGACCGGAAGAATCGACATAAGAGGTAAACTTTTTTGTTTGACTGGGAAACGACAGAAATTCCAGGGGCACGGCGTCATCATGCCGGGTGCCCGAGGCGAGCCGCGCTCTGGCTTTCCGGCATGGCCCTCCGCTCACCGGATTGCAGGAACAACGTCCGTTTTGCGGCTACAGCGAGTTGCCCATTACCAGCGACCACGTGGTGGCGACCGAAGGCCTGCCGGCGATTCATCGCGATCCTTTCGATCGAGTTCTGCTGGCTCAAGCGACGGTCGAGGGAATTACGCCGTTGACGGTAGATACGCAGGTGGCGAGCTATCCGGGGCCGGTTCGAAAAGTGTAGGCGTAATGAGACACGCTGCCGGGACGGCCCGCTTCTTCGTTTTCGATGTTTGAGCTTCTCTATCCCAGCTGCCGAATCCGTTCCTGCAGAAACTGACGCTCCGGTTCCTGCTGCGTCAGGGCCAGCGCCTTTTCATAAGCAGCCCGCGCCTCGGCGGTCCTGCCGAGCCTGCGGTACATGTCGGCACGGGCGGAATGCGCCAGATAATAATTTGCCAAGTCGCCTTCTTCCAACACCTTGCTAATATTCGCCAGCCCGACCTCTGGCCCATCGCGCATGGCAATGGCTACAGCACGATTGAGCTGTACAACCGGCGACGACTGAATCCGGACTAACTGGTTGTATAGTGCAACAATTTGCCGCCAGTCAGTCGCAGCGGACGATTCGGCCTCGGCATGAACGGCCGCAATCGCAGCCTGCAGTGTGTAAGGGCCGAAGCGGCGCGACTGCAGCGCTTTCTTCACGAGCGCCACGCCTTCCGCGATCTGCTCGCGGTTCCACAGCGAGCGGTCCTGATTCTCCAGCAAAATCAGCTCTCCGGTCGGGGAAGTTCTCGCGGCCCGGCGGGATTCTTGCAGCAACATCAGGGCGAGCAGGCCCATCATTTCGGCGCCCGGAACTTCGGAACTTATCACTTCCGGCACTGGCTGGAGTTCCATCAGCAGCCGGCCCAGCCGAATCGCTTCGCCGGTCAGCTCGGCCCGCGTGACCTCCACTCCCGCCGCAGCCGAATAACCTTCGTTAAAGACGAGATAGACGACCTGAAGCACGGCGCCGAGCCGTTCGGGCAATTCCTCGGCCGTCGGCACCTCGTAGAGAATCGGCGTCTCCCGAATCTTCGCCTTGGCGCGCACGATGCGTTGGGCGAGCGTCGCCGGTGTGACGAGGAAGGCCCGGGCAATCTCCTCCGTTGTCAAGCCGCAAACTTCGCGAAGGGTGAGCGCAACCTGCGCTTCCTGAGCGAGAGCGGGATGGCAGCAGGTAAAGATCAGACGCAGGCGATCATCTTCAATTTCTGCGTCATCTTCACCCCGAGAAGCTTCGCGTGCACCGGCGGAAGCGTCGCGGACGCGGGCTTCCATGTGGGCAGCAAGATCTCGCTGGGCCCCGTCGAAGCGCGCCCGCCGGCGCATTCCGTCAATGGTCTTGAAGCGTGCAGTTGAAATCAGCCAGGGGCGCGGATTTCCCGGAACCCCAGTCTGAGGCCATGACTCCAGAGCGGCGGCGAATGCCTCATGCATCGCCTCTTCGGCGAGATCAAGATCTGCGAGCAGGCGCACAAGCGTCGCCAGAACCCGGCCTGATTCTGATCGGTAGAGAGCCTCAATGGTTTTGTTGAGCTGGGTCCGGCTGAGTGGTTGGGATAGAGGGGGCGGCATCTAGGCCAAACTAGCAAACGAAATGGTTCGACACAACTGTGCTCGGACCTCCCCTACCCACGGAGGTTGCATTGGCTCAAATCTCGAGCCGATACTGAGAATTTCGGGCAGTACTTGACTAGACTCGTCCCAGGGGTCTACGAGCAAAGTCAGGCCACCCTGACGGGGGATTGTTCACAGTCGACCAGTTCCAAAGCATCAAGGATGAAGAACCGATACCAGGAATGAAGCCTTCCCGTGGTGCTGTTGAAGTTAAGCCGACAGGCAGCGATGCTTGGGTCACCGCAGACAGCGAGCAGGTCAGCAAGTACTGGAAGGAGTACGGGCAAGTACTCGTGACCAACTATCGTGACTTCCTTCTTATCGGTCGCGATAGCTCAGGACAACCTGTAAGACTTGGATCCTATCGGACCGCACGAGACGAGAAGGCGTGTTGGAGGCTGGCCTCAACAGCTCGCAAGACTGCAACAGATCAGGGCGAACGAATCGCGGAGTTTTTAAAGCTGGTGATCCTGTCGCCAGCGATATTGACTGACCCCAAAGATGTGGCGTGGGTCCTCGCGTATTATGCACGAGAAGCTAAGTCCCGCATTGAAGCCGGGAAGAAGCTCGCTGCTATGGCTACCATTCGTGAATCCCTCGCACAAGCCTTGGGCCTGAAATTCGAAGGAGAGAAAGGGGAGCACTTCTTTCGTTCGAGCTTAGTGCAAACTCTTTTCTATGGAGTGTTCTCGGCTTGGGTTTTGTGGTGTAAAGAACCCGGGCGTTCCAGTAATGACAAATTCGACTGGAAATTGGCTCAATGGTCTCTGCACGTTCCCCATGATCAGCGCTTTGTTCGAGCAGGTCGCCACTCCGGGCCAGCTAGGTGCTCTTGGTCTCATCGAAGTTCTGGACTGGACAGCCGGTGCCCTGAACCGAGTCGAGAGGGAAGGAATTTTTTAGGCGTTTTCAGGAACAACGGGCTGTGCAGTATTTCTATGAACCCTTCTTGGAAGCTTTCGACCCCGAACTTAGGAAGGATCTCGGCGTATGGTACACGCCATTAGAGGTTGTTCAATACCAGGTTGCACGCACAGACTGGGCGCTGCGAAATGAACTGGGTCTTGCGGAGGGGCTTGCCGACAATGGCGCACCCCTGCGCTTGCCTCACGGCCCAAAGGATAGCTGAGCGCGATTTGCCGCGTTTTTTTCCAGATTCCCATCTTTTTTGAGCCCCTTTGCCCTCGCATTCCGCCTTTTACCAGTAGAGCTCCTTTCAGGGGCGGAGGACCTGCATGCTTCGACGATATCGGCTTTTCAGTGAAAATTCATTTGTTGTTTTAGTGGCGATCGCTGCGCTTGTTTTTATCCCTGTGGTGCAGTCTTCTGCGCAAAGCGCCCAGGCTGCGCGACATCGCGGTGGAACCCACGCTGCTTATGGCCGCAGAGCCCCAACGGTAACGTGCGGCGGCAACACAAACAACTGGACGGGCACGGCTGGCGATAATCAGTGGGCCACGGCGGCAAACTGGAGCAAGGGAGCGGTACCGGTTTCCACCGACAATGTTTGTATCCCGAGTACCGTGACCCAGGCGATTACGATCCAGAGTCTGAATTCCACCAACCAGACCATCGCCAGCTTGACCAGCGGGACTCCCATTACCTTGACTCAAGGTCCGTTAACGATTTCCGGGGCCGCGACGTTTGCGGATCTCGCGATGTCCGGAACATTGACTCTGAATGGGACGACCTCTATGACGACGCTAGAACACTCGGCGGGCACGTTAACAGGATCCGGCACGGTAAGCGTGACGGGACTACTGACCTGGTCGGGGGGAACGGAGAGCGGGACGGGAACGACAAATGCGAATGGGGGAATGACGCTTACCGGAGAACCATTTCTCGACACGCGCACGATGAACAATACGAAAACCGCAACGTGGAACGGGAGCGCGTTTCTTATGGTGAACGGATCGGTGTTCAATAACCTGGTGGGAGCGACGTGGAACCATGAGAACGACACGCTCATCGCCTGGAACGGAGGTTCGGCCGCGCCCACCTTCAACAACTCCGGCACGTTTGAAAAGACTGGCGGGACCAGCGGCACGGGGGGAGGCCTGGCAAATTTGATTACCTTCAACAACAGCGGATCGGTGTTGTCGAACAGCGGGATATTATTGGTCCAAAATAATGGCGTGTGCAGCGGAACGTGCGGCGGTTCATGGAGCGTGAGTTCCGGAACAACGTTGCAACTGGGGGGTGCGGGAGCAGCCGGGGCCTTGAGCGGTCCGATTAGCGGAGCGGGCACGGTGGCATTCGTTTTCGGCACGGTGAACTATACCGGGGCGTACAACGTGACCGGGGGCACGCAAGCGATTTCAGGGCAGGTGAATTTTACGTTGCCGGCGACGCTGACCAATGTTGGGCCGATCACGATCACGAACGGGATACTGAATTTTGCGACCGGCAAGGCGATCACGACTACGACGCTGACTCAAAGTGCGGGAACGCTCACCGGCAGCGACACGCTGACGGTGACTGGGGCAATGACGTGGTCGGGAGGCACGCAGAGCGGGATGGGGACGACAAATGCGAATGGGGGAATGACGCTTACCGGAGAACCATTTCTCGACACGCGCACGATGAACAATACGAAAACCGCGACGTGGAATGGAATCACGTTTCTGATGTTGAACGGGGCGGCATTCAATAACCAGGCAGGCGCAACGTGGAACCATGAGAATGACACGCTCATCGCCTGGGGCGGAGGTTCGGCCGCGCCCACCTTCAACAACTCCGGCACGTTTGAAAAGACCGGCGGAACTGGTACATCCGGCGGAGGATTTTCAACCTTCGTCAACTTCAACAACTCCGGAACTGTGATCGCCAAGTCAGGAATTCTCCAGGTGGGTCAGTTCTATGTGCAAACCGGAGGTTCGACCCTGCTTGAGGGCGGCAATGTATCGACTTCGGGTTCCAACACAGCGACGATCAATGGCGGGAGTCTTTCCGGCGCGGGCACGATAACCGGCGGCTTGACGAATACATCAGGCATTGTGAGCGCAGGTCTGAATTCCACGGTAACGGGAACACTGAACATCAATGGCGCTGGCTACTACGCACAAGGCACAGGCGGCATTCTGCTGTTTGACATAGCGGGCATCTCAGCCGGGCATTTCGACGTGCTGGCTGCGACTGGAGTGGCGACTCTGGCCGGAAGCGCACAACTTTGTTTGATCAAGGGATTCAAGCCAACGCTTGGATCCACTTTCCCAATTATGACGTATGCCTCCGAGACGGGAAACTTCTCCACGGTAAATTTTGGTTGGAACCTTAGCGTGGGGTCGACATCGGTGACTGCCACCTACAATGGAGCGCCGGCGACGAGTTACTCACCGTCGTCTTTGTCGTTTCCGAGCACGCTCGTCAAAACCGCGAGCGCGCCCCTGACTGTTACGCTGAGCAATCCCGGAGGCGTGGCGCTGACCATCTCAAGCATCAACATCACAGGGCAAAATGCCAGCGATTACGCGCTTACGGCCAACACCTGCGGCAGTAGTCTGGCGGTTGGTGCCAAGTGCACGATGACGGTAACCTTCACTCCCGCTGCAGTCGGATCGCGGACCGCGTCCATTCTGGTTACGGACAACGCATGTATGAGCCCGCAGAGTGTCCCGCTTAGCGGGAAGGGAACTGAGCTCACGCTTTCTCCTTCTCCCGTGAGCTTTGGGATTCAGGCCGTGGGCACCACCGGCGCTCCGATGACGGTTACGGTCACGAATCATGGAAAAACGACGGTGACCGCTACCGGGGCCACCATCACGGGAGTAAACAAGGCTGATTTCGCCATCGAGAGCAATGGATGTAAAACGCTCACCGCGAACGGAGGCACTTGCACGATTACGGTGACGTTTACACCCACCGCGACCGGAGCCAGGACAGCCACGCTGAGTTTGACAGACAACGACAAAGGTAGTCCGCAGACCGACGTGTTGAACGGAACCGGACAATAGTACAGGTGGTTTGCTAATTTGCCGAGTGCTGGGCGGCGACCTGCCTGGCGTGAGCCACTAGGGCCGCGAAACGCGGGTCGCCGTGCAGCGAATCGAAAAACGGATCTTTTTCGATTCCCAAGTCCATACGGGGGGGCAGTCCATGGTCAACCGCCTGGAGCAGAAGTGACAGCGCGTCGCCCGTGTGTCCTTGGCGCGCCATCAGTTCAGCAAAGTCATGTCTCGCGACGGCGCCCTCGGGCTGATCCGGTCCGAGGGCGCGGTTTGCCAAAACCAAGGTCTCTTCGAACTGCTTCTGCGCCTCATCGTCTCGGCCCGTATCGCGTTGGATATCGGCCATAGTGATCATTGAACCGATAGTGGCCACGTTCTCGCGGCCGAAAGCTTGTATTTCGATTTTCAAACAGTCTTGCTCCACCTTCTCAGCCTCGGCAAATTGGCCGGCATCTGCAAGCATCTCCGCTAAATTGTCTTCCGCCGCCAGGGTCTCGGGTGCTTGTGCACCGCGCAGTTTTCTTTTTTTCTCAAATATTTCGCGACCCAATGGTATCGCTTCTGCGCATGCACCTTTTTCGCATAGAGTCACAGCCAGGTTTCCCATCGTGTTAAGCGTCTCGAGGTCGTTCGGTCCCAGCACACGTTGTTGGATTGGAATTAATTTTCGCTGCAGAGCCTCGGCTTCGGCGAGGCGGCCCTGTTCGAACAATGACCAGGCCAGTTCGCTCGTGGACTGCAGTGTCGCCCGATCTTCGGGACCAAGCACTGAGCTATAAATTCTGATGCTTCGCTCGAATAACGATTGCGCAGGTTGATGCACTCCAAGGTTTGAGTATGCCTTGCCCATTGCATACATCATCCGGGCCTGGAGCTCGGGTTCCTTGGCCAAGCCCGTGTCGATGTCCTTTACGGCTTTATCGAGGAGTTCTTGTGCACTCACCCCCTTGCCAGTCCCCGAATATGGATCGGGCGCCTTGAAGATTCCGGTCATAAATTCCGCGATGCGGTCTGCGCGGTCGCGCTCGCGCCTCGTCTTTCGCAGTTGGAAGTTTTCGATGCCGGCAAAAGCAATGAGCAACGCCATGATGGCCCCAGCTCCCGCAACTGCGTATCGGTGCCGCCTGACGTATTTTTGAACCCGGTAGGCGAAGCTCGCAGGGCGCGCGATCACCGGCTCATTGTTCAGATACCGGCGAACGTCAGCCGCCAATTCGGAGGGCGTGACGTAGCGGCGGGCGCGGTCTCTCTCAACCGCCTTCATCGTGATCCAGTCGAGATCACCCCGCAACACACTCACCAGTTGTTTCGGGTCTGTTGCCCGTGCCGCAGCCCGTGCCGGTGCTGTCTCATGATCGCAGCTGACCCTGGTACTTGGCTGCGGCGGATCCTCCTCGCGCAAGCGGCGCAGCATTTCGTCCAGTGGTTTGTTTCTCCACTCTTTCGTTTCAAACGGCTGAGTTCCAGCCAGCAATACGTAGAGGATCACTCCGAGGGAGTAAACGTCTGTGCGCGTGTCGATATCATGCGCTGCCGGATCGCATTGTTCAGGACTCATGTAGCCTGGGGTTCCCAAGAGTCCCAGTTGCGTGTGAACGCTCTGTTCCGTGATCTCGCGGTTCACGGCTTTTGCTAATCCAAAATCGATGATGCGCGGAACCGGCTTGCCATCAACTTCCACCACCAGGACATTTGCCGGTTTAAGATCGCGGTGGATGATCGCTTTCTGGTGCGCGTGTTGTACGCCTTCACAGACCTTCAGGAACAATTCGAGCCGCTCACGAATCCGCAACTTTTTCTGATCGCAATATTCTGTGATGGGCACTCCGGGGACGTACTCCATCGCGAAATAGGACTGGCCCTCGGCTGTAGCCCCCGCATCGAAAACCTTGGCGATGCAGGGATGATCCATCACAGCCAGAGATTGCCGCTCCAGCTGAAAACGATGGAGCAAAGCGTCGTCGAAAAACCCGCCGCGAATCAGCTTCAACGCGACTTGCCGGCGCAGAGGGGCAAACTGCTGTGCCAGCCACACTTGGCCCATCCCGCCTTCGCCAATCTTCTTTAAGAGTTGATATGGGCCGATGAATTGGCCTTCACCGTTCTGGTTGGATTGCGGCCTTAGAAGGGGTTGCAAAAGGTTGCTGCTGGATTCATGGGCTTCAAGGAGAGACTCGACTTCGTGCAAGAGCGACAGGTGGCTGCCGCACGCATTTTTCAGAAAGGCATCGCGGTCACTGGGATTGAGTTCGAGGGCCGACCCGAACAGCTCCTTAATTCTTTCCCACTCGCGTTTTGTCTCCACGCTCGCCTCTTTTGATCCGCCGCGACAGCCAACCCCGTGCCATGCTCCAGTCGCGCTTCACGGTTGCCGGGGAAATGTCGAGAACTGCTGCCGTTTCTTCTACCGTCAAGCCGGCAAAAAGACGCAGCTCTACAATTCTGCTCTGCTGAGGGTCATGCTCGGCCAACTGCTTAAGGCCCTCATCCAGCGCCAGCACATGCATATCTTCATGATTGCCCATGGGACCGAGTTCATCGTGGAGTGTCACATTGCAATCGTTTCCACGTTTAGCCGCCTGATGAATTCTCGCATAGTCAACCAAAATCTGCCGCATAAGCATGGCTGCCAGAGCCACGAAGTGTCCCCGGTCCTGCGCCCGGAAAGGACCTTGTTCCACGAGCCGAAGGTAAGCCTCGTTCACGAGGGCGGTGGTTTGCAGAGTGTGGTCCGGGCGCTCTCCACCAAGGTAGCGGTGAGCCAAACGGTGCAGTTCGTTGTAGACGAGAGGAACTAAGGCTTGCAGCGCCCAACTTGCTGGCGGAGCGAGTGCGATTCGAACTCTCGTTACCTTTTCGTGCGAACGTGCAAGCGCCCGTGTTTGCAAGAGTTAGGCGAGATTCTGCCTGATGAATGTACTCTGCGCAGAATTCAATCGGACAAAAATCTCGTTTAACGGGGCTCAGACTGTGACCACCTTGGCTGGGTTCTTGGAGAAGAATCATGACAATCCGAAACTGAAGGATCGAAAAGAAGTTCTGAGTTCAATCCGAGTGTTATGCAAGGTGATAACCAATGCGGACCAGAATTTCGTCACGCGGGTAACGATTAATAACAACCGTCAGAATCCCGTTGAGCCTTGGAATCTGCACGCAAACGATCAGATGCAGCTTGAATTGCAGGGAAAATTTCGAGCGGATCTGGGCATCTATTACGAGCGCCAGGAGAATGCGTTCGATCAGTTAGGGCCAGACGAGCTGGAGGAATACGGCATCACGGAAGACAGCCGCGCGATACAGATGCTGAAGCTGACACAGACATTTCTGCTTACCGACGGATTCATCAGCCGATTGGCAGAAATGCGCAAAGTGTTCGAAGACGAAAGGGTTTACGCACAGACGTTTCGCCCTGCACGACTGAAGGCAGATTCACGGCAAATCCTTCTCTGCTACAAGGTTCAGTTTCATCTTCGGCGGTGTGCTGAGGAGATCCAGCAGAAGGGCCAGAGTAAGTACTGGTTCATTTCTCGCTCGCGGCAGCTTTTGTGGGCGCTTCTTTGCCAGGGGATTCTCAATCACGATAAGTTAGAAGACTTGGCCGAGCGCCATGGAAAATCAATGACCGTCGCCGTCGATTACAAAGAGACGCTGATCTGGTTGGCAACAGCTCGTGTGCGGCTACTCCTCGCAGAGCTCATGGCTGACAAAGAGTACCAAGAGAAGGTCGCGGCTGAGAATCTCAGCTTTCTGCGTACCGACAAAGCATTTGAAAAATGCATGGAGCTCGCGTACAAAAAGTGGCATTGGGTTCACAAAAAACTAGGTATAACTGCGGCTGTAGCCCATGCGGCTTAGCCGATACTGGGCCGTCCTCACCCAGAGTTACCGAAATACTCACAGAAAAGATTCTGCCGAACCTAGGGCCGTGAATGGCAGTCTGCGGCTCTATAGAGCGTCGCCCGGAGTGCGGATTGCCCGATTTGCTGTTCTCCGGCTTTGCCCGCGTCTGCCAAGAACGGTTACGGCTGAGCGAACAGCGAGAACGCCGAGTTGACCTGCTCGCGAACGGGTTCCGAAGTGTCATCTTCGTCCGCAAGGTAGGCCAGCGTAACGTCAAGCGAGTGGTGTCCGAGCCACTTCTGAATCTGCCGAATGTTTGCACCGTTATGCAGGTGCGTGCTGGCAAAAGTCTTGCGGAAGCGATGGAGCTCCCATTCTCCGCAGACTGCGTGCTCTTTACAGTTCTGCTTTTTCTTCTCGCCCACGTTCTTGCAGTGACCGCAATTCAATTCGGCGCGGTGGGCGAGGTTCTTTAGAATACGCAGGAAATGGCCCTCCATGCCGCCCTGGCCATTGGGGAACACATACTGCGAGTCTCCGTTGCTGTTTTGATATTTCTTGAGGGCGGTTATCAGGTGATCAGGCAAGGGGACTGGGCGGGACTTGCGGTTCTTCGTGCTGGCGCCCTGTTGGGAGACGAACAGAACCTTCTTGTCTTTGAAGTCGATATCGGGCCATTTCAACCGGGCGACCTCGCCTTCACGAGCGCCGGAGCCGAGGAAAAACTGAAACAGCAACCATTCTCGCTCGTTTGCTGCCTTGAATAGCTTGGCGAGTTCCTCAGGCTGGTATTTTTTGACGGGCTTCTCGTCAAAATTCGGCCACTCGTGCTTCGGCACAATGTCTTTGATGCCGTGGGCCCGGAGAAACGAGTTGACCGCTTCAAAGTGATTGAACACGGTGCGGTCTGCGTATTCCTTTCGCTTCAGGAAGCTCCTGAAATCTAGCATGTCACGCGTCTCGATTTGGTCCAGGAAGATTTTGGCACAGGACTGCTGAAACAGATCCAGCGTGCGCTTGCGGCTGGTGTACGTTTTCGGAGCCTTGCCGTCCTTGGTGTCCGCCAGGTAAACCGAAATCGCGGCGCTGACCGTTACCCGCCCTTTATCTTTGCCCTCTCCTTTGACCTCCAGCCCGGCTGCAATGGCTTCCAGGGCCTTTTCGCGGCGGTTGAGAGCCGCGACCGCCACATCGGCGTCCTGACCCACGTCCTCAAAGCGCTTCCTGCCCGATTCGTACCAGCTGACTTTGTACCGGACTTCGGGGTGGTGCTTCTCCTTCCCGTCTGCCAGCACCGAAAGCGGCTTTATTCGGCCATTGGCCTTCACCACGGGCTTGGCATAAGCCCATGTGCCATCGGTCTTTTTGTAATGGATGTACAGCGTTGCGGTTCTGTTCGCCACGTTCGGTCCTTCCCGGCTGATACTGGGTCGAACGATACCCTAAAGAAGAGAAAAGTAAAGCGAATAGTAAAAAGCAGGCGTTACGTTTGTAATTTAAGCGAAATTTGTTAAATGGCGGAGAGGGAGGGATTCGAACCCCCGATACCCTTTCAGGTATGCCGGTTTTCAAGACCGGTGCCATCAACCGCTCGGCCACCTCTCCGACTAATACTGTTCTACTATAGTCTTCTTCTTCCTTACGGTTGAGTATCGCGGCGTTCCATCCCGTCTTTTGCTGCAGCCGGCAGACGCTCGTTTTGTGAGTCGATGGGAAGAGGCCCCTTTCACCTTGAGGGCGCTCACGCTTTATCCTCCAATGCCTGCGAGGCGGCGGGCGAGTACAGCAGCAAGCGGTCTCCTTCGGAATCATAGGTGAACAGATTGCCATAGCGGCCCCAGTGCAGCACCGTGTCCAGCTGGGCCTGCACGTCACTCTCGGGAGCATACTTTTCCACGATGTCGCGAAAAAATTCCAGGGGCATAGCGTGATCGGACTTTCGTTCCAGCGAGCTGTTGATCTGCTGGAGCAGGCTTACGTGCGCGAGGGCGGCCTCGCGGAATAGCTGCCTTCGCGTAGAAATGTCCGCTTCAGCAAATGCCTTTCCGGAGGCAGTAACCTGGACATCTCCTTCTTCCAAGGTTGCAAACCCGAGCAAGGTTGCGGCTTCCACGATGGGCAACAGGTCGTCAACTTCCATCAGAAGTTCTTCCGCCAGGTGGTACAGGTCGTCGCTGCCACCCCGGTCGTTCAGGAGTTCCAGCAGTCCGGCGATACTGCCCGCGCGGGCGTGGGGCAGCAAGTGATGGGCCGGTTTGGCCAGCCTTTCGGCGATCGTTGGCGGAGCCATGCGGAGCTCCGGCTGGGTCATTACCTTGTAAATGTAGTCCACATATACCAGGAATTCGGCCCCATTGCGCTCGCGTGGATGAGGGAGCGCCACGCGAAAGTCAGCTCGAATCCGGGCCGGATTGCGGCCCAGCACGATGATGCGGTCGGCGAGCATGACCGCTTCTTCGATGTTGTGCGTGACCAGGAAAATGCTGCGTGTGGGGATTTTCTTTTCGAGCCACAGCTCTAGGAGCTCGCCTCTCAGATTTTCGGCAGTGAGAACGTCGAGGGCTGAGAAGGGTTCGTCCATGAACAGCACCTCCGGTTCAATAGCGAGCGCACGGGCGAAGCCAACCCGCTGTTTCATCCCGCCGGAAAGCTCTTTCGGGTATGCTGTTTCAAAACCCTTCAACCCAACGGACTCGAGCGCGCCCATGGCTTTCCCATGCCGCGTGACATGGTCCACGCCACGGGCGAGCAACGGAGCCTCGACGTTCTCTATTACCGTTAGCCAAGGAAACAGGGCGAAGCTTTGAAAAACGATGGCGAAGTTCGGCGTGCCTTCTGCCAGCGGCTTACCATGCCAAAGCACTGTGCCCGCAGAAGGCATGGTCAATCCGGCCAGTATTCTCAGCATAGTGGACTTGCCGGATCCGGACGGACCCAGCAGCGCGATGATTCTCTCGGACTCGAGCGACAGATCGGTGGGGGCAATTACCTGAACCTCCCTGCCATCGGGCTGCCGGAATTTCTTCTCCACCTGCCGGGCCTCGAGGATGGTCTCCGCGGCCGGAGATGGCCTGGGGACAATCACCTGAGGCTTAACCCTGGGGGCCGGTGGCGCCGCCTGCGGTGCGCTGACGGCGCTTCCCGACAAGTCATTCATCAAGCTCTGCCATGCCTCTTCGGGAAGGTCATCCAGAAAGCGCATGCGGTCTGAAGCGTCTACCTTTTCGATGATTTCGCGAATGTCGGCCGTCGGGCGGGAGCGGAGAAGAACATAGGCGTGATAGTAGGGAAAATTGCCGACCAGGGCGGCCGCGAAATCAGGAGAGAACTTGCGAAACAGCTCCTGCTGTTCCTCGAAAGGAACGCCAATCATCTCATTGGCAGCCGCTGCCGGCGTCAGAGACTGAACCACAGCCGCGGCCTCCGCCAGGCGGCCTTGAGCCAGCGCTTCGCGAAACTGGTTACTCAACGTGGTGCTCATCCGAGGTTCTTGAGGGTAGCACAGGTATGCAGGTTGAAGTTAAGCGAAGTCGCCAAAAGAAGCCTAATTATTTGGCCGGATGCAGCAGACGGAAATGAGTTGTAATCTGAGATATGTTCGCACGCCGGATCAAGGTGGAATGGGAACAAGATGGCATGCGACGTCCCTGTCCCCTGCAATGGATGGACAGTTTTTCCATGCGGAACTTTACCAACGCCAGTGTTTTCGACGACACGTTGCCGGTCGCAGACGGACTTATGGAGGCCGGCAAGCGGGTGCCGATTGGCCAGCTCAAAGACGCTATGGAGGACTGGTTCCGGAAGAAGAGCTACCTCACCAGGAATGCAGTCCTAATCCTGACTGACCTCTAGGGACACTCTGAATAAGCACTGTTTCTTAGATCGGGCAACCTCAGTGCTTGGGAAATCTGCTTCCGGGTGCGAGTCTCCGTCTCTTTCAGCCGTCTGGCTCGGCGGATTGGATTCCGTTGC